>Ga0160448_100121_pt1 | contig 37376 bp, 37 predicted proteins | sample HID1973M_E1MG_FD_108269 | JGI IMG/M metagenome (GOLD analysis project Ga0160448, IMG submission 108269) | Enriched mosquito-associated microbial communities from UW Madison campus, WI, USA - HID1973M_E1 MG | ecosystem: Host-associated > Arthropoda: Insects > Digestive system > Unclassified ...
GGCCCACCACAAGCGATCATCGCTGGCGGTGGGATCGCCCATGTGCAGGTTCTCGCGCACGCTGCCGGCGAATACCGGCGCCTCCTGCGGCAGCCAGGCCAGCTGACGGTGCCACGCCACACTTTGGAGTGTTCGCAGATCGGTACCGGCATAACGGATCTGCCCTGCATCCTGAGCTTGCAAGCGCAGCAGCAGGCTGAGCAGTGATGACTTGCCCGCCCCGCTATCGCCGCGCACGGCCATGCGGCGGCCGGGTTCCAGTCGCAACGAAAGTTCGCTCAGCACAGGTCGAGGTTGGCCCGGCCAGGTCAGGCTGACTGCATCCAACTCGAGCACGCCGCTGGCGGCCGGCGCCTCGACGCCCTCGGGCAGGTTGTGCGCCACTTCGACAATTTCCTGCAAGCGCTGCTTCGATGCACGGCTGGCGAGCCAAGCCTGCCAAGCCAGATTGACTCCGGCTGCCGCTTCAAACACCGCCACCGTCATGAAGAACAAGCCGGCCGCCGCGGGCGCGCCCATTACTTGCTGATGCACGGCGTCCAGCAATACCCAGGCCATGCCAGGCAGGGCGATGGCGGCGGCCAAGCCATGCACGATGCCGCCCCATGTGAGTCGACGTTTGCACTCCAGCTCGCAGTCGGCGAGTGCAGCGCTGATGGCGGTTGCGCGTGATCGCCAGCCGGGTACCGCGTCAAAGGCGAACAGATCGCCGGCGCCTTCCAGACCTTCCAGCACCGTATAGCGCATCTGCGCACGCGCCTGGGCGCGGCGGATTTCGAGATTTCGCGCGGCACGATGTTGAACCCACGGTGCGAGCAGGGCGGAGGTGGCGAGCAGCACCGCCAGCAGGATGCCCGCCAGCGGCAGCACACACGTGGCCACGATCACCGCGAGCGCACAGGTCGCGGCCAATGCCAGCAGCGGTCCCAATGCGCGGACCAGGCGTCCATCCACTGCCTCGATATCGCCGATCAAACGCGACAGCAACTCGCCGGTGCGATAGCGCCCCAATTGCAGCGGAGCCAGCGGCAGGGCGCGGCGGAAAAACCACACCCGCAGATCGCGCGCCAGGGCGAGGGTGACGCTGTGGCCCAGCAGGCGCTCACCGTAGCGGGACAGGATGCGCACGAACGTCAACGCGCGGATGCCCGCCGACGGACCAAACAGGTTGAAGCCCACCGCCATCGCGCCGGCCAGCGAAGCGGCGACCAGGAAGTAGCCCGCCAGGCCCAGCAATCCAACGCCCGCCAGCAAGGTCAGCAGGATCAACGCCAAACTCAGCAGCACGCCGCGCCGATGGCGGCGGAACACGCTGGCCAGATCGTCGCGTGCATCGCTCACGCGCGCACTCCCGCAATTCGGACGCTGGCCATGTCGAGCGCGCGCGCGAACCTTTGTTGTACGGCGCGGCTATGCGTTGCCAGGATCAAAGTGCGCCCTTGCGCAAATTCGAGCAGCGCATTCAGCACGGCTTGCTCGGTGGCGGGATCCAGGAAGGCAGTAGGTTCATCCAGCAGCAGTACATCCGGTTGCCGCAGGAACAACCGCGCCAGTGCCACGCGTCGCGCCTCACCGCCGGACAAGCCAAAGCCACGCTCGCCTACCTGCGTCTGCAATCCCTCAGGCCAGCGCGCGGCAAAGCGCATCACCTGCGCGGCCTGCGCCGCCGCCAAGAGTTCGGCATCGCTGGCTTCAGGCGCCGCCAGTCGCAAGTTGTCCTCCAAGCTGCCCTGGAACAGGTGCGGCCGCTGCGGTGCATAGCCGATGCGCGGCGGATGGCTGAAATGGATTCGGCCTTCTTCCACCGGCAACCAACCCGCCAAAGCCTCCAGCAACGTGGTCTTGCCGCTGCCGCTCGCGCCGATCAAGGCGATGTGCTCGCCTGGCTGCAATTGCAGGCTCAGCCCTTGCAGCACGGGTTCGGCGAACGGCGAGGGTCTGAGCGTGATGGCTTCGAAGGTGATGGTGGGCGGGCGCATGTCGGCCGGACTGGCTTCATCCGTCGTCCCCTCGACATGCGTACTCAACGCAGGCGCCTCATCGTCCAGTACTTGGCCCAACTCGGCAGCCGCGGCCAGCGCCGTGGCGCGGTCGTGATAGTGCGTGGCCAGCCGTCGCAAAGGCGCATAGAACTCCGGCGCCAGCAGCAGGCAGAACATGCCGACCGACAGCGGCAACGGTGTGGCGCGCCAGTCGATCATGCCCAGGTAGCTCAAGCCCAGATACAGCGCGATCATGGCGACGCTGATCGAGGCGAAGAACTCCAGCACCGCCGATGAAAGAAAGGCGATGCGCAAGACCTTCAGGCTGCTCTGCCGCAACCCTTCGGCAGCTTGGTCGATGCCTTCCAGCTCAGCCTCGCCGCGCCCATAGATTCGGATCAACCCAAGCGCTCGCAATCGATCGGCGAAATGTCCGCCCAGCCGGGCCATGACGCGCAGCTGGCGCCGGCTTGCCGCTTCCGCGCCCCAGCCCACCAACATCATGAAGATCGGGGCCAGCGGCAAGGTCAGCAACAGGATCAATCCCACTATGCGATCCATCCAGAACACCGCGGCCAGGATGATCAGCGGCACCACCATGACTTCGAAACGCACGGGCAGATAGCCGCCCACATAGCCTTCCAGCGCGTCGACATGGCCGGTGACGGCTTCCGCCAACTGGCCACTGCTCTGGCGACGCAGCCAGCGAGGTCCGCGCTCGAGCAGGCGCGGCAGGAGGTTGGCGCGCAGATGGTGGCGCACGCGTTCCACTGCCTTGTCTGCACTGAAGCGCGCCACCGCAGCGGCGAGCACCCGCAGCAGACCCACCGCGAGCAGGGCAATCAGCAGGTGGCGTATCGACAGCACCGGCTGGTCCGCAACCAGCACGCGTTGCATCGCTGTTCCAATCAGCCAGGCTTGCGGAATCAGCAATATGCCGGCCAGCGTAAGTGCCGCGCGCGCCTGCCACAGGCTGCTTCGCGCAATCAGCGTGACCTTCTGCAGCAGTTGCAGCGCCGTCGGGTCCGGGCTCGCGCGATCTGCAGTGGAATCAGCTTGCGAAGTCATGCAGGCAGGCTGCGGCAACCCAGCGCGCTCAGCACGCCGTGCAACACGGGCACGCGCATCAGCCACGGTGCAGCCAAGGTCAGCAGTCCGGCTGTCAGCACCAGCATGGCCGCAGACATGCGCCAGCCGGGTCGCTGCAGCCAGCGACCCATGCGCGCGCCAGACCAGGTCAGCGGCACCATCATCGGTAAAGTGCCCAGGCCAAAGGCCAGCATGGTCAACGCGGCATCGCGGGTATTGGCCTGCAACCAGGCGGCGGTCAACAGACTCATGCTGACACCGCACGGAAGCCAGCCCCACAGCATGCCCAGCGCAAATCGCTTGGCTGGACGATCAGCGGGTAACAGGCGCGACTGCAAGGGTTGCAGCAGACGCCAGAAGCGCGCGGCAGGTTTCGACAGAAAGTTGAAGCGGCCGCCGCGATCCAGCAAGCGCAGGGCCACCAGCACCAACACGGCGCCCACCGCCATGCGCAAACCCAAGGCCAGCAGATCGGAGCGGAACACTTGCAGCAGGCCGCCGCCAAAGGCACCGACAATCGCACCGGCCAGCACGTATCCGCCCACGCGGCCCAGGTTGACCTGCAGCGCCGGGCCCCAGCCGCCGCGCCCGCTGACGGCGGAGAAGCCCGTGGCGATTCCGCCGCACATCGCGGCGCAATGCACGCCTCCCAGAAGTCCGCTCAGCCAGGCCGCGATCAAGGTCAGCCCGTCAACCGGCATCGGATGGATCCTGCGGTTTGTCAGGAGGTGACGCTGCGGGCTTGTCGTCGTCGTCGAGGATGTCCAGCGCAGGCGTATCCAGATCATCGAACTGGCCGCGCCGCACCGCCCACACGAAGGCGGCAATCGCCAGGCCCAGCAGGACCAGGCTGATCGGGATCAACATCAACAAGATGCTCATGACTGGCTCGCACTCCCGGCCACGCGCGTCAGACGCAGCGCGTTCAAGGTGACCAGCAGCGAGGATAACGCCATTCCCAGCGCGGCCAGCCACGGTGTTACCAGTCCGGCGGCCGCCAGCGGCAACGCCAGCACGTTGTAAGCCAGCGCCCACGCCAAGTTCTGCCGGATGACCTGCTGCGTGCGCATAGCCAGATCGCGGGTTTCAGCCAGACGCGTTAGCGAGTGACCGGTCATGACCAGGTCGGCCGCGCGTTGCGCCAGGGGCGCGCCTTGCGACATTGCCACCGACACGTCGGCGCCTGCCAGCACGGGCGCGTCGTTGAGTCCGTCGCCCACCATCGCCACCACGCGCCCCTGGCGCTGCAACTGCTGCACAAACGCCAGCTTGTCTTCCGGCGTCTGCCGCGCGCGCGGCTCGGCGATGTTCAAGGTGTCGGCCAGCTGTTGCACCGCGGCCTGACCATCACCACTGGCCAGATGGATTACCAGGCCGCGTGCGCGCAGCGCATCCAAAGCCTGCGCCGCGTCTGGACGCGGCTGCTCGGACAGGATGAAGCGCGCCAGTCCGCGCTGACCGTCGCCGAGCCAGATGCCGCCGTCATCACGACCGCCGAAAGCAAAACCTGCCTGACCCAAGCGCCATTGCGCGCCATCAATCCAGCCTTGCACGCCCTGGCCGGTGACCGTTTCCACTTCGGTAGCACGGTCCGCGTCGCGCCCTTGGGCAAATGCCGAAGCCAGCACATGACCGCTGTCGCGCTGCAGCTGACTGGCCAGATCGCGTGCACGCTCGGCCGTCATGTTGTCGAACACTTCCACTTGCAGTTGCAGGGACTCGCCATCGCTGAGCGTGCCGGTCTTGTCGAACACCACATCCGTAGCGCGTGCCAGCGTATCCAAGGCATCGGCGCGCGTGGCCAGCACGCCCAGGCGAGCCAGGGTGCCGTGGGCGGCGGCCAGTGCCGTCGGTACCGACAGCGACAAGGCGCAGGGGCAGCTGATGACCAGCAAGGCCAGCGTGACCTCGAACGCACGCTCGGGCGCGTAGATTCGCCATCCCAGGTAGACCAGGGCGGCAGCGACCAGCAGTGAGACGACGAAGCGGCTGCCCAGGCGATCTGCAATTCGCGCAATGGGCGGGCGATGCGACTGCGCCCGTTCCACCAGGCGTGCCAGCTGCGACAAGCGGGTGGAGGCGCCGACTTCGGTGACGCGAAGCCGCGCCGGCTGCTCGCGGCAATGCGTGCCGGCATAGACGGCCGCACCGACGCGCTTGTGCACGGGATGGGATTCGCCGGTCAGCAGGGCTTCCTCGAAGTGCGCATCGCTGTCCAGCAGCACGCCATCGGCCGGCACACTCTCGCCCGCGGCGATACGCAGCACATCGCCCACCTGCAGTTGCCCCACCGGCACGCTCTCGCGACTACCGTCGGCGCGTTCGCGGGTGGCAAACGCCGGTCGCGCCCGCGCCAGTGCATCCACCTGTGCCGTGGCGATATTGCGCGCGCGTTGCTCCAGCATACGTGCGGCCAGCAACAGGAACACAAACATCACTGCCGCGTCGTACCAGACGTGGGTGCCGCCACGGATGGTTTCCACCAGGCTGGCGAAGTAGGCCAGCAGCGTGGAGCTGGCAATCAATGTGTCCATGCCGAGGTGGCGTTGGCGCAATTCCCGCCACGCACCAGCCAGGAACGGCCAGCCTGAGTAGAACACCACGGGCGAGGAGACCAGAAAGGTCAGCCAACGAAAGAAGTCTCGGGTCGGTGCAGGCATCGTATTGCCCACATCCAAATACAAGGCTTCAGCGAACATCATCGCCTGCAACGCACCCAGGCCGGCAATGCCCAGGCGCAGCAGCCAGCGCTTGCGTTCGCGCAGGCGGGCGCGCTCGCTCGCCTCGCCACCGGCCAGGTAGGGCCGGTAGCCCAGCATCACCAGGCGCTGCAGCAAGGTGGACAGCAGGGTCTGCTCGGGATTCCAGGCAATCCGGATGCGTCCGGTAACGGCGTTGGCCGTGCTGTCGATCACACCCGGCTCACGTGCCAGCGCGCGATCAATCAACCAGGCGCAGGCGGCGCAACGCATGCCGTCGGTGAGCAGGATGATTTCCCGCCCGCCGTTGATCACATGGCTGTGCTCAGCCTGCAGATCCTCGCGATCCCAAATGCCCAGATCCACCGGCTCCATGTCGACACGGGCAGCGGCGGCGCTGCGCAGGCGGTAGTAGCCGCCCAGATCGGATTCGCCAATCCAGGCGGCGGCAGCGGCGCAACCGTGGCAGCAGAATGATCGGGATTGCCCGGCAATCGATTGCCGAATGGGCTGCGTTGGCAGCGCTTCGCCACAATGGAAGCAGGCGTCCTCCGACGCGCTCACGGCGTCGGCGCATCCTTCAGCGCGGGACCCAGGCGAGCGGCCAGTTCTTGCTTGGGCAAGCGGCCCTTGATGCGCCAATGCTCATCCAGGCTGGCCAGTTCCACTTTCCAGTCGTGCGAAAGATCGACCTGGATGCCATCCAGTCGCCAGCCCAGGCCGCCGGGTGGCAGGGTCAGCACCTGATCCTGTTCGGCTTGTGACGGATGCAAGAGCTTCAACTGCAGCGTGCTCTTTGGATTGAAGCGGCCGGTGACGCGTATGACTTCCACGCCTTTTTCGTCCACGCGAAACACCGCACTGAGATCCCATTCTGCGGCGCGTTGATCCGGCCCCAGGTCCGTAGTCTGAATCTGCGCGACCCGCTTGACGTCATCCGTTACGGTGTCCGCCCCGCCAGTGCGTATGGCAACCGTGATCAAGATGATGCTGGCCACGATGGAGGCGAATGGCAGCCCCGCCACCAGCCACACCATCGGTTCGCGCCAGAAGGGTCGTTTCTCAGTCATGGGCTAGGTCCAAAGAAGCTGCTGTCCACTTGTTTGCTGGATTTTCCGTCGATGCGTTCGACATGGAAGCTCAGCGCTCGACGGCCGGTGGTTCCCGCGGGCGCGCTCACCACCACGGGCAGCGATAGCACCTGCTCGGCCTCAACGTCCACCTGGCGCAAATCATCAGGCAGCGTCATGCCGCTGGCGGCGCCTTCCAGGCTGAGACGGTAGGTGTGCGTCTGCTGATCCTTGTTGATCAGTTTGAGCGTATAGCCATTCTCGATGCGTCCATCGGCGGTCTCGCGGTACAGCGCATTGCGATCACGCAGAACCTCGACAATCAGGTCGCTGCGGTGCGTAACACCCCAAGCCCAGCTGGATACCAGCGCCAGCAAGATGCCACCGTACACCCAGACCCGCGGGCGCATGACACGCGTGCTCTTGCCATCGATGGCGTTTTGGGTGGAGTAACGGATCAGGCCGTTTGGATAACCCATCTTGCCCATCACGTCGTCGCAGGCATCAATACAGGCGCCACAGGCGATGCACTCGTACTGCAGGCCGTTGCGGATGTCGATGCCGGTGGGGCACACCTGTACGCAAATCGTGCAGTCGATGCAGTCGCCCAGTTGCTCAGGTGCAAACTTCGGCAGTGGCTCGGCGTGCGCACCGGCGCCGGCAAAGGTGATGGTGCCGCGCGCCTGCAGGCGATTGTCAGCAGCGGTTGGATGCTGGTGCGCGCGGAAGACGTAGTCGTAGGCGACTGATTTTTCCAGTAGCCCGCGCGCGCGCTCCAGCACGCTGCCCAGACCGCGTTTGCGCGGGCCGCGAGGCTCACCGCGCATCGGGTCGTAAGCGATGATCAAGGTATTGCGGTCGAACATGGCGCTCTGGAAGCGCGCGTAGGGACACATGTACTTGCACACTTGCTCGCGCAAGAAACCTGCATTGCCCCAGGTAGCCAGGGCGTAGAAGAACACCCAAAAGGTCTCCCAGCCCCCCCAACCCAGCGGCGCTCTTGCGGCCAGTTCCCGGATGGGGGTGAAGAAGCCCACGAACGTAAAGCCGGTCCACAGCGCAAACACCAGCCATAACACGTGCTTGCCCCCCTTGCGCAGAACCTTCTCACGCGTCCAGGGGCCAGCATCCAGCTTCATCCGTTGATGGCGGTCGCCTTCGGTCCAGCGCTCCATCCACAGGAAAACTTCGGTCCACACGGTCTGCGGGCAGGCGTAACCACAGAACAAGCGTCCTGCCAACGCGGTGAAGAAGAACAGCGCCATGGCCGCGATGATCAGCAGCAAGGCCAGAAAGAGAAAATCCTGCGGCCAGAACGACAGGCCGAACACATAGAACTTGCGCGCGGGGAGATCAAACAACACCGCCTGCCTGCCGTCCCAGGGCAACCAGGGGAACAGGTAGAACATGCCCAGCAGCCAGAACACCGCAGCAACCCGCAGCCGATTGAGGCGCCCGGCCACATCGCGCGGATAGACCTTGCGCTCGCTGATATAGAGGGAATTACCCTGCTCGTCGACAACGTCGATGGGGATGCGGCGACTCATGACGCCTTCTTCCTGGGCGGGCGGGAACGAACAGCTACGAGATGCGAGAGAGTAGTCATGGCAGTGGCTTCGCCGCTTCGAGCGGGCGTGGCATGGTGACCTATGAAACAAAGTCTCCCGTCTTGGCGCGATATTGGCGAGAGACGGTTTGTCGCACGCTGTTCATTGCGTCGCTCAGTCTGGCGGCAATGCGCGGTTGAAGCGACTCGACGGACGCAACAGAATCCAGGTGAACAAGCTGGAGGAACTGGTGGCCAGCCAGAACATGAAAAAGCCCAGCGTATAGCCGAGCTCTCGCGTCATGGCCCAATCCGGGAAGGTGGCGTCACGCAGCTGCAGCGGATCGATGAAGGCGAAAAACACCATCGTCGCTACGCCGGCAGCGAAGAAACTGGGCCAAAGAACAGCCCCGATCCGCTGGGCCAGCGGTCGGGGCGGATGATCGAAGCGGGGTTCGCTGAAATCGGTCACGGCTGGCCTGCGGAGGGAGCGGATGGTCCCGCTACCTTCGCACTGCCGGCCTTGTGAGACAACGACCAAACATAGGCGGCGACCAGGCGGCTGCGGGTTTCGCCCAGCAACTCCCGGTGGGCGGGCATGGTGCCGTGGCGGCCATTGCGAATCGTGCGGGTCAGTGACTCGGTGCTGTCCCCATACAACCAGTAGTTGTCGGTCAGGTCGGGGGCACCAAGCTCCTGATTGCCCTTGCCGTCCACGCCGTGGCAGGCCGTGCAGACGCCTTCATAGAGCTTCTTGCCTTGTGCGGCCATGAAGTTGTTCTGCAACATTTCCGGATGACCCAAGGTGCGGACGTAGGCGACCGTGTAGTCAACGGCGTTGGGACCGCCCATGCCTTCCAGTGCTGTGCCCCACTCCGGCATGACGCCTTCGCGGCCATCCAGCACGGTTTCCAGCACGCGTTCCGGACTGCCGCCCCAGTGCCAGATCTCGTCGCTCAGGTTGGGGTAGCCGATTGCACCCTGTCCGGACGAACCGTGGCAAGTAGCGCAAGTGTTGTTGAAGATCGAACGACCCAGAGCCAGTGCCTTCGGATTCTGCGCCAGCGCATCGATGGCCTGGTCAGCGTAGGGCTTGAAGGTGGTCTCCAACTTCGCGTCTTCGACCTTCTTCTTGTCCGCATGCTCGGAAGCGGACGACCAGCCACCCATGCCCTGGAATCCACCCAGGCCGCCGTACCAGACGAAATATCCCACGCCGAAGATGATGGTCAGGTAGAACAGGTTGATCCACCAGCGCGGCAACGGCTTGTTGTATTCAGTGAGATCGCCGTCCCAGACATGGCTGGTCTCTTCCGGCGCCGGATCACCCGGACGGCGACGCGCCGTCCACCACAGCAGCCAGACGCAACCAATGATGTTCAACACCACCAGGCCGACAACGTACCAGGACCAGCCGGGATTCATGCTTTCTTCTCCATGTCTTCATCTTCCAGCGGCAGCGCCGCGGCAGCGTCGAAGTCGGCCTTGCGACGCGGATTCCAGGCCCAGATCCAGCCGCCGACGAACAGCAGCAGCAGGAAGCCAGTCACGATTCCGGAAACCATCTCAACCTCCTCGCGGGGCGTGCTTGCCCAGCCCTTGCAGATAGGCCACGACCGCATCCAGCTCGGTCTTGTCTTTCACCGCGTCTTCCGCTTCCTTGATTTCTTCGTCGGTGTAGGGGTCGCCCAGCTTTTGCAGCGCGGCCATGCGGTCGGCCGTGGCTTCCCCATCAACCTTGGCGTGTTCGAGCCAGGGGAACGAAGGCATGTTCGACTCCGGCACCACGTCACGCGGATTGATCAGATGCACGCGGTGCCAGTCATCCGAGTAACGACCACCGACACGGGCCAGGTCCGGTCCGGTGCGCTTGCTACCCCATTGGAAAGGGCGGTCGTAGACCGACTCACCGGCCAATGAGTAGTGGCCGTAGCGTTCGCTCTCAAAGCGCAGCGTGCGGACCATCTGCGAGTGGCAGTTGTAGCAGCCTTCGCGGACGTAGATGTCGCGTCCTGCCAGCTCCAGCGCCGGGTATGGCTTGACCCCTTCCAGCGGCTTGATGGCCTCGGCCTGGAACATCAGCGGAACGATTTCCGCCAAGCCGCCGAAAGACACCGCGACGGCGATCAGGACCGCCATCAGGCCGACGTTCTTCTCAATCTTTTCGTGGGAATTGCTATTGCTCATGTGGTCTCGTCCTTATGCGCGCACTTCGGAGGCATCGACCGGCAGGATTGCCTGCGGGGCCGTCGAACGCGCGGTGGCGAAGGTCTTCCACGTATTCCAGGCCATCACGCCCATGCCGCCCAGTACCAGCAGTCCGCCGCCCAGACGAATCAGGTAGAAGGGATACGTGAAGTTGAGCGCCTCAACGAAGCTGTAGGTCAGCGTGCCGTCGTCGTTGGTGGCGCGCCACATCATTCCCTGCATGACGCCGGCAATCCACATCGAGGCGATGTAGAAGACCACGCCCAAGGTGTGCAGCCAGAAGTGCAGGTCGATGGCCTTGACCGAGTACATCTGTTCGCGACCCAGCAAGCGCGGCAACAACGCGTAGATGGAACCCACCGAAATCATCGCCACCCAGCCCAAGGCACCTGCGTGCACATGGCCCACCGTCCAGTCGGTGTAGTGGCTCAGCGAGTTGACCGTCTTGATCGACATCATCGGGCCCTCGAAGGTCGCGATCATGTAGAAGGAGATCGCCACAATCAGGAACTTGAGGATGGGGTCGGTGCGCAGCTTGTGCCACACGCCCGACAAGGTCAGCACGCCATTGAGCGCTCCACCCCAGGACGGCGCCAGCAGAATCAGCGAGAACACCATGCCCAGCGACTGCGCCCAGTCGGGCAGCGCGGTGTAGTGCAGGTGGTGCGGACCGGCCCACATGTAGACCGCAATCAGCGCCCAGAAGTGGACGATGGACAGACGATAGGAGTACACAGGCCGCCCGGCCTGCTTGGGCACGAAGTAGTACATCATGCCCAGGAAGCCCGCGGTCAGGAAGAAACCCACCGCGTTGTGTCCGTACCACCACTGGACCATCGCATCCACCGCGCCGCTATAGACCGGATAAGACTTGGTCAGGCCGACGGGAATGGCGATGTTGTTGACGATATGCAGCAGCGCCACGGCGATGATGAACGAGCCGTAGAACCAATTGGCCACATAGATGTGCTTGACCTTGCGCTTGGCAATGGTTCCGAAGAACAACACTGCATAGGCCACCCAGACGACCGTAATCAGCAGGTCGATGGGCCACTCCAGTTCCGCGTACTCCTTGCCCTGGGTCAGGCCCAGCGGCAGGGTGATGGCGGCCGACAGGATGACCAGTTGCCACCCCCAGAATACGAAAGCCGCCAGCTTGTCCGAGAGCAGTCGCACGTGGCAGGTGCGTTGCACCACATGCAGGCTGGTCGCGAACAACGCACTGCCGCCAAACGCGAAGATGACCGCGTTGGTATGCAGTGGCCGTAGCCGTCCGTAGCTCAGCCACGGCAGGTCGAAGTTCAATGCCGGCCAGTAGAGCTGGGCGGCAATCAAGACACCCACGGCCATGCCCACGATGCCCCAGACCACGGTCATGACCGCGAACTGACGCACCACCTTGTCGTTATATGTACCTTGGACCCCTAGCATGCGGCCTCCTCCATCGATGTCACATTCTTCGCGGCCACCAACCCCTGGCGCATTGATTTCAATCAATCTCGCCGTCGGCTGAGCCACCCTGGGAGGCTAGATGATCGCTGGGCGGACCCGATATCCGGTATGCGACCGAATGTCGCCCCAAGCTGCAGCCATCTGAGACTAGAATCACTCCCGTACTCCGCTGCCGAGTCAACGCCATGCCGGATATGACTGTTGTCGAGCTGTCACGCCTGCAATTCGCGCTGACCGCCATGTACCACTTTCTGTTCGTGCCGTTGACCCTGGGTCTGTCCTTCATGATCGCGATCATGGAGAGCGTCTACGTTATGACCGGACGCGATATCTGGCGCAGGATGACGCTGTTCTGGGGAATACTGTTCGGCATCAACTTCGCCATGGGCGTGGCCACCGGCATCGTCATGGAATTCCAGTTCGGCATGAACTGGTCCTACTACAGCCACTACGTCGGGGATATCTTCGGGGCGCCGCTGGCGATTGAAGGCTTGATGGCCTTTTTTCTTGAGGCGACCTTCATTGGCTTGTTCTTTTTCGGCTGGAACCGACTAACGCGGGTACAACACCTGGTCGTGACCTGGTTGGTGGCGCTGGGTTCGAACTTCTCCGCTCTCTGGATCCTGATTGCCAATGGTTGGATGCAGTATCCGGTAGGCGCTACGTTTAATCCGGAAACAATGCGAATGGAGGTCACCGACTTCATGGCGGTGATCTTCAACCCCGTGGCTCAAGCCAAGTTTGTCCATACCGTCAGCGCCGGCTACGTAACCGGAGCCGTATTTGTCACCGCGATAAGTGCTTGGTACCTCCTGCGCGGGCGCAACCTGGCATTCGCCAAACGTTCCATGGCGGTGGCGGCCAGCTTCGGCCTTGCCGGGGCGCTTTCCGTCGTGGTGCTGGGCGATGAGAGCGGCTATGTCGCGGGCGAAAACCAGAAGATGAAGCTGGCGGCCATCGAGGCCATGTGGGAAACCGAACCGGCGCCGGCCGGCTTCAACATCTTCGCTATTCCCGACCAGGCCAATCGTGAGAACCACTATGCGGTCCATGTCCCCTATGTGATGGGCATCATCGGGACTCGCTCGTTCAACAAAGAAATGCCGGGGATCCTGGAGTTGGTGGCGCGTTCGGAACAGCGCATCCGCAACGGTCTGGTGGCGTATGACGCGCTACAGAAACTGCGCGCGAACCGCCAGAATGGCACTGCCCGCCATGTGTTCGAATCCAATTGGCATGACCTGGGTTACGCGCTCCTGCTCAAACGCTATCGCGAGGACATCAGCAACGCCACCGAGGAAGAGATTGTCCGCGCATCGATGGACACTATTCCTCATGTCGCCCCGCTGTTCTGGAGCTTCCGCCTGATGGTGGGGGTGGGGTTTTACTTCATCGTGTTCTTTGCCTTCGCTTTCTGGCTGGCCAGCACCCAGCAGCTGGACAGGCGGCGCTGGTTCTTGAAGGTGGCCTTCTACAGCCTTCCCCTACCTTGGCTGGCGATTGAGGCGGGCTGGTTGATCGCCGAGTACGGCCGACAGCCGTGGATCATCGATGGCGTCCTGCCTACGTTCTTTGCGGCATCTGGCCTGAAACTCCACCAGATTCTGATCTCGCTATCCGGCTTCGTGATCGTCTACACCACTTTGGCGATCATCGATGTCTGGCTGATGCGCAAGGTGATCTTGAAGGGACCGGAAGCCATGTCCGAATCCCAATCCGAAGACGACGCGGCTCCCGCCGCCGCCAAAGCCTGATCCGGGGGCCAGACCATGGACACCATTCCACTCGACTACCCCACCCTGCGTCTGATCTGGTGGTTGCTGCTGGGGATCTTGCTGATTGGCTTCGCCGTGATGGACGGCTTTGATCTGGGCGTCGCTACCCTGCTGCCAGCAGTGGCGCGCAATGATGAAGAGCGCCGCATCGTGCTCAACGTGATTGGGCCGGTATGGGAAGGCAATCAGGTCTGGTTGATCTTGGGCGGAGGCGCGGTATTCGCTGCATGGCCGCCACTTTATGCCGTCAGCTTCTCCGGCTTTTACTTGGCGATGTACTTGATCCTGGTGGCACTGATTCTGCGACCGGTGGGATTCAAGTTTCGTAGCAAGGTGCCGGACCCGCGCTGGCGCACGGCTTGGGACTGGGCATTGTTTGTCAGCGGCGTCGTGCCGGCGCTGGTCTTTGGCGTCGCGATGGGCAACGTGCTTTTGGGCGTCCCCTTCCACTTCGATGAGATCATGCGTACGCATTACAGCGGCGGGTTCTTCGCGCTGCTCTCACCGTTTGCGCTGTTGTGCGGTCTGGTCAGCGTCACTCTGCTCGTCGCACACGGTGCGGGCATGCTGGCCATCAAGACCGAAGGCGACATTGCTCTGCGTGCTCGTCGACTGGGTGGCTGGTCGGCCGTGCTGGCCGCTGCGCTGTTTGTGGTCGGAGGGATTTGGCTGGCGACGGGCATCAATGGCTACGCCCTGCAGGTGGCGGTGGATCAGGCAGCACCCTCCAATCCCCTCAACAAGGTTGTCGTCAGCGGCTCCGGACTTTGGATGGCCAACTACGAACGCTGGCCCGCACTCTGGCTCTTGCCTACGCTGGGCGTACTGGGCTTGTTGTCGAGCACGGCGTGCCTCCGTGTGGGCCGGGCGGGGCTGGCTTTTCTGGGCTCGGCACTGGCCATCAGCTGCGTCATCCTCACTGTAGGCTTCACCACCTTCCCGTTCCTGCTGCCGTCCTCTACCCAGCCTGGTTCGAGCCTGACGGTGTGGGACGCCTCCTCCAGCCATATGACGCTCTTCGTCATGCTGGTAGCGACCGCCATTTTCCTTCCGCTCATCCTGCTCTACACCGCTTGGGTCTTTCGCGTCCTGCGGGGCAAGGTGGGCGCCGAGCATCTGGGCAAGAGTCAGAACCCGAACGCTTACTGAGGAGTGATCCCATGTGGTACTTCAGCTGGATTCTGGGTGTCGGCCTGGCTGCGACCTTCGCCATCCTCAACGGCATGTGGTACGAAATCCGCGATGGCGAGACGGATTCTTGAGCTCGATCCTGGTCCGGGCTACAGTCCGCGCACGGCACAACGCCACTGTTGGTGAGTCCGGAGTTTCCTAAGAAGGGGAAAGCGGTCTGTGGATGGCAATGAGCGCGGCAAAGTCGTTGTGTTGGCGCGGGCCAATCGTGCGTCAGCCAAACGGCTGGGGTACATCGGGCGCGTTCCCACCAGCAAACCGCGTGATTCCGACTCCTGGTTCACGCCGCCGGAGTATCTGGACTCGGTCCGTGCGGTACTGGGCGAGATTGAGCTTGATCCCTTCACCTCGGTGGAAGCCAACGAGATCGTGCGCGCGACACGAATCTTCACCCAGGAGCACTCAGCCTTCGATCATGAGTGGCATCGAGCCAAACCGGTGCGCGTTTTCATGAATCCGCCCTACTCGGCTGGTTTGTGCGCGCGTGCAGTCAATCGCTTTATCGATCAGCTGACCTTGGGTCATATCGAGGAAGGCATCGTGCTGGTGAACAACGCCACGGACACGCGCTGGTTCAATGCGCTGGTGGGTCGATGCACGGCCATCTGCTTCACCCATCATCGGATCAGCTTTTGGAACGCCGACAAGAAGCATGTCTCAGGCAATACGCGGGGACAGGCCTTCTTCTATTTCGGTAAGCGCAGCAAGGAGTTCGCCGGCATCTTCCGCAAGCATGGCTTCGTGCTCAAGCCGCAACGGTAATTCGCCGCACAGGGCTGACGTCCAAAACGAAAAACCCCGCCGAGGCGGGGCTTTCCTGACTGTTTGGTGGCTATGGGTGGACTCGAACCACCGACCCCAGCATTATGAGTGCTGTGCTCTAACCGGCTGAGCTACATAGCCAGACAGGAACCGCACATTTTTCCTGCTCGGGCTGAATCTGTCAATCGGCTCCACTCGACTTGTCCATATAGGCGCGCCATGGCAGAGTCGGACGCAGTAGATCTTCAGGAGTCCGCATCGTGATCGATCCGGACGGCTACCGACCTAATGTCGGCATCGTATTGATGCGCCCGGACGGACGGGTGTTCTGGGCACGACGCGTGCGCCGGGATGGCTGGCAGTTCCCGCAGGGCGGCATGAATACGGACGAGACGCCGGTCGAGGCCATGTACCGCGAGTTGCACGAAGAAACCGGCCTGTTGCCCGAACATGTTGAGATTTTGGGCGCCACGCCCGGTTGGCTGCGTTATCGGCTGCCGGCCCGTGCCATTCGCCACCACGAGCGCCAGGTCTGCATCGGACAAAAGCAGGTGTGGTTTCTGCTGCGCCTGGTTGGCGCAGAAGACCACTTGCGCCTGGATGCCACCGATACCCCGGAGTTCGATCATTGGCGCTGGGTGGATTTCTGGTACCCGTTGGAGCATGTGGTGATGTTCAAGCGGGGCGTCTACGCAAGGGCCCTGGGCCACCTGGCTTCCTATGCCCGCAGCGTGGTGGGCAGCTTGGCGGTGCCCCCCAATCGCCTGGACCGTGGCGAACCCAACCATAGCCGGCCCCGCCGGCCTCGCCCGCCCGTGAATGGGGCAAAGGCGAACAAGTGATCGACAATTGACAATCATTCTCATCCGGGGTGAAATGGGTGCGGGCCAATCCAGCCCGACACGCCCAACCAGTCGCCGTGTACGTCTGCATCTGCAACGGGGTCACTGACCGCCAGATTCATGAAGCTGCCGCCTCCGGTGTTCGCACCGTGGCCGAGCTGACGATGCGTACCGGTTGTGGGGCCAGCTGTGGCAGTTGCCTGGATTTGGCGGGCAGCCTGCTTGAGTCGCGTATCCGCGAACATGAGTTCCGCCTGCCTATTCTGAGTCTGTCGCAGGCCGCCTGAGCGCTGGCTCTGTCGCAGGCGGCCTGAGGCCGCTCAAGTTGGCGTGAGGTAGCTGGCCCATTCGGCGGCGTTCTGATTTTCCTGATACGGCAGTCGGCCCCAGCAAGGGGCGGCAATGCGGCTGCGTAACAGCTCAAAATTTTCATCTCGCCGCAGCATGTGCGGGTCCACTTCGTTGGCTATCCAGCCGATCAATTCGATGCCATCGCTGGCGATGGCTCGGGCGGTGAGTCGCGCATGATTGAGGCATCCAAGACGCAAGCCGACCACCAGCACCACAGGAAGGCGCAACTCGCGCGCCAGATCCACCTGGTCCAGAGCCGGGGCCAGGGGTGCAGCCCAGCCTCCAACGCCTTCCACCACGACCGTGTCCGCCATCGATTGCAGGCGCGCGAAGGCCTGGCTCATCAGCGCCAGCTCGACACTTACTCCGGCTTCGCGGGCCGCGATTTCCGGAGCCAGCGGCGCGGGCAGCGCGTAAGGATTCAGATCGGCATACGCGGGCTTGGGATCGCTGGCGGCAAGCAACTGCAGCGCGTCGTCATTGCGCCATCCCTCGGGTGACAGCTCGCTGCCGCTGGCCAGCGGTTTCATTCCCACCGCGCGCAGGCCCTGCTGGCGCAACGCATGCAGCAGCACGCTGCTGACCCAGGTTTTGCCAACACCAGTATCTGTGCCGGTAACAAAGAAGCTACGCATTCGATTCCTGCTGCAAGACGCGCTGCGCGTGCCGATGGCCGATCGTATAGATCCAGCCGGTGAAGGACAGCAGGAAGTACACACAGCCCGGCAACGCCACCTGCCATGGCCGCGCTTGTTGCGGCAACAAAGCCACCACACCGATGGACAGCAGACCGATCAGCGCGAAAAAAGCATGGCTGGCCACCTGCCCGGCCGCCGATGCGGCCGCCTCATTGTCCAAGGCCAGCTTGCCGCGCGCCCGCCAGGCCAACTGATACAGACCGGCAATGCAGGCCGAGGTGGACGCAAATGCCACCCCATAGGCGACAAACATCAGCAGGATGTCGCCGGCGCCGCGCACATCACTCAGCGGCATCGGCACCCAGCCGCCGGTCACCCAGCTGAAGAAGGTGCCGAACAACAAGCGCAGCGGATACACATAGACCAGCACCAGGAACACCAGCAGCAGGCTGAGCAGCGTCGCAGGCAGCCCATCCATCCGGTATTGGCGCGCCCAACGCACATGCGCGTACCAGAACATCGCCACCATGACGAAGCTGGCGGCAAAGGCCGGCAGGTTCTTCAGCGCGCGCAACAGGTCATCCAGGCTCTCGGGCAAATGGTCGCCAGAGATCACCAGCAGGGTCACCGCAAAGGCGAACGCCGCATCCACGAACGCTTCCAGCCGGGTCGTGTCGCCGCCGCGCCACGCCCCGTCCGTCCTGTTTTGCCCACTCATGCCGTTATCTCCCCGAATCCCCAAAGAAAACGCAAAAACCGTGGCCTTACGGGTCACGGATTAGAATCCAGCTATGTCCTTTACCAGCCAGATGCTCACCGGCAGCAAGCCGGAACAATACGCGCAGTTGACCGCTCAGGCGCGCGCCCTGCTCAGCGGTGAATCCGACCGCGTCGCCAATGCGGCCAACCTGGCGGCGCTGGTGTACCACGCCCTGCCCGATCTGAACTGGGCCGGTTTCTACTTTTTTGATGGTACCGAGCTGGTCGTCGGTCCCTTCCAGGGCCTGCCGGCTTGTGTTCGCATTCCGCTGGACAAGGGTGTCTGTGGCGCCGCAGCGCGCACCGGTCAGACCCAGCGGGTGGAAGATGTCGATGCCTTCCCCGGCCATATCGCCTGCGACAGCGCTTCGCGTTCGGAAGTCGTGGTGCCCTTGAGCAAGAACGGACAACTGGTCGGTGTATTGGACCTGGACAGTCCCAAACTGGCGCGCTTCGATGAAGAAGACCAGCGCGGCCTTGAATCCATCGCCGCTGTCTTTGTGGAGTCGTTGACGTGAGTACCAGCAAGTTGCGGAATATCGGCCCCAAGTCGGCCGCCTGGCTGCGCCAGGTGGGCCTGCGTACGCAAGAAGATTTAACCGCCGTGGGATCGGTCGAAGCTTTCGTCCGGGTCAAGCGCGCCGGCTTTCGCCCCAGTTTGAATCTGTTGTACGCCTTGGAAGGCGCGCTGCTCGATTGCCACTGGCAGCAGCTCCCCGAGGCGCGCCGCAGCGAGTTGCTGGTGGCCTATGACGCGGCGGCGGCGCTACTGCCTGCACCGCGCGGCCGGCCAGCCGCCGCGCCGGTGACCACCACCCAGGGCCAGGAAGAGGAAAGCATGGCCCCGTCGATGAACCTGTTTGATTCGCCGGGTGGCGATCACGACGACTGATCCGCGCGACTTAGAACAGTCGCGCGCTCGCCGGTGTCAGCACCAGCGCCAGCAGCAAAAGACTTTCCAGGACCTCGGTGCTGGCACCCAGGCAATCGCCGGAAATGCCGCCCAACTTGCGCTTCCAGTACCAGGCGGTCAGCGGTGCCAGCAGCAACGTGATCAGCAGCGGCGGAGCGAGCCACGCACTCGCACCAATCAGCAGCACACCCCAGAGCAGATCCCAGATCGCGCCGCGGCTGCGATGCCAGCCAAAGCTCTCCGCCATGCCCGGATGCAAAGGCGGCAGGAAGCGGCTCCATAACAGCGTCGTGGCCCAACGCGCCCACGCTGGCAGCAGCAACAGCCCAAGCCACCACGGCGAATGCACCAGCTCGGCCAACAAGACGAGCTTGGTGATCAGCTGCAGCGTCACGGTCACCGTGCCGAACACGCCCATGTGCGGGTCCTTGAGCACTTCCAGAAAGCGCTCCGGTCGCCGATGCGCCGCGCCCAGGGCATCGGCGACGTCGCCCAATCCGTCCAGATGCAGCGCGCCGGTCACCCATACCCACAGAATCAGACACAACAGTGCGGCGATCCAGGGGCGCGCATCGAACACGGCCAGCGGCAGCAACAACAGCGCACCGATGATGACGCCCACCAACGGAAACCAGACCGCCGTCCGGCTCAGCTCTTCCTGGCGGAAATCGCGCAGCTGCGGCGTCGGCAGGCGAGTCAGGAATTGCACCGCCAGAATCAGGCCTCTCAGTCGCATGCTTGCCTCAGCTCAATCAGTTCGCCCCATACGCGGTCATTCGAATCAAGGCCAAGGCGCAAGCGCACCCGCGTGCCGTAATCGATGCGCATAGCCCAGACCGAGGGCAACGGGATGCCGCATGCCGAGGCAATGGCCTGGCGAATAGGTCCAGCGTGGCTGACGACCAGCACCCGGGCGCTGTCATCCAAGCTCACCAGGCTGCGCAATGCGCGCCCGACGCGTGTCTGGAACACATCCCAGGGCTCGGCGTTGGGCGGAGGAAATCGCACCGGATCGCGCTGGAAATTGGCCAGCGCCACGCGACCCGCATCGCTACAGGCAAGTTCTTCCGGCGACAACCCTTCCCAATCGCCGAAATGCCATTCGGCCCAGTCCTCGGCAATGGAGAGTGACAAAGCGCTGGAACCGATCAATGCCTGCGCCGTCTGCTGCGCACGTTGCAGCGGAGAACTGATGGCGTGGTTCCAGTGAAGCGCGGCCATCGAGGTCGACCACCCCGCGCAGGCATCGGCCAGCAAGGGCGGATCGTTGCGTCCATCGAAGTGACCGCGCCGGCCGGTGTCGCCATGGCGGATCAGGTCGATGATCATCTGGCTTGCTCGCGATTGGACACGGCAGCGTCTTCGAACGTGGCCATGCCGTTGTGCAGCGCGCAGGCCAGGCGCAACAGCGGCACCGCCAGCGCGCCGCCACTGCCCTCGCCCAGGCGCAGGTCCAGATGCAGCAGCGCCTGCGCTTGCAGCGCAGTGAGTACATGGGCATGTCCACGTTCGGCGGATTGGTGGGAGAACAACAACCACGGCCGCACGCGCGGTTGCAGCTTGACCGCCACCAACGCCGCCACCGACACGATGAAACCATCCACCACCACCGGTACGCCGCGCTGAGCCGCCGCGATCATGGCCCCAGCCATCGCCGCGATTTCCAAGCCGCCGAGCCGGCGCAGGAATTCCCAGGCAGGCGCGTTTTCCCCAGCGAGCGCGGCGCGGTGCAGGCTAAGCGCCTGCTTCACCACGCCGCACTTGTGCGCAATACGCGCTTCGTCCAAGCCCGTGCCGGCGCCGACCAACTGCGCTGGCGACAGGTCCGTCAGCGCACAGGCCAGCGCACTGGCGACCGTGGTATTGCCAATGCCCATTTCGCCCAGCACCACCAGATCCGCGTGCGGACATTCGGCGATGGCGCGTCGGCCCGCCGACAGGGCATGCGCCAGTTCGCTCTCGCTCATCGCCGCCTCGCGGCTGATGTCGCGGGTACCGCGACACGGCTTGTCCGTCAGCACGCCGGCAATGGCGTCCTCGGCGAGTGTGCCGACATCGAACACCTGCAAGGGCAAGCCCAATTCGCGCGCCAGCACGGCAATGGCGGCGCCACCGCCCGCGAAGTTGTGAAGCATCTGCACGGTCACTTCCTGCGGATAGGCCGAGATGCCTTGCGCGGTGACCCCATGATCGCCGGCAAACACCAGCACCGGCACCTGCTCGGCCATGGGGCGATCACGCCGCTGCAATGCCGCCAGTTCCACCGCCACGTCTTCCAGCCGGCCCAGTGCCCCGGTGGGCTTGGTCAGCTGGGCCTGGCGCGCCAGCGCGCGGTTGCGATGCTCAGTCGAAGGTGACGGCACGGCGTCAGAAATCCAGTCGAACGACACGGGCAATCCTGCGGCAAGGGGAAGGCATTCTAGCCAGCCAGCGGCCGGACCGGCGCCCGGGTCTGCTAGACTGCGCCGGCTTTCGGGTGACGCATGGACATTTTGTCCCAGCGTTGAAACGGGAAGCCGGTGAAGCACGGCGCATCAACGATCCGCCTGTGGCCATTCCGGCGCTGCCCCCGCAACGGTAAGCGAGACAAGTCCAGACAAGCAGCCACTGTGCATGGCACGGGAAGGCGTCTGGGCGGCGAAGTTCGCTTCGCGCTCGCGAGTCCGGAGACCGGCCCGAAAGATGACTGGTTGCGACGCGGCGGGCGTTGCGGCGGCCTGCCGCGCGCGATCCTCGTCGTCTGCCCGGCCCGACCGCTGTTTTCCCTCCGTAGCGCAGCCTTCCCGACCACAGCCGCGCGGGAGCGCGCGGCGCACGGAGCCTTGCCTCAATGCCTCATCTTCGCCGTATCACTCTGGCCGTCACCCTGGCCTTGCCCGCCCTGGCCTTTGCCCAGGACAACACCACCACCGACCTGGACGACGTCGTCGTCACCGGCACCCGCACCGCCGTCTCGCTGGAGAACAGCCTGGTTCCGGTGCAGGTTATCGACCGCAGCGACATCGATCGCAGCCAGGCCAACTCGCTGCAGGATCTGCTGCGCGGCCGCGCTGGCATCAACCTGACCAACAGCGGCGGCCTGGGCAAGCAGACCTCGTTGTTCCTGCGTGGCACCAACTCCAGCCACACCCTCATCCTGATCGACGGCGTGCGCATCAACTCCGCGGACTTCGCCGCTGCCGCCATCCCGGATCTGCCACTGGCGCAGATTGATCGTATCGAGATCATGCGCGGCCCCAACTCCAGCCTGTACGGCTCGGAGGCCATCGGCGGCGTGATCCAGATTTTCACCCGTCGCAACCAGGGCGCGTACACGCCGTACTTCCAGGTGGGCGGTGGCAGCAATGGCCTGCGCCAGGGCAGCGCCGGTTTCGGCGGCGGCGGTGAGCGTGGCTGGTTTGGCGCCGATGCGGCTTACCAGCGCACGGATGGCATCAATGCCTGCCGCGGTTCGGCCACCCTGTTCAAGGGCTGCTATGCCGATGAGCCGGATCGCGATGGCTATCGCAACGTTTCGGCCAGCCTGCGCGGTGGCTACAAACTCACCGACACGTTGACCCTGGAAGCCAACGCCTTGCGTGCCGAAGGCGCGACCCAGTACGACGGCTACTACAACTACACCGAAAGCGTGCAGCAGGTGTTGAACACCAAGCTGCGCTACGCACCGTCGGAATCCTTCGCGCTGACGATCAACGCTGGCCGCAGCGATAACGAGGCTGACAACTTCGGTCCGCCGTCCTTCGGCATGGACGTCTTCGGCAGCAACGCCACCCACCGCAACACTGCCTCGGCGCAGGCCGACATCGGCTTCGGCAAGGGCCAGCTGCTCAGCGTTGGCACGGAGTGGTACATCGATCACCTGGACAGCACCACCGCCTACGACGTCGACAGCCGCCGCAACCTGGCCGGCTTTGTCGAGTACCAGGGAACATTCGGCGCACATCGCCTGCAGGCCAGCGCGCGCAACGATGACAACGAACAATTCGGCAACCACACCACCGGCAGCCTGGGCTGGGGCATGGACCTGTCGCATGGTTTGAAGCTCAGCACCACCTACGGCACGGGCTTCAAGGCCCCGACTTTCAGCGACCTGTACGATCCCTGGAGCGGCAATCGCGCCCTGGTGCCGGAGAAGTCGCGCAGCCTCAATGTGGGCATTGCCCAGTACGGTAACGACTGGCGCTGGTCGTTCGACGCCTACGACACCCGCATTGAAGATCTTATCACCTACAGCGGCTCGACGTTCTCGATGGTGCAGGTGGACGAGGCACGCATCCGTGGCGCCGAGTTCACCGTCGATGTGACCCTGGCCGGCTGGGATCTGTCGGCGCAACTCAGCCGCACCGATCCGCGCAATCGCTCCAACGATGCCAACCACGACAATCTGTTGCCGCGCCGCGCGCAGAACACCGGACGCTTCGACCTGGATCGCGCCTTTGGCGCCGTGCGCCTTGGCCTGACCGTCAATGGTGCGGGCTATCGCTACGACGAGCTGAGCAATGCCACTCGCCTGGCCGGTTTCGCCACCACCGACCTGCGCCTGGAGTACACCATCAACGAAGCCTGGACGCTGCAGGCCAAGGCCGACAATGTGTTTGATCGCCATTACGAAACCGTGGCCTGGTACAACCAGCCTGGTCGCGAGTACGGCGTGAGTTTGCGTTATCAGCCCAAGCGCTGATCATTGATGCGATGAGAAAAGCCCGGCATTGCCGGGCTTTTTTCTAGGCATCGTCGTTGGCGAGCTCTTCGGATGTGGGCTCGTCAAACAGTCCCGGCTGGCTGACGCCTTCGCCGCGCTCGCGGAAACCGCCCAGACCCACGCCCACCAGGCGATACAAAGTGTCGCCAGGCAAATCCACACGGTCCTTCAACGCCAACGCAATCGCGGTCAGTTCTTCCAGCGACGACGGTGGCGCTTCAGGCGTAAAGCTGCGGGTGAGCAGGCGGAACTGAGCCGTCTTCAACTTCAACACCACCGTGCGTCCGACGCGATCAGTCTTGCGCGTGGCCGTCCAGGTTTTGTCGGCCAACCGGCGTATCGCTTCGTCCAGGCCCGACAGCGGCAAATCCTGGGCGAAAGTATCTTCGGCCGAGATCGATTGCACCGGTTGATCCGGTTCCACCGGCCGTTCATCGATGCCGCGTGCACGGCGGAACAGGCTGCCGCCAAAGCTGCCGAAGCGCGCCTCCAGTTCCGCCTGCGGCCAGGCGCGCAAATCACCCACGGTATGGATGTCCAGCGCCAGCAGCTTGGCCTGCATGACCTTGCCCACGCCCGGTATGCGTCCCACCGGCAGAGCGGTCAGGAAGGCTTCCACCTGCGCCGGTCGGATCACGAACTGGCCGTCCGGCTTGTTCCAGTCCGAAGCGATCTTGGCCAGGAATTTATTGGGCGCGATGCCTGCCGAAGCGGTCAACGCGGTCTCGGCGCGAATCTCCGCGCGCACGCGCTCGGCGATGGCCGTGGCCGAAGGCAGATCGGTCTTGGGCACGGTCACGTCCAGGTAGGCCTCGTCCAGCGACAACGGCTCCACCAGGTCGGTCTGGCGCAGGAAGATTTCACGCACCTGCCGTGACACCGCCTTGTAGCGGACAAAGTCGGGGGGCACGAAGATCGCCTGCGGGCAAAGCCGCTCCGCGCGCATCGCCGGCATCGCCGATCGCACGCCAAACTTGCGCGCCTCGTACGATGCCGCGCAGACCACCGAGCGCGCGCCACGCCAAGCCACCACCACCGGCTTGCCGCGCAGGGCGGGATCGTCACGTTGTTCGACCGATGCGTAAAACGCGTCCATGTCGATGTGGATGATCTTGCGCATGCTGCGACGGCACGGTAACTGCTGCGCCAAGCGGCGAGGCGAGCATTGTAGGTTGCTGCGAACGAGCCCAACAACAAGCGCACGTTTCCTTCACGGCCGCGCTACGCCCGCAGGCGTGAACTGTCAGCCACACGGCGCATGCATCCGCAGAGGCTGCCATGTTTGAGGGAACGAGCAACCGCGACATCGTGGTGATCGGGGGATCCTCCGGCGCCACCGCACCGCTGAAAATCCTGCTCGGCCAGCTGCCCGCGGGATTTCCGGCTGCGGTGTTCATCGCCATGCATGTTCCTGCGCGCGGTACCGGCATTCTGTCGATGGTGGTGTCGGCCGTCAGCCAGTTGCCGGTGCAGCAAGCTGAAGACGGCATGCTGATCGAAGCCGGCAACGTCTACCTGGCCGTGCCCGACCGCCATCTGATCCTGCATGAAGGCCGCATCCGCCTGGGCAATGGCCCGCGCGAAAACCTGGCGCGGCCGGCCATCGACGCCTTGTTCCGATCCGCGGCGGTAGCCTACGGCCCACGGGTGATTGGTGTGATCCTGTCTGGAATGCTCAGCGACGGTGCAGCCGGTATGGAAGCCATCAAGCGTTGCGGCGGCGTGGCGGTGGTGCAGGACCCCAACGAAGCGATCGCCGATGAAATGCCCACCCATGCTTTGCGCGCCGCAAATGTGGATGTCATTGCGGCGGCGGCCAAACTGGGCGATGTGCTGTCGGAACTGACCCGTGAACCGGCGGGCTGGCCGCGTCCGGCGCCGGCTGACATCCGCCTGGAAGTGGCGATTGCCGCTGGCGAACGTGCCGACAGCCAGGTGATGCGCTTCATCGCCGACCCGGTGCCGCTGAGCTGCCCGAGCTGCGGCGGGGTGATGTCGGCCATCCGCGACAGCCACCCTTTGCGTTTCCGTTGCCAGGTGGGCCATGCCATGAACGCGGACGTGCTGGCGCAACAGCAAGAGGGCGCAGTGGACGAAGCCATGCGGGTCGCCTTTCGCCTGATGGGCGAACGCGCCGAACTGGTCTCGCGCCTGGCGCTGGAAAACCGCGATGCCGGCAGAAGCGCCGTCGCCGATGCCTACGACCTGCGCGCCAAGGAGTATCGCCGCTACACGGACATCCTGCGGGATGCGGTAATGGCATCGATGGTGCATTTGCCCGAGCCGGGATCCGCGCCCGCCTGAGCCGGCGCGCCGGCTGCGCAATATTCATTATGATGCCGCTTTGACGACCCTGACAGCGGGAAATCCAGGTCCCGCCTTCCTGCCATGACTGAAGACGAACAGATTTCCACCGCCACCGACGAAGACACTGTTGCTGACAGCGCGGTGCCGTTCTTCGTGCTGGCGCTGGGAGCCTCAGGCGGCGATACGCAGGGCATCGCCAAGGCGCTGTCCGCGCTGGCCCCGCTGCGCGAACTGTGCGTGGTGCTGGCGCTGCGTGACCGCGAGGCGCTGGACGAGCCGCAGCTGCGCAGCGCTCTGGGCAAGGAGGCGCAACGACTGGTCGTACCCAACGACGGCCAGGCCTTGGAGCCGGACCGGATCTACCTGCCTCCCGACGGGACCCTCTTCACCTTGGAAGAGGGTCAGTTGCGCATGCGCCGGATGGACGAGCCGTCGAGCGAGCGCGGGGTCATCGATACTTTCATGCTGTCGATGGCGCAGGATCAGGATGGCAATACGATCGGCTTGATCCTGGGCGAGACCGGTGGCGATGGCGTGCTGGGCGTCACCGCCATCAAGGAATCCGGCGGCCTGACCCTGGCCAGTGGACACGCCGCGATCAGCGCGAGCGAGTTGCGCAACGCCAATATCCCCGCCGCCGTGGTGGATTACATGTTGCCGCTGTCCCATATCAGCGCGCGCATCGAGCAGCACATCGTCCACTACAACCGAATGGGGGAAGCGCTCGCAGGCGAGGCCGCCGCCAAGGCCAGCCTGGACAAGCTCAGCCAGATCGCCGATCTGCTGCGCAACAACACGGGCCACGACTTCCACGGCTACAAGCGCGCCACCTTCATGCGGCGGGTACAGCGACGCATGCAAGTGGTGCAGGTCTCCAGCATGGACGCCTACATCGAAGCGTTGCGCTCAATGCCTGATGAAGCGCTGCAGCTGTTCAACGACCTGCTGATTGGCGTCACCCAGTTCTTCCGTGATCGTCGCGAATTTGATTTCCTGGAATCGCACGTCATCCCGAAATTGTTCCAGGGCAAAGGCCGCAACGATCACCTGCGCATCTGGGTGCTGGGTTGTTCCACCGGCGAGGAAGCCTACTCGCTGGCCATGCTGCTCCGCGAATATGCCAACAAGGTGGACGCGCCACCGCATATCCAGTTGTTTGCCAGTGATATTGATGGCCGCGCGCTGGCCGTGGCGCGCGTGGGTCGCTACCCGCAGAGCATCGCCGATGAAGTGCCGCCGGAACGGCTGGCGCGCTGGTTCGTCAAGGAAGGCGAGACCTACAGCGTTTCCAAGGAGCTGCGCGAGATGTGCGTGTTCTCCCAGCACAGCATCGTCAAGGATCCGCCGTTCTCGCGCCTGGACATGGTGTCCTGCCGCAATCTGCTGATTTACCTGGATGCGGATCTGCAGAACCGCATCATTCCGCTGTTCCACTTCGCCTTGCGCCCGAACGGCTATCTGTTCCTGGGCAACTCGGAGAATGTGTCGCGGCACGCCAAGCTGTTTGCGCCGGTCGAGCGGACCTTCCGCATCTTCCAGAAACTCGATGTCGACACGCGACTGCATGCGGGCTTCACCTTCGCCCATGTGGTCAGCCACAGCCCGGCCGTGCAGGCATTGCCGCGGCCGCCCAGCGCCAACCAGAACCTGGTGCGCCAGGGCGAGCTCATCGCCGAGCGTTACGCGCCCGCTTACGCCATCGTCGACGATCAGTTCGATGTGTTGCATTTCTCCGCGCAGGCAGGCCGGTTCATCCATCCGGGCGGCGGCACACCCAGCCTCAACCTGCTCAACCTGGTGCACCGGGATCTACGCCTGGATCTGCGCGGGGCGCTCAATCGGGCGGCCACCGAGAACCGTCTGATCCACGTGAAAGGTTTGACTATCAATGACCCGAAGCAGCAGAACACCATTGATCTGATCATCGAGCCGGCCATCGACAACGGCAGCGCGCCACGTGGCTTTGTGGTGCTGTTCAAGGATGGTCCCAAGATTCCGGATTCGGAAAGCATCGGCAGCGGTTCCTCCGCCGCACAGAACGATCACGTACGCGCACTGGATGCCGAGCTGCGGGTCACCCGCGAACGGCTACAAGCGATGATCGAAGAGTTGGAGAGCGCCAATGAGGAACTGAAGTCGTCCAACGAGGAATACCAGTCGCTCAACGAAGAACTGCAAAGCGCCAACGAGGAACTGGAAACCTCCAAGGAAGAACTGCAGTCGGTCAACGAAGAGGTCACGACCGTCAACGGTGAGCTGGCCCACCGCGTGCAGGAGTTGGCGCATGCCAACAGCGATCTGAAAAACCTGCTGGAAAGCACCCAGATCGCCACCATCTTCCTGGACAACGAACTGCGCATCACCAACTTCACCCCGGCGGTGGCGGACATCTTCCCCTTGGTGGAGTCCGACATCCATCGACCGCTGGGGCACATCAAGTCGCGCGTCAGCTATGACGAGCTGCAGGACGACGTGCGCAAGGTCATCCGCACGCTGTCCACGATTGATCGCGAAGTTGAGAATCCGGTCACGCGAACACGTTACATCGTGCGCGTGCTGCCCTACCGTAGCGTCGACAATTTCATTGGCGGCGCGGTGGTCACTTTCATGGACGTGACGCCGTTGACCCGCGCCGAGCGCGCCTTGCGCGAGAGCGAAAGCCGCTTGCGCAGCCTGATGGAGGGCATTCCGCAGCTGGTCTGGCGTGCGGAAGAAGAAGGGCAATGGACCTGGTCCAGCCCGCAATGGACCGCGTACACGGGTATGAGCGAGGACGCCGCGCTGGGCCAGGGCTGGCTGGCCGCCGTGCATCCGGAAGATCGCCAGGCCACGCAGCTGGCATGGAACCAGGCCGAAGAGAAGAGCGCCTTCCATCTCGAACACCGGCTATTCAATGCCGCCAGCGCCGACTATCGCTGGTTCAACACCAAGGCCATGCCGGTCAGCGATGAGAGCGGCGCCATCATCGAATGGCTGGGCACCTCCACCGAAGTGCATGACCTGCGCCGCCTGCAAGGCGAACAGCAAATCATGGTGGCCGAGCTGCAGCATCGCACCCGCAACTTGCTGGCCGTGGTGCAATCGATCGCGCGTCAGACCATGAAAGAAACGGATGACTTGCCGGACTTCGGCAGCAAGCTCGAGGATCGGCTGGCGGCGCTGTCGCGCGCGCAGGGCTTGCTGTCACAGCCCGAAGCCGAGGCCATCACCTTGGGTACAATCCTGGAGATGGAACTGGGCGCCGTGGCCAGCCATACCGAAGCCGAGCGCATCCGCCTGGACGGTCCTGAGGTGCCGCTGCGCCGCTCGGCGATTCAGATCCTGGCCCTGGCCATTCATGAGCTCACCACCAACTCGCGCAAGTACGGCGCCCTGTCCGAACGGCCCGGCAAGCTCACCGTGCGCTGGCAGTTGGAGGGGGAACAGGGAGCGAAGTCGCTCAAGATCGATTGGTTGGAAGAAGACATCGTCACTTCCGAAGCCGGTGGCCTGGGTGGCTATGGACGTCAGCTGATTGAGCGAGGCATCCCTTACAACCTGGGTGGCCAGACCCGCTACGAACTAGGACCGGATCGCCTGCACTGCAGCATCCGCGTGCCCCTCGCCTCCGCCGACCCCGGCAAGCGAAGGAGCAGCGGCGATGCAGGCGCTCGCTGAGGCTGGCCTGATTGGCCGCTGCGTCCTGGTGGTCGAGGACGATTTCCTGATCGCGATCCACCTGAGCGATGCACTCAGCGAACTTGGCATGCAGGTCGTCGGTCCGGCCGCCTCGGTAAGTCAGGCACTGGCATTACTGAGCACGCCGCAACAGGTTGACGCCGCCTTGTTGGACGTCAATCTGGGGGGTGAGTTGGTTTACGCGGTGGCAGACGCACTGCTGGCGCGGGCGATACCCTTTGTCTTCGTCACCGGCTATGACACCCACTGCCTGCCGGTGCGCTTTGCCGGCATCGCTTGCCGGCAAAAGCCATTGCATCCGTTGGATGAGATTCGTCGTCTGCTGACCGTGTCGGCGCCGGGGCGCAGCGGTTAGCGCTGGGGCAATGCGTCGGAGAGTCGGCCGTGGGTCGCGAAATCCCATTGACCGCCGTACTCCAGATCATCGAGCTTCCAGCCGCTCTCCTCGTGAACCATCAGGGCGTAGTCGGTCCAGCGAACCGGTTGCTGGCCCGGTATCACGTTTGAGAACACCACCGGCACACGCTGGTTTTCTTCGTCGATGCGAATGGGCATGCCTATTTCGAAGCCCGTCGGCCCCTCGAACAGACTGCTGAAAAGATCGCCATCCACGAACGGCGGCTTCTCGTCCGGATGGGCCGCCATCGCCTGGTCGCGTTGGTGGCGGGCGCGTTCAAGCATGCCGATCATCCGCTGGGAAAGATAAGGGCGATAGCCATCCAGAAGAATCTCACCCGGCACGCCGGAATCGGCGTTGCGCAAGTGCAGTGAGTAGAAGCGCTCCAGCATGGCGCGCGAGCTCTCCGTCGCCGGCGCCACCTCGGCCAGGGCCGGTCGCGGCGCCGGGGCCTCGATGCCAGGCGTGGGGCCGCGATCAGCTGCACAACTGGCCAGGGCCAGACTCAACGCAATCGACATTCCAACGTTTGTGCGCATCGACATAGATTTCCTTGTATAGACAGTGGCGTTTGGCGGCGGTGATGCCGCAAGGGCGGCATCCTGTCAGTGCGCAGTGCGTGGCCGCTATAGGAAACGTCCGAATGCCGATTGCCGATGGCGAGCAACATCAGTAGAACTACCGAGGGCGCACAGCGCCACATACGCAATACTGACGGTCCGGAGGATGACCCATGTCGACACATCGCCTCACCCACCCCAGCTCCCTTCCAGCCCAGAGCGGCCTTGCCTCGGTCCTGGCCTGCCTGCTGAGCGCGTGCGCCTCGCCGCCCGTAGCACCGGATGCCGCGGAGCCAGCGATCAAGTCGGATGCGGCGTCCATGCCGATGCAGGTGCCGGAGATTCGTCCTGGCATTCCGGCGGGTTACCTGGGCAAAAATCTTCCCAACAGCCTGACCTTGCTGCCTGCGCCGCCTGCACCCGGCAGTGCGGCGTTTGCCAACGACCAGGCGGTCAGTCGCGCTTCGCAAAAGATCAAGGGCAACGCACGATATGCGCTGGCTGTGTCCGACGCCGATCTGTCGTTTCCACACAGCAGCGGCGTGTTCCAGTGCGCGCTGGGCATTCGCATCAGCCAGCAGACTACGCCCCGGCTTTACCTGCTGCTGCAGCGTTCGATGATTGATGGCGGCCTGGCCACCTATGCCGCCAAGAACCACTATCAACGTATTCGTCCGTTCGTGCATTACAAGGAAGCCACCTGCTACCCCAAGGATGAGGAAGCGCTGCGCAAGGATGGTTCCTATCCGTCCGGCCATACCGCCATCGGCTGGACCTGGGCGCTGCTGCTCACCGAGCTGGCGCCGGAATCCAGCGACGCGTTGCTGGCGCGTGGACGCTCCTTTGGCGAGAGCCGCTTGATCTGCAACGCGCACTGGCAAAGCGACATTCTGGAAGGTCGCGCTGTAGCCGCCGGCGCCGTGGCCAAATTGCATGCCGACCCGGTGTTCCGCGCGGACATGCAGGCGGCGGCGGCGGAAATCGCCGCCCAACGCAGCGCAGCCCCGTTGGATGCTGGCAGTTGTGCTGATGAGCAGACGGCATTGCAGACCCGCATACCTGGCATTCTCTGAGCGCTCGTCCATTCACTCGTACCAGATCTGGAACTCCACTTCGGCCACTACTTTGCCTGCCGACAGCGGCAATGCGGGCATGCGATAGAACGAAGCCTGCAGCGGCACGACGAACGTGCCGCCTGCGGCGATGTCGGCGGGCGCAGTGCCCGTCTCGTCATACACGTTTCGATAGCTCTGCAGCAGTTGCAACGGGCTGCCATCGCGCCAGCTGATGAGTACGCCCACACCCGTCGCGGTGGATTGCCGGGCCTGTGCGGCGATGACGCCGGATTCGGCCTGCGCTTCCCAGGAAGAGAACTGGTAACTGACACCGGCCATTCCGGCGGGGCAATCGCGCAGACGCAACTCGAAATCCACCGCCGCAGTGGTGTCGCCGGTGGCCTTCAATGTCGAGGCCGGATGCGAACCCAGCGCCACGGTCACATCCGGATGAGTGCAGGCACGCTGTTTGAACCGGGTGCTGCCGGTCACATGCAGTTCGGTGGCGCGCGCGCTGCCGTAATTCGTTGCTGCCAGCGGCGCGGCGAATGACAACTCGCCCGTTCCGATGGCACCGGTCTTGACCAGGCGAATGGCGTAGCGCGCCGGCACCGAGAACGTGGCCCCCGATGGCAGCCGCTGGCTGACTGCCGGCCAGGCCATCACCCGCGATGGCGGCGCGCCGAACGTGGGCGAGGCCTGGGTCGATTCCACCCAGGCCACCTGCACCCCCACTCCTGCCAGCGAGGTGGCATAGGTGGAAGCAAGCGATGTGCGCGTCATGCTGCTGGCATAGCCCCAGCTGCGCTGCTCACTGCCGCCATTGCATAGACTCATGCTGGCCGCTTGCGAACCCACCCAACCGCTCTGCCAGATCACCTGGCCATTGGACCAGCCGTTGTCGCGCGAAATGCTCAGCGACTCGGGCAGCGCGATCTCCGTGGTGACGGTGTCGCCCGTGCATTCGGCCTTTGCCTGGGTGATGCCGGCCGCCATCGACATCCAGATCATGTTGCCCGCCAGCCACTTCGCAATCCTGTGCTGCATGTTCGAACTCCTGCGCCTGCAATACACCTGCGCGCGGCGTTGTCGGCACCCGCGCACTCATGGGGCGCGATGCGCGCCACGCGGCAACAATAGGGCGTGGAGTTGAGCATGACAGTCAGGTTTTCACTGGTGTTGGCATCAGAAAACACCGCATGCCATGTTCGACATGCGGTGTCGGAGCGACTAGTTGTAATTCATCGCAATGGTGACCTCGGCATTGGCGGTTCCCGGACTGACCGCGGCGTTGCTGGTTCGCTCATAGGCGGCGGATAGCCCGACGCTGTAGCTACCGCCCACGCGGGTGTTGTAGGCGGACAAGGTGTACCACTTGTCCAGCTCAACGACCTGGGTGGCGTCTGCGTTCAGCAGCTTTACTTTGATACCGCGCGCCGTGGAGGCGCTGGTCAATGCCACCAGTCCTTGTGTGGCGACATAGTCCGCTGATGGCGAATTGAATCCGTACTTGACCGATGTCAGGCCCGCCGGGCAGCTGTTGATGTTGAGAGTGAATTTGACCGCCGGGGTTCGACTGCCCACCGCCACCAGGCTCGTCGCGCTGTGCGTTCCCAGCTTTACCATCACATCGGGCGTTTTGCAGCTCGCCGCAGCGAATGTGGTGCTGCCGGAAATATTGAGCTGAGCCACCCGCACGCTGCCGTAGTTCGTATAGGCAAGAGGTGAGGCCAGTGAGAGCTTGCCGGCCGCAATGGAACCGGTGCGGACCAGGCGCAGGTGATAGCGAGCCGGCATGTTGAAGCGTTGTGCCTGATCTAGACCGCCCGTACTGGCTGGCCAGGTCACCAGATGCGACCTTCCCTCACCTGGCGTTGGCGACTGGTTGTTGGTGTTCAACCAGTGGACTTGGACGCCTACCCCCGTGATGTTGGTGGCATAGACGCCGGACACCGTCGTCTTGTCCTTCGCAGAAATGTAGCCCCAGGCGCGATCCTCAACGCTGTCCTGGCACCCCGTTACGTGGGAAATGTTGGTCCCCACCCAACCGCTTGCCCAAAGCACTTCGCCCGCGGTGCCGTCGCGTGGCTTGGTCAACGTGGCAGGCAAGGTGATGGTAGTGATGGCATTGTTGCCCGTGCATCGGGCGTGCGCCGGAGCGCTGACGACCAACACGAAGAGATAGACGAGCCAAGTGGCAAGGATTTGCAGGCGTGCGCGGCAGCCGAACAATTGCATGGAAGCTCCTGGAGTGGCAGTGGTCGGACATCGAAATAGAGCGGCATCTACATGCATGCCTTCAGCAAGGAAGAGATATATCTCTACTGCTTAATCATCTCGATAGAATCCATTAGCGTCTGCGCGCAAGGACCACTGAATAGGAAACCTCCGAATAAAAAAAAGGCCGCGGTTACCCGCGGCCCTTTTACTTTGGAACCTTGCGCTCAGCGCGCCAGCTTGACCAAGCTGGACGACACCCAGCCTTTGTTGCCCAGCTCGTCTTCCACTTCCCACATCATGCCGTCCTTGGTGCCGGTGGGATAAAGCAGCATGCCCGATTCCAAATCGCGCACAGCCTTGCCAGTGCCCTTGGCATTGGCGAACAACCGACCCGGCTTGGTCATCTCCACGGCTTGCTCGGCGTTGCTGGCGGCGGCGTTGCCGGACAAGCCGCCCAACTGGCCCACCAGATCCGTATAAGCCTGCAGATAAGCCAGGGTGATCACCTGACCAATTTCGGTGTTGGCGTAGCCCGAAGCGCCGCCGGCGCCGTAATCATTGCCGGTGAACAATCCAGCGCTCGCGCCCCAGCCCACGTCGGTCTTCTTGGCGCTGCCTTCGGCCATCGCCACCTGCTCGGAAGAGCGCACATCGGTGACGGTCAGCACCACGTCGGCGGTCTTCTTCTTGAAGTTCAAGCCGCCGACGATCTGGCCGGCGTTGCCGCCAATCAAACCGCCCAGCAGACCACTGACGGCATTGCCGCCGGCGTTGTTGTTGGAGGCGATCAGGTCCGGCACCAGCACGTAGTCGGCGGCCTTCATCTGGCCCTTGCCGAGATTGGAACGATTGCGCAGCTCGCCGCTGGCGGCCAGATCGCGCTCACTCTGTGCGGCGCTCAGGCCGGCGCCACGATCCACCAGCGTGAAGCAGCGCGACTTGTTGACGAATACCTTGATCAACTTCGATGGCGCCGGCAACTGCTGGCCGCTCCACCAGTTGACGCCATCTTCCGGCTCCAGCACGGCGATGGTGCCCAGCGACTTGGCGCACTTGGGAATGGCAGCGGCTTGCTGCTGGCGGGTTTCCTGGGCGGTGGCGGCCATGGCCGAGGTACTGGCGGCGCACAGCAACAGCAAAGCCGGAGCGAGCATGAGGGAGTGCGAGGTTGAACGCTTGTGCATGCAATCTATCCTTGGGTCTTGGCGAGAGCCCGCGCGCCGCTGCGGCGGGTGGGCGTTGTCAGGGCATCGGATCAAACGGCGGGCCTTGCGTGGACCGGCCACGAATTTCCCCCATGCCGAGCCTAGGCCGCTTGCATGACCGCCGTGCGGCGATAATGACCACCGTCTCCCCATGACTTTCGACATGCATTTCCTGATCCTGAGCGTGTTGTGCAGCGTGTTGGTCTCGGTGCTGCTCAAGCTGGCGCAGCGGCGCGGGCTGGCGATGCCGACGATTCTGTTCTGGAACTACGTTGCGGCCGTCGGGCTGTGCGCATGGCTGCTGGATCCGCCCCTGGCGCGTCTGCACGATGCCGGCACGCCCTGGCCATCGCTGTTGTTGTTGGCGGTGATGCTGCCGACTATCTTCCTGGCCATGGCCGCTTCGGTGAAGGCCGCGGGCATTGTGCGCACCGATGTGGCGCAGCGTTTGTCGCTAGTGGTGTCGTTGTTGGCGGCCTTTCTGTGGTTTGGCGAATCTGCCGATGCCACCAAGTTGTTCGGCCTCGCGCTGGGTGTGCTGGCCATTCCGGCCATCGTCAGTCGCTCGCGCGGCACCGTGGAGGGCGCGACCCGGGATGTCTGGTGGTTGCCGCTGATCGTGCTGCTGGGCTACGCAGGCGTGGATATCCTGCTCAAGCACATCGCCGCCGCCGGCACGCCGTTCGCCGCATCGCTGTTTGTCGCCTTCAGCGGCGCGCTGCTGATCATGCTGGGCGTGCAGATGGCAGGTCAGCTACGCGGCAAGCTGCGACTGGATCGCGCATCGCTGGCGTTCGGCCTGCTGGTCGGCGCCAGCAACTTCGCCAACATCTTGTTCTACGTCAAAGCGCATCGGGCCTTGCCTGAGAATCCGGCCGTGGTGTTTGCCACCATGAACCTGGGCGTGGTGGTGCTGGGCACGCTGGTCGGTGTGTTTGCCTTCCGAGAGAAACTGGCGCGGCTCAATGTCATGGGCATCGCGCTGGCGATCGCCGCCGTGGCGATCATCGCCAGCAGCTTGGCCTAGTCGTCTTTGCGATTGCCCACCAGCTTGAGGAAGGCCTCATGCTGGTAGCGGCTCATGCGCAGTTGCTGGCCGGTGTCCAGGGTCACCACATGGTGACCGTTGAACCAGGGGTGGATGGTCTTGACCCGGCGCAGGTTGATTACCGCCGAGCGATGGATGCGTACGAAGTGGCGCGGATTCAAGCGCGCCGCCAGGCTGGCCAGGGTCTCGCGCAGTTCATGCGTGCGGTTGTTGAGATGGATCTGCACGGTGTTGCCGTTGGCGCGGATCCAGACGATGTCATCGACATCGATCAGCAGCACGGCCTCATCGCTGCGCACCGGGATCCGTTCCAACCAGTTGTCGCGCTGACGCAGGCTTTCCAGGGTCTGCAGTAGCTGCTCGGCGGAGACGCTGCCGCCGCCACGTGCCAAGCGCAGCCTGGCCTTGGCACGTTCCAAGGTGTCAGCGAATCGCTCGCGGCTGAAGGGCTTGACCAGGTAGTCGACCGCATTGGCTTCGAAGGCGCGCACCGCGTACTGCTCGTAAGCAGTGACGAAGATAGTGGCCGGCATCTGCTTGGCGCCGATGGTGGCCAGCACATCCAAGCCGGTCATCACCGGCATCTGGATATCCAGAAACACCAGATCCGGCGACTGCTCGCGGATGGCCATCACCGCAGCAGCGCCGTCGCCACGCTCTTCAATTTCGCCAATGTCGGCATCGTCGCGCAGCAGGCGGACCACGGCGCGCCGGGCGATGGGCTCGTCGTCGACCACCAGCACCGACAGACTCATGCGGGCACGTGCTCCGGAGCGTCGCCGGCATCGCCCAGCACTGGGTCACCGGCTTCCACCGTACGCAATGGCAGGCGCACGCGGCAGGCCACGCCCTGCGGATAGATCATGTCCAGACGCAGCTCGGCGTTCTCGCCATACAACTCGCGCAGGCGCAGGCGGCTGTTGGACA
>Ga0160448_100122_pt1 | contig 37212 bp, 40 predicted proteins | sample HID1973M_E1MG_FD_108269 | JGI IMG/M metagenome (GOLD analysis project Ga0160448, IMG submission 108269) | Enriched mosquito-associated microbial communities from UW Madison campus, WI, USA - HID1973M_E1 MG | ecosystem: Host-associated > Arthropoda: Insects > Digestive system > Unclassified ...
CGAGAACGGCGTCGGCGGCATCTACAACTTCGTCACCAAGCGTGCCGAATGCCGCGGCGACCGCAGCAAGGTCACCTGGACCCAGGTCGAGACCGGCTCGGCGATCACCTGGAAGTACCCGTCCTGCGTGCTGCTGGGCGACGACTCCTCCGGCGAGTTCCACTCGGTGGCGATTACCCACCACCGCCAGCAGGCCGACACCGGCACCAAGATGATCCACGTCGGCAAGCGCACCAAGAGCAAGATCGTCAGCAAGGGCATCAGCGCCGGCCGCGGCCAGAACACCTACCGCGGCCTGGTCAAGGTCGACCGCAACGCCGACGGCGCGCGCAACTACACCCAGTGCGACTCGCTGCTGATCGGCAAGAAGTGCGGCGCGCACACCTTCCCCTACATCGAGGTGAAGAACCCCGGCGCGACCGTCGAGCACGAGGCCACCACCTCCAAGATCAGCGACGACCAGCTGTTCTACTGCCGCGCGCGCGGCATCAGCGAGGAAGACGCGGTCTCGCTGATCGTCGACGGCTTCTGCAAGCAGGTCTTCCGCGAGCTGCCGATGGAATTCGCCGTCGAAGCCAAGAAGCTGCTGGAAGTGTCGCTGGAAGGCAGCGTCGGCTGACGCGCCCCGCCCCCTCATTCTCCCTTTGGAACCTCCCAACCCCATGCTGAAGATCAACAACCTCCACGCCAGCGTCGCCGGCAAGGAAATCCTCAAGGGCCTGTCGCTGGAAGTGCAGCCGGGCCAGGTGCACGCGATCATGGGCCCGAACGGCGCCGGCAAGTCGACGCTGGGCAACGTGCTCTCGGGCCGCGACGGCTACGAAGTGACCGCCGGCAGCGTCGAGTTCGACGGCAAGGCGCTGCTGGAGCTGGAACCGGAAGAGCGCGCGGCCGCCGGCCTGTTCCTGGCCTTCCAGTACCCGGTGGAGATCCCCGGCGTCAACAACACCTACTTCCTGCGCGCCGCGCTCAACGCCCAGCGCAAGGCCCGTGGCGAGGACGAGCTGGACTCGATGCAGTTCCTCAAGCTGGTGCGGCAGAAGCTGGCCGTGCTGCACCTGAAGGACGAGCTGCTGCACCGCGGCGTCAACGAAGGTTTCTCCGGCGGCGAGAAGAAGCGCAACGAGATCTTCCAGCTGGCCGTGCTCGAGCCGAAGCTGGCGATCCTCGACGAGACCGATTCGGGCCTGGACATCGACGCGCTCAAGACCGTTGCCGACGGCGTCAACGCGCTGCGTTCGGCCGACCGTTCGTTCCTGGTCATCACCCACTACCAGCGCCTGCTCGACTACATCAAGCCGGACGTGGTGCACGTGCTGGCCGACGGCCGCATCGTCCAGACCGGCGGCCCGGAACTGGCGCTGGAGCTGGAGAAGCACGGCTACGCCTGGCTGAAGGACCGCGTGGTGCCGGAGACCGCCGCGTGAGCACCCTGCTCGACTCCCTCGCCGCCGGCTTCAATGGCGACGCCGCGCGCCGCGCCGTGCTGGACGAGGCCCTGCGCGAGGGCCTGCCCGGCGCCCGCAGCGAGGCCTGGAAGTACACCCCGTTGCGCTCGCTGGAACGGCGCGGCTTTGGCGTCGCCCCGGTCGAAGCGCCCGCGGTGGATCCGCAGCTGCTGGCCGACATCCCGGCACCGCGCCTGGTGTTCGTCAACGGCCGCCATGCGCCGGCGCTGTCGCAGCTCGATGGGCTGCCGGCCGGCGTGAGCCTGCAGCCGCTGTCCGGCGCACTGTCCGCTGGCGAGGAAGCCGCGCGCTTCCTCGGCCGTCGCTACGAACGCGCCGACGAGATCTTCGCCCGCCTCAACGCCGCGCTCGCCGAGGAAGGCGTGCTGCTGCGCGTGGCCGAAGACGTGCAGGCCGAAGCACCGGTGCACCTGGTGTTCGTCAGCGCTGCCGCCGACGCCGACCAGGCCTGGCACCCGCGCCACCTGGTCGAACTGCGCCGTGGCGCCTCGCTGTCGCTGCTGGAGCACCATCGCCAGGCCGGCGACAACGCCCACCTGGGCAACGCCGTGGCGCACGTCCACCTCGCCCAGGGAGCGACCCTGTCGCACGCCCGCGTGCAGGAAGGCGCCGCCGCGTTCACCTCGGTGCTGCGCACCGATGCCGTGCTGGCACGTGACGCCAGCTACCGCCGCATCGACCTGGAACTGGGCGCGGGCCTGAGCCGCCATGAGCTCAACGTACGACTGGAAGGCGACAATGCCCGCCTGGCCGCCAATGGCGTGCTGCTGGGCAATGGGCGCCGCCATGTCGACACCCGCCTGGGCATCGAGCACATTGCCCGCGACACCTCCTGCAGCCTGCTCTGGCGCGGTGTCGCCACCGACCGCAGCCGCGTGGTCTTCCACGGCGGCATCAACATCCGCCCGGGCGCCGACGGCACCGACGCGCGCCTGTCGAACAAGAACCTGCTGCTGTCTGCCAACGCCGAGATCGACACCCAGCCGGTGCTGGTGATCGACGCCGACGAGGTCCAGGCAGCGCACGGCGCCACCGTCGGCCAGCTCGACGCCAACGCGCTGTTCTACCTGCGTTCGCGCGGCCTGCCGCAGGCCCAGGCGCAGGCGCTGCTGAGCGCGGCGTTCTGCCACGAACCGCTGGCCGCGCTGCCCGAGGCGCTGGGCCGCTTCCTGTCGACCCGTTTGGACGCCGCGCTGGCTTCGGCGGGGGTGGCATGAACGCGCCCGTCAACGCGGCGGCGACCGCCACGCCGGACTGGGAGCGCATCCGCAGCGACTTCCCGATCCTGCTGCGCCAGGTGCATGGCAGGCCGCTGGTCTACCTGGACAACGCCAACACCAGCCAGAAGCCGATGCAGGTCATCGACGCGGTCGACCAGTTCTACCGCCGCCAGAACGCCAACGTGAGCCGCGCGGTGCATGCCCTCGGCAGCGAGGCGACCGAGGCCTACGAGGGCGCGCGCACGAAGCTGGCGCGCTTCCTCAACGTGCGTGCCGACGAGCTGGTGCTGTGCAGCGGAACCACTTTCGCGATCAACCTGGTCGCCTATTCCTGGGCGCTGCCGCGGTTGAAGGCCGGCGACGTGATCCTGGTCTCGCGCATGGAGCACCACGCCAACATCGTGCCCTGGCAGCTGGTCGCCGAGCGCACCGGGGCGACGATCCGGGTGGCTGACATCCTGCCTGACGGCAGCCTGGACCTGGACGCGCTGCGCGCGGCCATGACCCCGGAGGTGAAGCTGCTGGCGCTGACCCACGTCTCCAACGTGCTGGGCACCGTGAACCCGGTGCGCGAGGTCTGCCGCGAAGCACGCAGGCGCGGCATCGTCACCGTGATCGACGGCTCGCAGGCCGCCCCGCATCGCCGCATCGACGTGGCCGCGATCGGCTGCGACTTCTATGCCATCACCGGCCACAAGCTGTGCGGCCCCACCGGCACCGGCGTGCTGTGGGCCCGCCGCGAGCACCTGCAGGCGATGCCGCCGTTCCTGGGCGGCGGCGAGATGATCAAGGAAGTCAGCTTCGACGGCACCGTGTTCAACGACCCGCCGCACAAGTTCGAGGCTGGCACGCCGAACATCGCCGGCTTCGTCGGCCTGGGCGCGGCGGTGGACTACCTGGAATCGATCGGCCGCGAGCATATCGAGGCCCGCGAGGCCGAGCTGCTGGCGCACCTGAACGAGGAATTCGCCCGCATCGATGGCCTGCGCATCATCGGCACCGCACCCGAGAAGGCAGCCGTGGTGTCGTTCCTGGTCGAAGGCGCGCATGCCCACGACCTGGCCACCCTGCTCGACCTGGAAGGCGTGGCGGTGCGTTCGGGCCAGCATTGCGCCCATCCGCTGCTGCAGTACTTCGGCGTGGCCGCGACCTGCCGGGCCTCGCTGGCGTTCTACAACACGCACGCCGAGATCGAGAAGTTCATTGCCGCCCTGCGCAAGGTCCGCCAGCTGCTCGGCTGACGGCCCGGGCGGGCGGCGAACGTCGCCGGGTCCACGCCCGGCAGCGCCATGGATACAATGGCCCCATGCATACGTTGACCTTCCGCAGCGCCACCGTCGCCGACATCGATGCCCTCGTCGCCCTGGTGACTTCCGCCTACCGCGGCGATGCCAGCCGCGTCGGCTGGACCACCGAGGCCGACCTGCTCGACGGCACCCGCATCGACCCTGAGATCCTGCGCCAGGACATCCTGCGCGACCGCAGCCTCGTGCTGCTGGCCGAGCGCGATGGTGAACTGATCGCCTGCGCGCACATCTCCGACGACGGCGACGCCGGCTATTTCGGCATGTTCTCGGTCAGCCCGACCCTGCAGGGCGGTGGCGTCGGCAAGCAGCTGATGGCCGAGGCCGAGCGCATCGTCCTGCGCCAATGGGGGCATGCCCTGATGCGGATGACGGTGATCGACGTGCGCGCCGAGCTGATCGCCTTCTACGAGCGCCGCGGCTACCGCCGCACCGGCGTCACCCGGCCGTTCCCCTACGGCGACGCGCGCTTCGGCATCCCGCTGCGCGACGACCTGCGCTTCGAGATCCTGGAAAAGCCGCTGGGCGAGCCGGCATGAGCGCCACCTGGACCTTCGTCTGCGCCACCGCCGAGCTGCTGCCCGGCGAGCTGAAGAACGTCTGGGACGAAGTCACCGACGCGCCGATCGTGGTGTTCAACCTCGACGGCGACTTCTACGCCCTGGAAGACCGCTGCAGCCACGAGGAGTACGAGCTCTCCCCGGGCACCTTCAACGTCGCCGAGGGCAGCATCGAGTGCCTGCTGCACGGCGCCCGATTCGATATCCGTGATGGCCGCCCGCTGTGCCCGCCGGCCTACTCACCGGTGCCGAAGTTCCCGGTGAAGCTGGAGAACGGCGGCATCTGGACCCGCGACGACCGCGACTGAGGCCCCGCGTGGCCGCCCGCTGCCGGGGCGCGCTGCGATCGATGCACAAATCCGCTTGCGGGCCCGGCCCGCTGCCCGTGAAATCCCCATGCCGTCCAAGCCCGCCGCCAGGACCCACCTGCGCGGAAAGGCCGGTCGCGAAACCGCCATCCGCGCGTTTCGAGGACCCGGCCCATGGGCATCAAGAGTCGCAAGCACCCCACGCCGCCCAGCGCGGCAACCCGGCGCATCGCCGCCGCCTCCCTGCTGCTGGCTGTCCCCCTGGCACATGCCGGCGAGCCTGCGGACGCCTCGGCCAGGACCCTGGACCGGATCGACGTCACCGCCGAGCGTGGCGGGCATTTCCTCGTCCCCCGGTCAGCTTCGCCGAAGTTCACCCAGCCGCTGCACGACACGCCGCAGACCATCGGCATCATCGGCAAGGACCTGTTCAACCAACAGGGCGCCACCACGCTCGCCGAAGCCCTGCGCAACAGCCCCGGCGTGGGCACCTTCTACGCCGGCGAGAACGGCAATACCAGCACCGGCGATGCGGTCTACATGCGCGGCTTCGATACCTCCTCGAGCATCTTCGTCGACGGCGTGCGCGACCTGGGCTCGATTTCCCGCGATGTCTTCAACATCGAGCAGATCGAGGTGGCCAAGGGGCCCGCCGGCACCGACAACGGGCGCGGCGCGCCAAGTGGCGCGATCAACCTCATCAGCAAGCAGGCCGCGGCGACCACCGCCACCCGTGGCGCGCTGACCGCAGGCAGCGATGGCCAGCGCCGGGTCAGCGCCGACTGGAACCAGGCGCTGGGCCATCCCGGTGCCGCGCTGCGCTTCAATGTCGTGGGCCAGGACAGTGACGTGCCTGGTCGCGACCATGTCGCCAACAAGCGCTGGGGCATCGCGCCGTCGTTGGCGTTCGGCCTGGATGGCCATACCCGCTACTTCCTCAACCTGCTGTACGTGAGGCAGGACAACGTCCCCGATGGGGGCGTACCGACCCTCGGCCTGCCCGGTTACACCTCGCCCGATCCACGCCGCCCCTGGTTGTCCGGTGCATCGGCGGTGGCGCCGGCGAACTTCTACGGAACCGCCCACGACCATGACGACGTCGAATCGAAGATGGCCACGTTCCGCGTCGAACATGATTTCTCCGACACGCTGCGACTGACCAATACCGCCCGCTGGGGCCGCAACGAGCAGAATTACCTGCTGACCTCGTTCATGGCCAACGCCGCCAACCTGGCGACCCCGGACCCGGCCGATCCGTCGACCTGGACGCTGGCGCGCAGCCTGCCCACCTTCAAGGACCAGCAGCACACGCTGCTGACCGACCAGCTCAACCTGCGCTGGGACTTCGCCACCGGCGCCGTGCGCCACGCCCTCAGCACCGGGCTGGAAGCGGCCCGCGAGGAACTGCGCAGCCGCGGCACCAGCACCCGCGGCCGCTGGCCGGCGGCCAACCTGTACCAGCCGGACTGGGCCGTGGATGGCCTGCACTGGCAGCACAACGGCACCGGCGGCCAGGGCCGCACCACCACCTGGTCGGCCTATGCCTTCGATACCCTCGCCTTCGGCGACAGCCTGCTGCTCAGCGCCGGCCTGCGCCTGGACCGCTACGACGCCCGCTACACCAGCACCGCCATCTGCGGCGAGCGACGTGCACCTCCCTGCGGCGCGCGACCGGCCGGCACCCTAGTGCCGAGCGTGGACGCGCGCGGCAGCGGCACGCTGTTCAACTGGAAGCTCGCCGCGCTCTACAAGGCCAACGACGATGTCAGCGTCTATGCCCACTACGCGCTGTCACAACAGCCCCCCGGCGGCAACGCGCTGGAACTGAGCAGCGCCGCCAACAGTCCCAACAACCCCGCGCTGGAACCGCAGAAGGCCAGGACCGCCGAAGTCGGCAGCAAGTGGAATTTCTTCGCGCAGGACCTGCTGGTCTCGCTGGCGCGGTTCCGCACCGATGTCAGCAACGAGATCGCGCCCGACCCCACCAATCCGAACCTCTACCAGCAGACCGGCGCGAAGCGGGTCCAGGGCCTTGAGCTGTCGGCGGTCGGGCATCTCGGCGAGCGCTGGGCGCTCTCGGCTGGCTATACGAAGATGCAGGCACAGGTGAAGCGGGGCCCGACGGTAGCCCAGGATGGCAGCGCCGACCTGGCCTACACGCCCGACGACGCGCTCACCGCCTGGGCTACCTACACCCTACCCGCCGGGCCCGGCTTCGGTGGCGGCGTGCGCCACAACGGGCCGATGAAACGCGGCAGCAGCAGCGCACTGGGCACGCCGGACCGGGTTGATTCGTCCACGGTCTGGGACGCGGTCGTGCGCTTCCCGCTGGGCGAGCACCTGGACCTGCGGCTCAATGCCTACAACCTGTTCAACGAACGGTACGTCTCGGCGCTCAACAAGAGCGGCTTCCGCTATACCCCGGGCATGCCGCGGACCTACACCTTCACCGTCGACTGGCGGTTCTGAGCTTTCCCCGCGTGCCGCCATTTGCAAACGATTCGCATTTGCTGACACAATAGCGCGGTACGCCAAGCCCTTCTGCCAGGCGCGAATCCAAGCTCGGACACCGCAGCGGCCCCACCCGGGGACCGCAGGGGTTCGTTCGGCCTGTCTCCAGGAACGAAGACGACGATGACCATCAAGAGCCGCAAGCACGCCCTGCCCCGTACCGTCGGCGCGACCACACTGACCGCCGCCGCACTGCTGCTGGCCGCCCCGCTTGCCCATGCCGATACCGCCGCCGACAGCGCCAAGACGCTGGACAAGGTCAACGTCCAGGCCGAACGCGCCAAGCGCTACCTCGTCGAAACGGTCTCCTCGCCCAAGTTCACCCAGTCGCTGCAGGACACCCCGCAGACGATCAACATCATCAGCAAGGACCTGTTCAACGAACAGGGCGCCACCACGCTGACCGAAGCCCTGCGCAACAGCCCGGGCGTGGGCACCTTCTACGTCGGCGAAAACGGCAACACCAGCACGGGCGACACCGTGTACATGCGCGGCTTCGATACCTCCTCGAGCATCTTCGTCGACGGCATCCGCGACCTCGGCTCGGTCTCGCGCGACGTCTTCAACATCGAGCAGATCGAAGTCCAGAAGGGGCCGGCCGGCACCGACAACGGCCGCAGCGCGCCGACCGGTTCGATCAACCTGGTCACCAAGCAGGCCGTCGGCGCCAACGCGACCAGCGCATCGCTGACCGGCGGCGTTGACGGCCAGCGCCGCGTCACCGCCGATTGGAACCAGACCCTGGGCAACCCGGGCGCCGCCTTCCGCCTCAACCTGATGGGCCAGGACAGCGACGCGGTCGGGCGCGACCATGTCCAGAACAAGCGCTGGGGCATCGCGCCGTCGCTGGCGTTCGGCCTGGACGGCGATACCCGCTACTACCTCAACCTGCTTTACGTGAAGCAGGACAACATTCCGGATGGCAGCGTGCCGACCATCGGCCTGCCCGGCTATTCCTCGCCGGACCCGACCCGTCCGTGGCTGTCGACCGCCCCGATGGTCGATCCGGAAAACTTCTACGGCACCGTCCACGACCACGACGATGTCGAGTCGAAGATGGCCACGTTCCGCTTCGAACACGACTTCTCCGACACGCTGCGCCTGACCAATACCGCGCGCTGGGGCCAGAACGAACAGGACTACATGCTCACCGCGTTCATGGTGACCGCGGCCAACCTGCGCACGCCCGACCCCCAGGATCCGTCCACCTGGACCGTCGCACGCAGCACGCCGACCTTCAAGGACCAGCGCTACACCATCCTCACCGACCAGTTGAACCTGCGCTGGGATTTCACCACCGGCGCTGTCCAGCACAACCTGAGCACCGGACTGGAAGCCACCCGCGAAGAGCTGGAAACCCGTGGCGTGGCGATCAAGAGCGGCGCGTGGCCGGCGGCCAACCTGTATGACCCGGACTGGAACGTCGATGGCCTGGCCTGGGGCCGCAACGGCGCCGACTCCAAGGGTCGCACCACCACCTACTCGGCCTACGCCTTCGATACCCTCAAGTTCGGCGACAGCTTCCTGGTGACCGGCGGCGTGCGCCTGGACCGCTACGACACCGACTTCAGCAGCATGGTCGTATGCGGTGCCCGCGGCGGCCCGGCCTGTGGCAGCCTGCCGGCCGGCAGCATCGTCCCCGGCGTGGATGCCAATGCGTCCGACACCTTGTTCAACTGGAAACTCGGCGCGGTCTACAAGGCCAGCGCGGACGTGAGCGTGTACGCGAACTACGCCATCTCGCAGCAACCTCCGGGCGGCAGCTCGCTGGAGCTGAGCAGCGCGGCCAACAACCTCAACAACCCGAACCTGGATCCGCAGAAGGCCGAAACCGCCGAAGTCGGCACCAAGTGGAGCTTCTTCGACCAGGGCCTGCTGGTGTCCATGGCGCTGTTCCGCACCGACGTCAGCAACGAGATCGCGCCCGATCCGACCAACCCGAACATCTACTACCAGACCGGCGAGAAGCGGGTCCAGGGCGTGGAACTGTCGGCGGTGGGCCGCATCAGCGAGAACTGGTCGATCTCCGGTGGTTACACCAAGATGGACGCGCAGGTGAAGCAGGGCACGAAGGTTGCCCAGGACGGCAGCGTCGACCTGGCCTACACCCCGGACAGCGCGTTCACCGCCTGGACGACCTACACCCTGCCCTTCAACCTGAGCATCGGCGGCGGGGTGCGTTACAGCGGTGAAATGAAGCGCGGCACCGACGGTGCGATCGGCACGCCGGCCTTCGTCAAGTCGTATACGGTGTGGGACGCGGTGGTCAGCTATCCGTTCAACGACCACTTCGACCTGCGCCTCAACGCCTACAACCTGTTCGACAAGGAATATGTCGCCGGCATCAACAAGAGCGGTTACCGCTACAGCCCGGGTGCCCCGCGCACCTTCACGCTGACGGCCAACCTGCGCTTCTGAGCCACCGGCCGGCGGCAGGCTGCACCAACGGACGCCTCCTGCACGGAGGCGTCCCCCTGCAAGGAGAACGCCATGCTGCTGCACATCCCCGGCATCCTGAGCGCCGAAGAGGTCGCGCGTTTCCGTCGCGAACTCGATGCCGCCGACTGGACCGATGGTCGCGAGACGGTCGGCGCGCAGGGCGCCCGGGTCAAGCGCAACCTGCAGCTTCCCGATGCCTCGCCGCTCAAGCAGCAGCTCGGCCAGGCTGTGCTGAACGCATTGGGCCGAAGCCCGTTGTACTTCGCCGCCGCGCTGCCGCTGCGGACGATCCCGCCGCGCTTCAACCGCTACGAGGGCGGCGGCCACTACGGCTTCCACGTCGACGGCTCGGTGATGAGCGTGGCCGCCAGCGAAGGCCAGCCGGCGATGACCCTGCGCACCGACCTGTCGTGCACGCTGTTCCTGAGCGAGCCGGACGAGTACGACGGCGGCGAACTGATCGTCAGCGACACCTACGGCGAGCATGAAGTGAAGCTGCCGGCGGGCGACCTGATCCTGTATCCGTCCAGCAGCCTGCACCAGGTCGCGCCGGTGACGCGCGGCGCGCGGATCGCCTCGTTCTTCTGGGTGCAGAGCCTTGTCCGTGACGGCGGGCAGCGCCAGATGCTGTTCGAGCTGGATGCCGCGATCCAGGCGCTGACCCAGTCCGGCGCGGATCGCGACGCGCTGCTGCGCCTGACCAACGTCTATCACAACCTGCTGCGGACCTGGTCCGAAACCTGACCCGTTGCAATTGCGATCCATTCTCAATTGGATAGAATGGCGTTTCCTTTCTCCCCGGCGACTTCCCGCTTGTCAGACCCCTCCTCCGATCTCGCCACCCAGCAACAGCGCCGCGGCTTCTGGCTGCGCACGCTGCACCAGTGGCACTGGATCAGCTCGGCGGCCTGCATCGTCGGCATGCTGCTGTTCGCGGCGACCGGCCTGACGCTCAACCACGCCGCGCGGATCGAGGCCAAGCCGCAGGTCACCCATCGCCAGCTGGCATTGCCGGCGCCGATGCTCGACCAGCTGCGCAAGGGCCCGGAGGAAGGCGACGCGCCACTGCCTGCCTCGGTGGCCGGCTGGCTCGGCGACCAGCTGTCGCAGCGGCTGTCTAGGCGCGCGGGCGAATGGTCGGCCGAGGAGGTCTATGTGTCGCTGCCGGCGCCGGGCGAGGACGCCTGGCTGAGCATCGACCGCGAAACCGGCGCGGTGGAGTACGAGCGCACCGTGCGCGGCTGGATTTCCTACTTCAACGACCTGCACAAGGGCCGCAACGCCGGCCCGGCCTGGGGCTGGTTCATCGACCTGTTCGCCGTGGCCTGCCTGGTGTTCTGCATCACCGGGCTGTTCCTGCTGCAGATGCACGCGCGGCAGCGCCGCATGACCTGGCCGCTGGTCGGCCTGGGCCTGCTGCTGCCGCTGCTCATCGCCCTGCTCCTCATCCACTGACCCGCCTTCCGGGAGATCCTCCATGCGCACCACCCTGACCCTCGCGATCACCAGCTGCGGCCTGCTCGCCACGCCGGCCTACGCCGCCACGCTCGACGTCAACGTCGAGATCCCCAAGCTGGATGTCGCCGAATACCACCGGCCCTACGTGGCCATCTGGGTCGAAGGCGCCGATGCCCAGGTCGCCAGCAACCTGGCCGTGTGGTACCAGAACAAGGGCACCGCCGAAGGCCATGGCACCAAGTGGCTGCCGGACCTGCGCCAGTGGTGGCGCAAGAGCGGCCGCAGCCTGGAACTGCCGATCGACGGCGTGACCGGCCCGACCCGCCCGGCCGGCCAGCACGCGCTGTCCTTCGGCGATGCGCAGCTCAAGGACCTCAAGCCCGGCCAGTACACCCTCGTGGTCGAAGCCGCGCGCGAAGTCGGTGGCCGCGAACTGCTCAAGGTTCCCTTCCAGTGGGGCGCCGGCGCCCAGCAGGGCAAGGCCCAGGGCAGCAATGAACTGGGTGCGGTCACGCTCGCCGTGCGCCCCTGATCCCCGCCCCCTCCCGCGACCCCAGTGACCCTCCAAGGAGTTCCGATGAAGCGTTCCGCCCTTGCCGCCGCCCTTGCCGCGGCCGCCCTCCTCGCCATCGCCCCGCTGGCCTCGGCGCATAAGGCCTGGCTGCTGCCCTCGCAGACGGTGATCGCCGGTGACAAGCCGTGGATCAGCGTTGATGCCGCGGTATCCAATGACCTGTTCTACCTCAACCACATGCCGTTGCGCCTGGACGGCCTGGTGATTACCGCCCCGGACGGCAGCCGGGTGCAACCGCAGAACGCGGCGACCGGCAAGTTCCGCAGCGTCTTCGACGTCGAGCTGACCCAGGCCGGCACGTATCGCCTGAGCGTGATCAACGCCGGCCTCAATGCCAGCTGGAAGGAAGACGGCAAGCCCAAGCGCTGGCGCGGTAACGAAGCCAGCTTCGCCACCGAGGTGCCGAAGAACGCGCAGGACCTGCAGGTGGCGCAGTCGTACGGCCGGGTCGAGAGCTTCGTCACCAGCGGCGCGCCCAACGACACCGCGCTCAAGCCGGACGGCAAGGGCCTGGAGCTGGTGCCGGTCACCCACCCGAACGACCTGTTCGCCGGCGAAGCGGCGACCTTCAAGCTGCAGATCGACGGCAAGCCGGCGGCCGGGCTGGAAGTGGAGATCATCCGCGGTGGCACCCGCTACCGGAACGCCCAGGATGAGATCAAGGTCACCACCGATGCCAAGGGCAGCTTCAGCGTGACCTGGCCGGAAGCCGGCATGTACTGGCTGCAGGCCGACAGCGAGGACAACAAGACCACGATCAAGCAGGCCAAGCAGCGTCGCCTGAGCTACGTGGCCACGCTGGAAGTCCTGCCGCAGTAAGCCAGGCAACGGACCGGCGCGCCCGCGCCGGTCCACCGCTGAACGCCATGTCCGCCACCACCCCCACCGACTTCGAAATCGCCTCGCTCGGCGGCGCCACCATGGGCACGAGCTGGCGCGTGCGCCTGGTCGTGCGGCGTGGCCGCGACCTGCACGGGCTGCATGCCGGCATCCAGGGCGAGCTCGACGAGATCGTCGCGCAGATGAGCACCTGGGAAGCGGGGTCGGACATCAGCCGCTACAACCGCGCCGATGCCGGCCACCGCCAGCGCCTGCCGGCGGCGTTCGCGCATGTACTGGAGGTGGCGCTGGAAGTCGCCGGCGCCAGCAATGGCGCGTTCGACCCGACGGTGGGACCGATGGTCGCGCTGTGGGGCTTCGGTGCCGCCCGCGGACCGCTACGCGTGCCCGACCCGCAGGCGCTCGCCGCGACCCTGGCACGCACCGGCTGGCGTCGCCTGGAATGGCATGCGGCGACGCAGGAACTGCTGCAGCCTGGCGGGCTCGAACTCGACCTTTCGGCGATCGCCAAGGGCCATGGCGTCGATGCCGTGGTCGCCTACCTGCGCCGCGCCGGCGTAGCCAGCGCGCTGGTCGAGGTAGGCGGCGAACTGCACGGATACGGCGACAAACCCGACGGCCAGCCCTGGCGCGTACTGGTGGAATCAGCGCCGGAGGAAGACGCCATGAGCGAGTTGCCTCCGCGCGTGCTTGCCCTGCGCGACCAGGCGGTGGCGACCTCGGGGGATCGCTGGCATCGCTTCGAGCACGAAGGCGAGCGCTACTCGCACAGCTTCGATCCCCGCCTCGGCCGGCCCGTGCACGCAGCGGCCGCGGCAGTGACCGTGGTCGCCGCCGATGCGACGCACGCCGATGCCTGGGCCACCGCGATGACCGTGCTCGGCGTCGACGAAGGCCTGCGCCTGGCGCGTACGCTGGCGCTGCCGGTGCGTTTCCTCTCGCGCAGCGGCGCCGACCTGCGTGAACACCTCAGCCCGGCGTTCGAGGCCCTGCTGGAGACGGCGGCATGACCGCGCCGGCAGGCCACCTCGCACGTTGGGGCCAGGCGCTGGTCATCGCCGGCCTGGTCGCGATCGTCCTGGCCCTGCTGCCGCTGCATGGCGGGCGCTGGTGGCCAGGTGGCGCACTGGCGTGGCAGTGGCAGGCCGCGGCCGGCAGCCTGCTGGGCTACGGCGTGCTCTGCGCGGCCATCGCCTGGCGCGCGCGACCGCCGCGCCGCCGTCGATCGGCCACGCCACCGCTACAGGTGGTCTGGGCCAGCCAGACCGGCTTCGCCTGCGAGCTGGCCGAGCGCAGCGTCGCCGCGCTGCAGGCCGCCGGCGTGGACGCCGAGGCGATCCCCCTGCATGCGCTCGACGCGGACCTGCTTCGCCGTTCCCTGCGGCTGCTGTTCGTGGCCAGCACCACCGGCGAGGGTGACCCGCCCGACCACGCGCTCGCCTTCCAGCGCGGTACCCAGCCCCAGGTCAGCGACCTGTCGCAGCTGCACTATGGCCTGCTCGCCCTTGGTGACCGCAGTTACGACGATTTCTGTGCCTTCGGTCGCCAGCTCGACGACTGGCTGGCCCATCGCGGCGCGCACGCGCTGTTCGACCGCGTGGAGGTCGACAACGCCGACCCCGGCGCACTGCGTCACTGGCAGTACCTGCTCGGCCAGCTCGGCGACGGCAGCACGCAGGCCGACTGGGAGCGGCCGCGGTACCAGGCCTGGCAGCTGTGCCGGCGCGAAACCCGCAACCCCGGCTGCCGCGAGGGCGAGGTCCATCGCCTGGCCCTGGTGCCGGCCAGTGGCGACTGGCCGGCCTGGCAGGCCGGCGACATCGCCGAGATCGGCCCGCGCCATGCCGCCGAAGACGTGGAGCGTTGGCTGCGTGCGCGCGGACTGGACGGCGAGCGGCGCATCGAACAGGTGTCGCTCCACGACCTGCTGGCCCGCGCGCAGTGGCCCGGGGATGAGGTGGCGACCGGATCGGATGCCTGGATCGAAGCACTTCAGCCGCTGCCGCACCGCGAGTACTCGATCGCCAGCCTTCCTTCCGAACAGCGCCTGGAGCTGCTGGTCCGCCAGCACACCGCGCCCGATGGCCGGCTCGGCCTGGGCAGCGGCTGGCTGACCCGCCATGCGCCGATCGGCGCCCGGATCGACCTGCGCATCCGCGCCAATCCCGGCTTCCATCCGCCGCCGCCTGCGATGCCGCTCATCCTGGTCGGCAACGGCACCGGCATCGCCGGCCTGCGCGCCCACCTGGCCGCCCGCGTGCAGGCGGGCGCGCGCCGCAACTGGCTGCTGTTCGGCGAACGCCACGCCGCCCATGACAACCACTTCGGCGAAGACCTCGACCGCTGGCGGGATGAGGGCTGGATCGAGCGGCTGGACGCGGTGTACTCACGTGATGGCGGCCGCTACCACTATGTGCAGGATGCCCTGGCAGATGCGACCGACGAGCTGCGCGCCTGGGTCGCCGCGGGCGCGGCGATCTACGTCTGCGGCAGCCTGCACGGCATGGCGCCGGCGGTCGATGCGGTGCTCGAACAGGCGCTGGGCAGCGACGTGCGCGAAGCGCTGCTCGCCGAAGGCCGCTACCGCCGCGACATCTACTGAGCCGCAGGCGCGATCCGGATCGCCAGCAGTTCACCGGCGCCATGCAGTGCGTGGCGCCGGCGCGGGCCGGCGGCAAGCCACGCGGTATCGCCACCGGCCAGTGGCGGCAGCGCGCTGTCCGCCTCGAAGGCGGCGTCGCCCCCCAGCAGGTGGATCGCCCAGGCCACGCCGGGCTCGGTGAAGAACAGCATCGGCCCGACCAGCGGACGATGCAGCACGGTCGCCTGCAGGCGGTCGCGACGCCACATCAGGTTGAAATCATGGGTCGGCCCGTCGACAAGCTCGCCGCGCACCACCGCCTCGCCGGGAAAGCGCACGCGATCATGGGGTGGCAGCAGCGTGGCTACCTCGCCGTTCTCGAAACGCAGGCGCACGCCGTTGCCGCGCAGCAGGACCAGCTCACGCTCGATGCCCGGAAAGGCCGAGAAATCCGAGTCCTGCTCGATCTCGGCGATCGACAGTCGCAGCGACCAGTCGTCCGGGTCACCGGCGCGCAGGATCTCGCGCGTCCAGCCCTGCTGGTTGCGCCAGCGTTCGCGGCGATAGTCGTGGGCGGGAATGACACGGCTGGGCATGTTCAGGGCATCCATGCCGACATTCTGCCGGAAGCCCGCGCGCGGGCTCCAGACGAGACCCGGACCCCGGAAAAGAAATCGCCCGGCCGCACGTCCTGTGCGTCACCGGGCGATCACGTCCTTGTCGGCTTCCAGCCTTCCCCTAGACTTCCAGCCTAGATAGGGCGCGGCCACGCATCCGAGCGTCGATCCGTATCCCTGCGATCCCTGTTCCTATTGTTTCGTCACGACCTCGGCCGCGGCCTTCCCTGGGGCTGTCCCTGCGGCCTTGGCAGCGGTTGCGCTTCCTGCGCCGACCTCGATGAGGTCCCGATTCCGTTCGACCGTGGCCAGTCCAATCCCTTTGACCTGCGCCAGATCCTCGGCGCTCTTGAAGGGTCCGTTGGCCTGCCGGTGCTCGACGATCGCCTTGGCCTTCGATGGCCCGACATTCACCAGCACCTGGTCCAGTTCCTCGGCGCTGGCGGTGTTGAGGTTGACCTTGGGGCCTGCCATGGCCTGGGTCGACAACAACAACGCGAGCGCGATCGCCTTCATGGCTACGACGAAATATTTCACTGCAACACTCCTTGTGGCTTGGGTTGGTACGCCGGCGTTCCTTCCGGCTGGACCAGTGTCCCGCGCCACATGAATGCAGCCTATCGCCCGGCACGTCCGGGCACAGCAGGTAAAGCGCGCGGCCTCTTGTAGGGAAATCCCTACCCCACAGGCGGCGTAGAATGGGCGCTTTCCCCGCATCCCCCGGAGTTCCGCCATGGACAGCGCCAAGATTGGCACCTATCTCAGCGAAAAATGGGACCAGGACATCGTTCCGCAGCTGGTCGAGTACATTCGAATTCCCAACAAATCGCCGATGTTCGATGCCGATTGGGTCAAGAACGGCTATATGGAACAGGCCGTGGTGCTGATGGAGACCTGGGCCCGCGCCCAGCAGATCCCCGGCCTGCAGGTCGAGGTCGTCCGGCTGGAAGGGCGCACCCCGCTGATCTTCCTGGAGATCCCGGCCACCGGCCCGGAGACCGGGGATGACACCGTGCTGCTGTACGGCCATCTCGACAAGCAACCGGAAATGACCGGCTGGGATCCGGATCTGGGTCCCTGGAAGCCGGTGCTGCGTGGCGACAAGCTCTATGGCCGTGGCGGCGCCGATGACGGCTATGCGATCTTCGGCTCGCTGGCCGCGGTGCTGGCGCTCAAGCAGCAGGACCTGCCGCACGCGCGCTGCGTGATCCTGATCGAGGCCTGCGAGGAATCGGGCAGCTACGACCTGCCGGCCTACGTCGACCACCTGGCCGGGCGCATCGGCAAGCCGTCGCTGGTCGTATGCCTGGACTCGGGCTGCGGCAACTACGAGCAGCTGTGGTGCACCACCTCGCTGCGCGGCCTGACCGGCGGCAACCTGACCGTGAAGGTGCTGGAGGAAGGCGTGCACTCCGGCGATGCGTCCGGCGTGGTGCCGTCGAGCTTCCGCCTGCTGCGCCAGCTGCTGTCGCGCATCGAGGACGAGAAGACCGGCCGCATCCTGCTCGAAGGCCTGCACGTGGAAGTGCCGGCCGAGCGCCTGGCCCAGGCCAACAACGCGGCCAAGGTGCTCGACACGGCGATCTTCGACAAGTTCCCGCTGGTCGAAGGCCTCAAGCCGATGAGCGAGGACCTGGCCGAGCTGGTGCTCAACCGCACCTGGCGCCCGGCCCTGTCGATCACCGGCGTGGGCGGCATGCCGCCGCTGGAGTCGGCCGGCAACGTGCTGCGCCCGCAGACTTCGGTGAAGCTGTCGCTGCGCCTGCCGCCGACCGCCGACGGCAGGAAGTGCGGCGAGCTGCTCAAGGAAGCGCTGCTGCGCGATCCGCCGAACGGCGCCAAGGTCACCCTGGAACTGGAGAAGGCCTCCACCGGCTGGAACGCCCCGGCGATGGCGCCGTGGCTGGAGAAGGCCATCGACGACGCCAGCCAGGCGTTCTTCGACAAGCCGGCGATGTACATGGGCGAAGGCGGCTCGATCCCGTTCATGGGCATGCTCGGCGAGAAGTTCCCCGGCGCGCAGTTCATGATCACCGGCGTGCTTGGCCCGCATTCCAACGCGCATGGCCCGAACGAGTTCCTGCACATCCCGATGGGCAAGCGCGTGACCGCCTGCGTGGCCAAGGTGATTTCCGACCACCACGCCGCCTGCCTGCGTGGCGAGACCAGCGGCTCGCCGGTCGCCGCCGACAGCGGCACCCGCCACGGCGGCCACGGCTGCTGCTGAGCGCGATGACGGACGCAGCCCGGCCTTGCTAGGCTGCGTCCTTCCTTCCCGGAGGCATCGCGCATGGGCGACCTGTTCGGCAGCGGCAGCTGGCTATACATCATCCTCGTCGGCTTCCTGGTCGGCGTCCTCGCGCGGTTCTTCTCGCCCGGCACGCAGAGGCTCGGCTGCCTGCTGACCATCGTGCTCGGCATCGCCGGCGCGGTACTGGCCGGCTGGTTCGGCCAGCACATGGGCTGGTATCGACCGGGCGAACCGGCGGGCTTCATCGGCGCCCTGCTCGGCGCGATCGCCCTGCTCGCGCTGCTGCGGCTGTTCAGCGGTCGCCGCTGAGCCTTACTTCCACCGATCTTCGCGGCCACCGGCCGCCGGCCCTGCCATGCCCCACGATTCCGCACCCGATCCCCGCGCCGCACAGCGCCTGCAGTGGACCCGCCAGGCGCTCGCTGATCCGCAGGCCTGCCTCGAACGCGCGTCCGTCGATGCCGGCATGCGCAGCTACTGGCGCAGCCAGGGCACCGGCCCCTCGCGCATCGTGATGGACTCGCCGCCCGGCCTGGATGATCCGCGGCCGTGGCTGCGCATGCGCGAGCTGCTCGAAGGCGGTGGCGTGCGCGTGCCGGAAGTGATCGCGGCCGACATCGAGTCCGGGTTCCTGCTGCTCGAAGACCTGGGCGGCCCCACCCTCGCCCAGGTGCTCGACAGCGACAACGCCGATGCGCTGTTCGACGGCGCCATCGACCAGCTGCTGCGACTGCAACGGATCGCGCCACCGGCCGACATGGGGTTGTTCGGCGAAGCGCTGCTGCAGCGCGACGCCGGCCTGTTCGAGGAATGGTTCCTGGTCCGCCACCTCGGCATCCAGCTCGAATGCGACGAGTCGGACCTGCTGGAAATCGTCCAGCGCCGGCTGATGGACAACGCACTCGGCCAGCACAAGGTGCTGGTGCACCGCGACTTCATGCCACGCAACCTGATGCCGGTGGCCGGGGGCCCGGCGGTGCTGGATTTCCAGGACTGCGTGCGTGGTCCGATCGCCTACGATCCGATCAGCCTGTTCAAGGACACCTCGGTCAGCTGGCCACTGGCGCGCGTGGACGGTTGGCTGGCGCGTTACCACGCGCACGCCGCCGCTGCCGGGCTACCGGTACCGCCGCTGGCGCAGTTCCTGCGCGACGCCGACTGGATGGGCGTGCAGCGCCACCTGAAGAATCTCGGCATCTTCTGCCGCCTGCACTACCGCGACGGCAAGAGCTGGTACCTGGCCAACATCCCGCGCTTCATCGCCTACCTGGAGGAAGTGCTGCCGCGGCACCCGCAGCTGCAGCCGCTGCAGGAACTGCTGGACGGGAAGATCAAGCCTGCGCTGGCCGCGCGTGAAGCGGCCGGGTCCGACGCCGCATGAAGGCCCTGGTCTTCGCCGCCGGACTGGGCGAGCGCATGCGTCCGCTCACCGACCACACGCCCAAGCCGCTGCTGGCCGTGGGCGGCAAGCCGCTGATCGCCTGGCATCTGGAAAAGCTCGCCGCCCTGGGCGTGCGCGAGGTCGTGGTGAATACCTCATGGCTGGCGCCGCAGTTCCCGGAACACCTTGGCGACGGCAGCCGCTGGGGCCTGCGCCTCACCCATGTCCTCGAAGGCGACACCCCACTGGAAACCGGCGGCGGCATGCTCAATGCGCTGCCATTGCTGGGTGAGGCGCCCTTCCTGCTGGTCAATGGCGATGTCTGGAGCGATTACGACTTCGCCCGCCTGCCGCGCGAACCTCGCGGCCTGGCCCACCTGGTGATGGTCGATCCGCCGGCGCAGGCGCTCCATGGCGATTTCGCGCTGGATGCCGCCGGCCTGCTGCATCGCGATGGCGCGCGGCGCCTGACCTACTCGGGCATCGGCGTGTATCGGCCGCAGGTCCTCGATGGTTGGCAGGAGCAGGTCGTCGCCAGCACGGTCGCCAACGGCAAGCCGCGCTTTCCGCTGGCGCCGATCCTGCGCGCGCACATGGATGCCGGACAGATCGACGGCGAACATCACGCCGGGCGCTGGACCGATGTCGGCACGCCACAGCGGCTGGCCGAACTCGACGCACGGCTGCGCGACACCCATACCCTCTAGGCAGCTGCAATGCCGCTGCAGCAAGGCCCCCTTGCCAGGCAGCGCGCCGAAGGCGGGACACAGGCAGGCCGGTGATTCTGGCCGCGCTGCGGGCTACAACACGCTGCGCAGGAACGGCACGGTGATGCGGCGCTTGGCCGCCAGTGATTCGCGGTCCAGGCGATCCAGCAGCGCGACCAGGCCGGCCAGGTCGCGGCCGCTGTGGGTCAGCAGCCATTCGATCGCCGCGTCGTCGATCACCAGGCCCCGGCGCAGCGCGCGCTCGCGCAGGACCGCCGCGCGCCCGGCATCGTCGAGCGCGGGCAGGCCGATGCGCACGCACTGCGACAGCCGCGAACGCAGGTCCGGCAGGCCGAGCGGGAGGCCGTCGGGCATCGTCCGCGCGGTATACAACAGGGTCACGCCGGCCGCGCGCGCGCGATTGTGGAAGTCGAACAGCGCGACCTCGTCGCTGCGCTGCCCGGCGATCACGTCCAGGCCGTCGAGGGCGATCACCTCATGCCCTTCCAGCGACTCCAGCGCATCGCGCAGGCGGCCGGCGGCGGCGAGCAGCGGCAGGTAGGCGGCACGCCGACCAGCCTGTTCGGCGGCCGCGCACAGCGACAGCGCCAGGTGGGTCTTGCCACTGCCCGCCGGACCGGCGAGGAAGATCCAGTCCGCGCGCGCGCCGACGGCGATCGCGCGCAGCTGGGCGATCACGCCCTCGGGCGCGCCCACGTAGGTTTCAAAACGCTGGTCCGGCGGATAACGCAGGGCCAGCGGCAACTGCGGCACGCTCACGGCGGTGTCGGATCCTTCGGCAGCTCGACCACGACGGTTTCGGTGGCGCTGACCATGATGGTGGTGCGTTCGCCCGCGTACAGGTCGCTCTCGGTGTACCGCGCATGGGCATAACGCAGCAGCACGTTGGCCACCGCGGCCACCGGCAGCGCCAGCAGCATGCCCAGGAAGCCGAACAGCTGGCCGCCGGCCATCACCGCGAAGATCACCGCCACCGGGTGCAGGCCGATCTTGTCGCCGACGATGCGTGGCGTGAGCACGTAGCTCTCCATCAGCTGGCCGACGGTGAACACCACGCCGACCAGCACCAGCAGCTGCAGGTCGAAACCCTGCGACTGGAACAGCGCGGCCACCACCGCCAGCACGATGCCGGTGGTCGCGCCCAGGTACGGGATGAAGCTGATCACGCCGGCGACCAGCCCGATCAGCAGGCCCAGGTTGAGGCCAACCAGCGACAGGCCGGCGGCGTAGATCACGCCCAGCGCGATCATCACCAGGAACTGGCCGCGGATGAAGGCGCCGAGCACGTCGTTGGACTCCAGCGCCAGCCGGGTCACCGTGCCGATGTAGGCGCGCGGGATGACCGCGGCGATGCGCTCGACCAGCTTGTCCCAGTCACGCAGGAAGTAGAAGGTCAGGATCGGCAGCAGCGCCAGGTTGACCACCCAGGTCACCATCGCGAAACCCGAACGCGACAGGTAGCCGAAGAAGGTCTTGGCCACGCCGCCGGCCTGCTCCCAGTGGCTGCGGATCCAGTCGATCAGCCGCTCCGGGTCCAGCCAGTTCATCAGCTCGAAACCGGTGTGCTGCTCGATCCACGGCACCGCGGTGCTGACCACCCATTCGCGGATCTGCGGCAGGGCGTTGATCAAGGTGACGATCTGCCGTTCGATCAGCGGCACCAGGATCATCATCGCCAGCACCACCAACAGCACCATCAGCACGAACACCAGGGTGACGGCGACGTTGCGCGAGCGGCCGGAGCGTTCGATGCGATCGACCAGCGGATCGCCGAGCCAGGCCAGCAGCAGCGCCAGCACGAACGGCGTCAGCACCGGCGCCAGCAGCCAGATCACCCACAGCACCGCCACCGCCAGCGCGGCCCACTTGAGCCGGCGCAGGAACTGGGCGATCTCCGCTTCGGGGCTGAGGTTCATTTGATCCGGTACTCCGCGGTTTCGCCTTCCAGGAGGACGGGACCTTCGGTGGGCATGGATACCGGCTCGATCGGGCTGTCGGCGCCGAGCATGCGGTTCAGGCCGGCCGGCCCGGTCAGCAGGTCCAGGTCCAGTTCCAGGCGGTCGCCGCTGGCCTTCACCGGGCGGATCGCGCGTACGACCGAGACGTTCTGCAGCGCCGCGGACAGGCGCAGGTAGTCATCGGCATTGCGGATGCCGGTCACCACCATCCGGTAGGTGCCGGGCACGCCGCTGTCGACCTTCCTGGCGTAGCGCTTGACCAGCGCATCGGCGGCGCCGTCGGCCCCGGACGCCATCGCCCGGCGGGCGTCGGGATCGCTGGTCGACCAGGTCGAGAGCACCTTGCCGTCGTCGATGAACACCCAGTCGGCGGTCCAGCCACCGCTGGCGGCGCGCTGGAGCTTGCCGACCAGCTGCATCGGCGGGCTGTAGCGGGCCGAGGCGCGGGCGATCGCCGCGGTGTCCTGGCGCCAGATCGCCCCGACCAGGGCCTGTTCGGCGGCGTCGCCCCCCGGCAGGCCGAGCTTGAAGCCGCGCTCCTGGGCGCGGTCGAGCACGCTGCGGGCGGCATTGGACTGCTGCACCCCGACCAGTCGCGGGCCGCTGCCATCGTCGATGGCCAGCCACAGCACCGGCTTGGGCCGCGGCTGCGGCCACACCGGCAGGCCCAGGGCGGCGACCAGGCCGTCCACGTCGTCCTGGCGGAACCGCGCGACCAGGGTGGTGCGGAAGGTCGGCGCACCGCTCGGCGAAGTGCCCTGATCCTGCCGGTAGTCGTAACTTTCGACGTAGTTGCCCGCCGAACGCAGCGCCTGGGCCACGCCGGGCCGCCCCATCGCGCTGCGATCGCCGGACAGCTTGGCCAGCACGCTGCCCAGCGCCCGCGCCAGCGCGCCGGCGCGGTCGCCCTCGCCCTGGCTGTTGACCGGGACCTCGGCCTCGTAGGCCCCCTGGGCCTTGGCGACATCGCCTTCGGTGCGCAGGTCAGCCTGGGCGGCGGCCAGGGCCGGGGCCAGGCAGCCGGCAAGGAGCAGGAACAGGGCAAGACTGCGGCGCATCGCGGATTCCGTGGCTGGGCTCATCTATGGGGAATTGTTGCCCGAATGGCCGCCGCGCGCCAACGCCGGAACGCCGGCTGCTAAAATCGACGGCCTTGCCGCCAACGCCGCCCCCGCCGTGACCAACCCCAACGCCTCCAATTCTTCGCCGCTGACCTACCGTGACGCAGGCGTCGACATCGATGCCGGCAATGCGCTGGTCGAGCGCATCAAACCGCTGGTGAAGCGCAGCTTCCGCCCGGAAGTGATGGGAGGACTGGGCGGCTTCGGCGCCCTGTTCGACCTGTCGGGCAAGTACAAGGAGCCGGTGCTGGTCTCCGGCACCGACGGCGTCGGCACCAAGCTGAAGCTGGCCCAGCAGCTGGGCCGCCATGACACCATCGGCATCGACCTGGTCGCCATGTGCGTCAACGACGTGCTGGTGCAGGGTGCCGAGCCGCTGTTCTTCCTCGATTACTTCGCCACCGGCAAGCTGGACATCGATACCGCCGCCTCCGTCGTCGGTGGCATCGCGCGCGGCTGCGAACTGTCCGGCTGCGCGCTGATCGGCGGCGAAACCGCCGAAATGCCCGACATGTACCCGCCGGGCGAATACGACCTGGCCGGCTTCTGCGTGGCGGCGGTGGAGAAGTCCAAGCTGCTCGATGGCGCCGGCGTGCGCGCCGGCGACGTGCTGGTCGGCATTGCCTCCAGCGGCCCGCACTCCAACGGCTATTCGCTGGTGCGGCGCATCTACGAGCGCGCAGGCGCCCCGGCCGACCACGTGCTCGAGGACGGCACCCGCCTGATCGACGCGCTGATGGCCCCGACCGCCCTGTACGTCAAGCCGGTGCTGTCGCTGCTGGCTTCGCACGGCGAGGCGATCCACGGCATGGCCCACGTCACCGGCGGTGGCCTGACCGAGAACATCATCCGCGTGATCCCCGATGGCCTGGGCCTGGACATCCGCGCCGGCAGCTGGCCGCTGCCGCCGGTGTTCCAGTGGCTGCAGCGCGAAGGCGCGGTGGCCGACAGCGAGATGTGGCGCACCTTCAACTGCGGCATCGGCTTCGTGCTGGTCGCCGATCCGGCGCAGGTTTCCGCGCTGGAGGCGGCGATCGACGCGCTGGGCCTGTCGCACTGGCGGATCGGCGAAGTCGTCACCGCCGCCGACGGCGGTGAACGCGTGCATATCGGCTGAGCCCGGCACGCACTCCGGCATGCGCCCGGCCAAGCGGGCCGCCTTCACGGCGGTACTGGCGATCCTCGCCGCGACCTGGATCCGGCCCTTGTGGCCGGTCGAGCAGGCCATGCACGGCTCGCTCACGGTCGTCGGCCTCGCCGCCCTGTACCTGCTGGACCGGCGCTGGCCGCTCGGCAGCGCCGCGTTCGCGGCAATCTGCGGCTTCATCGCCCTGCACAGCATCGGCGCGCGCTGGTTGTATTCCAACGTCCCCTACGAGCAGTGGAGCCAGGCCATCTTTGGCTGGTCGCCGGGCGAGGCCTTCGGCTGGCGGCGCAACCATTTCGACCGGGCGATCCACCTGCTGTACGGCCTGTGCTTTACCCCCGCGCTGGTCCAGCTGGCGCGGCAGTGGTGGCCGGCATTGTCCCGTGGCCGCGCCTTCACCCTCGCGGTGATGGCGGTGATGTGCACCAGCCTGGCCTACGAATGGCTGGAGTGGGCGATCGCGCTGCTGCTCTCCCCCGAGGCCGCCGAGTCCTACAACGGCCAGCAGGGCGACGTCTGGGACGCCCACGCCGACATGCTGCTGGCCACGCTGGGCAGCCTGGCCGCATGGCCGTTCACCCGGAGCAGGACCCCATGAATGCCCCACGCCCCACCCGCCGGATCGCGGTCCTGGCCTCCGGCCGTGGCAGCAACCTACAGGCCATCCTCGATGCGATCGCCGCCGGCAGGCTGGATGCCGAGGTGGTGGGCGTGCTCTCGGACAAGCCGGCCGCCGCCGCGCTGCAGAAAGTCGACCCGGCCCGGCGCTGGGCGGCCAATCCGCGCGACTTCGCCGACCGCGAGGCCTTCGATGCCGCGCTGGGTGACGCGCTGGCCGCACTGCAGCCGGACTGGATCGTCTGCGCCGGCTACATGCGCATCCTCGGCGAAGCCTTCGTGCGCCGCTTCGAGGGGCGCCTGGTCAACATCCACCCCTCGCTGCTGCCGCGCCATCGCGGCCTGCATACCCACGCCCGCGCCCTGGAAGCCGGTGACGCCGAGCATGGCGCCAGCGTGCATTTCGTGATCGCCGAGCTCGACGCCGGCAGCGTCTTCGCCCAGGCCCGTGTCCCGGTCCTGCCGGGCGACGACGCCGCCCGCCTGGCCGATCGGGTGCTCTCGCGCGAGCATCCGCTGCTCATCGCCGCCCTGCGCCTGCTGGCCAGCGGCCGCCTGGATGAACGGCAGGGGCGCCTGCGGCTGGACGGTCAGGACCTGTTTACGCCGCTGCAACTAGATTCCGCCGGAGAACTGGTGGCGACGGACACGCCGTCGTGATGCTGTCTCCCTCATCCTGAAGGCCCTGCCCCCGCCCATGCGTATGCGCCCTTCCCGCCTCGTCCTGCTGGCCCTGTTCTCCTGGCCCCTGGCCCATGGGCAGGACGCCACGCCGCCGGCGGAACCGGCCACGGCGGCGCCGTCCCTGCCGGCCAGCGAATGGAATGCCCCGCCGCTGGAGCCCTTCGTGGCCACCTACCAGGCCTTCTACAAGGGCAAGGAGGCGGGCGACGCGACCATGCAGGTCACCCATGTCGACGGCAGGCAGTGGCGCGTGGACATGGCCGTGCGCGGCCGCAAGGGCTTTGCCAGCGTGCTGGGACTGAACATCGAGCAGAGCACGGTGTTCAATGTCGACGGCGACGTCTACGTGCCGCTGACCCAGGGCACGGTGAAGAAGGCGCTGTTCTTCGGCAAGAAGGTCACCGGCGTCTACGACTGGCAGGCCGGCACCGCGCAGTGGGAAGGCGACCTCAAGAAGGAACGGCAGCAGCCGATCGCCCTGCAGCCGGGCGACCAGAGCGCGCTGCTGCTGAACCTGTCGCTGATGCGCGACGCCCGCCCCGGCCGCGCGCTGGGCTATCGTTTCGTCGATGTCGGCCGGGTCCGTCGCTACGAATACCGCGCCGCAGATGCCACCGAGAACGTGCAGGTCGGCGACCTGAGCTACGACGCGTTGCGCGTCTACCGCACCAACGGTGGCGACAACGAGACCATCCTGTGGATCGCCAACGGGGTCCCGACCCCGGTGCGCATCCTCCAGCGCGACAAGGGCGAGGACGAGATCGACCTGCGCCTGGTCGAATACCAAGGAGTGTGACGATGAACCGACCCGCCCGACCCTTCGCCCGCCCGATGGCCCTGCTCGCCTCGGCCGCCCTGGCCCTGGCCAGCCTGCCGGCACTGGCCCTGCAACCCTTCACCGCCGACTACCAGGCCACCTACATGGGCATGCAGGCCAACGGCACGATGACGCTGGCCGCGGCCGGCGCCGATCAGTGGAAGTATTCCCTGCAGATCCAGAACCAGCTCGCCACGCTCACCCAGAGCACGGTATTCGACGAGAAGAACAACCAGCTGCGCCCGCTGAGCAGCAACGACAGCTCGGCATTGCTGGTCAAGCGCCGCAATGTCCAGGCCAAGTACGACTGGAACAGCAAGCAGGCAACCTGGAGCGGCGACGTCAAACCCGAACGCCGCGGACCGGTGGCCCTGCAGGCCGGCGACATGGATGCGCTGCTGATCAACCTGGCGATTGCCCGTGACCTGGCCGCGGGCAGGCCGCTGACGTATCGCATGGTCGACGAAGGCAGGGTCAAGCCGATGACCTATACCGTGGTCGGCAAGGAGAGCATCACCGTCAACGGCAAGCAGGAACAGGCGACCAAGGTCTCGCGCGTGGACGGCAAGAAGGAGCTGATCGCCTGGATCGTGCCCAACCTCCCGGTGCCGGCGCGCCTGCTGCAGCGGGAGAACGGCCAGGATTCGCTGGACCTGACGATCCGCTCGCTGAAGTAGGCAGGTCGCGCGCATCAGGCACGGAAACGGAAAGCCCGCCGGAAGGCGGGCTTTCTGCTTGGCGGCGACCGGCTCAGTCCTTCTTGGCCGAACCAAACTCGGTGCGGCAATCGACGCGGATCTGCTCGCCGCTGCCACGCCAGTAGAACGTGCTGCATTTGCGGTGGCCATCGACGGTGGTCTTCACCGCCACCGCGTAGAACGATTGCGCGATCTCGTCGCGCGTGGCGGTGCCGTCGCCGTTCCAGTCCATGTCCTTGAACTCGACTCCCTGGGTGATCGCCATGCCCGCCCAGCCCGCCCATGCGAGCCAGGCCAGGATCAGCACGACCACCCCGAGCAGCACCTTGCGCCGGGGGGTGAAGCGGCCGCGCAGGATCATGCGATGCGCCGGATGATCGCGCCCAGCGATCCCAGCTTCTCCTCGATGTTCTCGTAGCCGCGATCCAGGTGGTAGATGCGGTCGATGGTGGTCTCCCCGTCGGCCATCAGGCCGGCCAGGATCAGCGAGGCCGAGGCGCGCAGGTCGGTCGCCATCACCGGCGCGCCGCTCAGCCGTTCGGCGCCGCGGATGATCGCGGTATGGCCTTCGACCTGGATGTCCGCGCCCAGGCGCAGCAGTTCGTTGACATGCATGAAGCGGTTTTCGAAGATCGTCTCGTTGATCACGCCCACGCCATCGGCCACGCAGTTGAGCGCCATGAACTGCGCCTGCATGTCGGTCGGGAACGCCGGATACGGCGCGGTGGTCAGGCTCACCGCACGCGGCCGCTTGCCCTTCATGTCCAGGGTGATGCTGTCGGCGGTGCATTCCAGCTCGGCACCGGCCTCCTTGAGCTTGTCCAGCACCGCGTCCAGCGTATCCGGGCGCGCGCGGCGCACGGTGACGCGACCGCCGGTCATCGCCGCGGCGACCAGGAAGGTACCGGTCTCGATGCGGTCCGGCAGCACCGCGTGGCGACCGCCACCCAGGCGCTGCACGCCCTCGATGACGATGCGCGGGGTGCCGGCGCCTTCGATCTTGGCGCCCAGCGCGATCAGGCACTCGGCCAGGTCGACGACCTCCGGCTCCATCGCCGCGTTCTCCAGCACGGTGGTGCCTTCGGCGAGCACGGCGGCCATCAGCACGTTCTCCGTGCCGGTGACGCTGACCATGTCGAACACGTAGCGGCCGCCCTTCAGGCGCTGCGCGGTGGCCTTGATGTAGCCGTTCTCCACGCTGATGTCCGCACCCAGCGCCTGCAGGCCCTTGATGTGCTGGTCGACCGGGCGTGACCCGATCGCGCAGCCGCCCGGCAGCGAGACCTCGGCGGCGCCGTAACGCGCCAGCAGCGGGCCCAGCACCAGGATCGAGGCGCGCATGGTCTTGACCAGCTCATACGGTGCCACGTGGCTGTTGACCGAAGTCGGGTCGACCGTGATCGAGCTGCCGCGGGCCAGCGTGCCCTCGTCGATGGTGACCGCCGCGCCCAGCTCGCTGAGCAGCTTCACCGTGGTGATCACGTCGTGCAGGTGCGGCACGTTGGTGATCTCCACCGGCGCGTCGGCCAGCAGGGTGGCGCACAGGATCGGCAGGACGGCGTTCTTGGCGCCGGAGATGTTCACTTCGCCGTGCAGCGCATTGCCGCCGGTGACTACGATTTTGGCCATGGGTATCGGGAGGTTCGAAAGGAATGGCGCGGGTGGCCGGGCATGTGCCGGCGGCCGGTCGGGGCCGGGCCCCGCCGCGGGTCAGGGGGATTCGTCGGGGGTGACGGTCTTGAGCTGCAGCGCGTGGATCGCACCGCCCATCAGGTCGCCCAGGGTCGCGTAGACCATGCGGTGCCGGGCCAGCGGCAGCTTGCCGCGGAAGGCCGCGCTGACCACGGTGGCCTCGAAATGGACGCCATCGTCGCCGCGGACGTCCGCACGCGCCTCCGGCAGGCCGGATTCGATGAGTTTACGGATGGTTTCGGCGTCCAACGGGCTTTCCTAATAAAATGTCGGGCCATTCTACTCTCCGGGCGGGTCTGCGTATGGCCGTGTCACCCCTGCTTCCCGATGCCGCCAGCGATGCCAGCCTGGTCGCCAGCGGCCGTCGGGTGGTCGAGATCGAGCGCGAGGCACTGGCCACGGTCGGCGCCCGCATCGGCGCCCCGTTCGCCGCTGCCTGCCGGCTGGTGCTTGGCGCGCGTGGGCGGGTGGTCGCCACCGGCATGGGCAAGTCCGGGCACATCGCCCGCAAGATCGCCGCCACCCTGGCCTCGACCGGCACCCCCGCCTTCTTCGTCCACCCCGGCGAAGCCGGCCACGGCGACCTCGGCATGATCACCGGCGCCGATATCGTCCTGGCCCTGTCGTACTCGGGCGAATCGGACGAGGTCCGCATGCTGCTGCCGGTGCTCAAGCGCCAGGGCAACCCGATCATCGCGATGACCGGCCGCCCGCAGTCCACCCTGGCCCAGGCCGCCGACGTCCACCTCGACGTCAGCGTGCCGACCGAGGCCTGCCCGCTGGACCTGGCGCCCACCTCCAGCACCACCGCCTCGCTGGCGATCGGCGATGCGCTCGCCGTGGCCCTGCTGGACGCGCGCGGCTTCACAGCCGACGACTTCGCCCGCTCGCACCCGGCCGGCAGCCTCGGCCGGCGCCTGCTGCTGCACATCACCGACATCATGCACAGCGGCGAGGAACTGCCGAAGGTGCGCCAGGACGCCACGCTGAGCGAGGCGCTGGTGGAAATGAGCCGCAAGCGCCTGGGCATGACCGCGGTGGTCGACGACGAGGGCCGCCTGATCGGGCTGTTCACCGACGGCGACCTGCGCCGGGCGCTGGACAGCGACATCGACGTGCGTACCGCCCACATCAATGACGTGATGACCCGCCATCCGCGCACCATCGGCGCCGACCAACTCGCCGCCGAGGCGGCGCGGCTGATGGAGGAATACAAGATCAACGGCCTGATCGTGGTCGACGAGCGGCAGCGCGCTGTCGGCGCGCTCAACATTCACGACCTGTTGCGCGCCAAGGTGGTTTAACCGGCCAATCCACGGCACGATGTGCCGTCCCGCCCCGCCCGCCCCCTTTCCCGACCCGAGCCGATGCCCTACGCGCCACTGCACGCCTTTCCCGCCGAACTGGCCGCCCGCGCCGCCGGCATCCGCCTGGCGTGCTTCGACGTCGATGGCACGCTGACCGATGGCCGGCTGTATTACGACCATGCCGGCAACGAGAGCAAGGCGTTCTTCGTGCAGGACGGCCTGGGCCTGAAGCTGCTGCAGCGCGCGGGCATCGAAGTGGTGCTGATCACCGCGCGCGCCAGCCTCTCTGCGGAACAGCGCGGGCGCGACCTCGGCATCGAGGTGCAGATCGGCGTCGGCGACAAGAGCCAGGCGCTGCGCGAACTGTGCGCGCGCCACGGCGTCAGCCTGGCCCAGACCGCATTCATGGGCGACGACCTGCCCGACCTTCCGGCACTGCTGATCGCCGGCCTGGCGGTGGCGCCGTCCAACGCGCATCCGTGGATCGCCGAACGCGTGCATTGGCACACCCGCGCGGCGGGCGGCCAGGGCGCCGCGCGCGAATTCTGCGACATCCTGCTGGCCGCGCAGGATGCGATCCCGGCCGTGCTGGCGGGGTATGGGGCATGAACTGGCGCCTGGTCTCCGGCCTCGTGCTGCTGGTCGCCGCCGTCGTCAGCGGCTGGTCGGCCTGGCACAACCGCGCCAAGCCGACCGAGGAAATCGCCGAGGAAAGCAGTGCCGACTACATGCTGTACGACTTCGAGCTGATCTCGCTCGACAAGGACACCGGCACGGAATCGGTGACGCTGCGCGCGCCCGAGGCGCATCGCAACCGCGCCGACCAGACCCTGTCGATCACCACCCCGGTGTTCCTGCTGCCCGACCAGGACGGCCTGCACTGGACGTTGCGCGCCCAGACCGGCTGGGTCAGTCCCAAGGGCGAGGAACTGCGCCTGCGTCGCGGCGTCGCCGGCGACAGCCCGGCCGCGCCGAACGTGGTGCCGACCACCTTCCGCACCGATACGCTGGACGTGTTCCCGCAGCAGCACCTGGCGCAAACCGCCGACAAGGTCACCATGACCCGTCCCGGCCTGCAGCAGTCCGGCGTGGGCTTCAAGGCCAACCTGCAGACCCGGCAGTACCAGCTCCTTTCACAGGTCAAGACCCGATATGAACCGAATGCTGCCAAATAGGCTTGCCGCCCTCGTCGCGCTGACCGCGCTGCTGCTGCCGCTGTCCGTGCTGGCCAAGAGCACCGACCGCAACCAGCCGATGAACCTGGAAGCGGCGTCGCAGGACTGCAACCTGCTCGACGACAACGGCAAGTGCCGCTTTACCGGCAACGTCGTGATCACCCAGGGCACGCTGGAAATCCATGCCGACACGGCCGATATCTTCCGCAAGAACGGCGACATCTACCGCGTCGTGCTCACCGGCCGGCAGGCGACGCTGAAGCAGATCATGGATGACGGCTCGCCAATGAACGCCAAGGCCGACAACATCGAGTACCTGGTCACCCAGAACACGATCATCCTCACCGGCAACTACACGATCGATTCGCCCAAGGGCAGCAACGCCGGCCAGCGCATGGTCTACAACACCGAAACCGGCAACATGCAGAGCGGCGGTGACGGCACCCGCGTGCGCACCGTGCTGCAGCCCAAGACCCCGGCCCCGGCCAAACCGGCGGAGAAGAAGTGATGCTGTCGGCAACCGGCCTGCGCAAGCGCTACAAGCAACGCGAAGTCGTCCGTGACTTCGGCCTGACCCTGGAAGCGGGCGAAGTCGTCGGCCTGCTCGGCCCCAACGGCGCCGGCAAGACGACCTGCTTCTACATGATCGTCGGCCTGGTCGAGGCCGATGCCGGCCGCATCGAGCTGGACGGTCGCGACATCACCGCCGACCCGATGTACACCCGCGCCAAGCTCGGCGTCGGCTACCTGCCGCAGGAACCGTCGGTGTTCCGCAAGCTTACCGTCGCCGACAACATCCGCCTGGTGCTGGAACTGCGCGAGGACCTCGGCCCGGAAGGCCGCGAGCAGGAACTGTCCTCGCTGCTGGACGAACTGCAGATCAGCCATGTCGCCGACCAGCTCGGCGCCAGCCTGTCCGGCGGCGAGCGCCGCCGCTGCGAGATCGCCCGCGCCCTGGCCGCACGGCCCCGGCTGATGCTGCTCGACGAACCGTTCGCCGGCGTCGACCCGATCTCGGTCGGCGAGATCCAGCGCATCGTCACCCACCTCAAGGGTCGCGGCATTGGCGTACTGATCACCGACCACAACGTGCGCGAAACCCTCGGCATCTGCGACCGCGCCTACATCCTGGCCGAAGGCGCCGTGCTCGCGCAGGGCTCGCCGGAGGACATCCTGCAGAACGCGGAAGTGCGCCGCGTCTACCTGGGCGAAACCTTCCGCCTGTAAGGCCGCACCCCGGGTCCATCGAGCGACGGCGGCCCAACCGCCGTCGCAACGGCCGCAACGCCGTAACGATCGCCGCGACCCGCGCGGGCAGAACCCCGCTTTGGTTCCAGCCGCCATGGCGTATATGCTGCGACGCAGGACTTTCCCCCGCGTGGCCGGCCGCCGGCCGCAAATCCGCGCGCATTACGTTCGGTGAGCCCATGAAGGCACGGTTGCAGACATCGATGGGGCAGCAGCTGGTCATGACGCCGCAGTTGCGTCAGGCCATCCGCCTGCTGCAGATGTCCACCACCGAACTGGAACTGGAGATAGCCGAGGCGGTGGAGACCAACCCGCTGCTGGAATGGGCCGAAGATGCCCCGCTGGTCGCCGAAGCCGGCGACGATCGCGACGCGCCGGCGTCCGCCGAACAGGACGAACGCAGCAGCCGCGACGACGGCCCGGGCGAGGACTGGTCGCCGGATGAAGGCAACTGGGCCACCGGCGGCGGCAGTTTCGACGACGATGACACCGGCAGCGCCGCCGAACGCGTGGCCGAGCCGGAAACCCTGGCCGACCACCTGCTGTGGCAGCTCCACCTGTCTCACCTGTCCGAGCGCGACCGCGGCATCGGCGCGGCGCTGATCGATGCCCTCGACGAGGACGGCTACCTGCGCGAACCGCTGTCGGCGATCGCCGAGACCCTGCTGCCGGCCACGCTTGCCAGCGAGGCCGAGATCCTCACCGTGCTGCACCAGATCCAACGTTTCGACCCGGTCGGCGTGGGCGCCACCAACCTGGCCGAATGCCTGACCCTGCAGCTGGATGCGCTCTCCCCCGACACCCCCGGCCGCGAACTGGCGCGGCGGATCGTCGGTGGCCCGCTGGAGCGCCTGCCGCGCACCGGTGCCGCCGGACTGGCCCAGGAATTCAAGCTGCCGCTGGCCGAGGTCGAGGAAGCGATCGCCCTGGTCCGTTCGCTCGACCCGCGGCCCGGCAAGCAGCTCGGCACCCTGGGCTCTGACACCTATGTCGTGCCGGACTGCGTGATCTGGCGCCAGCGCGGCGTCTGGCGCGTGGCGCTGGCCGGGCGTTCGCAGCCGCGGGTCACGATCCACCGTGGCTACGAACAGCTCATCCGCAGCTGCGGCGAAGCAGATGCCGGCTACCTGCGCGGGCACCTGCAGGAAGCGCGCTGGCTGCTCAAGAGCCTGGAGGCCCGGGGCGAGACCCTGCTGCGCGTGGTGAACTGCCTGCTGCGCCACCAGGCCGGGTTCCTGGAATTCGGCGAACAGGCCCTGCGCCCATTGACCCTGCGCGAGATCGCCGGCGAGCTGTCGCTGCACGAATCGACCATTTCACGGGCGATCGCCCGCAAATACGCACGCACCCCGCGCGGCACCATCCCGCTGCGCGCCTTTTTCGCTTCCGGCATCGATACCGATGGCGGCGGCGAGGCATCCAGCACGGCCATTCAGGCAATGATCCGCCGCCTGATCGAGGACGAAAACCCGCGCAAGCCGTTGTCTGACGCCAAGCTGGCCGACCTGCTCAAAACTTCGGGCGTGCCAGTGGCGCGACGCACCGTGGCGAAGTATCGTGAGGCCATGAACATTTCCGCCTCCCACGAACGAGTACGCATTGGCTGAACCGCTCTGGCGGCGGGAAGTTCATTGACCCACCGAATCCAAAGGAGGTACCCGATGCGCATCGAGACGTACGGCCAGCAGATCGAAGTCACTCCCGCCCTGCGCGAATACGTGGAGACCAAGCTGCAACGCCTGCAGCGACATTTCGACCAGCACTGCGAAGTCCGCGCCCAGCTGGCCCTGCGCAAGCCCGATCATCACGTCGAAGCGACGGTCAACCTTCCCGGTCGCACGCTGCACGCCGATGCCAGCGCGCCGACCATGTACGCGGCGATCGACCTGCTGGCCGACAAGCTGGACCGGCTGATCATCAAGTACAAGGAAAAGAAACATGACCACCATGCGCACGAGGTGCGCGACAATCTGGCGTGAGCTTTCCGCCCAGAACCCGTCATGTCCCTGACTGACCTGATGGCGGCCGTGCGCACCGAGGTGTTGCCGGCCGCCGACCGCGACACCCTGCTGCAACTCGCTGCCGAACGCCTCGCCTGCCGCCAGTGCGGCCAGGCCGAACTGCTGGCCAGCCTGCGCGACCGCGAGGCGCTCGGCAGCACCGCCCTCGGCCATGGCATCGCCCTGCCACATGGGCGTGCCCCGGGCCTGGAGCACCCGCGTGGAATCCTCATGCGCCTGCGCGACCCCGCCGATTTCGATGGCGAGCCGGTCGACCTGGTCTTCGCCATGGCCGTGCCCGCGCACTACACCCACGAGCACCTGGCGCTGCTGGCCGAACTGGCTTCGCGCTTCGTCGATGACGACTTCCGCCGCGCCCTGCGCCAGGCGCCCGACGCCGACGCCCTGCTCGCCCTGATCACCCGCCCCTACGCCCAGGCCGACGTTGCATGAACACCAGCATTTCCGCGCGAGAACTGTTCGACCAGCAACGCGAGAAACTCGGCCTGCGCTGGCTGGCCGGGCAGAAGGGCGAACGCCGCGAGCTGGAGGCCGGCGACACCATTTCGCGCCGTCCGTCGCTGGCCGGCTACCTCAACGCCATCTACCCGAACAAGGTGCAGATCCTCGGTACCGAGGAACTCACCTGGCTGGACTCCCTCGATCCCCGCCAGCGCTGGGAAACGATCGAGAAGATCATCCAGTTCCAGCCGCTGGCGCTGGTCATCAGCAAGAACCAGCCCTGCCCGGAGGACCTGCGTGCGGCGGCGGACGAATCCAACACCCCGCTGTGGATCTCGCCCAAGCGCGGCCACGAGCTGCTCAACCACCTGTCCTACCACCTGGCGCGCACGCTGGCGCCCCGGGTGACGCTGCACGGGGTGTTCATGGAGATCTATTCGATCGGCGTGCTGATCACCGGCGAGGCCGGCTCGGGCAAGAGCGAACTGGCACTGGAACTGCTCAGCCGCGGCCACCGACTGGTCGCCGACGATGCCCCGGAGTTCACCCAGATCGCCCCGGACGTGCTCGATGGCACCTGCCCTGAACTGCTGCAGGACCTGCTGGAAGTACGCGGGCTGGGCGTGCTCAACGTGCGCGACATGTTCGGCGATACTTCGGTGAAGAAGAACAAGTACCTGCGCCTGATCGTCCACCTCACCAAGCCGATGACCGAGCCCACCCCGCATGGCTACGAGCGCCTGACCGGCGACTCGGGCAGCCGCCACGTGCTGGATCTGGACGTGCCGCTGATCACCCTGCCGGTGATGCCCGGCCGCAACCTGGCGGTGCTCACCGAAGCGGCCACGCGGCTGCACATCCTGCGCACCAAGGGCATCGATCCGGCGGCGATGTTCATCGCCCGCCACAGCAACCTGCTGGAGCGCCGGCCATGAGCGAACACCCGCCCTCGCTGGTGATCGTCAGCGGACTGTCCGGCTCGGGCAAGTCGGTGGCGATGAAGACCTTCGAGGACCTGGACTACTACTGCTCGGACAACCTGCCGATCGAACTGCTGCCGGATTTCGTCCGCAGCCGCCTGCGCGACCAGCCCCTGGGCGACCAGCGACTGGCGGTCGGCATCGACGTGCGCGGCCGCACCGACCTGTCGCAGCTGGCGCGCTGGCGCGAGGCCGCGCAGCAGTACGGCATCAGCGTGACCCTGCTGTTCTTCGAGGCCACCGATGAAGCCCTGCTCAAGCGCTACGCCGATACCCGGCGCCGGCATCCGCTCAGCCACCTGGGCCTGTCGCTGCCCGAAGCGATCGCCCGCGAGCGCCAGCTGACCGCGCCACTGCGCCAGCAGGCGGACGCCATCGTCGATACCACCGGCCTCAACGTCCACCAGCTGCGCCGGCGCGTGGTGACGGAATTCGGGCTGGCCCACGGCGACAAGCTGTCGTTGCTGTTCGAGTCGTTCGCCTACAAGCGCGGCGTGCCGGCCGAGGCCGACTTCGTCTTCGACGCCCGCGTGCTGCCCAATCCGCACTGGGACCCGGACCTGCGTCCGCTCACCGGCCGCGATGCCGGCGTGCGCGAATACCTGGAGCGTCAGCCGGAGGTGATCCGCTACAGCGGCCAGATCATCGACCTGCTCGACACCTGGCTGCCACGCCTGGGCAACGACACGCGCAGTTACGTGACGATCGCCTTCGGCTGCACCGGCGGCAAGCACCGCTCGGTCTACCTGGCCGAGGCCATGGCCCGCCATGCGCGCGAACAGGGCTGGCCGGAGGTGGCGACCTTCCATCGGGAGCTGGATTAGCCGGGAGCCGTAGCGGTCTGGCGGCTTTTCGCTTTTCTGCGGGAAGCGGGGCGCCTCGCTGGCGCGGGCTGTGTTGGGGGTTATTGAGGGCGCGGCTGTGTGGGCGGAGGCATGGCTCTGACTTACGTTTGGGTGCGCCGCCCCGACGGGCATGGGCGCGTCGGTTTCGGCAGACGTCCGTGTCGTGACGAAACCGAACGTGGGCCATCCATGGCCCACTCGCGCCCATACCCGCCGGGA
>Ga0160448_100123_pt1 | contig 36747 bp, 31 predicted proteins | sample HID1973M_E1MG_FD_108269 | JGI IMG/M metagenome (GOLD analysis project Ga0160448, IMG submission 108269) | Enriched mosquito-associated microbial communities from UW Madison campus, WI, USA - HID1973M_E1 MG | ecosystem: Host-associated > Arthropoda: Insects > Digestive system > Unclassified ...
CAAGGCTGTCGACATCGACGTTGTCGGCCACATCCTTGATACTCGCGGTTGCGGCCTTCGCGGCATCGACGGCGGCATCAGCGGCCTTTCCGGCCGCGGCCCTCGCCTCGGACGCAGCGCTCTTGGCTCCGTCGACGACGTCTCCGACCTTGTCGCTCACCGTGTCTGCGATGTCGCTCACGGCTCCTGCGACATCGCTCTTCGTGGCGTTCGCGCCAGCCGAGACCTCGTCAGCGATCTGCTCCGCCGTCGCCCCGAACGATTCTGCACCGTCGGCGGCCGACGTGCGCACTCGCTCGGCGGCGTCTCGCGCCGCCTGTGTGGCTTCGGAGTTCCCCTGGGTGTCGGTCATTCTCGTCTCCCTTGGTCGTGCGGTCGCGCAATCGTACGCGCGCCACCCGTGACCCAGCACGGAATCGAGGTGGGGTTGCCAGCGGCGCGGACGAATGCTACGCCCCCGGCCCGCGATTCGATCTCGAGTTTCGTCTTTTCACGGTCGCGAGTTCGCAGTTGATCAAGCGCACGGGCGACGACTGCCATTGCCATTGCCCGCGTCGCTGACTAGATTCGCTATCCCGAGGGAAGGACACAGACTATGAGCCGCGATCGCTGAGATACCTAAGCGAGCCCCCGCCGACCTCGTCGCGCGGGGGCTTCGTAATCTCTGTGGGCCGACCCATGCGGATCCTGCGCGGCAGCGAACGCGATGGCGGCCGCGCGACGATCTACCGCGAGATGCAACGACCCGTCGACCGCGCTGCCCTGCCGCAACTCGGCGCGCGACGCAAGCCCTGGTCGAGGTCGACATCGGCGTGGAGGATATTGCGGCGGCAGGGAAGCGCGGTGATCGGCGCCGGGCGGACGCAGGGGGAGCTATGGCGAAGAAGAGCAGCACGAAGACGTCGGTGCGGCCGGTGCCCAAGCGGTTGTACAAGGCCGAGCTGAAACGACTTCAGATCGAGCTCGTCGAGATGCAGCGGTGGGTGGCGAAATCGGGCGCACGTGTCCTTGTGATCTTCGAAGGCCGTGATGCCGCAGGCAAGGGGGGAGCGATCAAACGCGTCACCGAGTACCTCAACCCCCGGCATGCCCGCGTGGTCGCGCTCGACAAGCCGTCGAAGCGGGAGCGGGGCCAGTGGTACTTCCAGCGGTACATCGAGCGTCTCCCCGGCAAGGGTGAGATCGTGCTGATGGACCGGTCCTGGTACAACCGCGCCGGGGTGGAGCGGGTCATGGGGTATTGCACGGAGGAGCAGTATCAGCGGTTCCTGCGGCAGGTGCCGGTCCTGGAGCAGCACCTCATCGAGGACGGCATCATCCTGATCAAGTACTGGTTCTCGGTCTCGGATGACGAGCAGCAGGCCCGCTTCCTCGCGCGGCGCGAAGACCCGATGAAACTGTGGAAGCTGTCATCGACGGACCTGGAGTCGATTCGCCGGTGGGAGGACTACTCCCGCGCGAAGGACGCCATGTTCGCCGCCACCGACACCCCGGGTTCGCCGTGGTGGGTGGTCGAGAGCGACGACAAGCGCAGCGCGCGCGTGAACGCGATAAGCCACCTGCTCGAAAGCATCCCGTATCACCGCCTAGACCGGCCGAAGATCGCGATTCCCGACCGCCCCGAGGCGGACGACTACGAGCGACCACCCATCGAGCAGTTCCGCTACGTTCCCGACATCGCCGCTCAACTCGGCAAGAAGGCGGCTGAGAGCGCGTAACGCGGGCAACCCCGTCGACCGCCTCGACGTCCTCGTCAGCAACGCCGGGATCGCGGCGAACGACTCGAATTATCCGGAGGCTCCTTCCTCTGAACCGATCACGTTGCGGCGCCGGAGGGCGCCGCCGGGGCCGGCGAGAACCGAAGTGTCACGATCTCGAACGGGCGCAGGGTCAGTGTCGCCGGCTCTGTGCGGACTCGACCGTCGACCGGGCGCTCGAGCAGGTCGGTCGGCGTCCACGCCGACACGTCGAAGCGCGGATCGACCGTGACCGCCCCGCGTCCGCCCGTCGATTCGTACAGGCGCAGAATCACGTCGCCAGAGCCGTCGTCGGCGAGCTTCACCGTTTCGGCGACGATGCCCTCCCCGTCCACGTCGAACAATGGATCGACCGCGCGAGCTCCCGTGACGCGGCGCGTCGGCAGGTTGAGTCGGTGGCCCTCGGCGACCGCATCGCGGATGCCGGCTCCCGGCCGGATGGAGACGCGCATCGTGTGATCGCCCCGGTCGGCCTCGGGATCGGGGAACCGCGGCGCCCGCAGCAGCGAGAGCCCCAGAGTCGTCGTCCGGCCGCCGCCCTGTCGCGTCATGCGGCTCGCGTCATGCCCGTACGTGGAGTCGTTCGCGACCGCGATGCCGTAGCCCGGCTCTGCGACGTAGGCCCAGCGGTGCGCGCAGAACTCGAAGCGCGCAGCATCCCATGACGTGTTCTCGTGGGTCGCGCGGCGCACGTAGCCGAACTGCGTCTCGGCCAGCACGTCCTCAGCGTGGACGTCGAGGTCGACGAACAGCTTCAGCAGCTTCTGGCCCTCCTGCCAGTCGATGTCGAATGCGAGGTCGACCGCGGCCGACCCCGGCGAGAGCGAGATGCGCTGCGTGAGCCGCGAGTTCGCGAAGGAGCGGTCCACCGTCACCACGACGGTTCCGTCGACGGATGCTGCGACCCTCACCTCGTCGGGGACATCGACGTCGAGCGGGGTGGCGATCCGGCGGTAGTGGTCGTCGATGTCCCACGCATCCCACTCGGTGGGGGTGTCTCGGTGGATCACGAGCCGGTTCGCCGCGCCGCCGGGAGAGACCGCCTCACGGCTGGTCGCAGAGTCGATGAGCGAGACGATGCGTCCGCGCGGATCGATGACGACGCGCACGCCGGCGTTCTCAATCACGATGCCGCCGTCAGGGGTTCGCTGCCAGGTCACCGCGTCGGTGCCGGCGTCCGCCGGCCCGACGCCGAGCGCCGGCACCTCGTCGACCGGCACCGGGTGGGCGTTCGCGACGAGTGCGGCGTCGCCCTCGCCCACGAGCGCGGCGAGGCTCGCATCGATCAGCGTCGTGAGCTCGCCGGCGATGGCCTCGTAGTCGCGCTCGGCCTCGCGGTGCACCCACGCGATCGAGCTGCCGGGAAGTATGTCGTGGAACTGCAGCAGCAGCACGCGCTCCCAGATCCGCCGCAGCTCGTCGGCGGGGTAGGGGACGCCCGCGCGCACCGCAGCGGTCGCCGCCCACAGCTCCGCCTCGTGCAGCAGGTGCTCGCTGCGACGGTTCCCCCGCTTCGTGCGCGCCTGCGATGTGTAGGTGCCGCGGTGCAGCTCCAGGTACATCTCGCCCGACCACACCGGCGCGTCGGGGTATTCGGCCTCGGCCTCCTGGAAGAAGCGACGAGGTGAGCCGACCTCGACGCGGGGGAGTCCTTCGAGATCGCGCGAGCGCTGGGCGGCGGCGAGCATCTCACGCGTGGGGCCGCCACCGCCGTCGCCCCAGCCGAAGGGCACGAGCGACACGGTCGCGGCGCCGGACTCCTGGAAGTTGTGTTCGGCGTGCAGCAGCTCATCGGGCGTGAGCTGGGAGTTGTAGGTATCGGCCGGCGGCAGGTGGGTGAACACGCGGGTGCCGTCGATGCCCTCCCACCAGAACGTGTGGTGCGGGAGCCGATTGACCTGGTTCCACGACATCTTCTGCGTCAGGAACCAGCGGCTTCCGGCGCCCCGCACGATCTGCGGCAGTGCGGCGGAGTAGCCGAACGAGTCCGGCAGCCACACCTCCTCGGTGTCGACCCCGAACTCCTCCCGGAAGAACCGCTTGCCGTGCGTGAATTGCCGGATCATGGACTCGCCGCCGGGCATGTTGGTGTCGGATTCCACCCACATGCCGCCGACGGGCACGAACCGGCCCTCGCGGACGCGTTCGCGCACGCGGGCGAACACGGCGGGGTGCTGTTCCTTCAGCCACGCGTACTGCTGTGCCGATGAGGCCGCGAACACGAACTCGGGGTGGCGGTCCATCAGGTCGAGCACGTTGGAGAACGTGCGTGCGACCTTGCGGACGGTCTCGCGCACGGGCCACAGCCAGGCGGAGTCGATGTGCGCGTGCCCGACCGCGATGATCCGGTGGCTGGAGGCGTGGGCCGGGGACGCGAGGAGCGGTGCGAGCACCGACCGGGCGTCGGCAGCGGTGCCGGCGACATCGTCGGGATCGATGGCGTCGAGCATGCGGTCGAGGCCGTGCAGGATGCGGCTGCGCCGGGTGGAGTCCCTGGGCAGCCGGCCCACGAGCCCGTCGAGCACACGCACGTCCTGCAACAGCTCCCATGCCGTCGTGTCGCGCGCCGCGAAGGCGATGGTGCCGAGTTCGTAGAGCGGGGTCGGCCCCGCCGTCGCCTTATCGCCCAGCGGGGTGGGGGTGAACGTGTAGGTGCCCGCGACGTCGGGATTGGCCGCCGCCTCCACGTAGAGGAGCAGGGTGCCGTCGTCGCCGACCACGCAGGGGAGGTGGTGGCTGCGCGGGGACACCGCCTTGACCACGGTGCCGTCGGCCCGGTACGCGAGTCCCTCCACCTGGAAGCCGGGCTGCTCCGCCGTGAAGCCGAGGTCGCACACGACCTCGGTGTTCGCGGCGTCCCAGCCCGCCGGCAGCGTGCCCGAGAGGCGGAACCACGTGGAGCTCCAGGCGCGTCCCCAGCGCCAGTTCCGGGGGGTGGTCTCGTAGCTCTGCGCGACGGCACTCGAGAACGGCACGGGCTCGTCGGGAACCTGCCAGTGCTCGACGGTCACCGGCTGGTAGGCCGTATGGACGGCCGGCTCGAGCCGTTCGCGGATGAACCGTCGCAGGCGGGCAAGGACGCGCGTCCGGTCGTCGTGCATCTGTGCATTCCTCACTGCGACTGCCGCCGCCGTCGTCATCGATCGGGAGTTGCCCATCGCGGGGCCGTCATGCAAACCTAAAGCATCTGTAAACCGGTTTCAAAGGTGGGAACCATGCCAGGCCACGCGCTCGTGCTTCCAGGGGGAAGCTACCGGAGTCACGCACCCCACGAGGCCGAACCCGTGGCCGACTGGCTCGAAAGCCTGGGGATCGCCGCGAGTGTCTTCCGCTACCCGCTCGGTCAGCCGCATCCCGCTGCGCATGCTGCGATCGGCGCCCGCATCGACCACCTCCGCAGCGCGGGCGTCGAGCGCGTGCTGCTCGTGGGCTTCTCCGCCGGCGGGCATGCCGCGGGGCTCGCCGCCCTCGACGCGATGGCGCCGCCCACGGCCCGGCCGGACGCCGTGATCCTCGGCTATCCGGTGGTCTCGCTGACAAGGCACTCCCACCAGGGGTCCAGCGAGGTGCTGCTGGGCGGGCGCGACACCGACGAGCACAGGTCCGCCCTCTCGCTGGAGGCTCGGGTCACCGCGGATGCGCCGCCGTTCTTCGTCTTCCATTCGCTCGACGACGAGAAGGTGCCGGTGGAGCACTCGCTGCTGCTCTCGCGGGCGCTCCAGCGGGAGCGCGTCGCCCACGAGCTGCATCTGTATCCGGTCGGCGGCCACGGCTGCGCGCTAGGCGGCCCGGGCGTCGACTGGACAGCCCCATGCGAGAGATGGCTGCGTGACGGCGCATGGATCGAGAAAACGATTCCTGGTTGACAGCGGACCCCATCTGGGCGAGAGTGTTTGAAACCGGTTGTTATTGCTATCTGGGATGCCAGGCAGAACCGAACTACGAGGGAGTAGAAGAGATGACACAGCATCGCCGACGTCGCGCAGGAGGGCTGTTCGCAGGTCTCGCCGTCGCGGGAATCGTGGTCAGCGGGTGCGCGGGCGGCACCGCTCCGGCGTCGCCGTCGACCGAGGCGGTCGCGTGCGACCCCGATGCCGACGTCACGATCACCGTGGGGGAGCGGCCGACGGCCGATCAGGCCGCGAACCTCGAGGCGTGGGAGAACGCGGTCGCCGCCTTCGAGGAGGCGCACCCGAACATCACGATCGACGACGAGGAGACGAAGTACGACGTCGCGACGTTCCCCGCGCTGCTCGTGGGCGGCACGCTCCCCACGACGCTGCAGGTACCGTTCACCGACATCCAGTCCCTGATCGAGCGCGGACAGGCCGCCGACATCACGGCTTACGTCGAAGACGACGAGGTGCTCAGCCAGCTGAATCCGCAGCTGGCCGCCGTCACGCAGGACGCCGACGGACTCACCTACGGCGTCGTGCGAGCCGCCTACACCATGGGGCTGATCTACAACCGGGCCCTGTTCGAGGAGGCGGGGCTCGACCCGGATGCTCCGCCGACGACGTGGGATGACGTGCTCGATGCGGCCGCGACGGTGAGCGAAGAGACCGGCCAGACCGGCTTCATCATCCCGACCACCGCCAACACCGGCGGCTGGCTGCTGACCTCGATGTCGTACTCCAACGGCGATCTCGTCGAAGAGGTCGACGGCGACACCACCACTGTCACCCTCGACACCCCCGGCATGGAGGCGAGTCTGCAGTTCCTGCATGACGTGCGGTGGGAGGCGGATGCTGCGGGCGCGAACTATCTGTACGACAACAACGCCATCCGCGACGACATCGCGGCAGGCGCGATCGGGCAGAGCCTCAACGGCGCCAACCTCTACAACAGCCTGGTGATCGGGCGCGGCATGCCGAAGGAGGACTTCGGTCTTGCCCCGTTCCCCGTGGGTGACGACCCGGTCGGCGTCCTCGGCGGCGGCAACATCCAGTGGTACAACCCCAAAGCCACGCCGGATCAGATCTGCGCGGCGCTGGAATGGACCAAGTTCTACTTCCTCGACCGGTACGTCGACGAGGACGCGGCCACGACGTGGGCCGAGGCCCAGGTCGCGGACGACCTGCCGGTCGGCCTCCCGGAGGTGCCGGTGGTGTCGGACGAACAGTACGAGGCCTACCTCGGCTGGATCGAACCGTACATCAACGTGCCGCGGGAGAACTACACGGCCTATCTCGACAGTCTCGCGACCGCGACGATCGTCCCCGAGCCGGCGAAGAAGGCACAAGAGCTGTACGCCGCGCTGGATCCGATCGTGCAAGCCGTCCTCACACGTGAGGACGCGGACTTCTCCGAGCTGCTGTCGTCGGCCGAGACCCAGGTTCAGGACCTGGTCGACGCCGAGTGAGGCCCGCCTGGCGGCCGCGATCCGCGCGCCGCGGCCGCCAGGACGCATCATCGCCCGAACCACCTCCGACGGGAGAACGAATCGTGACCGCCACCGCCCCACCCGTGCTCGACGAGCCGGCCGTCGGCGCCTACGACAGGCCCGGCCCGACGCAGCAGCCACGCCCGCGTCGCCGCCCGATCGCCGCCTTCTCGGCGTGGGTGCGAGCCGGCGGGGTCGCGACACTGGTGATGTTCCTGCCGCTGCTGCTGACCTTCGGGTACTTCGCGTGGTGGCCGATCCTGAAGAGCCTGATCCTCGCGTTCCAGAGCACCGACCTCATCAACGAGCCCACGTGGGTCGGCCTCCGCAACTTCGAACGGGTGCTGGCCGACCCGCTGCTGTGGACCGCGGCCGGCAACACCGTGTGGTTCGCGGTGCTGGCGCTCCTGATCGGCTTCCCGCTGCCGATCCTGATGGCGATGGTGATGGCGGAGCTGCGCCGCACCCGGCAGATCTCGAGCGTGCTGGTCTATCTCCCGGTCATCATCCCGCCGGTCGTCAGCGTCCTCCTCTGGAAGCAGTTCTACGACCCGTCGGCGTCGGGGCTCTTCAATACCGTCCTGGGATGGTTCGGGCTCGGACCGGTCGGATGGCTGCAGGACCCGGCACTGGCGATGCCCAGCATCGTGATCCAGGCCACTTGGGCGACCGCGGGCACCGCGACGATCATCTACCTCGCCGCGCTGATGTCGATCCAGGCCGAGCTCTACGACGCGGCCGAAGTCGACGGCGCCTCGATCCTGCAGCGCACCTGGCACGTCACCCTGCCGCAGCTGCGCAGCGTCATCCTGCTGATGCTGCTCCTGCAGATCATCGGCACCATGCAGGTCTTCACCGATCCCTTCGTCATGACCGGGGGCGGGCCCGAGAACCGCACCGTGACGCTCCTGATGCTCGTCTACAACTACGCGTTCCTGTCGGGGGACTTCGGCAAGGCGACGGCCCTGAGCCTGCTGCTCGCACTCGTGCTCAGCGTGGTGTCTGCCATCTACCTGCGGCTCACCCGGAAGTGGAGCGAATCATGACCTCGGTGACGACGACGGTGCGCGCGATCACCCGGCGCCCCCGGGAGCAGGACGAGTCGGAGGAGCGGTCGAACATCTCGGCGCTCGACCGCAGTCGCCGAACGGTCCGCGTCACGACGCGCATCCTCACGGTGCTGCTCATCGTGGGGCTCGTGGTGGTCGCATTCGGTCCGCTGCTGTGGCTTTTCAAGGCGGCCCTGTCGACCAGCCAGGACATCCTCAAGTACCCGTTCGAGTGGTGGCCGAGCGGCATCCAGTGGCAGAACCTGCCCGATGCGTGGTCGCAGATCCGGATCGGCCAGTACCTGCTCAACACGGTGTGGATGGCGGCAGGCTGCTGGTTCTTCGGCCTTCTGGTCGCGCTCACCGGCGGTTACGGGATCGCGATCCTCCGGCCCAAGTACGCCAAGGCGGTCAACGCCGCCGTCCTTGCGACGCTCTTCATCCCGGGTGTCGTGTCCCTGATCTCGCTGTACGTCACGATCCTCGACGTGCCGCTGATCGGCGTGAACCTCGTGAACACGTTCTGGGCGGTGTGGCTGCCCACCGCAGCCAGCGCGTTCAACGTGCTGCTCGTCGCCCGCTTCTTCGACAGGCTTCCCCGCGACGTGTTCGAGGCCGCCCGCATAGACGGGGCAGGCGTGTTCCGGGTGTTCTGGTCGATCGTGCTGCCGATGTCGCGCCCGGTCATCGGGGTGGTGTCGCTCCTGACGATCGTCGGCTCGTGGAAGGAGTTCCTCTGGCCGCTCCTCGTCCTGCCGTCGCCTGACCTGCAGCCGCTCTCGGTGGGGCTGTACCGGATCAGCGACACGGCGCCGACGAGTCTGCTGATGGCGGGCATGTTCATCTCGGTGATCATCCCCATCGGACTCTTCCTGCTGTTCCAGCGTCAGTTCCTCCGCAGCGCCGGCCAGGCCGGCGCGATCAAGGGGTGACCGAAGACGGTCACCCGGATCGGGATCCAGCCATGCCTCTTGCTCATCGGCGCGCATCGCGGCGCGCCCTCGCGATCATCGCCGCCCTCCTGACGGTGGGTGGGCTCCTGCTGGCGATCGCCCCGCGGGCGTCGGCCAGCATCGCCGAATCCGACTCTTTCGACGGCTGGACGACGACGGTGTCGGGTGCTCCCGACTTCGTGGTCCGCGCCGACACCGCGGCCGCCCACGACGGTGCCGCGTCGGCGCGCGTCGAGTTCGGCTCGGTCTACTCCAGCAAGTACGTCGACCTGCGGCAGAACATCCGCGCATCGGGCGGCACGACCTACGCGATGAGCGCCTGGGTGCGCACGGAGGCGCTGTCGTCGTCGGGCGCCGCCTACTTCGTACTCAGCGGCGACCACTCGCAGCGCGTCGAGCTGCCGGCCGGGACGAACGACTGGACGCGACTGGAGTGGACCTACACCCAGCCGGCGGGCAGCATGACCTTCGTCATGCGACTGCTGGTGCGGGGAGCGGGCACCGTGTGGGTCGACGACGTACGGATGAACGCTCCGGGCAGCGACGCGAACCTCGTTGTGAACCCTTCGTTCGAGTCCCACGATCCGCCGCCCGGCACCCTCGCGTTCTCCGACACCGCGCTCGTCTACGAAACCGGGCGGGCCCAGGTCGGCATCACGACGATCGCCGACGCGGTCACCTGGGATCTCCGGGCGTCTTCGGGCCAGCGCATCGACTCGGGCACAGCGATCGTGGCGGAGGACTCGGCCGCGGTCGACCTCTCGACGCTCCCGCCGGGCTACTACTCGCTCACCCTCTCGGTTGACGCCCCGGTGGCCGCGTCGCGGACCGGAACGCTCGCGATCGTGGATGCCACGGCCTCCGATATCGGGGAAGCCCGACGCCCGGTCGGCGTCGCGGTGCATGTCAACCGCTACTCGGTCGACCAGGTCGAAGCCCTGATGAACCCGCTCGATGCGGCTGTTCTCCGGGAGGGGCCGTCGTGGGACACCATCGAGACGTCGCCCGGCGTCTACGAGTTCCCCGCTCTCTTCGACGCACAGCTGGCCGCGGCGAAAGCGCGCGGCGAACGGCCGCTCGTGATCCTCGCCTATTTCAGCCGATGGTACGACGGCGGCAAGACCCCGAGCTCACCCGAGGGCATCGCGGCCTTCGCGAACTACGCCGCCGCGGCCGCCGCGCACTACGGCTCGGATGTCGACTACGAGGTATACAACGAGTTCAACCACACGTTCAACAACGGCGCGTGCGGCATGAGCGCCGCCTGCTACTACGACCTGCTGGTGCCGGCGGCGAACGTCATCCACGCCGCAGCGCCTGGCGCGCGGGTGGTCGGACCGGTGAGCGCCGGTGCGAGGTGGGACTTCATGGAGGAGCTCTTCGCGCTCGGTGCGCTCGATCACCTCGATGCTGTCAGCTATCACACCTACGACTTCCCGGTGGCGCCGGAGGGTCGCACCGAGGCCGGCGTGGCCACGCTCCGCGCTCTCATCGACGAGTACGCGCCGGGTGCCGGCATCCCGATCTGGCTGAGCGAGCATGGCTGGACGACCACGACCGGCGGCACGACCGAGCAGCAGCAGGCCGCGTACATCGTTCGTTCCGCCGCGCTGCTCGAGGCGGCGGGGGTCGAGCGGATCGTCTACTACGAGCTCATCGACTCGGGCTCGAACCGCGGTGAGCCGGAGCACAACTTCGGCATCTCCCGCCTGCCCGCGGACGGGGGCACGGCCCTCACGCCGAAACCCGCCTACCCCGCCCTCGCGGTGTACAACGGCATCACCGCGGGCCGTGACCTGACGGCCCTCCACCGCCTCGACGGCGCCATCGTCGCGGACTACACGGATGCCGCGGGAGACGTGCTGCGGATGCTGTGGGCGACCGGTCAGCCGGTCACCCTCGCCGCCGACACCGCGGCTCAGGCACGCATCACGAAGGGCGACGGACGATCGTGGCGGGCCCGCCCCGGTGCCCGTGTCGAGCTCACGGTCGGAGCGAGCCCCGTCTTCCTCTCCGGCGCGACCGGCACGCCGGCCCTCGTCGGCGACCCCGCGGTGACCATCGAGACCCCCGACCGGATCGCCCTCGGCGGCGCTCCGGCGGTGCCGGTGCAGGCCGACAGGGCGGCGCTGAACGTCTCGGGCGACCTCTCGGTCTACGGGCCGGCGGGTGGCAAGAGCGTCCTGAGCGGCGCGGACGCCGAGGTGACGGGGTCCGTGACTCTGGCGCCGCTGCGCGAGCTCGGCACCCACCCACTCGCCTACACGGTGCGCAGCGGTGACGCGGTCGTCGCGTTCGTCGACGACGAGGCCGTCGTGGTGGACAACCCGGTGCTCGCCCTCGGTCCGGTCCTGGGCGGTGCGCCGCAGCTCGCCCTGAGCGTCGGGAACCTCGCCGGGGCCGGTGACGCGTCGCTCGACGAGATCGCCTGGTCGGTCGGGCCCGCGAGCGGCACACTCCCCGCCGCCACGCTGGCGGAAGGCGAGACGCGCACGCTCGGCATCGACGCCGCCGGCATCGATGTCTGGCAGCCCTACCCGTTCACCCTCACCGCCGCGACGCCCTCCGGCGATCGACGCCTCACCGGAACCACCGCGCTCGCGCCGGTCTCCGCCGAGCCGGCCGCGCCCGTGGAGGTGCCGTGGCGCGAACGGGCGTCGTACGTCGCGATCGCCGGTGCCGCGCCGGAAGCCGGCGACCTCGGCGGCACGTTCGCGCTGTCCTGGAGCGCCGACGGCCTGCGCGTGCGCGCCGAGGTGACGGATCAGGACCACGTCGCCGGCGCGACGATCGACCGGCTCTGGTCGGGCGACTCGATCCAGTTCGCCGTCGCCCGGGGTCTCCCCGGCGCCGATCCGCAGTCGCGCGTCGAGCTCGGTGCGTACCTCGGTGCCGACGGGGCCGGTGTCTACCGCTACACCACCCCGGTCGGCGTGGTCGAGGACGCCACGGCGACCGTCATCCGCAGCGGCACGACGACCTCGTACGACGTGATGGTCCCGTGGGGCGTGCTCGGCGTCGATCCCCGCGACGGCGCGTTCTCCTTCTCGATCCTCGTGAACGACAATGACGGCGGCACCCGCGAGGGATTCTACGAATGGGGCAGCGGCATCGGCTCGGCGAAGAACGCCTCCCTCTTCGTGCCGGTGCTTCCCCTGGTCTCCGGCAAGGCGGCGGTCGAGGCATCCGTGCAGGGCATCTGCGCCGGAAAGCGAGCTCTGTGGGTGGTGAAAGCGCGCAACGCCGGCGACGCGCGCAGTGACATCCGGGTCGAGAGCCCGTTCGCGGAGGCGGAGCGGGCGGGGCTGCCTGCCGGTGCCGCCGCGGTGCTGCGCCTGCGCTCGACGGAGGGCGCGATCGACGCGGGAAGCGTCCGGGTGACCGCCTACGTGCCCGGCACCGCGTCGGATCCGACCGGCGCCTACGCGACGACCGACATCGCCGCGCCGGCCGTCGCGTGCGGCGGCGCCGACACCCATTGACCCCGAGAGAGGACGACCGAGAATGACAGGACCGACGCGCTACGCGCTCATCGGCACGGGCGCACGCGCGCAGATGTACCTCGAGGCGCTCGCCGGCCCGTACGCCGACCAGGCGCGCTTGGTGGCGTGGGCGGATCCGAATCCAGGGCGGCTGGACTGGAACGAGCAGCGCCTCGCGCGTGCGGGTCATCCGGCTCCCGAACGGTTCGATGCGCGGGAACTTGGCGAGACGATCCGCCGGAGCGGCATCGACCGGGTCATCGTCACCGCCCCCGACTTCGCCCACGCCGACCTCGTCGTGGCCGCGCTCGAAGGCGGCGCGGACGCGATCGTCGAGAAGCCCCTCACGACCGACGCCGAAGGCGTGCGGCGGATCGCGGATGCCGTGGAACGGACGGGCCGATCGGTCACCGTGACGTTCAACTACCGCTACGCGCCCCGCAACACCGCGCTCAAGAGGATCATCGCCGACGGCGAGCTCGGCGAGATCACCTCGGTGCACTTCGAATGGCTGCTGGACACCTCGCACGGCGCGGACTACTTCCGGCGGTGGCACCGGCGCAAGGAGAACTCCGGCGGGCTGCTCGTGCACAAGTCCTCCCACCACTTCGATCTCGTGAACTGGTGGCTCGGCGACCGGCCCGAGCGGGTCTTCGCGACGGGCGGGCTGCGCTTCTACGGCGCCGACAACGCTGCGCGCCGCGGTCTCGGTCCGCGGCCGGAGCGCGGCACCGTCGACGTCACAGAGCGCGACCCGTTCCTGCTCGACCTGCGCGAACACGAGGTGCTGCGCGGCCTCTACTACGAGCAGGAGCGCTACGACGGCTACCTGCGCGATCGGGATGTCTTCGGCGACGACATCACGATCGAAGACAACCTGTCGCTCGTCGTGGACTACGCACGCGGCAGCAGCATGACCTACGCTCTCAACGCCCACTCGCCGTGGGAGGGGTACACCGTGTCGGTGAACGGCACGCGGGGTCGCGCCGAACTGTCGGTGGTGGAGCGCGGCGCCATCCTTCTCGATGAGTCGGGCCGCCAGCAGGTGGTCGATCCGAGCGCCCGCCCGGAGGAGGTCGCCGACGACAGCGGGCGGCCGGTCGGGGAGCGCCTCGTCGTGCAACACCACTTCGGCGCGGCGCGTGAGGTCCCGATCCCGCACGTCGTCGGGGGCCACGGGGGTGCCGACACCGCGCTGCTGCGCGATCTGTTCGACGGCGCGGGCGAGGACCCGCTGGAGCATGCCGCCTCCTGGCTCGACGGTGTACGCGCGATGGCTGTCGGCGTGGCGGGGAACGCCTCGCTCGCGACCGGGATGCCGGTGCGCACGCGCGACCTGCCCTTCGGCCCCGCCGCGGACGCGCTGCGGCCCGCAGCAGGCGCCCTGACGGCGGCATCCTGATGTCCCGCTTCGATCTCCCCCTCGAGGAGTTGCACCGGTTTCGGCCCATGGTGGACGAGCCGGAGGACTTCGACGCGTTCTGGCGGGCGACGCTCGCCGAGGCGCGCGCGGCCGGCGGGGAGAGCGCGGTCCGCGACGCCGGCTCTCCGCTGCGGGCGATCCGGGCCTCTCAGCTGGTGTTCCCTGGGTTCGCGGGCGAGCCGGTGCACGCCTGGTATCTGCGCCCCGCGAACGGGCCGGAGGTGCTGCCCGCGGTGGTCGAGTTCCTAGGCTACGGCGGAGGCCGCGGCATGCCTCACCAGCGGATGAGCTGGGCCGCTGCCGGCTATGCGCACATCGTGATGGACACGCGCGGCCAGGCCGCCGCAGACACCGCTGACCCGCACGGTTCGGAGCCCGCCGTGCCCGGCTTCGTCACTCGGGGCATCGGTTCCCCCGACACCTACTACTACCGCCGGGTCTTCACGGACGCGGTCAGATGTGTCGATGCCGTGCGCGGCCTCGACGGCGTGGATCCTGCTGCGGTTGCCGTCAGCGGTGGCAGCCAAGGCGGCGGTATCGCACTGGCCGTCGCGGGTCTGCACCACGGAGTGTCCGCGGCGCTCGTCGACTTCCCGTTCCTGTGCCACTTCCGTCGCGCGGTCGGCATGACCGGGCGCGACCCTTATCAAGAGGTCGTGCGCTACCTCGCGATCCATCGCGGCCGGTCGGACGACGTATTCCGCACGCTCTCGTACTTCGACGGCGTCACCCTCGCCTCACGCGCACTCGCGCCCGCCCTCTTCTCGGTCGGCCTGCAGGATCCGATATGCCCGCCGTCGACCGTATTCGCGGCGTACAACGCCTACGCGGGCGACGACAAGGACATCGTCACGTTCGAGTTCAACGAGCACGAAGGCGGCGGCGCCGAGCACTGGCCGGCGCAGGTCGAGTTCGTCGACCGTCGTCTGGGTGGTGCCGGCGCTGCGGCAGCGGACGCGGCCCTCTCGCTGTTCGCGGCAGCCGGTCAGTAGGATCACCTGATGGTCACACAACGAGCTGTGCGGCTGAGCGACGTCGCCGCGGTGGCCGGGGTCTCGAAGGCCACCGCGTCGAAGGCGCTCAACGGCAGCCCGCTGGTGTCGGCGGCGACGATGGCGCGGGTGCGTGAGGTCGCCGATCGACTGGACTTCCGCCCCAACGCCCTCGCCCAGTCGTTCGCGTCGGGACGAAGCCGCACGGTCGGCCTGCTGACGCACCGCGCGACCGCGACCTTCTCCCGCGCCGTCGTCATGGGGGCGATCCTCGAGCTCGGTCGTCGCGAGCGCGCCGCGCTCGTGTTCGACGGGCGGATCAATGCGCACCACGAGATGAGCGAGAGCATCCGAACGCTTCAGGATCGGCGCATCGACGGCCTCCTGGTCGTCGGGGCCGGGTACGGCCGGGTGACCCCGTCGATCACGCACCAGTTCGAGGTGCCGGTGACCTATGCCTTCGCGGCATCCGACAACCCTGATGACTCCGTCTTCGTGCCCGACAACGAGGAGGCCGGCTACCTCGCCGCCCGCCATCTGGTCGAGGGCGGGCGTACGCGCATCGCCTACGTGTCGGCTGACCGCGACGACCTCGCCGTGCGCCGACGCGAGAAGGGGATGCGCCGCGCGCTGGAGGAGTCCGGGCTGGAGCCCGTCGCCGCGCTGTACGGATCCTGGCGTCAGGAGTGGGGCGAGCAGGCCGTGGCAAGACTGCTCGACTCCGGCACCGCGTTAGACGCGGTGTTCTGCGGCAACGACCACATGGGCTTCGGGGTGCTGGACGCGCTGGCCGCCCGCGGTCTGCGAGTGCCCGACGACGTCGCCGTCGTCGGCGTCGACAACTGGGAAGAGGTGATCGTCGACCAGAAGCTTCGTCGCCTCACGACCATCGACCTCGACCTCATCCGCGTCGGGGCCGTCGCCGCAGACAACGTCATCGAACCCTCGTCCGACGGCGGGGAGCGCTTCGTCGAGCCGAAGCTGATCCGAGGGCCTTCCAGCTGACCGTCTTCGACCGCTTGCGGCCACGGAAGGAGAGCGCAGCCACCGTCGGCGACGACTGGCCAGACCGCGGAACGCAAGCCAGTGAGGGCGACCACCCGCGCGGTTGGTGACCCCGACGGCGCTCTGGGCCGTGGCGGAACCCGCCCGCCCACTCGATGGGCTGCACATGGACGTCAACGTCACCCGCGACCCGGGGGACGAGGTCGCGCTCGATGCGGAGAAGGACCGGCTCGTGGCGCTCGGTGCCAGGGTGGTGAGGCTCGTCGAGCAGCAGTGGGGTCCGTGGCCCGAGCGCTACTACCAGATGCAGGATCCCGAGGGGAACGAGTTCTGCCTGCAGTGACGACGGGGGTCCAGATCGACGCGACGGTGCGGGGCGGTCGATGAGCTCGCCACGATCACCAGCGGTCACATCCGGTCGCTGCTGCCTCGCCTCGAGGACTGGGCGGCCTCGAGCAGCTCGGCGCCGAGCGTCTCGGTAAGCCAGGCGCACCAGGTCGAGACGGTGCGCCAATCGTCGGCGATGACGTCATACGCGTCGGGTGTCCACATCCAGTCGGCCGGGGGCTCTCGCCTGCCGACCGCGAGTCGCTTGAGCTGCAGCAGCTCGAGGCGCGGGTGGTCGGTGCGGTAGCCGCGAGGCGCGGTCTTGAGGGCGTCGTCGCGCAGCAGCTCGAAGCCCGCGTCACGCAGCTCCACCAGCAGGGCGTCCAGATCCTCGGCGGTGCGCGGATCGTCCACGGCTTCGCGGAAGCGGGCCAGCGCAGCCGGCGGCACGTCGTAGACGCCGCCCCCCACCATCAGACCCTCCTCGCTCAGCTGCACGTAGTGCGCGACAGTCGCGTGCGAGACCATGCCGATGTGCAGCTTGTAAGGCGTCTTGTCGGCGCTGAAGCGGACGTCGCGATACGGGCGGAAGATCTTCACGGCGCCGAATTCGGGCTCGAGTTCGGCGCCGAGCGCCTCGAACGGTCCGCGAACGGCCGTGTCGTAGCGAGCCTTGTTTGCCGTCCACCAGGTCTTGGTGTTGTCGGCGCGAAGCTCGGCGTAGAACAAGACAGCGTCGCGATCGAGTCCTTCGAATCCCACCCGCCGATCGTAGCGAGTGGATGCCGCAGCAGCGGTCGGTCGACACCGGGGGCGCTGCCCATCCGACTCAGAACGGTGGGTTCGTATAGAGGTCGGTCGCGCACCCCGTCTCACCCGGCTCGAGTGAGATGCGGCGATAGGACGGATGCAGCAGTTCGCCTGACGCTTCCCGCACGACGAGGATGCATTCGCGCTCGGTCGGGATGCCGACAGCGACGACGGTCTCGCCGTTCCACAGATCGGTGTCGATGCTGACGTAATCCTCGGGGAACGCCTCATGCAGGGCGGTCTCGATCGCCTCGAGCCCGTCGACGGAAGCGAGAATGCCATCGACTCGGGCGGTGTCCTCCGCGGAGAACTCCGGATGCACGGGCGGCTCGGGACGCGGGGGCGCAGCTGTGTCCGGGCACGAGATCTCGGAGCGCTTGGCCTCGTAATAGCGCGGCCACACCAGGCGGTAGCAGACCGTCGCGTCACCGGCGCTGTGGGATCTGTCTCCGAACGTCGCGGCGCTGTGCGCCTCCACCACGACGCGGATTCGGACGTCGATCGTCGCCTCACTCTCGGGCCCGATCTGACCCGACCAGGCGAGAGCGTCGACGGTCGCCACTCCGTAGCCGCCCGACGAGACCTCCCCATCCGGGATCCACCAGGTGACCATGTCCTCGACCGTCAGTTCGGCCGTGTTGTCGCTGTGGGAGCCGATCTGCGCGGCCACGCTCTCGGCCCCGCGGCGCGCAAGATCGTCCCCTTCAGGGAAGAACAGCGACGAGCATCCGACGAGCGGCGCGGCGAGTAGAAGGGCGATCGCCGCGCCGGTTATGCGGGCACGATGTCGAGGTCGCAATGGCATGACGGAATTGTCGCGAGTGCCGGCAGCGTGCTCTCAGATTTCTCGGTGTGCCACAAAGCGCACGGCGTCACGGCGTGAGAAGCAGGCGATTTCGAACGGACGCATTCGCCTTTCGGCATACATCACTTGCGGGGGCGTGGCTTGTCGACGGAGCCGACCCTGTTGCGGCGCTGGTTGACGAGTCTGTTGAGCCGCTCGGTCATGAACAGGCCGAGTGCCACGAGCACTGCGAGGAACAGGGGGAAGATCCATACTCCGGTTCCGGTCGAGATCGCCCCGAACAACGGGGGCACGAGGGTGGAGCCGGTGTAGGCGGCGGCCATCTGGATCCCGATGATGGCCTGGGAGTTCTCGCGTCCGAAGTTGACCGGTGTCGAATGGATGATCGCGGGGTAGATCGGCGCGCATCCGAGCCCGGCGATCACCAGCCCGGCCAGTGCGAGCACGTCGGTCTCGAGCGGGATCGCGAGCATCACGGCGCCGACGCCCACCAGGGCGAAGCCGCCACGGATCATCTGCCGGTCGCCGATCCTGTCGGCGAAGAACCCGGCCAGGAATCGTCCTGCCGTGATGCCCAGCAGGAAAAGGGAGGCGAACGCGGCCGCAGTGGCGGGGGCGACGCCGCGGTCGGCGACCAGGTAGGTCGAGGCCCACAGGATCGCTGTGCTCTCGAGGGCGCAATAGGCGAAGAAGGCGGTCAGGATCAACAGGACGCCGGGTATGCGAACCGCCTGCGCCAGTGGGACGTGGGCGTTGCGGGGCCCGGGGGACTCGTCGCCGGCCGCTTCGGCGCCATCCGGTTGGCCGCGCCGGCTCGCCGGCACGATGGGGTTCACCTTGCGCCACAGCGGGATGCTGACCAGGAGCGCGAACGTCAGGACGACTTGGATGACGCCGATGATGAAGTAGGCGCTGGACCAGCCCTGCCCGGACGAGAGGGCGTAGCTCATGATGAACGGGCTGATCGACGCGCCCAGCCCCCAGCAGGCGTGCAGCCAGTTCATGTGTCGAGCGGCGTAGTGCACGGCCACGTAGTTGTTGAGCGCCGCATCGACCGCGCCGGCTCCCAGGCCGTAGGGGATGGCCCAGAGGCACAGCATCCAGAACGAGCTGCTCATGGAGAAGCCCACGAGGGCCGCCGCAGTCATCCCCACGCTGACGGCCGTCACGGCGCCTACCCCGAATCGGCGGGTGACGCGCTCGGAGGCGAGGCTGGACAGGATGGTCCCGCCCGCGATGATCATGGTGAGGCCGCCGGCGAAGGCCACCGGCACACCGAGGTCCTGGTGCATGACCGGCCAGCCGGCACCCACGAGCGAATCGGGCAGTCCGAGACTGATGAAGGCGACGTAGATGATCGTGAGCAGGAGCGAGTACACGGTCGGTGCGTTGCCTTTCGGGCCTGGGAATGGTCATCGCGGCGAGCGTTCGTCGCGCGAGTACGATCGTGCCACTGGGCGCGATGACCTACTACTTCGACGGCATCGACGAGCTGCTGCGGGAGTCGTTCACCCGATTCGCCACCACGGTCAGCGACAGATTCAGGGAGGGCCTGGCTGGGCAGGCGGCGCCGCACGCACGCTTCGTTCGCCTTGACAGAGCGCCTACCCGGGAGAACGATGCCGATGTGGCCACGTTCGCACAGGCGGTCGGCTCACGCTCCGCGCCACCAGCGCCGCACCTCCTCCGGAATGACCCCAGGAGGAGCGATCCGCGTGATGGCCAGACAGCGATGGCGCGATCGCGCAGCGCTGGCGTTGTGTGGAGATACTCCCACGTCGGACTCCACGACGGTGGAGAGCGCGATTCCGGGGTTGCATCGCGGTCACCGATCGCAGACGACGAACGAGCCGACGCCCGATCGGGACGTTCGTTGGGTGGGGCGCTTGCCGCAGAGGTGAGGTCTCGGATCGATTACGACTTCAGCCACGTCCGGCTTCATTCCGACGAGGAGGAATCGCAACCGAGCTCGAGCCGGACGGCGCGAGCGTCCACACAGGGAAGCGACATCTTCTTTCGCACGGGCCTCCGGTCGCCGGCCGAGAGCGATCCACGGCTTCTCGCGCACGAGTTGGCCCATGTCGCGCAGTTCGATGCCGCGCGGCGCGAACCGACAAGACCTCCGAGCACGGTGGAGTCGCTCGAGGCGGAGGCCCGGTTCATCGCGGATTGCTTCGTCCGGGGTGATCCCGTCCCCGAGGTCGAGGGCGTAGCCCGGGGTCTCGCGGCGCCGTTGCGGCAGAGCGATGATCCACCCGGCGTGCCGACCTTCGGCAACCTGCCGCAGGATCAGCCTCTGCCCACTGGTGCACGTCGGGTGGAGTTGGTGCTCGATCCGCGGACCGGGAAGTGGATCGAGTCCGCCCCCCAACGATCACCACAACGCCGGACCGCAAGGGGCTCGTACGACTTCGTCGTGCAGAACGGCAAGATCTGGGCGGTGCGATCGGGGCGGCTCGGCCACACGGAGGCCGCCCAAGGCGGGCGCGTCGTGTGGGCGGGCACCATCAACTTCGACAAGCACGGGACCCTCTCGAACTGGACGAACGAATCCGGGCACTATCTCAACCCCGGGGGCTTCGAGAGGAACGCCGTCCGGGCGCACCCGAATCTGCCGCTGGAGCGGTTCACAGCAACGGCGCACGGGCCGGTCGTTCGCCCGGACTACCGCAAGCAAGGCCCCCAACTTCCTGTGTTCCCTCCCACGGAAGCGCGCTCGACCGATGTGGCTGCCAGTACCCAACTCGCAGAATCGGCCGAGAGCCCCCGAACAGCGGCGGGTGAGATCTCGGTGCCTCAGCGAGGCTCAGCACAGAAGGCCGGCGCGCGGGCTGCCGCTGTGACCAGCGTCGCGGGCGAGATCAATACGCCCGGGATGGGACCCAGATTGAACGTGAGGTCCTTCGCGCGCGGCCTCAAGGCGACCGCTGCGACCGTCAAGAGGGGATTCAAGGGGCTGCTCCCGACCCGGGGTGGAGGTCGCATGCGAATCAACGCCGCGGGCGAAATCGGCTTCGCGATACTCAACCAGCAGAAGGTGGACGAGGAACTCGGCAAAGTGGATCGGATCGTGAACGAGCGTCTCCCGCAGGCTCTCCGGCAGGGGATCGACCTCGCGTTCCGGCATCCGGATGAACCACTCTTCGTAAATGTCGTCTACCGCATCGTCGACCCTGTCTGGATCGGCCCTGGCGACGTGAATCTGCCGTCATGGGTGGACTTCGATCACGTTCACGTGTTCGTCGACACCGAATCGCGACCCGAGATCCGACGACTCAAGTCGGTGCAATCCAGCTACGGGATCGTTGACCTGAAGGCCGACCACGGGAGGTCCTATGCGCTGGACGACCTTCTGAGCACGCTGGGGCCGGAGTGGCTGACGGCCTTTCGACGCGCCAGACAGGCCGGCCGCGAAGAGCAATTCCGTAAATCACCGGAGTCCGCCCCCCTCGTCTACATTCACGAGGCTCCCCGAGAGGATCCGATCAGATGATCGAGCTCGACGAATTCGTAGAAGCCACGCTGGTGTCGATTGTGAAGGGCATCCAGCGGGCACAGCAGGATGAGGAGGTCGGTTCGTTCGTCGCGCCTCTGCTCCAGGGGGAGAAGCGCAACGATGTCGGGAACTTCCATCTGAAGAACGACGAGACCAGACAGGCCACGGTCATCCAATTCGACGTGCAGGTGGGCACCCAGGCGGCGACCGAAGCTGAGGCGAGAGGCGGACTCAAAGCGCGGCTGGTCGTCGTCGATGTCGATCTCGGTGGTGGTGGATCCTCCACCTCCGGCGCCACGAGTACACATCGGCTGCAGTTCGCGATCCCGGTCGAGATCCCGAGACTGAGTCCGCGCGCAGGCTGACCTCAGCCGGGGGCACGAGTGCGCCTGCCCGGTCAGCCGGGCGTGGCGACCATGCCCCGCCAGGCGATGTCGAAGGCGTCCTGGCATCGTTGCCAAACGACCGGGTCGCTCATCTCCTCGCCGCGTACGACCAATTGGTAGTAGACCACGCCGGCGAGCAGGTCGAAGCATGTCGCGGGGTCGAGCTCGGGACGGAGGATGCCTCGCTCCACGCCTGCGGCGAGGGCCCGTTCGAGCGGCCCGCGTCGCCGCGACACGTGTGAGGCCCAGTACGCCTTCTGCAGGTCGCGGTCTCCCATGGCGAGACGGATGCGCTGCCGGAACCGCTCCTCCGAGTAGCCGACGACGCTGACGCTCCGCCCTCCGACGAGCGACCCGATCACCGCGTCGCGAAGGTCGCCATCGAGCGGGATGTCGGGGGGAACGGTGCGTCCGACATCCAGCGCTGCGGCCATGAGCGTGGTCATGGAGGGCCAGCGACGGTAGATCGCGGCGCGACTGACACCGCTGCGGTGCACGAGCTGCCGGACGGTGACCGCCTCGCCCTCATCGATGAGAGTGAGCGCAGCGGCGAGGACCTGCTCGTCGAGGTCCTGGGCGCGCGGCCGACCGGGGCCGCGGCGTACCGCGACCCCGGTCGGCTGCTCGAGCGGGGCGCTGCTCACGCGGCCACCGCGCGGGCGCGAAGACGCGCCACCACATCGTCCGAGAGGCCGGCGGCCCGCACCGGCGCGAGCGCGTCGCCGTGCCGCTCGCGGAGCCGGGCGAGCATGATGCGCATCGAGATGTCCATGGGCTCAGCATCCGTCGTCAGCGCGGTCATCTCCTCCAGGTCGAACCCGAGACGCTCCAGAAGGACGCCCATCACCGGCTTCATCCGCGCCTGGATCGCGGCCATGTTGGCGTCGGTGCGGGCGTAGTCGGCGACGATGTCGTCGTCCGTGGCGCCCAGGGCGAGCAGCAGCATCGCCGCGAGGACGCCGGTGCGGTCGCGGCCCGCGGCGCAATGGAACGCCGTCGCACCCGGGGCGAGCGCGATGATCGACAGCGCCGTGGCCAACTGTGGCGCGGAGGTCTCGACCATGTGCGCGTACATCTCGCCCATCGACGCGTGGTCGAACGAGATGCGGCCGCCACGCGGCATGCCCGCTCCGATGCTCGCCATCAGCGGCAGGTGGTGGTAGGCGACGGCCCGGTCGGCGAGCGGGCCGCGGCCGGTGAGCGACACCTCCTCACCCGTGCGCAGGTCGATCACGGCTGCCAGGCCGAGCTGCACCAGGTCGTCGGCGTCCTGTTCTGTGACGACGGCGAGATCGTCGGCGCGCATCGCCAGCCCGTCTCGCAGCACCCCACCGGCCACCGGGATGCCGCCCAGGTCGCGGAGGTTGACGGGAGCGCTGAGCTCGAGATCGATGAGGGTGGTGGTCATGTGATTCTCCTTCTGATGAATGCGCTGCCCTGGTCGATGGCGGTGACCAGGACGATGATGCAGATGACGATCGCGCAGAGGTGCCCGTAGTCGTACATGCGCATCGCGGTGGTGAGCTCGAGGCCGATGCCGCCGGCGCCGACGAGCCCGAGGATGGTCGCGCCGCGCACGTTGCCCTCGAAGAGCAGCAGCGTGTACGACACGAGCAGCGGTGCCGCCTGCGGCAGAACGCCGTACTGGACGAACTGGCGCTTCGAGGCGCCGACGGCCTGCATCGCGACGAGCGGGCCGCGGTCGACGGACTCCATCGCCTCGGCGAACACCTTGCCGATGGAGCCGATCGAGCCGAGCGTCATGGCGAGGATGCCGGCGAACGGCCCGAGCCCCACTGCCGAGACGAACATGAGCGCGAACACCAGGTCGGGCACCGACCGGATGATGTTCATCATCCAGCGACAGGCGTAGTACACCCATCGCGGTGCGATGTTGGATGCTGCGCCGACGGCGATCAGCAGCGAGAAGGCTGCGCCGAGCACGGTGCCGACGATCGCCATCTGCAGCGTCTCGATGAGCAGCGCAACGATGGTGTCGAAGTCCGAGAAGTCCGGCGGGAACAGCCGTCCCAGGAACTCGGTCATGTTGACAGCGCCCTCGGCGAGCTTGGCGAAGTTGAACTCCGCGCCCTGGAACGACCACACCAGCACCGCGAAGCCGGCGAGGAGGCCGAGCCCGAACCGGGCACGCGGAATCCGGAACGCGTGTTCGAGGCGTTCGCGCTCGTGCGGGTCGAGTTGCGGCGCCGCCGCGGACTTCTGAGGACGGACGCGCTCAGTGGTGCTCATCAGCGTTCTCCTCGTCGTCGTAGACCACGGCCAGAGCGTCGGCGTCCAGTGCGGAGGTGGGGGCCGACACCACGACTTCGCCGTGCTTGAGCCCGATGATCCGGTCGCTGTGCGCGATGGCGAGCGGCAGCACGTGGAGGCTCACGAGCACCGGGATGCCGTCCTGCCGAGCGATGTCGCGCAGCAGACCGAGCACGGAGTCGGCGAGCTTCGGGTCGAGTGAGGCCACCGGCTCGTCCGCCAGGATGACGCGCGGCCGCTGCATGAGCGCCCGGGCGATCGCGACACGCTGCTGCTGACCGCCGCTCAGCGACCGAGCCGGTGCGGTGGCCTTGTGTGCGATGCCGACGCGGTCCAGCAGCTCCAGAGCGCGTGTGCGGTGCTCCCGGGTGAAGCCGCCGACGACGTTCAACGGCCCGGCGTCGTGCAATGCACCGGTCAGCACGTTGGTCAGCACGCTCAGCCGCGGGATGAGGTTGAACTGCTGGAACACCTGGCCGACCTGCGCGCGGAGGGCGCGAAGTTCGCGGGGGCGCATGGTCGCGACCTCCTGGCCCGCCACCCGGACGCTCCCGGCGGTGATCGGGGCGAAGCCGGTGAGGCTGCGCATCAGCGTCGACTTCCCCGACCCGGACGCCCCGAGGAGCGCCACGGTCTCACCAGGCAGCAGGTCCAGGTCGACCCCGGTCAGCACGGGGGTGCGGTCGTACGCGACGGCGAGGCCCCGCACCGCAACCACAGGGGACACGGATGCTGCGACCGCCGCAGCATCCGTCGCCACGGTCAGCGTCATCAGCGCAGATCCTCGAGCTTCACGCCGGCGACCGCGGCGATGTCCACGAAGCCCTGGAACAGGTCGGGCTCGGGCGCGAGGACCGTCTCCCGGCCGATGAAGCCTTCGCCCAGCGCCCCGAGCGCCTCGGCGTTCTCCTCTGAGAACACCGCCGGCAGGGCCTTCTCCAGGAGCGCGCGGGTGTCGTCGTCCAGCGACTGGCGTGCGAGAACCGTGCCCGCGACCGGCATCGAGGGGCTCTCGCCGACGCCGCGCCACTCACCGTCGGCGAACGGGAAGTAGGGCTCACCCATCTGCGTCAGCATGATCGCCGTGCACGCGGCATCCACCTGTCCCTGCTCGAGTGCCGCGAAGCTGCCCTCGTGGCCGCCGGCGAAGATCGCCTCGTAGTCGTCACCCTGCTCGAGCCCCGCCTCGTGGAGCATGTACACCGGCATGAAGTAGCCGGAGCTGGAGGCCTGGTCGGCGAACGCGACCGTCTTGCCCTTCAGGTCCTCGACCTCCTGAACCGGCGAGTCCTGCAGGACGACGCAGGTCGAGACGGGCGTGTCGTCGCCCTTCCACGCGAGCAGCGCGTCGACCTCTCCCGTATTGACCGCGAGTGCGGAGGGGAATCCGCTCATGATGCCGATGTCGACGTGGTCGGCGCGGATCGCCTCCACGACGCTCAAGTAGGCCGGCACGTCGGTGACCTCGACGGTGCGGCCGGTCTCCTGCTCGAGGAGCGCGGCGAACGCCTCGACGGGGTTCTCGGCCGACGGGTCGTCGCCGAGCGGGATGGTGGCGATGGTGATCGCGGCATCGGCTGCGCCATCCGCGTCGGAAGCGGATGCCGCTCCGCCGCAGCCCGTGAGGGCGACGGCGGTGATGCCGAGGAGGCCGAGTGTGGGGAGTGCGACGGCGCGCATGAGGGGTGTTCCTTCCGGAGTTCGGGGATTTCGAGAACACCGGTATGCAAACTCCGTCAGGTGACCGCGAATTACGAGACCGCCGGACTGCGAATAGAACAGCAGATGAACAGTTCGGCGACCCTGCCGAGGTTTGCGAAGAGCTCGCGGACTGAAACCGCGGAGCATCCCGAGCCGCAGGGCGCGCTATCGCCGAACCCTGAGATCACACGACTGCCCGCGGGAGGCTCCCGGGCAGATCCTTACCGCCCGGTGGACTCCCGCGCTTGGAGTGTGAACTCGACGAGTACGCGTCGGGGGGCCGGGCGCTCGCTGGAGATCAGCTGCTCAGTGAGTGCAGCGACGGCTGTCTCGGCCATCCGCTGGCGACCGAGGTCGACGGTGCTGAGGCTGGGGATCGAGTATGACGCCTCGGCCGTGTTGTCGATGCCGATCACTGCGATATCGCCGGGCACGTGCAGTCCGGCGTCATCGAGTGCGCGCATCGCGCCGAGGGCGAGGCTGTCGTTGAAGGCGAAAACCGCATCGAACTCGGCACCGCGCCCGAGCAGCTCTCGCATAGCGGCTGCGCCGTTGACCTGAATCCAGGGGTCTGCCTCTGCGATCAGGCCCGGGTCGATCGGGATGCCGGCCCGTTCGAGCACGGTGCGGTAGCCCTCGAACCGGAGGGCTGCTGAACCTCGCGTGTCGGCGCTCCGGGCCCCGATGACGGCGATCCGTCGGCGACCGGTGAGGAGGAGGTGCTCGGTCGCGAGGGCGGCTGCGGCACGTTGATCGGTGCTGACGTGCACGGCGGCGCCGCCGACCGGATGGTCGCCGAGGACGACCGTGGGCACGGAGAGCTGGACACTCTCGAGCTCCTCGGCCCCGTGGTCCATCGGGTTCAGGATGAGTCCGTCTATGTGCTGGAGGCGGGGGCTGTCGAGCAGTGCTCGTTCCCGAGCGACGCTACCCGTGCGCTCGATCTGCACGACCAGGCCGTGCTCCTCGGCAGCGGTGATGGTGGCCTCGGCGAGCTCCGCGAAATACGCGACGGACAGGCTGGGCACGGCGAGGCCTATCACTCCGCTGCGACCGGACCGGAGGTTCCGGGCGGCCAGGTTGAGCTTGTAGTCGAGCGCCTCGATCGCGGCTTCGACCTTTTTGCGGGTCTCGGCGGCCACGTACGGGCGCCCGTTGATCACATTGGAGACGGTCTTCGTAGACACGCCGGCCAGACGCGCCACGTCCTGCATCTTGACCGTCACGCCCGTCTCCTTTCCGGCACCAGCGTACATCGATGTAATACCCCTCCCGCCAACTTGACGCGTGCTGGAGCGAGGTCCATACTGTCTCTTACATCGATTACCCACATCGATTACCTACACATGGACTGAGCCGGCGACGGATGTCGCCGGCCGCCACAAAGGAGTGCCCCATGAAACGATCTCTCGCGCTCGCGGGCATCGGCGCCGCGGCAGCCCTCGCGTTGAGCGGCTGCACCGCCGGTCCGCCCGAGGAATCCTCCGGTCCCGTCGAACTCACGTTCTGGCACGGCTACACGGAAGCCGATGGTGACGTGCTGCAGCAGATCGTCGACGACTTCAACGACTCGCAAGACGATGTCAAGATCACCACCGAGGTGAAGACGTGGGCCGTGATCGACGACACGCTGCTTCCCGCGCTGTCAGCCGACGAAGGCCCCGACATCGTGGCGATGCCGGCCGAGCGTCTGCCCGTCTACGCCGACCGCGGCGCCTTCGTCGACCTGAGCGACTGGTACGGCAGCGCGGACAGCAATGCCGATGCGCTCAACCCGCAGGCCGTCGAAATGGTCACCGTGAATGGGGCCCCTTACGGGGTGCCCACCGGCTTCGTTCCGCTGTCGGTGTTCTACAACAAGGCCCTGTTCGCCGCCGCGGGCATCGCGGACTTCCCGCAGACGTGGGACGAATGGCGTACGGCGGCAACGCAGCTCACCGTGGACTCCGACGGCGACGGCACGCCGGAGCAGTACGGGCTCGCACTGCCCGACCACGACACCGTCGCGAACGGACTCTGGCCGACGCTCTTCTACGGCGCGGGCGGCGATCTGGTGGAGGACGCGGAAACCGCGGTCATCGATTCCGACGCGAACCGCGAGGCTCTCGAGTACTGGGTCTCGGCCATCCGGGATGACAAGATCTCGCCCACCGGGCTGGATGGGATCGGCGCCGACGAACTGTTCAGCTCAGGCAAGGCGGCGATGCACGTCGGGGGCCCGTGGATGGCGTCGATCGCCAAGGACAGCGGCATCGACTACGGCATCGCCGCGGTTCCCGCTGGGCCCGAGGCGCAGGCGGCGTCCGCCATCGGCGTCGCCATGGGAGTCACTGCGCAGGCCGGTGAGGCCGAGACCGCGGGCGCCGAGGCGTTCTTCTCCTACTTCTTCGACCTCGACGTCGCGACACAGTGGTCGCTCGGCTCCGGATGGCCGCCGCTGCGAACGGATGTCCCGGCCGACGCCGTCGCCGAGAACCCGGTCGTCGTCTCCCTCACGGAGATCGCCCCGACCAGCCGCGCGCTCCTGCCCGGCGTCGTCAACAGCGTCGACGTCCTCGACGCCGTCGACGACCTCACACAGCGCGCCGTCGCCGGTGAGAGCCTGGACGACCTGCTGCCCGCCGCGCAGGACGAGGTCCAATCGGCGCTCCCGTAGCGTCCTTGGATCATCCGACCCCGATCGGGGCCGCGGCGCGCAGCTCGCGCCGCGGCCCCTGGAGAAACATGGCGACAAACACGCAGCGCCCGTATCGCCCGGCGCCGCAGCTGGGGGGCAGGACCCCCGTCGGATCGTCCCGGCGCACCTCGCTGATCGCGCTGGCGTTCCTCGCGCCCGCCCTCGTCATCCTCCTCGTCTTCGTGGCGTGGCCGATGCTGTCGGCGCTGCGCCTCTCGTTCACCGACGCCTCGGGCTTCGGGCAGGAGGAGTACGTCGGGTTCGACAACTACGTGCGCGTGTTCACGGACCCCGACGTGCTGCAGGCGATGGGGAACACCGCGTACTACGCGCTCCTCTTCACACCGACCGCGATCATCGCGGCTCTGCTGCTCGCACTCCTCGTGAACCATCGCCGCCTCCCCGGGCGGGGCGCGTTCCGCACGGTGCTGTTCCTGCCCTTCATCGTCTCGCTCGCCGTCGCCGCCTTCGCCTGGTCGTATCTCCTCGACCCGCAGATCGGCCTGCTGAACCACTGGCTCCGCGTCTTCGGCATCCAGCTCGGGAACGTGCTCCAGGACCCGGCGCTGGCGATGCCGACGGTCGCGCTCGTCGCGGTCTGGAAGAGCTTCGGCTTCTACCTCGTGATCTTCATCGCCGGCCTCCAGGAGATCCCGGGCTCGCTGTACGAGGCTGCCCGGGTCGACGGGGCGACCGCGTGGCAGCGGTTCCGGCACATCACGCTGCCCATGCTCAGCAACACCCTTGCCTTCGTCATGATCGTCGCGCTGATTGCGGCTCTGCAGGCCTTCGACCAGATCTATGTCATGACCGGTGGCGGCCCCTACGGAACGACGCAGACCGTCGTCATGGAGATCTACACGTCCGGGTTCAAGAAGCTCGAGCTGGGCTTCGCCTCGGCTCTCTCGTACGTGCTGCTGCTCATCACCCTCGTGCTCAGCCTCGTCCAGTTCCGATTCTTCAGCCGTCGAGAGAAGGACGTGCAATGACTTCCCTCAAGACGAGGCCGGCCGCCGTCGAAAGCCCACCGGTCCGCAAGCCCCGTCACCGCAGGCCAGGGCGGGCGGCCAGCATCCTCCTCTTCCTGGCGGCGCTGGCGGCCTCCGCCCTCGTGCTGCTGCCGATCGCGATCATCGCGTTCACCGCGTTCAAGCCGGTCGCCGAGGTGAACGCCTACCCTCCGACCCTGCTGCCCGAGGTCTGGACCCTCGACAACTTCGCGCAGATCTTCAACGAGCTGCCGTTCGCGCGCCTGATCGTCAACAGCTTCATCTTCGCCGGTGGCGTGACCGCGTTCGCGCTGCTGTTCGACTCCCTGGCCGCGTACGCGCTCGCGAGAATCGACTTCCGCGGCAGCCGCGTGCTTCTCATCGCGATCATCGCCAGCCTCATGATCCCGTTCCAGGCCACTCTGATCCCCATCTACCAGCTGGTCAGCGACCTGGGCTGGGTGAACACCTACGCGGGGCTGATAGCGCCTCGCGCGGCCGACGCATTCGGCATCTTCTTCCTGCGGCAGTTCTTCCTCTCGCTGCCGCGCGACCTCGACAACGCGGCGCGTCTGGACGGCGCGTCCGAGTGGCGGATCTTCTGGAACGTCGTGCTGCCGAACGCGAGACCCGCGCTGCTGACGCTCGCGATCTTCACCTTCGTGAACAACTGGAACGACCTGCTGTGGCCGCTCGTCTTCACCACCGACGCGGAGATGGGAACGATCACGTCCGGACTCACGCTTCTGACCGGCCCCGGCGGGATCATCCCCCAAGGCGTCATGATGGCCGGCTCCCTCATCGCCGTGCTCCCCCTCGCGATCATGTTCCTCCTCGTACAGCGGCGCTTCATCGAGAGCGTCGCCTCGACCGGCCTGAAATGAGAGATCGATTGACTGACTGGTACACCGATGGTCCGTTGCGGTTCGGGCTCGGCGTCGAGAACACGTTCGTCCCGCAGGGTGGGCCGGGGCTGCGGCCGATCGACGAGTATGAGCTCACCGAGCACTACACGCGGTGGCGAGGCGACCTCGACCTCGCCGCCGGTGTCGGTGCGGAGTTCCTCCGCTGGGGCATCCCCTGGCACCGGGTGAACCCCGAACCCGGCCGCTGGGACTGGGGGTGGACAGACCGCGTGATCGGCCGCATGGTCGAGCTCGGCATCCGTCCGATCATCGATCTTCTTCACTACGGCACGCCGCTGTGGCTGGACGGGCAGTTCGCCGCCCGCGACTATCCGCAGCGGGTGACCGAGTATGCGGTGGCCGCGGCCGAGCGGTACTCCGACCTCGTCACGGACTACACCCCGGTGAACGAACCGATGATCCACGTGCTGTTCTGCGGCGAATACGGCTACTGGCCGCCCTACCTGAAGGGCAAGGAAGGCGCTGCGCGCCTAGCCATGGCGATTGCGAAAGGCTTCCAGGCGACCCAGCATGGCATCCGTGAGGTGCTGGGGGAGCGGGCGACCTTCGTGCACGTGGACGCATCTCTGCGGTACGCCGGCGCGGTCGATGCGCCCGAGCACCGCGAGACGGCCGAGCGACTCCGGCACCAGGCGTTCCTCGTCGAAGACCTCGTCACCGGCCGGGTGGGAGCGGACCACCCGCTGCTCGATCTCCTGCTGCGCCAGGGTGCCGAGGAGAGCACGCTCGACGACCTGGCGCGCCGCCCGGCCCATCCCGACATCATGGGCGTGAACTACTACCCGCGGCACTCGACCGAGGTCTTCGAAGCGGGCGTGCATCACCGGGGCGGCTTCGCCGACCCACGGCCGACGCGCGACGACGGGCTGGCAGGGCTCTCGGAGATGCTGGTCGAGTACGCGCGGCGGTACGGGGCGCCGGTGATGGTGACCGAGACCTGCGTCACGGGCACCGTCGCGGAGCGGATCGACTGGCTCAAGGCATCCGTCGCAGAAGTCGGACGCCTCCGCACCGACGGGCTGGCAGTGGTCGGGTACACCTGGTGGCCGCTGTTCGACATGTACGAGTGGACATACCGGCACAGCTCCGGACCGAGATCGGACCATCAGCTGGCCATGGGACTGTACGAGCTGGTCGAGTCGGCAGGCGGTCTGGAACGCCGCCGAACGCCGCTCGCCGACGCGTTCCTGGCGCTCGCACGGCGGCAGGAGGACGTCTCGTGGGCCGAGGCTGGGCGAACGATGGAGGAGCTGCGATGAGCGATGGCGCGCAGGACGAGTACGAGGCGTATCTGTTCGCCCACTTCGTGGGGGAGGACGGTCCGGATGCGGAGCAGGTGCACTTCGCAGTGAGCCGCGGCAACACGCTCAGCGAATGGGACCTGCTGGCCGGAGGCCAGCCCGTACTGCGTTCATCCGTCGGAACAGGCGGCATCCGCGACCCGTTCGTCATGCGGCTGCAGGACGGTGAGCGGTTCGTCATCCTGGCGACCGATCTGCAGGTGTACGGCATCGGGCACTTTCGCACCGCTCAGGAGCACGGCAGCACCGCGCTGCTCGTGTGGGACTCGAGCGATCTGGTGACGTGGGACGGCCCGCGGCGCGTCGAGGTGATGACGCCCGAGCGGGCCGGCAACGCGTGGGCACCCGAGGCCATATGGTGCGAAGAGGCGCAGACATACGCCGTGTACTGGGCTTCCAACCTCTACGAGGAAGACGTCGCCGAACGCCGCAACGCCGACAGCTACAACCGCATGATGATCGCGACGACCGACGACTTCGTCACCTTCTCCGAGCCGCGCGTCTGGATCGACGTGCGCCGTGCCGCCGGTTACGGGACGATCGATTCGACGGTGGTCCGCCATGGCGGCGCGTACCACCGCTTCACCAAAGACGAGCGGCCCGACGTGATGCACGTCTTCCATGAGGTCAGCCCCGACCTGTTGCGTGCCACGACGGATGCCGTCGGATCGACCTGGGACCTCGTCGCCGAGCGGATCGGATCGGAGCACCTCACCCATGGGGAAGGGCCCATCGTGGTGCCCTCGAACACTGACGACCGATGGTTCCTGCTGCTGGACTGGCCGCCATACGGCGGCGGCACGGGCTACGTCCTCTTCGAGACCGACGATCTCCACTCAGGTCGATGGACTCGAACCAGCCAGAGTCTGCCGCCGCGGTTCCGTCATGGGTCCGTGGTCCGGATCACGGAAGCGGAACGACAGCGCCTGCTCACGCATCTCCCACCCGCCACCGAGCCGACCCCGTCCTGAACACGACGGGGCGACGCGGAAAGCGCGCCGCCGTGCCAGGACGAGCGGTGCGTGGTGGGTGACGATCGCCAGGCTGAACGCGAGGGCCGCACGCTGTGGAAGCCCCGGAAGCGTTCGCGGAGACCCACCTCTGGCCGCTGCGGGAAGACCGCGGTAGAACGGGTTCATGGGATCCCCGCTGCTGTTGGGGCCGATGCTGCGCTACGTCGATGAGTCGTCGGCCAGCATCTGGGTGGAGACGCGAGCCGACTGCGCGGTGAGCGTCCATACCGAGGGTCGGTCCTGGCAGGCGCGCACCTTCGCCGTGCACGGCCACCATTTCGCCCTGGTCGAAGTGGACGGGCTCGAGCCCGGCAGCGTCTCGCCGTACCGGATCGAGATCGACGGGGTTCTCGTCTGGCCCGACCCGCGCTCCGAATATCCACCATCGGTGATCGCGACACGCGCCCCCGGGCGACGGCCGCGTATCGCCTACGGATCGTGCCGGACCAGTGTCCCCCACGACCGGTCAGGCAACCGAACTCATGGCGTCGACTCGTTGCGCGCTTTTGCGCTCGCGGTCGCCGGCAGCCGAGTGGCCCGACCAGATCTGCTGCTCTTCCTCGGCGATCAGGTGTACGCCGATTCGACCACCAAGGAGATGCGGGCATTCATCCGTAGCCGCCGCGACATTCATGAGGCACCGGGCACAGAGCTCAAAGACTTCGAGGAATACGCTCACCTCTACCAGCTTGCATGGTCGGACGACGCCAATCGGTGGCTGCTCTCGTGCGTGCCGAGCGCGATGATCTTCGATGATCATGACATCCGCGACGACTGGAACGCCTCGCTCGACTGGAAGCGGAAGATGGAGGCCACCACCTGGTGGCACGGACGGATCGTCGCCGGCTTGGCGTCGTACTGGGTGTACCAGCACCTCGGCAATCTCTCGCCGCGCGAACGCGCCGCAGACGAGGTGTGGCGGCAGGCCAGCGCGCGCGACGACACGGCTTCTCCGGATCTCAGCGCTGCGCTGGACCAATTCGCCGACCGGTGCGACAAAGACCCGAACAGTTATCGCTGGAGCTACTCCCGAGACTTCGGCGGAACGCGTCTGATCGTCCTGGATTCACGTGTCGCGAGAGACCTGACGCCGTCGGCTCGGGGACTGCTGAACAGCCAGGAGCTCGCGTGGTTCGACGACCGTATGCAGGGCGGATTCCGTCACGTTCTGATCGCCACCTCGCTGCCGTTCCTCTTGCCGTTGGGTCTGCACCATGTCGAGGCATGGGATGAGGCGATCGCACAGGGGGCTTGGGGTCGACTGGCCGCGTGGGCCGGGGAACGACTGCGGCAGGCGTTCGATCTGGAACACTGGGCGGCGTTCCAGAACAGCTTCCAGGCGGTGTCCGAGATCGCGACGCAGCTGGCAGACGGCGACCGCGGCCCGTCGCCGCAGACGGTGACCTTCCTGTCCGGTGACGTGCACTTCTCATACCTGGCCGAGGTCGAGCGCCGCAACGGCAGCCGCATCCTGCAAGCAGTCTGCTCGCCCATGCGGAACCCCTTGCCGCGCTTCCTGCGTTGGTTCTCCGTGGCGATGTCGTACGGCGCAGCGACTCCGCTGGGCGCGGCAGCCGCGCATTCGGCAAAGGTCCCCGACCCGCCCATCCGTTGGACGACGGTGAAGGGGCCGTGGTTCGACAACAACCTCGCGCTGCTTCAAGACGGGCCCGATGGGCTCACGATGACCTGGCACACCGGTGTCGTCGAGGACGGAGACGAACGGCATCCCCGTCTCGACGAGGTGGCATCCGTCACGGTGCCGGCGAAGCGAGAGTCGAAAGTGTCGTCTTGAGCGGCGATCGGTCGGCGATCGCCCCGAAGACGCGAACGCAGTGAGGTCGGCAGTTGCTCGTCAGTGGAGGGTTTCGCCCCGCTTCAGCATCTCGACGTACTCGGCGACGCGTGCTGCGCGCGACGCGGGCCGCTTCAGGTTCGCGACGCGGAAGGCCATCGCGAACCGGTTCTGCGCCGACTGGGACGCGAAGGCTTCCGCGATCTTCGGGTCCGCGTTCAGAGCCTCCTGCAGCTCTTCGGGGAGGTCGCCGTCGCGCTGCCGATACGCGCGGTCCCATCGCCCGTCGGCCTTCGCGCGGTCGATCTCGAGCTGGCCCTCAGGACGCATGCGGCCTTCCTCGAGCAGCCGGGTGACGTGGCCGATGTTGACCTTCGACCAGATGCTCCGCGGTCGTCGGGGCGTGAAGGTCTGCAGGAAGTAGTGGGCGTCGAGGGATTGCTTCTGCCCATCGATCCACCCGAAGCACAGCGCGACGTCGAGCGCCTCGGCGTAGGTCATCCCGGGGAGCGTCGTGGCAGTCTTCCGCAGTCGCAGTCGGATCCCGGTCGGGTCGGGGTCCGAGTCGAGCCAGGCCTCCCAGTCCGCGACGGTGTCCAAGTGCAGCACGGGCTTGTTCGCGCGGTCGACCATGGCGGCAGGATAGCCCTCGTCCCCCCGTCGGCGACTCGTCCGCGTTTCCCGGCAGTTGTCGAACCGTGTGGGGTGCGCAGCGGTGGGGTGGGCGATCGCCGGTGCGTGAGTTGCGGTTCCACCGGCGGGCCGCGCACGGATCAGGGAGAGCGCAGCGCAGTAGTGCGGCTATGAGTCGTTCCGAGGCTGAGCGGTCGAGAAACTGATCCGGTCGTGGACGAAATGAGTCGATCCGGACATGTAGGAGCAAGGATGCTTCGAGGGAGTGATCGTGTCGGACGATGAACAGTGGGACGACGGCGGGCTGGACGACTTGCTGCTCGCGGCGAGGCCGGCGCGGACGGTGGTCACGCCGCCGATCGAGGATGAACTCGCAAGGATGACGGTCGCCGCCGATGGCGCGATCGTGGAGCGCGACCACCCGCGGCGGGTGAAGCATGTCGCAGCGCTGGGTTTTGCGCTGGCAGTGCTTCTGGGCGGGGCCGGCGCGGCGGCCGCGGCGTCGATCGGCGAGTGGTCGTGGTGGGCGGAGGACCCGGACGGGAAGTACTACTACACCGCGCCCACGGGTGAGTCGTGTGAGGTGCGGATCGGGAAGATCGAGTCTCCCGACCCCGAGGTCGAGGCGGTCATGCGCGACATCCAGGGGCGTGGCGTCGTCTTGGACGAGGACGATATCGCGGCGGCGTTCGCGGTCGAGAAGCAGCTTCACGAGGACTACGAAGCCGATCAGCGCGCTCAGGGCAACGAGCCATATGTGCAACCCGACTCGGTGGTGTACGAACTGGCCATCTACCGCGTCATCCAGGACTACGTCGACGAGAAGCTCGCTGCTCAGGGCATCGACCTGCGAGACCTCTCCAACGGCGCCTTCGAGCTCGGCACGTCAGGCGAGATCAAGTGCTCGGCGGTCCCCGGTGAGTAGGGCCGCGCGCGAGGACGCGGTCATCGCCGCGATCTCCCACGCGTCGATCGACCTGCTGGCGTACTTCGAATACCGCGTTGGACGCGACGACGCCCCGGACCTGCTCGCCGAGACGATGACCACGGCCTGGCGCCGCGCGGGTTCTCTTCCGACCGATCCGGAGCAGGCACGGATGTGGCTCTTCGGCATCGCCAAGCTCGTGCTCGCCAATGCCGAGCGGACGGGGAGGCGCAGGCTCCGCCTCGCCAGCAAGCTGCGCGACCTCACTCGCAGCGCGCCGGTCACCGCGCCGCCCGCTGACGTGGGCGTCGAGGTGCGGGACGCCCTCGCGCGGCTGTCGCCCGACCATGCGGAACTGATCCGTCTGGTTCACTGGGACGGCCTGACACTCGTCGAAGCCGCCGAAGTGTGCGGCATCCCAGCCTCCACCGCGCGCGGACGCTACCAGGCGGCGAAGCGTCACCTGCGCGAGTTGCTCGACTCCAACCTCGCGCTCGAGGCGGCCGAATGACGGGAGCGACGATGCGTGAGACCAGGCGGGACTGCAACGCCCCATCGTCGCCGGGGGAGCGCGTGACCACCAGCAACCCGACGCATCCTCACCCGACCCGATCAGGCCCCACCGACCCCATCGCCGCGGTCGCCCCG
>Ga0160448_100124_pt1 | contig 36705 bp, 38 predicted proteins | sample HID1973M_E1MG_FD_108269 | JGI IMG/M metagenome (GOLD analysis project Ga0160448, IMG submission 108269) | Enriched mosquito-associated microbial communities from UW Madison campus, WI, USA - HID1973M_E1 MG | ecosystem: Host-associated > Arthropoda: Insects > Digestive system > Unclassified ...
GACCCGGATGACAGCCGTGGGATGTTCAACTACAGCGGTTACCACAACATCAACCAGTACTGGCAGGCGCGCGCCAACCTGATCTGGTTCAGTGACCCGCGTTACACCGAAGACTTCAGCAACACCCTGATTGGCCTGTCCGCCGCCTCCACCACCAGCACCATTGGCGTGTATGGCGTGGGCAAAGGCTGGAATGCCGGCATCATGGGCGATGCCTGGCAGCTGACCGACTTCACCTCCACCGAGCTGGCGCTGCCGTACAACCGCTTGCCGCGTGCCTACGTCAACTGGGAAAAGCCGCTGAGCAAGTGGTTCTCGGCCGGTGTCTATGCCGAAGGCGTGCGCTTCCAGCACAACAAGCGACCCGACGGCACCCGTCTGGACTTCAAGCCCTACATCTCGATGCCGCTGCAAGGCGCGTCCTGGTTTGTCACGCCTACCCTGGCCTGGCGCTACACCGACTACAAGCTGGAGCCGGAACTGGCCCGCTCGGTTGCCATTGCCCAGGCCGCGCGCGCGCTCGGCGTGCCAGCGGCCTCGGTGACCGATGCCATGCTGGCGCCTTATTACAACGAAAACCCCAACCGCAGTCTTCCGATTGGTTCGCTCGACGCCGGCCTGTTCTTCGACCGCGAGACCGAAATCCGCGGCGAGAATTTCCTGCAGACCCTGGAACCGCGTCTGTTCTATTTGAATGTGCCGTATCGCAACCAGGACAACATCCCGGTCTTCGACACCCGCGCCTTCACCTTCAGTTGGGGGCAGATGTTCCGCGACAACCGCTACTCAGGTCCGGACCGGCAGGCCGACGCCAACCAGCTGACCCTGGCGCTGACCTCGCGCTGGCTGCGCCAGACCGACGGCTTTGAGAAGCTGGCGCTGAGCTTTGGCCAGATCCGGTATTTCGACGACAGCCTGGTCACCCTGCCGCGTGAGGCGCCGACCGAGAAGGGCAAGTCGGCCTGGGTGGCTGACGCCAGCTTTGCCCCCAATGACCGCTGGAAGCTGGGTGCCGCTTACCAATGGGATCCCAAGATCCGCAAACAGGATCTGGCCAGCCTTCGCATCCGCTATCTGACCGGCGACGACGGCGTCATCAACCTGGGCTACCGCTACCGCCGTGACCTGCTGGAGCAGGCCGACTTCTCGTTCCTGTATCCGGTGACCCCGTCCTGGAGCGTAGTGGGCCGCTACTACCACTCTTTTGACGACAACAAGCTGTTGGAAGCCATCGCCGGCGTACAGTGGGACAGCTGCTGCCTGGCCGTGCGCGCGGTGGTGCGCCGCTATGTGCGCAACCGCGAAGGCGAAATGAACAACTCCATCCAGATCGAGTTCGTCCTCAAGGGCCTGGGCTCGGCTGGCCAGGACACGGAGCGCACCTTGCGCCGTGGTATTCTCGGCTATTACCGAGACGACCTCTATCTCGTTCCGCCGAGCAATACCACGCCGGACCCGGACGACGACCCTAATGTGCCGGACGTAACCCTATGAAATCCAAGCTGAGCCGCCCCTTTGCCGCCCTTCTTGCGGCCGCCCTGTTGTCGACCACCGCCGCGCCCGTGTGGGCCCAGTCGACGCAGCCCCTGGATCGCATCGCCGCCGTGGTGGATGAAGACGTCATCCTGCAGAGCGAGCTGGATCGTGCGGTCAACAACGTGGTCTCGCAGTACGCCAACCAGCCCGGCCAGCTGCCGCCGCAGGAAGTGCTGCAGCGTCAGGTCATGGAGCGCCTGATCCTGGTCAAGCTGCAGGTGGCCCGCGCCGCCAGCACCGGCATCCACGTCAACGACGAAGAGGTCAACAACGCGGTTGCCAGCGTCGCCCAGCAGAACAACATGTCGGTGGACGTACTGCGCCAGCGCCTGGCCGCCGACGGCATCTCGTTCACTGATTTCCGCGCCACCCTGCGCGATGAAATCACCGTGCAGCGCCTGCGCCAGAGCTTTGCGCAGAGCCGCATCCAGGTCAGCGAAGGCGAAGTCGACGCCGCCCTGTCCAGCCAGTCGCAGACAGGCCGCACCCAATACCATCTGGCCCACATCCTGGTCGGCCTGCCGGACGGCGCCACCGCCGAGCAGATAGCCACCGGTCAGACCAAGATCGCCGGTGTCAAAAACCTGATCGACAAGGGCGAGATGGACTTCAACGCCGCTGCGGTGCGCTACTCCGACAGCCCCAACGCGCTGGAAGGCGGCGACCTGGGCTGGCGTTCGGTCGACGAAATCCCGACCGCTTTCGTCGAGACCCTCAAGACCATGTCACCCGGCCAGGTGATTGGCCCGATTCGCGGCGCCAGCGGCTTCCAGTTGCTCAAGCTGGTGGAAACTCGCGACAGTTCGCAGGGCCCGCAGCAGACCGTCACCGAGTACCACGCCCGCCACATCCTGGTACGCATCAGCCCGACCCAGGATGCAGCGGCCGCCAAGGCCAAGATCGACACCCTGCGCGCGCGCATCGAAGGCGGTGCGGACTTTGTCGAAGTGGCCAAGGCCTCGTCCGAAGATCCCAACAGCCGCGGCGAAGGCGGCGACCTGGGCTGGTTCCCGGCCGACGCCTACGGCCCGGAATTCGGCCAGGCGGTGGAAGGCGTCAAGGACGGCCAGATCAGCCAGGCGTTTCGTACCGATGCCGGCTGGCACATCGTCCAGCGCGTGGAATCGCGCCAGACCGACGTGACCAACCAGAACCAGCGCGCGCAGGTGCGCGAGACGATTGGCCGCCGCAAGCTGGAAGACGAGTACAACCGCTTCCTGGCCGAAATGCGCGGCGAAGCCTACGTCAACGTGCGAACCGGCGAAGGCGCCGCTACCGACGGCACCCCGGTCAATGCGCCGGCCCAGCCGGCGGCAGCCCCCACGACCGAACCCTCCGGCAGCTGACATGCTGCCGGCGCTTGCGCTGGTTCCTGGCGAGCCGGCGGGCGTCGGTCCTGAACTGTGTGTCCGCCTGGCGCAGCTACCGCGCCAGGACTGCCGTCTGGTCGCCTTTGCCGACCCGGACGTATTGCTGGCCGCCTCCCAGGCGCTGTCCCTGCCCCTGCGCCTGCTCGACGAGCACGCGGCTACCGAGCAACCCGGCGACTTGCGCCTGCGGCCAGTTCCAAACGTTGCAGCCACCACGTTTGGCCAGACGGATGCGCGCAATGCCACCAGCGTCATCCAGGCGCTGACTGCCGCCGCCCAGGCCTGCCTGGACGGCGACTTCGAAGGCATGGTCACCGGCCCGGTGCACAAGGCCGCCATCAACGCCGGCGGCATCGCCTACACCGGCACCACCGAGCTGTTGGCCCAGCATGCCGGCCGCGAGGTGGTGATGATGCTGGCCAACGACATCGTGCGCGTGGCCCTGGTCACCACCCACTTGCCGCTGCGCGCGGTGCCGGATGCCATCCAACCGGCGTTGCTGCGCGATTGCCTGCGCATCACCCGCGACGCCCTGCGCCAGGATTTCGGCATTGCCGATCCGGTGATTGCCGTACTTGGTTTGAATCCGCACGCAGGCGAAGCCGGCCACCTGGGCAGCGAAGAAATCGAAGTGATCGAGCCCGTGCTGGCGGATCTGCGCGCGCAGGACTGGCAGCTGGTCGGCCCCTTGCCCGCCGACACCGCCTTCCTGCCGCAGAAATTGTCCGGCTTCGATGCGGTGCTGGCCATGTATCACGACCAGGGCCTGCCAGTGCTCAAGTACAGCGGCTTTGAGCAGGCGGTCAACCTGACCCTGGGCCTGCCCTATCCGCGCGTGGCGGTCGATCACGGCACTGCACTGGACCTGGCCGGTCGTGGTCTGGCTGATCCCTCCAGCCTGTTCGCCGCCACCGAGCAGTGCGCGCGCATCGCCCTGCAACGCCGCCGCCATCGCGCATAATGGCCGCATGTCGCATTTCAAGGCACCGCCCAAAAAATCCCTGGGCCAGCACTTCCTGACTGATCGCAGTTACATCGATCGGATCGTGTTGGCCGTGAATCCGCAACCGGGTGATCGGCTGGTGGAAATCGGCCCCGGCCAGGGCGCGATTACGTTCCCGCTGCTGCGCCGCCATGGCGAACTGACTGCCATCGAGTTTGATCGCGATCTGATCACGCCGCTGATGGAAGCCTCCGAAGGTATCGGCCGCCTGACCATCATCCACAAGGACGTGCTGTCGGTGGACTTTGGCAAGCTCGCCAATGGCGAGCGCCTGCGCCTGGTCGGCAATCTGCCCTACAACCTGTCCTCGCCGATCCTCTTCCACGCGTTGGAACATGCCGAGGCGATCACCGACATGGTCTTCATGCTGCAGAAGGAAGTGGTGGACCGCATGGCCGCCGGTCCCGGCAGCAAGGTCTACGGACGCCTCAGCGTGATGCTGCAAGCCTATTGCCAGGTGACGCCGTTGTTCGTGGTGCCACCGGGTGCGTTCCGGCCGCCGCCGAAAGTGGACTCGGCCGTGGTGCGGATGGTGCCCAAGCCGCGTGCGGACGTCAGCGTCAATGACCATGCCCGCTTCAGTGACATCGTGCGCGCCGCCTTTGGTCAGCGCCGCAAGACTCTGCGCAATGCGCTGTCCGGCGTATGCGAAAGCAGCGAAATCGAGGCCGCCGGCATCAGCCCCGACGCACGCGCCGAACAGGTGGAAGTGGCCGCCTTTGTCCGCCTGGCCAACCTGCCGCGCTTGACCGCCGTCGCCGACTGAGCACAAGCCGTTTCCCGTTTCACGCGGCAGTGAATACACTGTCGCCATGAAACATGACTACGCCATCGACATCGACGTAGCCACCCGGTTCCTGGACGATCAATCTGCGCCCGAGGAAGGGCGCTACGTGTTCGCTTACACCATCCGCATCCACAACCGCGGCAAGGCTGCGGCGCAGGTGCTGGGCCGCCACTGGATCATCACCGACGCCAATGGCCAGGTGCGCGAAGTGGAAGGTGCCGGCGTGGTCGGCGAGCAACCCTGGCTGCAACCGGGCGAGGACTTCGAGTACACCTCCGGCGCCGTGCTGGAAACCGACATCGGCACCATGAAGGGTCGCTATGACATGGTGGCCGGCGACGGCACCCACTTCGACGCGCCCATCCCGGAGTTCACCCTCTCCATTCCACGGACCCTGCACTGATGGCGGTCTGGGCGATTGGCGATCTCCAGGGCTGCTACGACGCCACTCAAAGGCTGCTGGAAAAACTCCGCTTCGACCCGGCACAAGATCGCCTGTGGTTCTGCGGCGACCTGGTCAATCGTGGCGGCCAGTCGCTTGAAACCCTGCGCTTGGTGCATTCGCTGCGCGAGCAAAGCGTGGTGGTACTGGGCAACCATGACCTGTCATTGCTGGCCATCGGCGAACGCACGCCGGAGGAACAGCGCAAGGTCAATCCCGATCTGCAACGGGTGGTGCTGGCCGACGATGCGCGCATGTTGCTGGACTGGCTGCGCGGACAAAAGCTGGTGCATGTGGATCGCCAGCTCGGCTGGATGATGATCCACGCCGGCCTGGCGCCGCAGTGGACCACGGCGCTGGCCGAGCGCCATGCGCAGGAAGTGGAGCAGCAGCTGCACGGCAATGGCTACCGCAAGCTGTTCCGCAACATGTACGGCGACAAGCCCAACTGGTCCAGCGGCCTGGCCGGCTATGACCGCGCCCGCGCCATCATCAACGTGCTGACCCGCATGCGCTATTGCACCCCGCGCGGGCGCATGGCGATTGAGGAAAAAGGCGCCCCCGGCACCCAGGCTCAAGGCCTGTATCCCTGGTACGAAGTGCCCGGCCGCGCCGAGCGTGATCTGAAAATCGTCTGCGGCCATTGGTCCACACTGGGCCTGATGATCGGCCACGGCGTGCATGCCATCGATACCGGCGCGGTGTGGGGCGGCAAGCTCACGGCGCTGCAGTTGGATACTGACGATGTGCGCCTGGTGCAGGTGCCCGGACGTGATGTGCCGGGCGGGGATCCGCGCGAAAAAGATTGAGCCTGTTGGTGCCGGTAGGGCGGTCAAATGGGAGAGCGGGGAAATGCAAGCCAGCACCGTCAAGCGGGTTGCCATCTACGCGCTGTGGATGTTTGCGTTGTTGTTGTCTGCCTGTGATCGGCCAGCAAGTGACACGACCCACGCCCCCGCCGGCACGCCATCGGCACCGGTACCCGTCTCCCCTAGCCCATCACCGCCGCTGGTCGCCGCGGCGCGTGCACAGATTGGCGTCACGCTGCTGTATGACCCTGCCTACTCGCGCCTGACCTATCCCGGCGGCGATGTCCCACTGGATCGCGGCGTCTGCACAGACGTGGTGATTCGCGCCTTTCGCCAACGCGGCCTGGACTTGCAGCAGGCCGTGCATGAAGACATGCACAGCCACTTCGATGCTTACCCGCGTACCTGGGGGATGCGTGGACCGGATCGCAACATCGACCATCGTCGCGTGCCCAACCTGATGCGCTGGTTCGAGCGCCAGCAATGGCAGCAGCCGGCCAGTGGCAGCCCCACCGACTTTGCTGCAGGCGATGTCGTTGCCTGGCGGCTCAACGACAGCGGGTTGTTGCATATCGGACTGGTGTCCGACGCCCATGCCTATGGCGGCGCGCCGTTGATCATCCACAACATTGGCGCGGGCACGCAGGAAGACGATCTCTTGTTCGCCCACACCATCATCGGCCATTACCGACCGCCGGCGCGCTACTGATTCCTCGCCCGGCGCGGCTCAGCGGATGCGCAGGTAATCGACGAACTCGAAGGCGAACGCATGCTTGCCATCAGCCGCATGCGCTTCGCGCCGGACCACGTCCCACTGCGCCGGATCGAAGCTTGGGAAGAACGCATGCGCGTCTTCCACTACGGTATCGACATGGGTCAGATACAAGGCGTCGGCTAATGGCAGGGTCTGTTGGTAAATCTCGCCGCCGCCAATCACGCAAACTTCTTCGGCGCCTTCGCTGCCGGCCCACGCTAGCGCAGCATCAAGGCTCGCTACCGCCTCCATGCCGTCGAACGGCACCTTGCCGCTGCGGCTCAGCACCAGGTTGCGTCGGCCCGGCAACGCGCGGCCCAGCGACTGCGCGGTCTTGCGGCCCATCAGCACCGGCTTGCCCAGGGTCAGCGCCTTGAAGCGCTTCAGATCATCCGGTAGCCGCCACGGCAGGTCGTTGTCGCGACCGATGGCGTTATGGCGATCCAGCGCGGCGATGAGGGATAGCAGGGGCATGGGCGATTGCGGGCAAGTCAGGACCGGGTTAGTTTCGCGACATGGCTCGAACATGGGAAGTCCGAATGCCCTTTGCGTTGCTCCGCTGCACGGGCGGGCTGCTCCTGCTGTTGTCGAGTGCGCCAGGGCTGGCGCAAATCCTGCCCGCCCAGTTCGAAGCCGACCGCGTCTACCTGCAGGCCAGCGACGGCTTGGGCCAACAACTGCGGCTCTACACCGACACCGGCGGCGGCCTCTTCATCAAGCAGGCGGCGGTGGAGCGGCTGAAGTTGATCAGCGAGCCGCTGACCGATCCGCTGGCACTGCGCGAGGTAGGTGACCGCGCACGCACGACCCGGCTGCCGACGTTCGCACTGGCCGCGTTTATTCCGCCGCCGCTGGCCGACGGCGGCAAGCTGATGGTGTTGCCGGCCGAACTGGCGGGCCGGCAACTGCCGGGCACCAGCGAGGACGATGGCATGCTCGGCCAGGCCTGGTTCGACGGACGCATCTGGACCTGGGACTATCCCGGCCAGGTGTTCAAGCTGGAGCGCAGCACCTGGAAACCCGGCGCCGATGTGCAGCGCATCCCCCTGGGCTTCAAAACCGATCCGCAAGGACAGCGCCTTACCGCCTTTCCACGCATGCAGGTGAGCATCGACGGCAAGGTCTACTCGCTGCTGTTGGATACCGGCGCGATGACCGTGCTTAATCCGTCGGCACTAATCGCCCTGGGCGAAGACGGCCCCGCCGAGCGTGCCACCAGCATGATCACCGACAGCGTGTTCCGCGCCTGGCGCAAGGCGCATCCGGACTGGCGGGTGATCGAAGACGCGCAGGCTGGCATGGGCTCGGCGATGATCGAAGTGCCCGAGGTGATCATCGCCGGTTACAAAGTCGGCCCGGTCTGGTTTACCCAGCGCGAAGACCGCAACTTCCATGACTTCATGTCCAGCTTCATGGACGCGCGCGTGGACGGCGCGCTCGGTGGCAACGCCTTCCGCCATTTCGTGATGACCGTGGATTACCCGGGCGCGGCGGCGTACTTCCGTTGTGCCACGTGCAAGAAGGCGCCGCCGGTTACGCCTTAAAGTCCGGTCGCCACGCGCTGAGCAAGGCCAGCACCTTGGGCTCGGTCAACCAGCGTCGCGGCAGGAACGCATGCCGACCCGACTGGCCGCGCTCGTAGAGAAACACCCCACCGGGCACGGCCACCGCCTCGCCGCCCACCTCATAGCGAACGCTGGGACCGGCGCCAAAGCGCAGCACGCCGTCGATCAGCGACAGCCGCAAATCCGGCATGGTGTCCAGGCCGCCGAGTGCGTTGCGCTTCCAGCGGCCGAACTCCAGCCACGGCACGACAGCTTGCGCATAGCCGGCGGCCGCGACCACCACCGCCGACAGCAACAAGGTTTGCGTGGAGGCAGTGAACGCTACCACCGTCGCCAGCAGCGCCAACAATACCGACGCCAGCCACAACCAGCGCCGCCAGCCGCTACGAAACCACCACCAGCGCAGGTAATGCTCGCGCAGATACGCCGCGCCGCGCGGCAGGCTCAATTCGAAGTCCGACATGGGCGCGTGGGTCAGACCGCGACCGGCGCCTTGATCGCCGGATGCGGGTCATAGCCCAGGATTTCGATGTCGTCGAATTCGAAGGCGAACAGATCCGTCACTTCCGGATTCAATTGCAGCTTGGGCAGCGCGCGTGGCGTGCGCGTGAGTTGCTCGCGCGCCTGCTCGTAGTGGTTGGAGTACAGATGCGCATCGCCCAGCGTATGCACAAAGTCGCCCACACCCAGGCCGGTGGCCTGCGCCACCATATGCGTCAGCAGTGCGTAGCTGGCGATGTTGAAGGGCACACCCAGGAAGATGTCGCCGCTGCGCTGATACAGCTGGCAGCTGAGCTTGCCGTCGACCACATAAAACTGGAACAGGCTGTGGCAGGGCATCAGCGCCATCTGCGGCAGTTCCGCCACGTTCCAGGCACTGACGATCAGCCGGCGCGAATCCGGATTGCGCTTGATTTCGTCGACCACCCACTTCATCTGATCGATTTCGCCGCCATCCGGCTTGGCCCAGTGGCGCCATTGCTTGCCGTAGACCGGACCCAGTTCGCCGTTGGCGTCAGCCCATTCGTCCCAGATGCTGACCTTGTTTTCCTTCAGGTAGGCGATATTGGTTTCGCCTTTGAGGAACCACAGCAGCTCATGGATGATCGAGCGCAGGTGCAGCTTCTTGGTGGTGACCAGCGGGAAGCCTTCGTTCAAGTCGAAGCGCATCTGCCAGCCGAACACGCTGCGCGTGCCGGTGCCGGTGCGGTCGGACTTTTCAGCGCCGTGTTCCAGTACGTGGCGCAGCAGATCCAGATAAGCCTTCATGCGGATTCCTTGGGCAGGGGCGCCAGCGTGGGCGAACGCCGCGACAGCCAGAGCAGGTACAGGCCGAGCAGAATCAGCGGCACGCTCAGCAGCTGGCCCATCGTCAGCCAGCCAAAGGCAAGATACTTGAGTTGCTCATCCGGCACGCGCACAAATTCCACCAGGAAGCGGAACACTCCGTACAGCAGCGCGAACAAACCCGACACCGCATAGCGCGGGCGCGGCTGGCTGGAGAACCACCACAGCGCCACGAACATCACCAGCCCCTCCAGGAACGCCTGGTACAGCTGCGAGGGATGGCGGGCGAACTGGTTCAGCGCGCCGCTGGCGTACGCCGCCGGCAGCTGTTCCAGCGTGTACTTGGCCAGCACGTTGGGGTCGGTGGGGAAGATCACGCCCCAGTTGGAATGGGTGTACTTGCCCCACAGCTCCGCACCGATGAAGTTGCCGAGCCGGCCAAAGCCCAGGCCCAGCGGCACCAGCGGAGCGACGAAATCCATGGTGTCGAAGTAATGCAGGCGGTGGCGGCGGGTCCACCACAGGGCAGCCAGCATCACCCCGATCAAGCCGCCGTGGAAGCTCATGCCGCCTTCCCAGACCTTGAAGATCGACAGCGGATGGGCCAGGAAACTCTCGAAACCGTAGAACAGGATGTAGCCAATGCGGCCGCCCAGCACCACGCCCAGCATCGAATAGAACAGCAGGTCCGAGAAACCATTGGCATCCACGCCCGGCAGGCGGCCGGCGGCGATGCGACGGCGGCCCAGCCACCAGGCGGCCAGGAAACCCAGCAGGTACATCAGCCCGTACCAATGCAGCTTGAGCGGGCCCAGCGACAGGGCGATGGGGTCAATCTGGTGGAGGTAGATCATGCGCCTCGGATACGGCCGGCTGGGGAGCCCTATTTTGTGCGAGCGCCGCCGCCGGTGCGAGCTTTCTCAGAAAATATGCGGCTGGTTGGGCAGCTCGTCTTCATCTGGCAGGCTGCCGTCCTGCGGATAGAACGCCGCCAGCAGGTCGGACACGGCCACGATACCGCGGATCACCGCGGCTTCGCCCTCGCCCGCGCGCAAGTGCTCTTCCATCAACTGGCAGACGCCGCGCCACTGGCCCTCGCTGACCCGCTCGCGCAGTCCGCGGTCGGCGACGATCTCGATGCGATGGTCGGCCAACAGCAAGTAAATCAGCACGCCGTTGTTGGCCTCGGTGTCCCAGGTGCGCAAGCGCGCGAACGCCTCATGCGCGCGGTGGCGCGCGTCCACCCCGCGCAGCACCGCCAGCAGCGGTAGGTCCGACTCCACCGCAAACATCACTTCGCCGGTGTGGCGCTGCTCGCCCTGGTGAATGGCATCGGCAATGCGCTGCAGGCTCTCGGCTGGGAACAGCCGGCGTGCAGACGGGGGGAACAGATGTCGGAGTACGCGCATCACCAACTCCCCGAGGCGCCACCGCCTCCGGACATGCCGCCACCGCCACCCCAGCCGCCACCGCCACCGAAGCCGCCTCCCCCACCGCCGAACCCACCGCCGCCGCCCCAGCCACCCCACCCGCCGTGGCGCGCGTAGCGGCCCGGCGAGGACACCGCCAGCAGGCCCAGCACCAATCCAATCACCCCGGCGATGCCGCTGAGCAGCAGGGCCGAAGAAAACAGCCAGGCCACGCCGCCGCCGGCCGCGCCGGAAATCAGCCCACGCACGCCCGCCGGCGCACGCGAGAAAATCGCCTTGGCCATGGTCGCGGCCACAAAACCTGCAATCAGCACGAACAACCAGTTGCCATCGCTGCCGCGCTGGCCCTGGCCGCTGTGGTTGTCACTGACTGGCGCCGGCAAGGGCTCGCCATCGATCAACTTGACCAGCTGCGCGCTGGCATCGGCAATGCCGCCGGCAAAATCGCCCTGGCGGAACTTGGGCACCAGGTATTCCTGGATCACCCGATTGGCGATGGCATCGGGAATCGCGCCCTCCAGGCCATAACCGGGCTGGATACGCACGCGCCGATCGTCTTTGGCGACGATCAGCAAGACGCCATCGTCCACACCCTTGCGGCCCAGCTTCCACTGATCAAACACGCGCTGGGTGTACTGCTCGATGGTCTCCGGCTCCGTGCTCGCCACCACCAGCACCTGGATCTGGCTGCCCTTGCGCTGCTGCAAGGCCACCGCCTGCTGTTCCAACTGCTGGCGCGCGGCCGCATCCAGCGTGCCAGTGGTATCGACCACCGGCGAGTTGAGCGCCGGGATAGCTGCCAGCTCCTGCGCGGCCAAAGGCCACGCCGCCAGCAGCCACAGCGCGACCAGGGCGCGCCCCAGCCATGGGGCGCGCATGGCAGGGCGAGCGGCTATCTCAGTTCTCCGGCTGCGGCGCCGGCGCTTGCGCGGGCTGCTGCGCGGGTGCGGGTGCGGGTGCGGGTGCCGGCGCCTGCGCAGGCGCTGAAGCCGGCGGCGGCGTGCCGAAGTCCACCTGCGGCGCTTCGGAGATCTGCGCCTCGTTCTGCACGCTGAAGTTGGGCTTTTCCTTGTAGCCGAACATCTTGGCCGTGATCACCTGCGGGAACGAGCGGATGAAGGTGTTGTAGTCCTGCACCATCTGGATGTAACGCCCGCGCGCCACGGTGATGCGATTCTCGGTGCCTTCCAGCTGCGCCTGCAGATCGCGGAACGACTGGTCGGACTTCAGGTTGGGATAGTTCTCGGTGACCACCAGCAGCCGCGACAGCGCACTGCCCAGCTCGCCCTGCGCCTGCTGGAACTGCGCCAGCGAAGCCGGGTCATCGGCGTTGACATTGATCTGCCCCACCCGCGCACGCGCGTTGGTCACGTCGGTCAGCACCTGGCGCTCCTGCTGGGCATAGCCCTGCACGGTCTTGACCAGGTTGGGAATGAGATCGGCGCGGCGCTTGTACTGGTTCAACACTTCGGACCAGCCCGCTTTGACCGCCTCATCCTTCTGCTGGATCGTGTTGTAGCCACAGCCGGAGAGCAACACGGCCAGCGCAACCAGCACCAGCGTACGGACGTACACACGCATGACACCACTCCTTGGGGCGGGGGATGGCGGCATTCCAGCACCGGCTGATGGTGGATGCAACCATGAGACCGTCCGAGGGCTATCGCGAGGTGGCGGGCCGAGGGCGGCCCCGCTGAGGTCAAGCGAGCGTCGAAGCGGGGTCGCCCTCGGCCCGCCGCCCCGCGATAACCCTCGATACAACGTGGCACCAGGATTACTTCAATCCAAACACTCCAGCGTGAACACGATGTCCTCGAAATCCAGATTGTTCCGGCCATCATTGCATCGGTAGCGCCGGACCGCGCCGCAGGTCTCGACGATCATGGCCGCCTGCGCATGCCAGGAGTCCATGACGCCGTCGCCGCGGTCCCAGACATTCTTCACAAGCACTTCGTGCTGCTTTGTGCGGACCTGCAGGATGACCTCGGTCGGCGCAGTGTCCACCCAGAGCACCACCTCCTTGCGGATGGTGTGACCATTCACTTCCAACTCGCCGCGGACAGTGAGCGAAATGCCTTGCCGCCGTTCGGGACTGGCGGACTCAAACACTATCCGGATCTCCTGTCCGTCCCTGACCGGAACTCGATCCACCATCTGCAGGATCTTGCCGTCCAGTTCGATGGGCTGTCCCTTGGACTCAGTAAAAAGCTTCTCCAGCGACACCATGCTCTGCTCCCCATGCGGAAAAAAAAGGCCCCGACGACATGTCGAGGCCTTCTTGAACAAGCTTGCCGGATGCTTACCAGTCGCCAGCACCCGGAATATGCTTCCGGGCGGCGCGGCGGCGCATCAGCAGGTTCAGCCATTCCACCGCCACCGAGAAGGCCATGGCGAAGTAGATGTACGGCTTGGGCACGTGCACTTCCAGGCCATCCAGGATCAGCACCACGCCGATCAGCACGATGAAGGCCAACGCCAGCATCTTGATGGTGGGATTGGCATCAATGAAGCGGCCAAGCGGATTGGCCGCCAGCAGCATCACCGCCACCGCCAGCAGAATCGCCGCGACCATAATCGGAATGTGCTGGGCCATGCCCACCGCGGTGATCACCGAGTCCAGCGAGAACACGATGTCGATGATCGCGATCTGCAGGATCACCATGCCGAACACGCCCGAGGCCTTGGAGGTGGTCGGGTCTTCGTCCTCGCCGCCGGTGATCAATTCCTTGATCTCCATGGAGCCCTTCACCAGCAGGAAGATGCCGCCCAGGATCAGCACCAGATCGCGCACCGAAATGCCCATGCCGGCGACGCTGAAAAGATCGGTCTGCATACGCGCCAGAAACGCCAGCGACACCAGCAGCGCAATACGCGTGATGCAGGCCACCGCGATGCCAAACTTGCGCGCGGTGGGGCGCTGCGCTTCGGGCAGCTTGCTCACCGCGATCGAGATGAACACCAGATTGTCGATGCCCAGCACGATTTCCAGCGCACTCAGCGTTACCAGGGTCAGCCAGACGTTGGGGTCGGCCAGGAACTCAAGACTCATGCAATCAAAACCTTGTCACTAAGGGGAAAAAGATCAGAACAGGCGCGGACCCAGAATCAGGCCCCAGCACAGCAACACATTCATCATCAGCACGAACACCGCCGCCGAACCCATGTCCTTGGCGCGTCCGGCCAGCTCATGGTGTTCCGGGCCGTAGCGCTCAATCACCGCTTCGACCGCCGAATTCAACAACTCCGCCGACAGCACCAGCAGGCAGCTGCCGATCAACAGCACCCGCTCAACCGCGCTCTGGCCCAGCCACAACGCCAGCGGCGTCAGCACCAGGCACAGATAGACTTCAAGCCGGAACGAGGACTCGTGCAACCAGGCCGCGCGCAGGCCCTGGAAGGACCAGACCGCGGCTTTGAGGATGCGGCCGGGGCCGCGGGGCATGTGTCCGATTTCGTCGGCCATGAGGGCTGCGTGAGTGTCGAGCGAAAGGCGGATCTTGCCACATTGCGGCGACGGGTCGTTTGCAGCGGGCGCTTTTGGCTTGTTTACTGTGGCTTCGACCGCCCGCGGCAGGGCCAGGAAGCGCGGCAATGTGGGAAATTCCAGCCCGCATGACAGTTTGGCGTCAGCTTGACGCCGGCTGGGCCACCCTGGCTTTGCCCCCACCGTTGGAGACATGACCTTGCCTCGCATCGCTGACCGCTGCCTATCCTTTCGCCTGCTCTGCGCATCGCTGTTTCTGCTGGCCCTGGCCGCCTGCGCCAGCCAGCCGATCGGCTCGCTGGATCGCGCGCCGCAGATTCCGGCCGAGGTCTCGAATGCCGACTGGGCGCAGGACATGCAGCGCTTTGCCGCCCAGGATCAGGCGCAGCCGCCACCGCGCGATGCGGTGCTGTTCGTGGGCAGCTCCTCGATCCGCCTGTGGGACACGCTGGCGCAGGACTTTGCCGGGGTGGCAGTGATCAATCGTGGCTTTGGCGGTTCCGAAGTGCGTGACAGCACTTGGTACGCGGATCGCATCGTCTATCCGTACCACCCTTCCACCGTGGTGCTCTACGCCGGCGACAATGATATGGCCAACGGGCGCACGCCCGAACAGGTAGCCCAGGACACTGCCACCTTCATTGACCGCGTACACAAGCGCCTGCCAAAGGCCAAGATCGTGATCATCTCGACCAAGCCCAGCCCCTCGCGCGCCAACTTGCTTGAGGCCCAGCGTCAGGCCAACGCGCTGGTGCAGCGCGAAGCGCAACAACGCGGCGCGGTCTTTGTCGACGTGTTCTCGGCGATGCTGGACGAACAGGGCCAGCCGCGCGAATCGCTGTTCATCCAGGATCGCCTGCATATGAATGCGGCGGGTTACGCCATCTGGAAGCAGCTGCTGGCGCCTTACGTGCACTGACGCCGACGCCCGGCGGGTGGATCGCCCGGCAAGCACCGTGGTTTAGACGCCGGCATAACCCGGCCGGCGTTAGCGTCGCGCTCCCACCTTGGGAGGTTCGCCATGGGCACCACCGCTTACAAGCCAAAGGGCTATCACAGCGTCACGTCCTATCTGATTGTCGATGACGCGGCGCGCGCACTGGATTTCTACCGCGATGCGTTTGGTGCCGAAGAGGTCTATCGCCTGCCAATGGGCGACAAGATCGGCCACGCCGAAATCCGCATCGGCGACACCGTGGTGATGCTGTCCGATGAGTGGCCCGACATGAATGCCTTGTCGCCCAATTCGCGCGGCGGCGGCACCGCCAGTTTCATGATCTACGTGGAAGACGCCGACGCCGCCTATGCGCGCGCACTCAAGGCCGGCGCACGTGAGAACCGCCCGGTGACCCAGGAGTTCTGGGGTGATCGCATCGGCACCGTCATGGATCCTTTCGGCCACAAGTGGTCGCTGTCCACACATGTGGAAGATGTGTCGCCGGAAGAAATGCAACGGCGCATGGAAGCCTGGGGCAAGGAACAGGCGCAGGCGCAAAGCTAGCCGCGCCAAACGGCGCATGGCCCTCACGCATACGCGTGCGTGAGGGCTTTTTTGCGTATGCATGGGCGTAACGCCTTACGCGCGCGTATAGGCCTGACGGCTTTTGTAGGAGGGGCTTCAGCCCCGAAGCTCGCTAGCAATCCGCGCTCGTGCGAGTCGGGCGTGCAAATTCCACGGGCTTCGTTGGCTGTCCGAGTTTCGGGGCTAAAGCCCCTCCTACAGGGAGCCAGAGCCTTACAGCCGGCGCGGTAGATCCGGGCCTTGGTGCAGGCTAAGCATGTTGCGATCCGGATCCACAAAATCCAGCGACCAACCGCCGTCCGGCGATTCGCTCACCGGCACCACAATCTCCACGCCACTGGCCGCCAGTTTCTCCGCGTAGTCGTCGATGCCACCGTCCAGACTGAATACCACCACCGGTGAGTCGCCTGGCCGGGCGTCCTGGACCAGGAATACCAACGTCAAATCGCCAATGTCGGCCATCGCGAATGGCCCGTCATGGCCGTCGATGGCGGTCAGCGGCAATCCCAACGTGTCGCGATAAAAGGCCACCGAGCGCGCCAGTTCGCGGACAAAGAACACGATGGCGCCGACCTTGCAGTTTGTAAGCATGAGCACTTCTCCTTGGGGCTAGTCCCACTTATCCGTTGCCGCGCGGCGGCGAGGTGTGACCGGGCCGGCGAATGATCAGCAGATGGCCGTCGGCGTCGTGCGTGGCCACGCCGTCCCGGCCCTGCAAGGCGGCCTTGAGCGCGCGTCGCACCAACCCGAACTGCAAGTCGGCGCTGCGCGCGGGATCACGCGTATAGGCAAGGGCCAGGCTTTCGGCGCGCTCGGCCGGTGACAGCTGGGCCAGCGCCTTGCGCAGGCGGCTCAGGCGTTGGCGAAAGGCGTCGTCGCTCAGACCCAGCACGTAGCGGATTTCCTCGGCGGACAGGCCATGCAGGGCCAGCACGGCAAACCGACGCAGCGATGCGGGCCAGGCTTGCCAGGCATCGGGCCAGGTGATTGCGCCAATGCGCGCATGCGTCTGGTCGGGAGGGACGGCCCATGCCGACACGTCAGCCTGGGCTTCGACTTCCAGGCCGGCGGTCTCCTCTCGCCGACGGCGGCGCACCGCGCCGCGTGCCTGCATCGCCGCCAGGTTGCGTAGCGTGCCGCTCAACCAGGGCGCATCGCTGCGGCCGGCACTCAGGCCGGCCACCAGCGTGTCCTGCACCAGGTCTTCAACATCGGCGGCGCGACGACACAGGCGTTGCGCCTGGTGCCGCAGTTGCGCATAGGTGGCGGGATCCATCGCGGGATAATGGCACGACGGTTGCCGCTACCGGCGAAACCAACGGGATGAAACAGGTCGTGTCGGTTACTGCTGGCGCAGCGCCTCAATCGGATCCAGCTGCGAGGCCTTGCGCGCGGGGTAGTAACCGAAGAACAAGCCGGTGGCCACCGAGAACCCCGCCGCCAACCCAATCACCTGCCCATTCAAGGCCACCGGCAATTCGCTGAACTTGCCCACCAGCAGCGCACCGACGATGCCGATGGCAATACCCAGCACGCCGCCAATCAGCGAGATCAGCATGGCTTCGGCCAGGAACTGGCGGCGCACGTCGCTGGGTCCCGCACCGACCGCCATTCGCAGGCCGATCTCGCGGATGCGCTCGGTCACCGACACCAGCATGATGTTCATGATGCCGATGCCGCCGACAATCAGCGAGATGGTCGCCACCGCGCCCAACAGCAAGGACATCAAGCGGGTGGTGGCGGTGCGGGTGGCGACGATTTCGGAGATGTTGCGCACGTTGAAGTCGTCGTCATCGCCCGGCGCAATCTTGTGCCGCTGGCGCAGCAGCGCTTCCACTTCGCCCTGCACATAGCTCAGATCCTTGGCGTCAGCGACGGTCAGTGCAATCTGCATCACCGCGCTCGGCGGCAAGCCCATTGCACCCATCAAGCGGCGGCGCGCGGTTTCCAGCGGCACCATCATCACATCGTCCTGATCCTGGCCAAAACCGCCCTGCCCTTTTGGCGCCAGCGTGCCGACCACGGTGAATGGCACGCGGCCAATGCGCACGGTCTGGCCCACGCCAGTCTCCTCGCCAAACAACTCGCGGCGCACGGTCTCACCCAGGATCACCACCTTGCCGGCGCTGCTGTAGTCCTGCGCGTCAAAGCCCTCGCCATTGGCGATCGTCCAGCTGTTGATGTCGAAGAAATCGGCCTGCACGCCCTGCCAGCTGCTCGACCAATTGTTCTCGGCATAGACCACCTGGCTGCTGCCGCGCAGCGCACCCGCGACGTACTGCACTTCCGGGATCTGCTCGCGAATCGCGTCGACATCGCCCTCGCGCAGGGTGAAGTAGCTGCTCGAACTCTGGCGCACGCCGCCACCGCCACGGCCGGCGCCGGGATTGATGTCCAGTCGCTGCGAACCCAGGCCCGACACCAGCTTGTCGATTTCCGCCTGCGTGCCCTGGCCCACCGAGACCATCACGATCACCGCGGCAATGCCGATGATCACGCCCAGCGACGTCAGCGCGCTGCGCATCCAGTTGCCGCGCAGGGCAAAGATGGCCGTGCGCAAGATGTCCATGAAGTTCATGCGCCCGCCTCCTGCTCGTGCAGTTCGCCATCGCGCATGACCAGCGTGCGATCGGCATGCGCGGCCACTTCTGCGTCATGGGTGATCAGCACGACGGTGTGGCCTTCATCGCGCAGGCGCTTGAACAGGGCCAGGATTTCCTCACCCGTGCGGCTGTCGAGTGCGCCGGTGGGTTCGTCGGCCAGGATGATGGGCGGCTCGTTGATCAGTGCGCGCGCAATCGCCACACGCTGCTGCTGGCCGCCCGACAGCTCCGTCGGCCGGTGGCCGCCACGCTCGGCCAGGCCCACGGCCGCCAGCGCCTGGCGCGCGCGCTCGGTGCGCTCATGCGGCGGCACCTGTGCATAGCCCAGCGGCATGGCCACGTTCTCCAGCGCGCTCATGCGCGGCAGCAGGTTGAAACCCTGGAAGACGAAACCAATCTTGTCGCGCCGCAGGATCGCCAGTTCTTCGGCATCCAGCGTGGACACGTCCACGCCATCGCAGTAGTAGCTGCCGGAGGTGGGCGTGTCCAGGCAGCCAATCAGGTTCATCAGGGTCGACTTGCCCGAACCGGACGGACCCATGATGGCGACAAAGTCGCCGCGATCGATGCGCATGTTGACGCCCTGCAAGGCCACCACTTCAGCCTCGCTGCCGGCGGAATAGACCTTGCCCAGCGCACGCGTTTCGATCACCGGCACGCGATCATCGGCGTTGCTCACGGCGCTCACTCCTTGGCCCGCTCGCCTACGACGATCAGATCGCCTTCCTTGATGTCGCCGGCAATCTCGGTGCTGCTGCCGTCGCTGGCGCCAATGCGCACCATCACCGGTTGCGGCTTGCCGGCCACCAGCTTGTACAGCGGCGCGCGCTTGGCGCTGAGCAGGGTCTTGAGTTCGCTGTCCCAACGCTTTTGCTGATCCGCATCCAGGCTGGCGCGGAACGCGGCGAAATCCTGCTGGAAGCGTTCGGCCATGCGCTGGCGCATCTGCGCTTGCATGTTGGCGCCGCCGCCATTGTTGCCACCGGCACGCGGGCCGCCCGGGGGACCGCCGCCGAACACGCTGCCGCCGGATTGCTGCGGTGCCTGCGCGGTGCGCGCGGCCTGGCGCTCGCGGATAGCCGACAGTGCTTCGTCAAACGCGGCCTGCTGTTCGGACTTGAGCTTGAGCGTGCCGGCGATGCGCTGCAGTTCGTCGGCCATGCCGCTGCCGCGCGAACCGCCCTGCGGCGCGGCTGCCGCGACGCTGTCGTCATTGGGCTTGTAGCGCAGCGCGGCGTTGGACACGGTCAGCACGTTGTCACGCTTGCTCACTTCGATCTCGGCGTTGACGGTCAGGCCGGGCAGCAAGGTTTCGTCCTCGTTGTCCACGGTCACCACCACCGGATAGGTCACCACGTTGTTGGTGGTGGTCGCGGCCAGACGCACCTGCTCGACCTGGCCACGGAACTGGCGGTCCGGGAAGGCGTCAACGGTGAAGGACACGCCCTGGCCGACCTTGACCTGGCCGATGTCGGCTTCGTCCACCGCCAGTTCAATCTTCATCTTGCGCAGGTCTTCGGCGATGGTGAACAGCTCCGGCGCCTGCAGGCTGGCGGCCACGGTCTGACCGGGCTCGATGCTGCGGGTCAGCACCACGCCGTCCACCGGCGAGCGGATCACGGTGCGCTCCAGGTTGACCCGGGTGGTCTGGGTGGAGGCGGTCTGCTGGATGATCTGCGCCTGTGCCGAGTTGAGCTGCGCACGCGCCTGATCGCGCGCGGCGCGGGCCAGGTCCACGTCGCTCTGGGCGACCAGCTTCTGCGTGCCCAGGTCAGCCTTGCGCTGGTAATCCAGGTCGGCATTGCGCAGGGTCGCCTGCGCCTGCGCCAGCGAGGCGCGCGCGGAGGCGATCTGCGCGGTGCCCTGCTCAATCTGCGCTTCGTAGGTCTTGGGATCGATGCGCGCCAGCACATCGCCCTTCTTGACCGGACTGTTGAAGTCCACCCGCACATCGGTGACCTGGCCGGAAATCTGGCTGCCCACGGTCACCGTGGAGATGGCGCTGAGCGTGCCGGTGGCAGAGATGGCCACACGGATGTTGCCGCGTTCCACCGGCGCGGTGCGATACGCCCCTTCCGCCGCGTCGGCCTTGCGGCCTTTCCAGTACCAGAGGCCGCCGCCCACCACAGCCAGCGCCACGGCGCCGATGATGATGCGGGAAATCCAGGGCGAAGCGCGGCGGGGAGTCGGGCGCGGGGACGGACGGGACGGCTGGCTCATGAAGGACGTTGGCGGGAGGTAGTGGGTACCTCCGCATTAACGCACGCCCCGCGAGCGCGTTGACAGGCTACGTGAACCGAATCGTAGCGGTTGTTCCTTTGCCCACCTCGCTCTCCAGCTCCACCTTCCAGCCAAAGCGCTCGCACAGGCGACTGACGATCGACAGCCCCAGGCCGCTGCCGCGCGGGCGGGTTGGGTCGACCCGGTAGAAGGGTTCGAACACGCGCTGCATGGCCTCTTGCGACATGCCGATGCCGGTGTCGCTGACGCAGATGCGGTCCGCCTCCACCAGCACGTCGATGCGGCCTTCATCGGTGTAGCTGCAGGCGTTGCGCAGCAGGTTGCTCACCACCACCTGGAACACCCGCGGCGGCGCATGCAAACGCGGCTTGGCATTGCAGGTCACTTCCAGATCCACCGGCTTGCCAATCAGCAGGGTGCGGGCATTCTCGGCCTCATCCAGCACCACATCGGCCACGTCGAAGTCTTCGCGCTGCGGCTCCACCTCGGCCTCGCGCGCCAGGATCAGGAAGGCATCGATTACCGCCTCCATGTCGCGACCGGCGCGCTGGATGCGCTGCAGCGAGCGTGCCACCCGCGGCGAGGCTTCCTCGGCCATGGCCATGTCGCTGGCCACGCGGATCACGGTCAGCGGGGTACGCAGCTCATGGCTGGCGTCGCGGGTGAAGTCGCGCTCGCGCGCCACATGCGAGGCCACGCGCTCGGACAGTCCGTGCAGCGCCTGGGCCAGCTGGCGGGCTTCGCCTTGCACTTCGGCCGGCAGTTTTTCCGGCGCCAGTGCACTGACATCGGGCCGACGCGGATCCCACATCGCCACCTGCCGCGCCAACCAGCTCACCGGCGAGACCAGCCGCTTGGAAGCGCGATAGGTCAGCCACGACACCACATAGATCGCGATCAGGGTCAGGATGATCGGCAGCGTGCCGAAGTAGAACGCCAGCCGCTCGGCCTGCGAACGCAGGAACACCAGGTACAAACGACCGGCCGGCTGCTCATCCACCAGCACCAGCATGTCGTCGTCCTTGAGCTCGTGGAAACCCGGCTTGAGCGCGCGCAGGTTATCCGGCAGCACCAGGTTCGAATGCCCCTTCACCACCAGATAGCCGCGCAGGTTGTGGGTGTTCGGCGGCGGCTGCGCGGTCGAGGCGTCGTACAACTCCCAGAAATGGGTGGCCTCTTCCTGCAGCGCGGTGTTCATCAGGCTGTGCTTGATCACCGCGGAAATCAGATAGACGCCCAGCACGATCGCCAGGCTCACCATTACGGCCTGCAGGATGAAAGCGATACGAAGCTTGCGCGGCAACCCCTGCGGCATTTCGGCTCCAGTCCGTTCGGCGCGGAATCATCACACGGCGGCCAAGCGCGCGGCCAGTGGCCGCGCACCGCCGGGACGATCAGCCGATGTCCGCGATTCGATAACCCGCGCTCTGCACGGTGTGCAGCAGGGGCTTGTCGAAGGGTTTGTCGATGACCTTGCGCAGGTTGTACAGATGGCTGCGCAGGGTGTCCGAATCCGGCAGACCGTTGCCCCAAATCTCACGCTCGATCTCCTGACGGGTGACCACCCGCGGCGACTCGCGCATCAGGATGGTCAACAGGCGCAGGCCGATCGGCGAGAGCATCAGCTCGTTGCCACCACGGGTGGCGCGCATGCTGACCGGGTCCAGCACCAGGTCGGCCACCTTCAGCACCTCGGCACCCACCTGCCTGCGCTCGCGCCGGATCAGGGCGCGCAGCCGGGCTTCCAGTTCCTGGATGGCGAACGGCTTGGTCAGGTAGTCATCGGCGCCGGAACTCAAGCCGGTGAGCTTGTCGTCCAGCGTGTCACGCGCGGTCAGCATCAGCACCGGCGTGGACTTGCGCGCTTCATTGCGCAGCTTCTTGCAGACCTCCATGCCGTCCATGCGCGGCAACATCAAATCCAGCACGACCACGTCGTAGCTGTTCTCGGTAGCCAGGCGATAGCCGTCCAGCCCGTCCGAGGCGTAGTCCACCTCAAATCCACGACCCTCGAGGTACTCACCGACCATCTCGGAGATGTTGCGGTTGTCCTCGACCACCAAAACCAGCCCTGCAGTTTCCTGTGAATGGCGCATTAGAAGCTCCTTTGACTTCAGCTTTGTGAAACTACCGGGCATCCGGTTGAGGCCGTGTGAAGAACATTGCGGCGTTCAGCGATGGGCAGGGAAGCGACCCGCCGGCGGTCGGCGCAGCGAGCCCAAGCGGGCGGTTTGGCGGGCCGCCCGGCCGCGCGTAAGCTGCGCGTCCCGCCCCTTCGCCCACCCCGCCCATGCTTGCCCGCGTCCTGCCCCTGGTCCTTTTGCTGGCCTCGAACGTGTTCATGACCTTCGCCTGGTACGGGCACCTGAAGTACCGCAGCTCGCCGCTGCTGCTGGCGATCGTGGCCAGTTGGGGCATCGCCTTCTTCGAGTATTCACTGATGGTGCCGGCCAATCGGCTCGGCAGCACGGTCTACTCGGTGGTGCAGCTCAAGACCATCCAGGAAATCCTGACCCTGGTGGTGTTCGCCGGCTTCTCCACCTGGTACCTGGGGCAACCGCTGAAGTGGAATCACTATGCGGCGTTCGCGTTGATCGTGGGTGCGGCGTTCTTGATGTTCTATGAGCCGGGTGGTTCTGGCGCTGTAGCGAGCTAAGGACTGCCTGTCTTGATGAAGCCTTGGCTGCGAAGTGCGAAGGCAATGTCAGCCAACTAACGATGATTGCCATCGTATTGCCGCAGCGATTTTGTCGATGTTAGGTTCTGCCTGACGGAAGAATTGCCGTCATTGCTTGTCCTTCATCGGGTGCTTCGCCTTGTATCGCTTGTTCGCCTCTTTTCTTGCGTGCGTGCTGGGACTCATGAGCTCGCAGGGTGTGATAGCTCAGCAGACAACACCCCCATCAGTGACGGAGTTGCCTGCCGTCAACGTCTCCGATGCCGACACAGGCCCCCACGTATGGGAGTTCAGCAACGGCCCGGTGCGCGTCCTTATGCTGGGAACGATCGATCACGCAAGACTAAGCGCGGGCGACCCGGCTCCTGACGTCCGCAATGCCATCCAACAATCCGGTGTGGTGCTTGGCTCTCCAGGCGTAGTGATCGGGGAAGGGATCGGAATTCTCCGGGGACTGAGCTTATGGCCGTCCATTCGCAAGTCCAAGTATCTTCCCGAAGGCAAGCAACTGGCTGACGTAGTTCCCCCGGACCTGTACGCATCTTGGCGCCAGATCAAGAGTCTGTACTTGGGTGAGAACGCCGATGTGGAGCGGATGATGCCCATGTACGGCGCATGGAAGCTGCATGAGGCAATGCTGACGAAGCGTGGCCTGCGAGGTGGCAATCAAGGCCGGTCCTTGATCGCCGAACTTGCTCAAAAACACAGCATCGACATGCTCGACGCACGCTTCCATCTGGTGATCAAGGACCCCAAGCGCGCCGTCCAACAATTCCAAGTCCCCCAGCAACAAGATGTGGAGTGTCTCAGGTCTACGCTGGCCTCCATGCAGACCTCGCCACTTGCGTTCGATGAGTTGAGCGATGCGTGGAGCCGCGGTGATGTGGCCAAGATGACGGCGACATTGGCTTCGAATCGCTTTCCTGATTTTTGCTGGGTGGCGTTGACCGACCAAGCCATTGCCCGCCAACAAGGGGTGCTATTGGACAGCGAGATGCGCGACGCGTGGGTCGCCGCACTACGCAAAGGGATGGCTACCAGCAACACCATCTTCATGACCGCGCCTGTGTCCGACCTACTGAACCAGACCGGCCGCATCGCATGGCTCACGGGTGAAGGCTTCCGTCCGGCTCTTACCTCACCCGATGAGCAGCCCGACTAGTTGGCGGGTCAGCGGCCGTCCCTTACGCGAGGCCAACACGTCCGCCAAGCTCATGCGTCGACGCCTAAAGCTTCACCCGCCCGCGCAGCACATCAACAAACATCACCCAATCGCCCGCGAACGAATAGAACGGATGCTGGAACGTGGCCGGTCGGTTCTTCTCGAAAAAGAAATGCCCCACCCAGGCAAAGCCGTAGCCGCAAAACAACGCGGCCAACAGCCACCGGGCGTTGCCGGTGTAGATCGTCCAGGCCAACAGCAACAACACGCCGCAGCTGCCGATGAAATGCAGCCGTCGCGAGACGCGATGGCTGTGCTCACTCAGATAGAACGGATAGAACTCGCGGAAACTGGCGAAGCGGCTCATGGCGGGCTCCCGGACGACTGCGGCTTAGCCTAGCGCGAAGCGTCGGACCAGGCATGACGCCCTGCGGCAAGGCTCAGGCCGCGCGCGGGGCAAACATGATCACCGCCATGCCGGCCAGGCACAGGCCCGCACCCAGCAGATCCCAGCGCGTGGGCTTGACCGAATCCACCGCCCACAGCCAGAAGATCGCCACGCTGATGTAGACCCCGCCGTAAGCGGCATAGACGCGGCCCGAGGCGGTGGGATGCAGGGTCAGCAGGTAGGCGAACAAGGCCAGGCTGGCAGCAGCCGGGATCAGCAGCCAGGCACTGCCGCCTTTGCGCAGGTACAACCACGGCAAATAGCAGCCGACGATCTCGGCGACGGCGGTCAGCAGGAAGAGCAGGAAGGTCTGCATGATCGCGCTAGGCGCGTTCCTGCTGCTTGGCCCGCTGCCACAGCGCTTCCTGTTGCTCCAGCGTCAGCGCGGACATCTGCGTACCGGCTTCCGCCGCGAACGCTTCCATCGCGCGAAAGCGACGCTCGAATTTCTGGTTGGCGCGACGCAGTGCCGCGCCTGGATCGACCTTGGCATGGCGCGCCAGATTGGCGGCGACAAATAGCAGATCACCCAGCTCATCTTCCAGGCGATCATGGTTCTCCATGACTTCAGCCTGGGCGAATTCGGCGCGCACTTCTTCAATTTCTTCGTGCAACTTCTCAATCACCGGCGCCGGTCCGGGCCAGTCAAAGCCCACGCGCGCGGCGCGCGACTGCAGCTTCACCGCGCGTTGCCACTCAGGCAGGCCGCGCGAGATTCCGGACAACGCCGACGTATCCGTTTTGCCGGAGGCAGCACGCTCGGCCTGCTTGATGGCTTCCCAGTTGACGGTTTGGGCTTCGGCATCTTCGAAGTTGGCATCGCCAAACACATGCGGATGCCGACGCACCATCTTGTCGCAGATCGCCGCGACCACGTCGCCGAAGGCGAACGCGCCCTGCTCGTTGGCCATCTGCGCATGGAAGACCACCTGCAGCAGCAGGTCGCCCAGTTCGTCTTTCAGATCCGCCAGGTCGCCGCGATCAATCGCGTCGGCCACTTCGTAGGCTTCTTCGATCGTGTACGGCGCGATGGTGGAAAAGTCCTGCTCCAGATCCCAGGGGCAACCACCCTCGGGATTACGCAGGCGCGCCATGATCTCCAGCAGTTCGCGCACATCGCCATGGCCCGCGTTGATTGCGGGCCGGTCCTGCGACTCAGGCGGTCTGCTCAAGTGCGTCGTCCTCAAGCCAGCGCCGCCACGGCAGCGACGGATCGCCCAGGGCGATGAAGTCGCCGTTCAACAGCGTCTCGCGGCGGTTGTAGCGGAAGGCGCGACCATCCGGTGCCAGCAAGGCTCCACCGGCGGCTTCCAGCACGCATTGCGCGGCAGCCGTATCCCACTCGGAGGTGGGACCAAAGCGCGGATACACGTCCAGCGAGCCTTCGGCGATGCGGCAGAACTTGAGCGAGGAACCCAGCGACACTTCCTGGATTTCCCCCATCTTGCGCAGCACCGCTTCGGTGCGCGGGTCGCGGTGCGAACGGCTGGCGGCGACCTTGAGCGGTGCCTTGGCCGGCGCGCGCGTGCGCAGTTGCTCGTCGACCTGACCACGGCGGCGGTAGGCGTGGCGGCCGACTTCGGCGTGCCACAGCTCGCCCGTGACCGGCGCATGCACCACGCCAAAGATGGGTTCGTTCTGTTCGATCAGGGCGATGTTGACGGTGAACTCGCCATTGCGCTTGATGAATTCGCGCGTGCCGTCGAGCGGATCCACCAGCCAGTAGGTCGGCCAGTCCGCACGTATGCTCCAGGCCACGTCGGCCTCTTCTTCCGACAACACCGGCCACTCCGGGGTCAGTCGCTTCAGGCCTTCCATGATCACCCGGTGCGCGGCCAGATCGGCGGCGGTCAGCGGACTGGCGTCCGCCTTGTGGGTGACGTCAAAGCTGTCGCCATAAACGGCCATGATGGCGTCGCCCGCTTCGCGGGCGATGACCAGTACGGCTTCGTGCAAGTCCGATGTCATCCTTTTCATGCCGGGTTGCGCAGCCATTCGCGGGCAATGAACAAAGCCGCAAGCGAACGACCTTCCGAAAAATCCTCGCGCAGCATCAGCTGGTCAAGGGCATCTAATTTCCACGGCACTACTTCCAACTCCTCGGGTTCATCTCCGGGCAAACGCTCCGGATACAGGTCTCGTGCAACCACCAGCCAGGACTGGTGGCTCATATACAGGGGGGCCTGGGTCAGGCTGCGCAGCACATCCAGGCGGTGCGCGCCGTAGCCGGCTTCTTCTTTCAGTTCGCGGTTGGCGGCTTCGTCGGCGCTCTCGCCGGCGTCGATGCGGCCCTTGACCAAGCCCAGCTCGTAGCGGTGCATGCCGGCGGCGTATTCGCGCACCAGCAGCACGGTGTTCTCATCCAGCAGCGGCACCACCACCACCGCGCCCGGCCCTTCGGCCCGCTGGCGGTGGAAGCGACGGCGCTCGCCATTGCTGAACTCCAGATCCAGCTCTTCCACCAGCCGCTTGTGCTGGCCTTCGGCCTGCTCGGTGATGCCATGGATGATGGGCAGGCGACGGCTCATGCGCGCACCTGGGGGCGCAAGGCCGGCAGGCGGGAGGGCGAGGTCGCCGATATCATGGCGGGATGGCTGAAACGAATCATGTAATCAGAATGCTATCAGAGGCCGACACTTGGCGTAGCCGCGATTTGGCAGTGCTGTGGCACCCCTGCACGCAGATGCGCGAGCATCCGGACACCCTGCCCCTGGTCCCGATTGCGCGCGGCGAAGGCGCCTGGCTGATTGGCCAGGACGGCCGCCGCTATCTGGACGCGGTCAGCAGTTGGTGGACCAACCTGTTTGGGCACGCCGAACCGCGCATCGGCGCGGCCATCGCGCGCCAGGCCGGGCAACTGGAACAGGTGATCCTGGCCGGCTTCAGCCACCCGCCAGCGGTGGAACTGGCCGAGCGCCTGCTGGCCTTGGCGCCGCGCCAACCGGGCCGCGCGCCACTGGCCAAGGTGTTCTACGCCGACAACGGTTCGGCCGGGGTGGAAGTGGCCTTGAAGATGGCCTTCCATTGGTTCGTCAATCGCGGCGAGACTGCCCGCACCCGTTTCATTGCGCTGGAGAACGGCTACCACGGCGAGACCCTGGGCGCGCTGGCGGTGGGCGACATTCCGCTGTACCGGCGCATCTACGCGCCATTGCTGGCCGAGGCCCTGTTCACCCCCTCCCCTGACGCTTGGAACGCCGAACCCGGTGAGAGCGAGGAAGCCTGCGCGCTGCGCGCGGCCGACGCCCTGGCCAACCTGCTCGACCGTCACCCCGGCGAAGTCTGTGCGCTGATCCTGGAGCCACGCGTGCAGTGCGCCGGCGGCATGCGCGTGCATCACCCGGCGTACCTGCGCCGCGCGCGCGAGCTGTGTGATGCGCATGGGGTGTTCCTGATTGCCGACGAGATTGCCGTGGGCTTTGGCCGCACCGGCACGCTGTTCGCCAGCGAACAGAGCGGCGTGATGCCGGACCTGCTGTGCCTGTCCAAAGGACTCACCGGCGGCTTCCTGCCCTTGGCGGCGGTGTTGGCCACGCAGGTGATCTACGACGGCTTTCTGGATGACTCGCGCGAGCGCGCCTTCCTGCATTCGCACAGCTACACCGGCAATCCGCTGGCCTGCGCAGCGGCCTTGGCCAGCCTGGATATCTTTTCCAGCGACGATGTGATTGCACGCAACCAAGTGACGGCTGCGCGCATGGCCGCGCTGGCCGCGCCGCTGGCCGCACACCGACATGTGGCGCAGGTGCGGCAGGCCGGCATGATTCTGGCCATCGAATTGTGCCGCGATGGCGACCGCGCGCGTCCGTTCGAAGCCGCGTTGCGGATAGGCCTGCGCGCCTACCGCGCAGCGCTGGAGCGCGGCGTGCTGCTGCGTCCACTGGGCGATGTGCTGTACTGGATGCCGCCGTACTGCGTCGACGAGGAGCAGTTGGATCTACTCGCCCGCACCACCGCCGCCGCCATCGAGGAAGCCACCGCATGCGCCTGACCCGTTGCTACGTGGATGCCATGCTGAAGGTGGGCGGTAGCCTGTCCCTGCCCGAAGCCGCCGCCAATCACCTGCGGGTGATGCGGCTACGCGAAGGCGAAGACTGCGTGTTGTTCAATGGCGACGGCCATGACTATGCCGCCCGCTTGAGCCTGATCAGCAAACGCGATGTGCAGGCGGACGTGCTTTCTTCGCAGGCAGTGACGAATGAGTCGCCGCTGCACATCACCCTGCTGCAGGGCATCGCCCGTGGCGAGAAGATGGATCTGATTCTGCAGAAGGCCACCGAACTGGGCGTAGCGGCGGTCGTACCCGTCGATGCCGAACGCACCGAGGTCAAGCTGGACGGCGACCGCCTGGTCAAGCGGATGACGCATTGGCGCAGCGTGATCATTGCCGGCTGCGAACAGAGCGGTCGCGCGGTGGTGCCGACGCTCGCACAAGCCGGCCCGTTGCTGGCGGCGGCGCAGGCGACCGATACTCAGGCGCTGCGCGTGATCCTGGATCCGCAAGGGGAACTGTCGCTGGCGAGCATGCCGGCGCCAGCGTCCTCGAAAGTAGTGATTGCCATCGGCCCCGAAGGCGGCTGGTCACCGCGTGATCGCGAAGCGCTGCGCTCGGCCGGCTTTGTCGGCCTGCAACTGGGCCCGCGCATCCTGCGCACGGAAACCGCCGGCCTGGCCGCCATCGCGGCACTGCAAGCCCGCTTCGGCGATCTCGGCTAGTCAGGTAAGTCCCGCAATTTGCTCCTTCCCCCGCATCGCGGGGGAAGGTTGGGATGGGGGCAAAACGCTCGCGGCCGGCCCCCTTCAAGCGATGCGACCTTACTTCCAGGCCGCCAACTCAGCCGCCGTGATCCGGCCGTCGTGATTGGCATCGACCAGCTTGAATTCGCTGCTGAGCGCGTGGCTTTCCGGCACCTCGTCGCGCGTGATCACGCCGTCGCCGTTCTTGTCCAAGTCCGCCACGGTCGCTTGATAGTCGCGCGCGTTCGACAAGGCCGCCGGCTGACCGTAATTCACCGTCACCGGGCTGGCGGCGGCATCACCCTGGATCTGCGTGGTCTTGGCGCCGCCCTGGTAATCGGTCAGCGGCTGGGTATGCACGGTCTGCTGCGCCTGCGCGGCGCCGGCAGTCGCGAACAACAACATCGGCAGTAGCATCCTGGTCTTCATGGCGATCTCCTTGTGCTTGGGTGCGCCAACGCTGGCACCTGCGTTGGCAACGGGCGATGAATTCTGGCGGGTCGCTGGGCAGTAGTTCAGCGGCGTGGATTCCGTGTCAACGCCTAGCTCACCCAAGCGAGATGCAACCACTGAGCCAAAACCCTACAACAGCTTGAGGCATTTCCTGACACAACGATCCTGGACGCGGACACAAAGTCTGTTCTGCCTAGGTTGAATGTTCGTCGCATGCACTTGACAGGCGCGGACGCATCGAGCCCGCGCGATGCTCGATCGTGCAGGATCTTGGTCGAAGATCCGATTTATCGGGATTCGCAGCAATCATTGATGATCCAGGCAGCCGACCTGTGCGTGTACTTGCTGCACCAGAGACTATCGCCCAATGCCTACATGCAGAAGAAAGGTCGCAATAGATACTTCGATCGGCTGGCGCCGATACTCATTCGACTGGAGGGATCGTCAGAAGTCGAAGGTCTGGACCCATGCTGAAAAAAATGAGGGCGCCTTGCGGCGCCCGGGACGATCCTACTGGGTGGACTTGCCGCCGGCCAGATCATGGATGCAACCTTAGCAGCAAGTTTTGGCAAAGCAACTCACACTGCTTTTGTTGCAGACAATCAGGTGATCAACCCTGGCCTACAGCGCAATTTCGCCTTACGCCGCCCGCGCCAACGCCTCGGAAATCTGCTGCTCCACCGCCTGCAGATCCGGAAGGATTGCGACCTCATCACCCAGCAGCACGCGCACCTGCACGCCCACCGGCAGTTCTTCTTCGGTCGCGTCAGCCAGCAGGCCGTCACGCGGCACCGAGACCAGGCGTGGGAACGACGGCGTCAGCAACGCGTAATACGGCAGATCCGGATTGCCGCCCAGCGCCTTGAGCACCACGATTTTGTTCTGCGCTTGCGAGGCACCCAGCGGCAGGCCGGTCATCTGCGCAAAGGCCACCAGCGGTACCTGCCAACCGTGCCAGTCGATGCGACCGGCCAGCCAGGCGGGCGCGCCTTCAATCGGCACCACCGGCGCACGCGAAAGCACTTCGGCGATGGTGGCGTTGGGCAGCAGTAGGCGTTCTTCGCCGGATTGCACCAGGACGCCGCGGATTTCGTCATTGGAAGCCATGGGATTCTCCGGGTGCTAATGAGTTATGCGTAGCCGCGATCACTGCGGCCATTGGGTGCTGAGTGCACGCGCGATATCGACCGGCGAAGCCAGCGTGCCGCCGCGCGAGGCCAGCGCCTGCGACGCCGCCGGGTCATAGCAACCTTCGGTGGATTGACCGGCAATCCAGGCGCCCTTGGCCGCCAGCGGCCAGACGATGTCGACCCACTGCACGTCGCTACCGCTGAGCAACAGCACGCCACTGTCCTTGGGCGGCAATTGAGCAATCGCTTCGCGCAGATCGCCACCGCCGACAAAACCAATCGCGCCGTTGTCCACGCGCAGGCTGACATCGCCGGGCAACACGTAGACGTGGCCCGGCTGGGCCGGATGGTCCGGCTCGGCCAGCGACACCGGCATGGTCGAGACGCGCGCCATCTGCCGGACCAGGTTGTCGTAGCGACCGCCATCAAGCTTGAGATGCACGATCAACGGACGCGGGAAATCAGCCGGCAAATCGGCCAGCAACTTGCGCACGGCATCGGGGCCGCCAATGCCGGCGAAGGCGACCACCGCACCAGCGGCGCGCTTGGTCTGCAGGCTGACGGCTTCAATCGGTTCCAGGCTCAGTTCCCACTTGCCAGCGGCAGGCGCGGCGAGCGGCGGCGGAGCGCTGGCCGCGGCGGGTGCGGTGGGCGCAGCCACCGGTGCTTCTTCGGCCGGCGCGGCCGCGCGCAGCCAGTCGTCGGCATCGACCACGGCGGCAGGCGGATTGGCCGGCGGCGTATAGGCGAAATCGTCCTGCGGCAGTTCCCAGGCCAGGTCCACCGCCTCTTCCATATGTTTTTCGATGCCGGCATCGGCATGCAGCTGCGCCGGCGTGATCGGCAGGCCGGGTTCCAGATCCAGCGAAGGTTCTTCTTCGCGGCCTGGCGGCAGCACATCGGCGTGGCCGTAAATCTTGGCGGCCAGATGGCGCGACCAGCGCTGCGCTTCCCAACCTTGGCGACGGGCGGCCAGTTCGGCCTCGTCGAAAATCACCGCCACCGACGGATCGATCAGCACCGCGTCCAACTTTTCCAGGCCTTCTTCAATGGCCGGTTCCAGCGCCACCAGCACCACCTGCGGCAAGGCATCGCCCAGGGTTTGTGCGTCGATGGCGTTGGGGTCGTCTTCCAGCACGATCTCGGCGCCGACTTCGTGCAGGGCCGCGCGCAGATGCTCGCGGGCCTGGCCGGGGCGCGCCAACAAGGCCACGCGTTTGCTCATATCAGTGGCTTCACTCGCGGACACGGGCGATACCCAGCAGGTCGTACACGTTGCGCATCAAATCCAATTCCTGGTACGGCTTGCCCATGTAGCGCTGCACGCCGATGTCGAACGCGCGCTGGCGATGCTTGTCGCCGGTACGCGAGGTGATCATCACGATCGGCACGTCGCGGAAGCGGGCGTCGGCCTTCATCGCCGTGGCCAGCTCGTAGCCGTCCATTCGCGGCATTTCGATGTCGAGCAGCATCAGATCCGGCACGCGTTCTTCCAGGCGCTCCAGCGCTTCCACGCCGTCGCGCGCTACGCTGACCTCGAAGTTGTGGCGCTCCAGCACGCGGCCGGTCACCTTGCGCATGGTCAGCGAGTCGTCAACCACCATCACCAGCGGCACGCGCCGTTGATCGGCGGCAGCGGCGGCGCTGGCCGGCAGTGCCGGCTGGGCCAGATGGCGACGCACCAGCGGTGCGATATCCAGAATCACCACCACGCTGCCATCGCCCGTAATCGTGGCGCCGTAAATACCCGGAATCGAGGCGATCTGCGGACCCACCGGCTTGACCACGATTTCGCGGTTGCCCAGCACCTGGTCCACCGCCACGGCAGCACGCATGTCGCCGGCGCGGATCAGCAGCAGCGGCACCTGCGCCTGACCTTCGGCGCGGGCCGGCGCATGGCCGACCAGATCGCCCAGGTTGTACAGCGCGTACTCTTCGCCGCCGTAAACGTAGCTGCCACCGCTGGCTTCGAAACGCTCGCGGCTGATGCGGCCGATACCACTGACCGAGGCCACCGGCACCGCAAACTGGGTGTCGCCAATCTGCACGAACGCCGCCTGGGTGACCGCCAGCGTCTGCGGCAGGCGCAGGATGAACTGCGCGCCTTCCTTCGGTCGCGAGACGATGTCCAGCGTGCCGCCAAGCTGGCGCACTTCGTTGTAGACCACGTCCATGCCCACGCCACGTCCGGCCAGCTGGCTGACGCTGTCGTAGGTGCTGAAACCCGATTCCAGGATCAGGCGATCCAGATCGATGTCGTCGATCACCGCACCCGGCTGCAGCAGACCACGCTGCTCGGCGCGCTTGCGGATCGCTTCGCGGTTCAGGCCGGCGCCGTCGTCGGTGACGTGCAGCACCATTTCCGAACCTTCGCGACGCAGACTGACCTGCACCGTACCCTCTTCCGGCTTGCCGGCGGCCTTGCGCTTGGCCGGCGCTTCCAGACCGTGGGCCACGGAGTTGCGCAGCAAGTGCTCCAGCGGCGCAGTCATGCGCTCGAGTACGTTGCGATCCAGTTCGCCGTGGGTACCGTCCAGCTTCAACGCGACTTGCTTGCCGGTATCGGTGGCGGCCTGGCGCAGCACGCGGCGCAGGCGCGGCACGATGCCTTCGAACGGCACCATGCGCGCACGCATCAGGCCGTCCTGCAGTTCCGAGCTCACGCGTGACTGTTGATGCAGCAGGCCGTCGTAGTTACGGGCCAGGTCGTCCAGCACGCCCTGCAGACCGCTCAAGTCGGCGGCCGATTCGGCCAGCGCGCGGCTGAGCTGTTGCAGAGTGGAGAAGCGGTCCAGTTCCAGTGGATCGAAGGTGGTATCCGGGCGGTCGTGCTCGCGCTGGTAGCGCGCCACGATTTGCGCTTCGGTTTCCAGATCCAGTCGACGCAGCTGATCGTGCAGACGGATATTGGTGCGATCCAGTTCGCTCATCGCGCCGCGGAACGCACCCAGCTGCTGTTCCAGGCGGGCGCGGTAGATCGCCACTTCGCCGGCGTGGTTGACCAAACGGTCGAGCAGGTCCGCGCGCACGCGCACCTGTTCCTGCTGGCTGTGCGGGAAGAACTCTTCGTCCTGCGCGTTGAACTCGGTCTCCACCGGCGCCGACAGCGGCGCCAGGGTGACCGGGGCCTTGGGTTCTTCCGGCAGCACTTCGGCGCGGGTCGGCAGTTCCTGGCCTCGCGCGTGGGCATTGAACTCGGCGACCATGCCTTCGGGAATGCCAGCGGTACGGCGGGCCGTGACTCGCTTGAGCTGCTCGTGCAAGGCGTCGAAGCCACGCTCCAGCAAACCGATGCCGGGGCGATCCAGTTCGGTGCGCTGGGCGACGATCGACTCGAGCATCGATTCGATGGCGTGACCCAGATCGCCGACGGCATGGATGCCGGCCATGCGCGCGCCACCCTTGAGGGTATGCAGGTCGCGTTGCAGGCTGGTGACCAGGGTCCGGTCTTCCGGCGTCTCGCGCAACTTGGCGAGCAGGTCGTCGGAGTGATCCAGCAGGTCGTTGCCTTCTTCGATGAAGATCTCGACCAGGTCCAGATCCAGACCGGCAATGTCGAGCGCGTCTTCGGGTTGCTCTTCCGACGGTACCGCAGTGGCCACGTCTGACTCCTCGGATGCGAGGGTCGCCTCGAGATCGGCAACCGGCTCGTCGACGGGCGCCGGCACTTGCGCCAGCTCCGCGACGTCTTCCAGCTCGTCCTGCAGCGGCGCCTCGACGACCAGCGTCGATTCGGGCGTCGCTTCTTCCAATGCTTCCGACTGCTCGACTTCAGATTGCGCGACTTCTGCTTGCTCGACTTCGATCTCCGGTGCGGCTTCCTGCACCGGAGTCAGCTCGATGGCGTCGACCGCTTCCAGCGCGGCAATTTCTTCCACTGCCGCTGCGTCGTCACCGGATTCGTTGGCAGCTTCGCCGGCGAAGGCGGCTTCCAGCGGGGTTTCGTCGACGGCTGCCGGCAGGCCTTCGTCGTCCGCTGCTTCCAGCGATTCCAAGGTGATCTCTTCCACCACCAACTCATCGTCGGACGTAGCGGGTGTTTCGAGATTCTGCGCGGCTTCGACCGCATCCAGTTCGGCGACCAGCGCGGCGATATCCGCATCGGTGGGCACGCCCTCGGCGTCGAGCGCAGCGACGGCTTCGTCGACTGCCGGCGCCTCAGGTGCCAGGTCTTCGCTGGCTTCGGCCAGACGTTCCAAGCTGGCTTCGTCGTCGGAGGTGGCGGCGACCGTCAGTTCCGTCGTATCGATTTCAACCGGTTCCAGCGACAAGCCGCTGGTGTCGGCGCTGGCGTCTGCCTGCTCGGTGGCGGCTTCCTGCGCATCGGCCGCTTCCTGACGCGAACGCATGGAGTAGGAGAACTCGACGTCGAAATATTGCACGCCGCCAGGTGCATCCTGCGCCGGCGGCACGGCCACGTCGGCATCATCGCCGACCAGGTCGGCCACGATGTTGTCGACGAAGTCGTTGGGATCACGCACCGACAGTTCCTGCGGCGTGTGCGCGACCACTTCTTCGTACAGCTCGGCCGAAGGCGCGTGGTGCTCGGGATCCAGGAACGCCGACAGATCGTGCGGCGACAGCTGCATGTCGGCCAGCGGCACGATGCCCTCGCCCACGCCCACACCCAGCGCGCCGGCATACGTGCCCTGCGCCGCATCATTGACCGTATGCACGGCGGCGCGCACATCGGGCAGCCCATCGCGCAGCGCCGACAGGCGCGTGGCCAGATCCGCAAACACCGGGATGCGCGGCGAAGGCTGCTTGAGTGCATGCACGCTGCGCGCGATCGCGGTGGCCGTGGCGGCCAGCGCGACGATGCCTTCCTGCGACGGCGTGGCCTGCGCGGCCAGCAGACGCTTGATGTACTGCTCGGCCGGTGCCGTGACCTCGATAATCTCCGGCACGTCCGCCATCGCGAACGCGCCATTCATCGTATGCATGGCGCGCAGCAACGGCTCGCTGGCCTTCTGCGCGACGACGCTGGATTGCGCCAGCCAGCCGTTGACGGTGTCCAGATGAGTGGCGACTTCGGCTTCCAGGATCTCACGCAGCACGGCGTCGACCGACGCCGGGGTACCCTCGGTGACCGGCTCGAACTCAGGCGCGGCGACGGGCGCTTGCACGGCCGCTTCTGTCGCGCTGGCTTCCACCGCTTCCGCCTGCTCCGCTGCCTGCGCATCGCTGCCACCGGCCTTGGCCTGGTAGAACGCTTCTTCGCCCGAGGCCACGCGATCAGCAATAGCCTTCAGGCCTTCCAGATCC
>Ga0160448_100126_pt1 | contig 36629 bp, 31 predicted proteins | sample HID1973M_E1MG_FD_108269 | JGI IMG/M metagenome (GOLD analysis project Ga0160448, IMG submission 108269) | Enriched mosquito-associated microbial communities from UW Madison campus, WI, USA - HID1973M_E1 MG | ecosystem: Host-associated > Arthropoda: Insects > Digestive system > Unclassified ...
CTATTCGCCGGCCGCGCGACGGGTCAGCAGCTGACGAACGTGCGCCTCGATCTCGGCATCGTCGACGTACCCCATGCGCTGGTACTCGGACTCCGCCGAAGCCCTCCGCGCCGTCCGCGCGACCTCGATCGACGGCGGCTGCGCGGCGGTCGCGCGAGCGGCCATGGCCTCCTCGAGGGCGGCCTGCCGGAGCGCGGCGCGAGCGGCCTCGGCGTCCAGGACGGCGGCCGCACGCGAGCCCGCAGACGCCGTGAGCGGGCGGGGAAGGTCCCGCGGAGCCCACTCGCGCTGTTCGCGCTCGAGCGCCACATCCTGAACCTCGGCGATACGGCGCGGCGCGGCATCCGCCGCCCTCGACACCGCCCGGGCGGCGACGCGCGACAGACGGTGGAGCGTGAGGCCGGATGCCGCCACCAGCCCGACTCCCGTCCACAGCAGCGCCTGCGCGCCGGTCGTGAGCGTCTCGAACACGCCCCATCCGGCGATCCCGAGACCGACCACGCCCATGAGCGTCGCCACGAGGCGGAACCGGCGCCGAGCCCGAGCCCGCCGGGCCACGGGCAGTGCGCGAGTCGCGGCGAGATCGGAGCGCGCGGCGGCAGCGGCGTGCGCGCGCTCGGCGCGTGCCCTCTCCAGCTCCACCCGGGCGGCCGCCTCCGCGACCTCGCGGTCGGTGCGGGCGCGCTCCAGGTCGAGGCGCGCAGCGGCCTCGGCCGCCTCACGCTCGCCGCGAGCGATCTCGAGGTCGACGCGCGCGTGCTCCAGCGCCGCGTGCTCGCGCTCGGCGAGCGCACGCTTGGCGAGCTTCTGCTGCGCGGCGGCGGTACGGGCATTGAGCTCGAGCCGGACCTCTTCGGGGGTCTCGCTCGTCTCGGCCAGCACGCGCAGCGCCTGATTCAGCCGGACGGCGTTGCGCTCGGCCGCGTCGTACTGCCGGCGGCTGTGCCACGACGGCAGCAGGTACACCAGCCACAGCGCGACGGCGACGAGAACGACGACCCCACCACCCCACACCTGCCCGCCCATGGAGACCACGCTAGCGACCGGACGGCAGTGTCCTCGCCATCGCCTCGCGTGTCATGCAACACGGAATTCTGGCGTGGCCAGGCACAGTGCCGCGCGAACGGCGTGGGAAGGCGCGAACCGGACGGCTACGCGTGCAGCCGGTCGGCGGGGGGAACGGTCGCCGCATCGTGCGGGGCGCGGCCCGAGACCCAACGCTGCAGCACGCCTTCGGGCACGTCTTCCCGCACGAGCGCGAACGCGTAGTGGTCGCGCCAGTCGCCGTCGATGTGGATGAATCGGCGACGAAGACCCTCGTAGCGGAACCCGAGCTTCTCGACCACGCGAAGGCTTGCGCGATTCTCGGGCCGGATGCAGATCTCCATACGGTGCAGGCGCAGCTCCGAGAAGCAGATGTCGGTCGCGAGGGCGACCGCCGTCGGCGTGATGCCGCGGCCGGCGAACCGCTCGCTCACCCAGTAGCCGATCGTCGCCGATGCGAGGGAACCCCGCGCGATCCCCCACACGTTCAGCTGACCGGCGATCTCACTGTCGGACTCCATGACGAAGGGCACGCCGACGCCGTCCCGATACTGCTGCAGCAGGCGACGCACCCCCACCCGCATGTCGAAGGACACGGGGCCGTCGGGGCTCGTCGCCTCCCACGGGCGCAGCCAGCCGCGGTTGGAGAGCAGCTCGTTCTGCAGCACCCGGGCGTCGCGCTGACGCACCAGGCGGATCGCCACCGATCCGTGCCTGCGGGGAGCCGACAGATCCACGAGACCCCCTCGAACGGGCGGCGTCAGAGGTTCGCCGCGAAATCCTTGAACCAGGGACGCAGCGCGGGACCGAGATCGTCGCGATCGGCCGCCAGCTGCACGATGGCCTTGATGTAGTCCACCCTATCGCCGGTGTCGTAGCGACGGCCACGGAAAACGACGCCGTAGACGCCAGGGCCGTCGGGATCGGCAGCGAGCTCCTGCAGCGCGTCGGTGAGCTGGATCTCGCCGCCCTTGCCGGGCTCGGTGCGCTCGAGGATCTCGAACACGTTCGGCGACAGCACGTAGCGCCCGATCACGGCGAGGTTCGACGGCGCGTCCTCGGCCTTGGGCTTCTCGACCAGGCCATCGACCTTGACCACGCCGTTGCCGTCGTCGGACTGCACCGACGCGACACCGTAGAGGTGGATGTGCTCGGGGTCGACCTCCATGAGTGCGATGATCGCGGCGCCCGTGCGCTCGTGCTCGGCGATCATCGTCGTCAGCAGCTCGTCGCGCTCGTCGATGAGGTCGTCGCCGAGCATGACCGCGAACGACGAGTCGCCCACGTGAGCCTTGGCCCGCAGCACAGCGTGCCCGAGTCCCTTGGGCTCGCCCTGGCGCACGAAGTGGATGTCGGCCAGATCGCTGGACTCCAGCACGCGATGCAGCCGGTCGGTGTCGCCCTTGTCCTTGAGCTTCTCCTCGAGTTCGGGGACCGAGTCGAAATGATTGGAGATCGCGTTCTTGTTGCGCCCGATGATCACCAGGATGTCGTCGATGCCGGCCTGCGCCGCCTCCTCGACGACGTACTGGATGGCCGGCTTGTCGACGACCGGGAGCATCTCCTTCGGCATCGCCTTCGTCGCGGGGAGGAAGCGGGTGCCGAGGCCTGCTGCGGGGATCACTGCCTTGATGGAGGTGTGGACCATTCCCCGAGTCTAGGTGCCCGCAACGACCTGTCTGATTACGGGACGGAGTCGCTGCGGTAACCCGCGCCGTAGAATCGACACCATGTCCGACGCCATCGCCGACGCGAAGCGCGCCCTGCGCGCGGAGCTTCGCGAACGACGCCAGCTCATCTCGCCCCAGGCGCGGGAGACCGCCGAGGCGGGGATCCACGCGCAGCTCGACGCCCTCGTCGCCGAGCACGGCGCCCGTTCGATCTCATGCTTCCTGTCGACCACCGCCGAACCGGGCACACGCTCGTTCGTAGCGGATGCCATGGCCCGCGGCATCCGCGTGCTGCTTCCGGTCACCCGCGCCGACGGGCTGCTGGACTGGGCGGTCGCCACCCCCGACGGCGACATCGCCGAGGGGCTCTACGGCCTGCCCGAACCCGTCGGCGAACTGCTCGGCCCCATCGCGGTGAACGACGTCGACCTCCTCGTCATCCCCGCCGCCTCCGTCGACCGCACCGGGATGCGCCTGGGCTGGGGGCGCGGCTTCTACGACAAGACCCTGGGGTCGATGGAGCGGTGCCCACCGGTGTATGCGGTCGTCTTCGACTCGGAGTTCGTGGACGAAGTGCCCAGCGACGAACTGGACGAGCGCGTCAACGGGGTCGTGACCCCCACGCGCACCCTCACCCTCGCGCCCACCCGGCGCTGACAGCGAAACCGAGAGAACCATGCCCACCTACGCCTACGCCTGCAAGCAGTGCGGTCACCGTTTCGACGCGGTGCAGTCCTTCGCCGACCCGACCCTGACCGAGTGCCCGGAGTGCGGCGGACCGCTGCGCAAGGAGTACGGCTCCATCGGCGTCACCTTCAACGGCTCGGGCTTCTACCGCACCGATTCCCGCGCGGGCGCCAAGACCGGCGGCTCGCCGTCGTGCGGCGGATCGGATGCCTCGGGTGGCGCGTCCTCGTCGACTTCGACATCATCGAAGTCCGAGGCGAAGGCCTCACCCGCGTCGTCCGGAGCCTGATCCTCCGGCGCCCCAGGCGCGGGCGGAAACCTCAGGGGGTACTCGTGATCAAGGGCTTCAAGGAATTCATTCTCCGCGGAAACGTCATCGACCTGGCCGTCGCGGTCGTCATCGGCGCCGCGTTCACCGCGGTCGTCAACGCGATCGTGTCGAGCATCATCAACCCGCTCATCGCGCTGGTGTGGAAGCCGGACGAGGACGGCACGATCGGCATCACCGTGCAGGGCCTGTGGGGTCCGGTGACCTTCCCGATCAGCGACCTCATCAACGCGATCATCGCGTTCCTCGCCGTCGCGATCGTCGTCTACTTCGTGTTCGTGCACCCCATGAACGTGCTCAAGGAGCGCGCCGCGGCGAAGGCCGGCATCACCCCGGCCGACGAGGAGCCCAAGCTCCCCACCGAGCAGGAGATCCTGGTGCAGATCCGCGACATCCTCGAGAAGCAGGCCGCCTCGCCCAAGGTGTAGCCGATCTAGTAGTGCGGGGGGACGTCGCGCCGCAGGCGCTCGTCGTTCGGCCCCGAGTCACCGGATGCCGCGTCCGCCGAGGGCGCGGCATCCGCCGTCTCATCCGCGGGAACGGGCTCGGCGGTCGTCCCGGGAGCGGGGGTCAGCCGGGCGCGCCGGGAGCCCGGGACCCGCTCGACCCGCTGGCGGTCATTCGACGACATCTATGGGCTGGGTCTCGTTGTCGACCCGGGGGGCGTCGGGCGGCACGCCCAGCATCGCCGCGATGCGCTTTGCGACGTCGGCAGGGTCGCGGTACAGATCGAACGAGTGCACGCGCACATAGTGCCAGCCCAGCCTGCGCAGGATCTGCGGGCGCAGACGCAGCGACTCGCGAAGGGACTCCCCGATGGTCTCGGGGTCGCTCTCGACCACGACCGCCTTGCCGTCGTACTGCGCGACCAGAGGCAGCAGCCCCCGATAGTGCACGTCCACCGAAATGCCCGCTCGGCGCAGCTCGCGGGCCAGCGCGCGGGTCAGCGGGTCGGCGAGGTCTTCGAGGCGCGCTTCGCGCGAGCGGGCGGCGATCCCGCCGAGGATCGACATGAGAGTAGCGGCGCCGTACTCGAGGCGGCCGTCGTCGAAGGCCGACGGCCGGATGGACGACACGATCACCATCGACCGGCGCGCGCGCGTCATGCCGACGGTGAGCAGCCGCTCGCCGTCCGGCGACGACAGGTCGCCGAAGTCGCTGAGCACCCGGCCGTGCTTGGTGAGGCCGTAGCCGAGCGAGAAGATCACGCGGTCGCGGCTCTCGGCGACGGACTCCTCGAGGGTGAGCACGGCGAACGGCTCGGCGGTGTCGCGCGAGACGAAGTCGGCCACGTCCGCACGCCCGGCGAAGGCGGCCTCGACGGCGGCGCGGATGCGCTCCGCGTGCCGCACGCTCGCGGTGACGACCATGAGCGACTCGGTGCCGCGGTTGACCGCGTGCTCGACGACGAGCGTCACGACTCGTGCGACCTCGGAGTCCGGGCTCTCGACGGCCCCGGTGACGGGATCGGGGGTGCCGTGACCGCCCTCGACGTAGTCGACCGCGAGGCTGCCGCGCCCGAGGTAGGACCCGGCCCACGGCAGCGAGACGAGCTCGCCGCCGTAGAAGGCGTCGTTCACCAGCGCGGCGAGGTCCTCGCCGCCGGCGCGATAGCTGCGGGTGAGCGTCTCGACCGGCAGCAGCTCCGCGAGCCGTTCGAACACGCTCGTGGTGTCGAAGGGCACCTCGTCGCCGAGCGCGTCCTCGGCGGACGCGACGGTGGCACCCTGGACGGGTGTCACCGCGGCAGACATCGCCGATCCCGCGGAGACCTGGAACGGCGTCGGCTTCTGGGTCACCGGGTCGCCGAAGGCGACGACCTGCCCTGCCCGGCGCAGCGCCGGCGATGCTTCGGCGAGGCACAGTGCTCCGGCATCCGCCAGCACGACGACGTCGAACGCGGCCCCGTCGGGGATGCGGGGCACCTCGTACGGCGACGCGAGCCACACCGGCGCCACCGTGCGCGAGAGCGTCGGCGCGACGGTCGCCAGTTCGGCGGGCGTGATCGCGCCGCGCTTCAGCGCCTGCTTCAGCCCGTCGGCCTCCGAGCGATGGTCGACGATCCCGATGCGCCACTGGGTCGCCAGGTGAGCGGCCAGGAGCGGGCCGGATGCCGCGGCATGGGCCTCGTCCACGAGCCGGAAGTCGCGCTCGAGCCGGTCGACGACGGCGGTGTTCGCGCCGAGCACGGCGCGGTCGGTGCGCAGCAGCAGCTCGAGAGCCGACTGCCACCACGCGTACTCGAGCTCGGCAGCCACCTCGTCTTCGGGCACATGCCTCACCGACAGCTCGAGCAGGAGAGGCTCCAGTCCCATCGCCGCGAGCTCCGAACGCAGCGTCGCGCGCTCCTTGAGGTTGTCGAACACGTCGGAGTCGGCGGCGAGTCCGGCGAGCGTGCGCACGAGGAGCTTCACCGGGAGGGTGGAGAGGCGGTCGGCGTCCGCGCGTCCGAGCACGGCGTCCACCTCGCCGAGCTCGGCGTCGACGCGCTGCCACGCGACCTGGACGTCGGCGAGGCCGAGAGGCACTTCGGGCGTCACACCCGGGTCGACATACCGCTGCCACTCCGTGCGCTGCTGCTGGATGCGCACCAGGGCGTCGTACATGTCGGGCACGTGCACGCCGGGGCGGAGGTACTCGCGCGACAGACGGCGGAGGCGGCGCCTGTTCGCGCCGGTCATGTCGGGTGCGTCGCGGCGCGGCGCGTGGGCCTGGATGAGCTCGGCGAGCGGGCGCTCGAAGACGGTGAGACTGAACTTGTCGAGCGAGTCGCGGATGCCGCGCAGCAGACGCAGGTAGACGCCCAGCTCGGCGACGGTCTGGAACGGCCGCATCCGGGTCTGCGCGATGAGCTCGTAGCCGCGCTCCAGCAGGGTCGGCACATCGCTGCGGTGCAGCTTGCCGGCGAGGGCATGCGCCGCGCGGGCCTCCTCCACCGTGGCGAAGCTCACGCCGTACCACGGCGAGTCGTCCGGCCCGAAGCGGAACTCGCCCAGGCGCGCGGCGGCGGAGAGCTTGGCCGCAGCGGCCTCGCGTGTCGTCGCCAGGCTCGCCAGGGCGTCGGCGTCGAAGCGCGCCTCGGTCGCGGGGGCCACGCCGCGCTCGGCGAGCTCGGCGAGCTCGCGGAGGATCTCGAGCACGGAGACCCCGAGCTGCGGATGCCGGGCCGTGACGGCGGAGCGGTAGTCGCGGAGCACGCCGCGCAGCCGCACGAGGGCGTCGTCGATGTCGGAGACCTTGGGGGCCTCGGCCTTCTCGTTGCGGCCGATCGCGCGAATGAGGTCGCGCTGCAGCCGATCGGGCGAGACGGCCAGCCCCGGCAGGCCGATGCCCGCGAGGCGGTGCCGCACCCCGTCGAGGGTCGAGCGCCGCGCGCTGACCACGAGCACCCGCTTGCCCTCTCGAACGAGCGCGCCCACGGCGTTGATGACCGTCTGCGTGCCGCCGGTGCCGGGAAGCGTGTGGATCACGAGCGACTGGCCGTCGGCGATACGCGCGAGGACGCGTTCCTGCTCGGAGTCCGCGTCGAGCAGCAGCATGTCGGCGGCGGGCGCGCGGTCGTCGGGACTGGTGGGCACGGGGCCATCACGACGGGTGGTCAGGGACTCGCGATCGGCGACGTGACCGGCCAGCGCGTTGAGCACGCGGTGATCGAGATCGGATGCGTCGAGCACCATGTCGCCGGCCACGTCGGCGAAGGTCGACACGAGCAGACGCGGCTTGACCGCGAAGCTGTCGATCGATGCGGTCAGGGCTCTGATGTGGTCGATGACCGGCTGCGGCTTGAACACCCCGCCGTCGTAGGCGAGGGCGGCGAGCCCGCCGGCGTCGATCATGATCCCGAACTGCGTGCGCATCGCGCGGATGAGCTCGGGATTCACCGAGAACACCCCGTGCAGCTTGAGCTCGAAGTCGCCGTGGTGGCGCCGGATCGCGAGCGGCCTCAGCAGCACCGGCGCGCTCCAGGAGATACCGGCGACCCGCCAGGTCGCAAGGCCCACAGCGAGACGGACCGTGTCGAGGCCACGGGTCGTGCGCAGCTCCTGATCCTTGACCGTGATGCGCTGTGCGGCGAGCCGGGCGTTGCGCAGGGCGACCTCGTCGCGGAACAGGTTCGACAGCAGCGTCGAGCGCCCGGTGATGAACTGCGGAAGGCTGCCCGGGTGCGCCTTCGTGATCTCTATCGCGGCATCCTGCCCGTCCGCGAAGTGCAGCAGGGTCGATCTGCCGCCCAGGGCGCCGGACTGCAGCCGCAGCCGGTCGCGCTCGGGCTCGGCGACGTGAACGACGGTCACGTCGGGCTCGGCGAGACCCAGATCACCCGGGGTCACCTCGTACCCGCGCTCGGCGTCTCCTGAGCCCAACACGGCGCTGCGTTCTGCTCGCCACACAGGTGCCACCCTAGGGGCGGCGTGCGCCGGGCTCTTGCAATGGACCTGAGTTTCGCGGTATTGGACGACCCGGCGTGTGGCCCCTCCTCCCCCGCGGGCGCGACGAGCGCGCTTCCCACAGATGGCCGTCCCCGCCGGGTGACGCGTCCGCGGCCCGCGCCAGGATGGACCCATGACCGCCGAGGACCCACCCCGCTACCGCGTCCATCCGTCGCCCATCGGCGACATCCTGATCGTGACGACGACCTCGGGCATCGTGACGCTGCATCCCTTCGAGGGCCCGCTGCACGCCGAGATCGAGCGCGTGGCCCTTCAGCTGCGGGCGGTCCCCGTGCCCGACGACGGTCGGGCATTGCCGGCCGTCTCCTCGCCCGGCGACCAGGACGCCGCCGATCTGTTCGACGACGCGGCCCGTCAGCTCGACGAGTACTTCGACGGCGATCGCACGCAGTTCGCCCTCCGGCTGGACTGGCGCCTCACGCGCGGCTTCACCCGCGCCGCACTCGAGGCGGTGTGCGACATCCCTTACGCAGAGACCGCGAGCTACGGGGAGGTGGCGATCACCGCCGGCGCACCCCGGGCGGCGCGGGCGGTGGGCACCGCGTGCGCGACGACCCCCTTCTCCGTCGTGGTCCCGGTGCACCGCGTGGTCCGCGCCGACGGATCGCTCGGCGAGTACGGCGGGCGGCCCGACGTCAAGCGGTTCCTCATCGATCTCGAGCAGGGTCACCGCATCCCGATGGCACCCCATCCGGCGGCGGAGGGCGCCGCGCCCCACTGAGACGGCGCCCGACGAGATCGGCTGCGGGCGAGTAGGCCGCCCGTATGCCGCGAGGCCCGCGCGCCCTGCGCGCGGGCCTCGCACTCCACCGCCCACCGTCCACCGCCCGCGGGCCTCGCACCGCCCTCCCGCCGCCAGCCCGGGGACGACACCCCCGAGTGGTAAGGTCGACGCTACGAAATTGGGGCGGCGAGGACGCCGTCACGCCGGAAGCAGGTAGCCGTGAGCGCGTCTCTGCCGCATCGCGCACCCGCCCCCGACCGCAGACGCGTGGGGGGCGGCGCCTTCGCGGGCGGCAACGGCGATCCGGGCGACGCGCAGGCGCTGGACCACGCGGTGGCCGAACTCGTGCGCCGCACGCGCTTCCCTGTCGCCTTCGGCGGACTCTCCTTCGGCGAAGCGGTCCACGTGACGTCCATTCACGGCGCTCGGACGCGAAACCTCGAGGGTCTGGTGGTCGAGGCCTCACGCGGGCTCGGAGGTCGCGCGCTCGTCGAGAAGCGTCCCCGCCTCGCGCTGGACTACGGCTCCTCCCGCAGCATCACCCACGACTACGACCGCGCCGTCCTCGGAGAAGGGATCGCGACCCTCTTCGCCGTTCCGGTGATGGTGGGCGGACGCGCGCGGGGCGTCATCTACTGCGGATCGTGGGCGGAATCCCCCGTCGGGGACGTCGTCGCGCGTCCCGCATTCGCCGTCGCCGAGGAGCTGTCCAGTGAGCTGCGCATCCGCGACGAGGTGCAGCGACGCCTGAGCGTCTCCCCCGCCCGTCCCGCGCCGTCCGCGATGCCCGCGGCCACCCGCGAAGAGCTGCGCGAGACCTACGCCGAGCTGCGCAGCATCGCGGCGATCATCGACGACCCCTCGCTGCGCGCCCGGCTCGACCGTCTCGAACAGCGCCTCGCCGCCCTCTCGCACGACGCGACGGAGCCGTCGGTCGAACTGGACGTGCGGCTGTCGCCGCGCGAGATCGACGTGCTGGCCTGCGCGGCGCTCGGCTCGACGAACGCCGAGATCGCCGCGACCCTCGACCTCAAAGAGGGCACGGTGAAGTCGTACCTGCAGTCGGCGATGGCCAAGCTGGATGCATCGACCCGGCACGCTGCCGTCGTGATCGCGCGTCGCGCGGGCATCCTGCCCTGACACCGCGTCGGCGCCGACGACTTCTGGCCGGCGTCGTCCGACAACGCGCGCCCGAGTTGCAATGCCGCGCCGGAATTCCAGGACGCCGCCGCGATATCCGCGAATTCCCTGGCCACCAATAGGCGGGCGCGACAATTCGGCGTATTGTTCCCCCATGGCCCGCAGAATCGTTCACCAGCTCGTCGATGACATCGACGGAACTCTTTTGGAAGTCGGCGATGGCGAGACCGTTCTGTTCTCCCTCGACGGCGTCGCGTACGAGATCGACCTCACCGACGAGAACGCCGCGGCACTGCGCGGCGCGCTCGAGCGCTACACGAAGGCGGCACGCACGGTGTCCTCCTCGCGGGCGGTCTCCAGCGCCGCCTCGGCCGGCCGCAAGCGCCGCCGCAGCGGACAGCAGGACTACAGCGGCGTGCGCGAGTGGGCGAAGCAGAACGGCTATCAGGTCTCCGAGCGCGGCAGGGTTCCGGCATCCGTCCTCGAAGCCTACGAGGCGGCGCACTGACGCACGCCGCCTCGCGCTCTCTCACCGACGATTCGTCGTCGACTTCACGAGCGTGAGAGCTGGAAGAGAATCTCGTCGACTTTCTCTTTCGCGTCGCCGAAGAGCATCTGCGCGTTATCGCGATAGAAGAGCGGATTCTGTACGCCCGCATATCCGGACGCCATCGAGCGCTTGAAGACGATGACGTTGTCGGCCTCCCAGACCCGCAACACCGGCATGCCCGCGATGGGGCTCGTAGGGTCCTCGGCGGCGGCCGGATTCACGGTGTCGTTCGCGCCGATGACGAGCACGACGTCGACGCCCGAAAGGTCGTCGTTGATCTCGTCCATCTCGAGCACGATGTCGTAGGGCACCTTCGCCTCGGCCAGTAGCACGTTCATGTGGCCGGGAAGTCGGCCGGCGACGGGATGGATGCCGAACCGCACGTCGATGCCGCGCTCGCGCAGCTTCTGGACGAGGTCGGCGACGCCGTGCTGAGCCTGCGCGACGGCCATTCCGTACCCCGGGGTGATCACGACAGTGGAAGCGTTCGCGAGCAGGTCCGCCGCGGCTTCCGCGTCGATCTCGCGGTGCTCCCCCTCCTGCTCGTCGCCGCCCTTGGGCGCCTCGATCCCGAAGCCGCCCGCGATGACGGAGAGGAATGACCGGTTCATCGCCTTGCACATGATGTAGCTCAGGTAGGCACCCGAGGATCCCACGAGCGCACCGGTGACGATGAGCAGGTCGTTGTCGAGGAGGAAGCCCGCCGCGGCGGCGGCCCATCCCGAGTAGCTGTTGAGCATCGACACGACCACCGGCATGTCGCCGCCGCCGATCGAGGCCACCAGGTGCCAGCCGAGTGCGAGGGCGAGCAGGGTGACGAGCACCAGCAGCCACAGCTCCGGCGTGATCACGTACCAGACGGTGAGCACGAGGAATGCCAGGAGCGCACCGACGTTGAGCGCGTTCTTGCCCGGGAGCATCAGCGGTTTCGAGGAGATCCGCGCCGACAGCTTGAGGAACGCCACGATCGACCCCGTGAAGGTCACGCCGCCGATGAAGACGCCGATGAAGACCTCGGCGTGGTGGATGTCGGCCAGCGCCCCGGTCAGGCCGGCGTCGTACAGCGCGCCGTTCCAGCCGACGAGCACCGCTGCGAGCCCGACGAAGGAGTGCAGCAGGGCGATGAGCTCCGGCATCCCGGTCATCTCCACGACGCGTGCGCGCCACAGCCCGATCGCTCCGCCGACGAGCACCGCGGCCACCAGGAGGATGAGCCCCGTCGTCGCCGCCGGATCGCCCCACGCACCCGCGGCCGTCACCCATACCGTCGCGACCAGGGCGATCGCCATGCCGACGATGCCGAACGCGACACCGCGGCGGCTGGTCTCGTGCTTGCTGAGCCCCGCGAGGCTGAGGATGAACAGCAGCGCCGCGACGATGTACGCGGCGGCGGCGACCTGGCCCGCGACCGCGGTCATCGGGTCTCGCCTTTCTGGAACATCGCGAGCATGCGGCGGGTGACCGCGAAGCCGCCGAAGATGTTGATGCTCGCCACGAGCACCGCCACGGCCGCCAGGATCTGCACGGTGAGGTCGGGCACGGTGATCTGCACCATGGCGCCGACGACGATGATGCCCGAGATCGCGTTGGTGACGCTCATCAGCGGGGTGTGCAGGGCGTGCGCGACGTGGCCGATGACGTAGAAGCCGACGACGATCGCCAGCGTCAGCACGAGGAAGTGCTGCGGCAGCGGCGGCGGGGCGAAGGCGCACACCGCGAACAGCGCTGCGATGCCCACCGCGATGAGGCCCGTCCGGGCGCCTGCAGACATCGGCTTCCTCGCCGTGCTCCCGGTCGCCGAGCCTGTCGAAGCGGCCGGCGCCTTCGCCGCCGGCGCGGCGGACACCTGCACGGGCGGCGGCGGCCAGGTGACCGCGCCGTCCTGCACGACGGTGACGGTTCGCTGCACGACGTCGTCGAAGTCGATCGTCAGCTCGCCGTCCTTGCCGGGGGTCAGGAGCTTCAGCAGATTGACGAGGTTGGTCGCGAACAGCTGGGACGCCTGCTGCGGAAGGCGACCGGGGAGGTCGGTGTAGCCGAGGATCATGACGCCGTTGCCGGTCACGACCTTCTCGCCCGCGACGGAGCCCTCGACGTTGCCGCCCTGGCCCGCGGCCATGTCGACGATCACGCTGCCCGAGCGCATCGAGGCCACATCGGCTGCGGTGATGAGGCGCGGCGCCGGGCGACCGGGGATGAGTGCGGTCGTGATGATGATGTCGACGTCCGCCGCCTGCTCCGAGTAGATCTCGGCCGCGCGTCGGTCGTAGGCCTCGCTGGTCGCCTTGGCGTATCCATCGGACGAGACCTGCTTCTCCTCCTCGGGGACGACGACCTCGAGGTACTGGCCGCCGATCGACGCGACCTGGTCGGCGACCTCCGGCCGCGGGTCGGTGGCGCGCACGATCGCGCCGAGGCTCGAGGCCGCGCCGATCGCCGCGAGACCCGCCACGCCCGCGCCGGCCACCAGCACCTTCGCCGGCGGCACCTTGCCCGCTGCCGTGACCTGCCCGGTGAAGAAGCGCCCGAACTCGTGCGCCGCTTCGACGACCGCCCGGTACCCGGCGATGTTGGCCATCGAGCTGAGCACGTCCATGGACTGCGCTCGCGAGATGCGGGGCACGGCGTCGAGCGCGACCGCGGTGATCCCGCGCGTGGCGAGCGCCTCGACGAGGTCCGGTCGCAGCGCCGGGCTCAAGGTCGCGACGATGGTGGCGCCATCGGCCAGCCGATCGATCTCGGCCGGGGTCGGCGCGTTGACCTTCAGCACGATCGGCGATGCCCACGCCACCGCACCGTCGACGACGGTCGCTCCGGCCTGTGCGAAGGCTGCGTCGGGGAAGGACGAAGCGGCACCCGCGCCGGCTTCGACGACGACGTCGTAGCCGAGCGCGATCAGTTTCGGGACAGTGGTCGGAGTCGCGGCCACCCGGGTCTCTCCGGGTGCCTCGGCGACGATGCCAATGCGAGTCATGCGTTCCTCTGGGTCGGGCGACAGCGTCCAGCTGCAGCGCGTCGCGGGCCTTCACCGGTGCGCGACGACGCCTCCACCATGTCAGACCGCCCGGCGGATCCTCCGCGCATCGCACCCCGACACGGTGTCAAGAATCACAGAACTTGCTCCCAGAGCACCACAACCGCCCTTCTTGCCCGCGGTCCACCGGTCTGGCCGAACGCACACGCACCGGCCAGGAGGCTCATAGCGCGCGGCGAAGGTCGTCGTAAGTCGCGCGCATATCCATGGAGGCATGAACGAGAAGAGCACCCCGAACAAGAGGCCCCGCTCGCGCCGGGTGCGGAACGCCGTCGTCGCCTCGGGTCTGGTTCTGGCCCTCTCCGGCGGCGCGGGCGCGGTCTGGGCCGCCGACCGCTTCCTCGTGGAGCACGTCGAGATCGCCGACGTGTCGGAGTACGAGGCGCAGAACTCGTCGACAGGCTCCACCACGGAGTCGTCGACGGATGCCTCGACCGCCGAGGTCGAGCTCACCGACTCCTCCTACTCGGACGGCGCCACCTCGGTCACGATCTCGACCGTGACCGAGGGTTCGGGCTCCGACACCGTCACGTACTACGTCGCGGACGTCACGCTGTCGGACGCGACGTCGCTGCAGAGCGCGTTCGCGAAGGATCAGTTCGGCGAGAACATCACCGACCTCACGAGTCGCATCGCCGCCGACAACGACGCGATCTTCGCGGTCAATGGCGACTACTACGGGTTCCGCGACACCGGAATCGTGATCCGCAACGGCGTCGTCTTCCGGGACGAGCCCGCCCGCGAAGGACTCGTGTTCTACGCCGATGGCCGCGTCGAGGTGTACGACGAGACCACGACGACCGCCGACGAGCTCGTGGCCGAGGGCGCATGGAACACGCTGAGCTTCGGCCCCGCCATCGTCGAGGGCGGCGCCGTCGTCGACGGCCTCGAGGACGTCGAGGTCGACACGAATTTCGGCAACCACTCCATCCAGGGAGATCAGCCGCGCACCGCCGTCGGCGTCATCGACGAGAACCAGGTCGTCTTCGTCGTCGTCGACGGCCGCCAGTCCGGGTACAGCGAGGGGGTCACCCTCACCGAGCTCGCCGACATCATGATCGATCTCGGCGCGACCTCCGCGTACAACCTCGACGGCGGCGGGTCGTCGACCATGTACTTCGACGGCGAGGTGATCAACTCGCCCTCCAACGGCGGCGAGCGCGGCACGAGCGACATCCTCTACATCGCCGACGCATCGGCCACGGGCACGGAGTGACGCGGTGATCGTCCTCATCCCGGCCTATGAGCCGGGGACACGCCTGGAACCGCTCGTCGCGGGGCTCTTCGACGCCGACCCGGACGCGGAGGTCGTGGTCGTCGACGATGGGAGCGGCGCGGCCTACGCGCCGACGTTCGACGCGGTCGAGGCTCTGGGAGCCGCGGTGCTGCGTCACGAGGAGAACCGCGGCAAGGCAGCCGCCCTTCGCACCGGGATCGATCACGCTCTGGCCGCCCATCCGGGCGATGACGTCGTCACCGCCGATGCGGACGGACAGCACACCGTGCGCGACATCCTCCGCGTCGCCGGGGCCCTGCGCGAGGATGCCGCCGACGGCGCTCCGACGCTCATCCTCGGATGCCGCGCCTTCAGCGGCCGGGTTCCGCTGCGCTCCCGCGCCGGCAACGCCGTCGCCCGCGCGGTGTTCCGGCTCGCCTCCGGGTGGTCGTTGAGCGACACGCAGACGGGTCTGCGCGGCATCCCCTCGGAACTGCTCGAGTGGGCGCGGGACCAGCCCGGTGAGAGGTTCGCGTACGAGCAGAACGTGCTGCTGCGCTGCCGCCGTGACGGCGTGGCCACCCGCGAGGTCCCGATCGAGACGGTGTACCTCGATGGCAACGCGTCCAGCCACTTCCGACCGGTCGTCGACTCCGTGCGGATCATGCTGCCCCTGCTGCTGTTCGCGGCCTCCTCGCTGCTGGCGTTCGCCGTCGACACCGTCGCGCTGCTCGCACTCGTCGCGCTGACGGGGATGCTCGTGCCGTCGATCGTCGCGGCGCGCGTGGTGAGCGCGTCGGTGAACTTCCTGGTCAATCGCCGGGTGGTCTTCCGCTCGCGTTCGACCGACTCCGACTCCTCCTCCGGACGAGGAGGGATGCCGCGCCAGGCCGTCCGCTATGCCGTGCTGGCCGTCGCGCTCCTGGCCTCCAACATCGTGTGGCTGGACGCGCTCACCCGGTACGGCGTGCCCATCGTGCTGGCCAAGGTCGCGACGGAGGCGGTGCTGTTCGTCACGAGCTACGGCGTGCAGCGCAGCTTCGTGTTCGGCGCTCAGGCGGATCGTGCGGAACTCAGGACCCGGCCTGACGTGCGCCATAGGAACCCCATAGCGGCCGCGACTCGAATGGATTCGAACGAACACCCCATCGGGAGGAACCCATGACCACCAGCGCGCTGATCCTCATCGGCATCGATCTGGCTGCCGCACTCGTGCTGAGTCTCGGCCTGTACTACCGCCGCCACCACCGCCGCGACCTCGTCGTCGCCTTCCTCGGGGTGAACGTGGGCGTGATGGCCGTCGCGGCGGTGCTCGGCACCGCCGAGGTCGCCATGGGGCTCGGGCTGGGCCTTTTCGGCGTGCTGTCGATCATCCGGCTGCGCTCTTCGGAGATCACGCAGCGCGAGGTCGCGTACTACTTCGCGGCCCTCGCGATCGGACTCCTCACGGGGCTCCCCCAGACCGATCCGTGGCCGGTGGCCGGACTGGTCGCACTCATCCTGGCCGTGCTCTGGGCGGCCGATCACCCGGCGGTCCTGTCACGCGCTCGACACCAGGTGGTGCGGCTGGACCGTGCGGTCGCCGATGAGCGCGAGCTGCGCACCGAGCTCGAGCAGCGCCTCGGCGGCACGGTCGCCTCCACGACGGTGCAGGAACTGGATCTCGTCAACGACACGACGCTGGTCGACGTCCGCTACCGGCTCCCCCGGACCGGGGCGCGACCCTCAGCGGGACGCGCGAGCGCGGCGAGCGCTCCCGCGATGGAGGGGGCGACGCGATGACGGCCCTCGACCGCTTCGACCCGGTGGCCCTGGACGCACTCGTGGCCGAGGCATCCTTCCTCACCCGCATCGACCGCAAGTACGTCGTGCCGCGGGACGACCTCGGAGCGGTGCTGGCCGCGCTCGACCCGGGCACGCGCGTGCTCGAGATCGACGCCGCGCGCGACTTCGCCTACGAGTCGGTGTACTTCGACACCCCCGATCTGCTGAGCTTCCGCATGGCGGCCCAGCCGCGCCGTCGCCGTTTCAAGCTGCGGACCCGCAGCTACCTCGACACCGGCAAGTCGTACCTCGAGATCAAGACCCGCGGGGCGCGCGGCACGACCGTCAAGGACCGCGACGAGTACGACCCACGCGACCGCGACCGCCTCACCGACGACGCCCGCGACGATGTCGCCGGCGCGTTCGCGACGATCGGGCTCGCGTCCGAGCGCGCCGACGAGCTCGACGCGACGCTGCTGACGCGATACCGGCGCGCGACGCTCCTGGCCGCAGACGGCGCCGGTCGCGCCACCGTCGACACCGTTCTCGAGTGGATCGCGCCCGACGGCCGTGGGTTCGCCCTCCCCGACACGGCGATCGTCGAGACGAAGTCGGGGGCCCGCCCGTCCGACGTCGATCGCGCCCTGTGGCGAGCCGGCCACCGGCCCGCGACCGTCAGCAAGTACGCCACCGGGCTCGCGGCCCTCCGCCCGGCACTCCCCCGCAACCGCTGGGCGCGGCTGCTGCGCGGCCCGTTCGATCCCTCGCACCGAGCCGCGCCCGGGACCCCCACGACCATCGCCACCCATAAGGAGGACGCATCATGTCCCATCAGCCCCACCGCCGTCGCACCGAGCCCCGCCGCCTGATCCTGGGCGCGGCACCGCTGGTCGTCGCCGCCCTCGTGCTGGCCGGCTGCGCGACGCAGACCGCGGCGTCCACGGCCGCCTCGACCACCGACGACACCACCACCGAGACGGCCGCCGTCGTCGACTCCGACCTCAGCGCGGCGGCCGTGCTCGCCGCGAACGCCGACGTCACGGTCTTGCAGGACGACGAGTGGAGCGACGCGGATGCCGCGGACATCACTCTCTCGGGCAGCACCGCGTCGAGCGACTCCGATGCCGTCTCCGTCGAAGGCTCGACCGTCACGATCACGGCCGCGGGCGTGTTCCGCCTCTCCGGCTCGCTCGACGGCCAGGTCGTCGTGGCCGCACCCGAGGACGCGCAGGTCGTGCTCATCCTCGACGACGCCGAGATCTCGGCATCCGATTCCCCCGCCATCACGGTGACCAGCGCCGACGATGTCGCCATCTCGCTCGCTGCCGGCAGCTCCAACAGCGTCTCGGATGCGTCTTCGTACGCCGACGGCGCCGACGCGAACGCGGCGATCTACGCGGACGCCGACCTGACGATCTCGGGCACCGGCACGCTCTCGGTCTCGGGCAACGGGAACGACGGCATCGCGAGCACCGACGATCTGGTGATCCTGTCGGGCGGGATCACCGTCGACGCGGTGGACGACGCGCTGCGCGGCAAGGACTCGCTCACCGTCGAGGGCGGCACGCTCCAGCTCACGGCGGGCGGCGATGCGCTCAAGAGCGACCAGACCGACGACGCCACGCAGGGATTCGTCGCGATCTCGGGCGACACGGTCGCAGCCACCAGCGGCGACGACGGCATCGCCGCGGCGACCGATGCCGTCCTCACCGGGGGCACGGTCGACATCGTCGCCGGCTCGGACGCCTCGACGTCGGACGACTCCCCCAAGGGCATCGCCGCGGGGGTCGTGGTGGCGATGGACGGCGGCGACGCCACCATCGAGGCGACCGACGACGCCGTCCACTCCGACGGATCGGTCGGGATCGGCGGGAGCACGGTGACGGTATCGGCCGGCGACGACGGAATCCACGCCGAGCAGCGCCTGGAGATCCGCGACGGGGTCGTGACCGTCGCCGAATCGTACGAGGGTCTCGGGGCCACGGATGTCGCGATCTCCGGCGGCACCGTCGACATCACCTCCAGCGACGACGGCGTGAACGGCGCCAGCGGAACCGCGTCCGACGCCCAGGGCGGCGGCATGGGCGGCGGAGGCGGCGGCGAGCAGGACACCGGCGAGACCATCACCATCTCGGGCGGCAGTGTGCGCGTCGCCGCCGTGGGCGACGGGCTCGACTCGAACGGCACCATCTCGATCACGGGTGGCACCACGGTCGTCTCGGGTCCGAGCGACTCCGGCGGCCAGGGCGCGCTCGACGCGAACGGCGCCATCACCGTCGACGGCGGTGAGGTGCTCGTCGCGGGCACGGTGCTCGTCGCGCCGACCGGTTCCCAGCAGTGGGTGGCCGCGACAGCCGGCGGATCGGCGGGCGACACCGTGGAGGTGACGGATGCCTCGGGCACGGTCGTTGCCACCTTCGAGGCCGAGCAGGCCTTCGGTGCGGTCTTCTACAGCGGTCCCGGGATCGCCGACGGCGCGCCGTACACGATCGCGGTGAACGGCGTCTCGGCGGCGACCGTCACCGTGGGAGTCAACGTGGCGGGCGGAATGGGCGGCCAGGGCGGCGGAGGTGGACGCCGGCCCTGACCCCGGACCCCGAGGCCGCCGATCGGGCGTCTCGGTCGGCGGCCGAACGTGGGAACTCCCTCCGAATGGGCGCTTCTGGGCGCGTGGGGGTTGCATCCCACGCCCGATCTCGGCATCGTGGCCCGTCCGGAACCGCAAACGGAAAGGAAAAGCATGCTCACGCTGACCCAGACCGCCGCCGAGGCCGTCAAGGAGATCGTCGCCCGAGTGCCCCTCGCCGAAGACGGAGGTGTGCGTATTCGCGACACCGGAGGCTCGGGCGGATTCGAGCTGAGTGTGGCGCCGGATCCCGGCCCGCACGACACCGTCGTGATCGAGAGCGGAGCCCGCGTCTTCCTCGACGAGACGGCGGCCGTCGCCCTCGAGGACCGCGTGCTGGACGCCGAGCTGTCGGACGACGGCGCCGTGCGCTTCGCCCTCGGAACCCAGGGCTGACAACCCGCCTGCGGCCCCGGCACCCGACTTCGGATGCCGGGGCCCTCGCGTGTCAGCGTGCCGCAGGCAGGGGGCCGCACACCCCGAAGACGTAGGCGTCGTCCCCCGGCCCGACCAGATCGCGGTCGCGCAGGACGAGGGATGCCGGGGCCGAGGGCTCGTCGCACGCGCGAGCGAAGTCGATGCCCGTGTCGGAGTACTCGACCGCGATGACGTGCGCGCCGTATGCGGCCGTGTACAGACCGCACTCGTCGAACACCAGGCACTCCTCAGCGACGGCGAAGTCGAAGCCTGCCCGCTCCCGCAGGGTCGCGGCATCCTCAGCGGCGTTCTTCTGCCCCGCGGCCAGGCCGGCCTCGTGCGCGGCGGCGACGAGGTCGGCGGCGAGCGCCAGGTTGTCATGGAGCTTCAGCGCGCCGTCGCTGCGCGCGTAGGTGTCGAGGTTGTCGAACTCGACCGCGTCGAAACCCGACTCCGCACAGCCGCCGATCCACTCTTCGAGGATGCTCGCGATCCGGGCGCGATTCGAGGCGGAGGACGTGTCGAGGAGTGCTTCTTCGGGCCAGGCGGGGTCGCGGACGACCGCCCCCGCGGCATCCGACAGGAGCAGGTCGGCGGGCCAGGCGTCGAGCTCGCCCGGCTGCGTCTGGAAGGCGTTGATGTAGCAGATCGAGTACGCCCCCGACACGGGTGCGGCGCCGCGGTCGCGCGCGACGATGCCGATGCCCTCCGCCGGAGGGTACGCGACGCCGAGCTGATAGTCGGGCGCGGCGCCTTCGGGCGGGAGCGGGATCGTCGGCGCCCCTGCGGCGCACCCAGCTGTGGTGATTGCGGCGAGCAGCAGCGTCAGGATCGCGACGATCGGCTGACGCCTGTCTGACGAACCGGGCACGGGCCGAGGGTACACGTCGCACCCGTCGCGGCTGGGTAGACTCGTGGGGCCAGCCTCTGTAGCTCAATGGAAGAGCAGTTCCGTCCTAAGGAAACGGTTGGGGGTTCGAGTCCCTCCAGGGGCACAGTATGTTTTTGCCTCTGACCAGGGATTCCTTCTGAGGCCAGACCACACAAAAGGCGTTTTTGCCCGCTTTTTGCCCGCATTCTGAAAATCTCGAGGCCGCTCTGAGGGCGCCGACAAGCCCCTTCAGCGCGCTCCGCTGGACGTCTCGAAACGCTGAAAACGAGCATCTCGGGCATCTGAAGCCTCGTCGAAAAACTGAGCAATCTGCTCTCTGAGGTTACTGCGGTCGGGCGTAGCGGGTCTGCGGGCCCGACGGCAGCGCCATCAACGGCATCTGGTCGTTCAGTCGCGTCGCGACGGCATCCAGATCGTCGTCGAAGAGGTCGGCGTAGGTGTCCAGCGTCATCGCCGCAGACGCGTGCCCGAGCATCCGCTGCACAGCCTTCACATTCGCGCCCGAGCTGATTGCGAGCGACGCGGCGGTGTGGCGGAGGTCGTGAGGGGTGAGCCGCGGGATCGAAGGATCGAACTCCTGCGCGCGGCGGACCGCGTTCGCGAACCAGCCCTTCTCCCCCGAGTTGCGCATGTGGTTCACCCCGTCGCGAACAGCAGCCCCTCCGGGTCCTTGCCGGCGCACGCCTGATCGATCATCGACGCGAGACGCTCGGGGTACGGGACCGAGCGCTTCTCGTGCGTCTTCGGCGTACCGACATGGATCTCGTACGCGATCATCACCGCGTTCTCCTCGATGACGAAGCGCCGGCGCAACCGGTTCACGCTGCGCACCCGCAGCCCTGTCGCCTCGCCCCAGCGCAGGCCGGTGTACGCCAGCGTCAGGACGAGCGTCGGATACGCCGAGCACGCCGCCAGCGTCGCGACCTGGTCATGCGAGAGGTAGACGCGACGCTTGCCCGGCCCATGCCGAGGAAGGTTGCGTACGTTGCGGGCCGGGTTGCTCGCGAGTCGCCGATCATCGATGGCGACGTCGAGGATGCCGGCAAGGACTCCCAGTGCTCGAAGAACGACCGTGCGCGACTTCTGCGTCGCAAGGTCGGACACCCAGTCCTGGACTTCAGAGCGCCGGATTGACGAGATCTCTCTGTCGGCCCAGACCGGCTCGACGTGGTTCTTCACGCCCGCTCGAGCGTCATGTAGTACGACGGCTTCGACATCGGCGGCTGCTTGGATCGCAGCCAGCTGTCGGCGAACATCCGGACAGGAACCCGCGACGAGGACGGGTCGATGTACTCCCCCTTCGACTTCGACACCGTGACCATGGAGAGGTACAGCTTCGCCTCGCGCATCGTCGTGAAGCCGCGCTTCTCCGCCTCGGTGCGATCGGGCTTGCGGTAGCGCACGCGGTAGCGGCGGCCCTTCGCCGATTCGTACGGGGTGATGCTGCCCATCTCGACCTCCGCTCGTGCCCGGTTCGACGGTCAGTATCGGGCCAGTGTCGGACATCGCAACAGCTTCGTCAACGGCGCTGAAACTGGATGCGGCGCGCTGCTGACGAACGTCGCCATGTGTCGTGAGGGAGTGGATCACCTCTCTCCGACGCCCGAAGTGTAGCGATCGGGCGCCGCTCCGTGCCGAGCTTTCGACGGCAGATCCTCGCCCCTTCGCTGGCGCTCCGGGCCTTCGGTACGCCACGACCCTGCACTCCGCCGCGCCCGATCGCTGCAAGGCTGAGTGACGGAGAGATCCGAACCAAGGACGACGCGCTGCATTCTCGCGGAGACCGTATTATGGCTGGTCGTCGGCAAGAAACTGCGAACCGGTCCGGCTGGTTCACCCCAGTTCCGTGAGGCCATGGTCTTCGCCCAAGCAGACCGCGGACGGGGTACGGTCGAGGAGTGTACGAGTCGTGGGCGTCCAGCAACACTGTGCGCAAGGCCATGCAGGGCAATCGGAGCCACGACACAAGGCCGGAGCTCGCGGTCCGTAGACTTGTCCACGCCCAAGGGCTGCGCTACAGGATCCATGCTCGGCCGGAGGCAGACATCCGTCGCACAGCCGACATGCTGTTCCGCAGTGCGAAGATCGCGATCTTCATTGATGGTTGCTACTGGCACGGATGCCCGGACCATTTCCAGTTGCCCGTCACCAACGTGAGCTATTGGGACCAGAAGATCAACCGCAACCGCGAGCGCGACGTAAACACGACGGCAGTGCTTGGCGAACGCGGGTGGCGGGTGTTGCGATTTTGGGAGCACGAGGACCCCTCGGGCATCGCGCAACATATTGGGAGTGTCGTGCGCCAGGCCTTCGCGGATCGCGATGCCTGAGCACGGTCCGAGACCCCGACATTGGCTAGGCATGCGCGCGGATCGCCACGCAAGGCTGAACGACCCCCGTCTCTGCGAGCGCAACGCGCACGGACAGGGCGGACCGCTATCCGCCCGGACCCGTCACCTGCATGTCGGCGATAAGCGGCGTCGGCTTCCGGTCGCAATGTGGCTGCGACCGAATGGCGATGTGTGCCCATGCTGGTGCAGTGCACCGTCCCTCGCCACCTCGCCACGCAGCGCCACCGCCTTAGTAGCCCAGTACTGACCTGGCGACTTGCTTGAGTCCGACTGTCGGATTGAGATCTCCTGAGACGGTAACTGGAAGATCGATGACGTACCTCAGGGAGGCCGGATCGACATGGTTGTGCGACACCACATCCGCACGTCGTAAGACGGACACGCCTGGGTCAGTCATGTCATAGCCGCGGACGAAGATGACTTCGAATGGTTGAGCAAAGGTAGAGTCATTCGCCATCGTGGAGTGGTCGTAGCCGAAACCCGTCCCGGAGCCGTACTCGCGCACCCTCGACACGAACAACCCATGCAGATCGTCGCGGCCAACGCGCTTCAACCGAGTGCACACGCGCTCTATGAGGACCGGGACCGTCAACGTGTTTTCGTGTGCGACCGCTCGGTTTACTCCAACGCTCACCAACGTCAGGCCGGTCTCAATTGGACCGCCCGCGAGGCCATCATTTAGTTCGACCTGATGCACGCCCTGGACCTCATGCGTCGAGGTCGAGCGGGTCGTCGACTTGACCTCAATACCGACCGTTCCCCACGACAGGTCTCGCAGCGACTGCTTCCATCCGCCCCAATTTTCTACGACCAGGGGCAGGTCGTCGTCGGACGCTCGGTGCGTTAGCGAATCCAGGATTAGCATCTCCCCGAAGAGGCCAAGAAGCGCACCATCCGACAGTCGAAGACGTTCAAGAACCAAGTCGAGAACCGGCTCCGACTGGCTGAACGCTGAGGCGAGGTCCTCATCGACCCCTGCACGGCTAAGTTCAGTGCAAGCGAAGGCTGCAACCTGGTCAAAATGCCCCGCCGCAGGCAGGATCAAACGGTTCGCGTCGAAGGCCTTGGTGCCCGGCGCGCCACGAAACCAAGTGCCGAACTCTAGGGCGTCCCGAAGCCCGCGTCGAGCCGAGTGCAATTGCGGACCGACAAGGAAGATCTCGAGCCGATCCTCGGGCGTCCGTGCAACACCGAGGATCTTTGCGGCAGAGATCCAAAAGACTCTTCGCTCGCCGTCACTCTCGGGGCGTACGAGCGCCTGAATGTCAGCAAGCAACTGCTCATAACTAGCCATCATCCTCGTTTCTACGGGGCTCCCACACTGGCTGAGGACTGTTAGCTAGCACGCACGAACGCGGCGAATTGATCGGGTCCGCCCGCCGGTATGCACACGCCCACCGCAATGCACGGATTAGCATCACCCTCGCGCTGGTTCACATAGAAAAGGATCTGACCGTCACTTCCTTCGGGTCTCCATGGGGAATCTCCCGCGGCTGCGACTGGCAATGGCTCGGAGCGGTGGTAGTAGTCGAAGTATTCGTCCCCACGGAAAGCAGTCGGATTCGCACCCGGGTCGTTTGAGCCCCAAGTCCCCTTCATTTCTCCGTCCGCGTTTGCTTTCGCCGTCGCGGGAATGGCAAAATTGAGGGCGTCGAACGGTGCGCCTGCCGTGCGCGCAGTTGACGCACCGAATCGAAGACCCACCCAGAACTTCGGTAACTGGGCTTGCTTTGTTTTGAGATCAGCTCGCGCCCATAGTTCATGGCGTTGGCCTGTCACAAAGAGTCCACGCACGTGCCTTGAACTCACGGCCGACCAGAGGCGAAGGTATGCCGGGATGCCGTACGGGCAATCGTTGCGCGATGGCGAGGGCACCTTCGAAAGCGGGGGGCTCGGCGGGCGATACAGTCGATAGCTCTCAGGCAGCGGCTGAACCGCCGCGATCCGGGTCTCGACTTGCGACCATAGTTCTCCGAGCTGCGTGTCGGAACCAGGCGTGTATCCGGCGTAGGTCAATCGATCGAGCAGGTCGGCTGCATCCAATATTGACACGGGATCCGTGAGAATCCGTCCTCGGCGGATACCCCCAACAACTACTTCTGCCGAGTCGCGCTGCGAAAACAACTCGGCAACGAGACCAGCGTTGGGATCGGGACACTCCGGCAGATTGATTAGCGGGATGAATGGCTTCCGGCCAGGATGCAGGGGCTTTGTCCCGAGGTTGGCTATCTTCCCCGTGGCCAGGAAACCTTGTCCTTGGAGTACGACCGGGCTTGGCGCCGCATCCGACTGATTCATCGACTCAGCGATCACATTGCGGAGTGCCTCGTCGACGTCGTGATAGCTGGCGAAGAAGTCGAGCTGGTGCTGTGGCGCGAATACCCTGCATAGATCTAGGTATGAACCTCGGTATCCGAACCACCGCTGCATCTGCATCTGCGTGTCGGCTCGTGGCGTCTCCGATGTCCGCAGGAAGAGCGTTGTAGAAAGCCCCTCCAAAGTGAGCCCTCGAGCCATGACATTGCCCGAGACAAACATCGTGAACATGTCCCGTGGCGAACTCCAGGAACCATCGTCTCGTTGTCGAGGGTCGTATTCGGGCCGGTCGTCGGCTTCGGGGTCGCTATTGACTACTGCTAGTCGGGTGGCGGGGATGACCTGCGTGATCAGGAGATCCTTGGTTGTCGACCAGTCGGGAAAGGCCGGCCAGTTCACGGTGCTGAACTCATCTTGGATCGCGTGTGCCGATGCTTCATAGCGCGCGAGCCATTCGGACCAGAGATGCTCCTCTTCGAGAAGGCGGGAAACTAGGGACCCCGGCAGGAACGCATCGGACGCGAGGAGTGCGCGCGCTTCGGCGCGGCTAGATGCGCCTGCCCATATCAGCACATCCTCGGCTGTCGTGAATTGATCGAGCACGAGCGAGGATGGGTGAATCAGCATCGAGTGCGGCGTTGGGCACTGCGCTCTGGCACTCGCCCGTGATGGGAACGATGCATAACGCGCGCTCATCGGACCAAGTCGATCAGGATCGCGATGGAGGCGTATCGCACCGGCCACAAGGTACGCGCGGATGGCGTCGCCCAGATCCTCGTCTATGACTCCGGCGGTTGGCGCAGTCAGTCCAGCGGTGCTCCCTCGCCGATAGAAAGTCTCCCCTCCCGTGTAGTAGCGCCGAATTCCCTTCGGCTCAACATAACTGGACGATCGGACCCCAACTTCACCACGATCAAAGGGAGTTCGCAGGCTGACCAAGAAGTCCCGAGGTGAAAGAGGGTTGTGATCCTCCTGGAGGAAGTTCGCCTGCGGTGTCGCGGTATAGGCGACGTAGGTTGAAAACAGGTTGCTGGGAGGGGAATATCCGGGCGGGGCCCAGAGGTCGACGATCGCTCGCGGGATTTGCTTGACGTTTCCGTGAACCGGATCCATCGATGCCTCAATGTTGGCGTCCAGGACTGAGCCGTCGTCGGCCTCATCATCAACGATGAGCATGTGTGCGGGACGGCTCAGCTTTCGAATCTCCGGTAGGACAACGCGGCCCAAGCTTTGCGAAAGCGCCTGCAAATGGCCAGAGTGCTTCAGCGCGACGATAATTATCGGCTGACGCCTCTCGAGCGCCCGCTCTACTCGAGGAGGTGCCAATCTGTATCTCTCGTCGAGCGCTATCCCCACAGCCGGAGGAGTTCTCGGCAAGAGCAGGCGGCGACGCTGCTTCGCCGCCGTGTTTTCCCCGCCATCCAGTTGCACCTCGAGCCGCTCGAGAGTCTGCTGCCACAGGGACAGCCGGGTGCCAGCGAGCACGACGACAATGTCGACGCCGCGATCCAATGACATCGCAATCGACCCAAGCATCGAGGCCGTCTTGCCCGATTGCACGGAGCCCATAACAAGCCCCCGTCGGACCCGCGACTCGGGCCAGTCAGGATGCCCCGGCTCGCCGGCGCCGAACACTCCACGGTCAACGACGTACCGACAATCCAGTTCGAGGACCGTGTGTGCGACATCGGTGAAATCGGCGAGAGAACTTTGATACCGCGACCACCACGAGTCAGTCGGAAGCCCTTGCGCAGCTGGGTGCGCATAGATCGTCTCTGCTGCGCCCCCGCTCGGCAGTCGCGCTTCACTCTCCGTCATCTGGAATCATCGCAAACAGAGATCCGATCCCGGACGACCCAAATTGCTGCCGCATCTTTCGCTCAGCTGCTTCAACGTCAGCCTCGAGAATTTCGGCGACTCTCCGGGCGACCTTCGCTATGAACTCCCACTGGGACTTGGTCTGCGTCTTCTTGGGTCGCGCCCACACCGAGGCTTGTTCGCCACGCTCCGCGGTAGCCGACTCCGCGAACATCTCCTCGGCGTGGTCCTCGACTCGCCCTTCAGCGCTCTCCGGTTCGGAGATGTATGCAATCGTGATTCCGACGAGGCTCCCGACCAACTGGAGCTCCTGCCACTTCTGTCCACTGTCGCCATCTCTGAATTTCGGCGCCCAAAGCTCATCAGCGTACGCTGCGTGAAGCTTCGTTGCGGTCGCGATAGCTTGGAAGAGCTTTCCGACCACAGCGGAATCGTTCAGCTTGGGGTTATTCAGTTGCGGGGTGGCGCCCGTCTTGTCAAACGTACCCTTCGACTTTCTGAGCAGGTCGTCAATGTGCTTCGCCGTCGACGGTAGGTCCTTGCCCCCGGTGTCACCGAGCAACGTGGCGAGCACCCATGAGAGAACCTTCGTACGTCGGTAGCGCGACTCTCCAAAGCCGTACGACTCGAGCGTCGAACCCAAATGCTCCACGTCAGGCCAGACGCTCGCCAGAGCCGGAGCAACTCGCTCAACGTCATCGATCGTCTTTACTTGAGAATCGCCGGCCGCGACCAGAGTCGCTGGGGTCAACTTCAGCTCGTGGAAGATTGCGTTGCGGATCTCCTCGGCGTTGAGGTGCACTCCCTGCTTGTTGTAGAGCTTGAAAACCTCGTGAATCTGGCTTTGAGTCGCTTTCTTGTATTCGATCACCGGGATCTTGTATGCAACGACTGACTCAAAGAGGTCACGGACCGTAATCTGCTCGTCAGCAACCGAGATCACGAAGTCACCAATGTCAGAGAAGTACTTCCCCTTGAGTGGCGCAAGTGGGCCATTGAAGACAGTCTCGTTGCTACCCAGCCTGAATGGAAAGAAGTACTGATCCTCAATCTTCGACGTGAGCGCCTCGTGCCGCAGGGCTTTCCACATCTTCTTGAACGTCGAGTAGTTCTCCTCGAATGCTTTCCTGAGCTGTCCTCCTTGCGCGTGGTAGTCGTCCGCAAGCTGAACGCGCTCGATGGCAAGAGGGTGCTTCCCCACAAACCGCAGGATGGCGGTGAGGCGCTGCTTGCCATCGACAACCTCGTGGGGCTGTCCTGGCTGATCGGGGCGCAGAAGGATGACGGACGGCAAGGGGATTCCGCGCAGGACGGACTCGATCAGCATCTGCCGGGCGCTGGTAGTCCAGACGTCCCCGCGCTGATAAGAAGGTGTCAGATTGAGTTTCTTATGTGTGAATTGATAGATGGGCCACACCTCAGTTGTCGCTGAGACTGGCTTAAGCGGTTCGGCCTCGTCTGGCTCGGGCTCGTCGTCCCAGGCTTCCTTCCACGCATCCGAGGCGGCCCTCCTGCTTCCGGTCTCCCCGAATTGCTCGACGAAGACCTGCTGGATTCGACTTGCCTGATCAACTCTCTCGAAGAGTCTGCCCAGGCCCGCTGCGTTCAGGCGCGGGAGACCATCGGAGTCCTCGATTCCATCGCCCAACTGTTCGAAGCCGAGCGTATTGGCGAGTGTCTGAACAAAAGCGTCTGGACTGGCATCGGGAAGATCTTCGCCCAGGCGGAGCCACCCCTGTACATCCGCGAGTCGATCCATCCAGGCTGACGTGGTGAAGTCCACCTCGCTAGCGCTGAAGGTGCCACCAACGTGCTCAAACTCGTCCGGGGTGTCGGACTGCTCGGAGATCGCGGCGAGTCGATCTGCTATGTCCGCGCGCAACTGGACGAGCGGGTCGTCCAGAATCTCGTCCTCAGAAACCGCGTAGTTAGTTGACACGTGCACTCCCACTTCACCCGCGCTACGCGGCGACATTCTTATCGACGGGCCAGGACACGGCCGACATTCCCTTCAATAGGGGCTCGGCGATCGCCCCGACAACGCGCGCATTCACGGCGTTCCCGAGAGCTTTGTACGCTGCAAGGTCATTCTCCGGCAGAACGACGCTGCCGAGGCTCTGAAGGGCTGCGCACTCCCGCGGAGTCATATAGCGCCGCACACCAATGATGTTCTTGCCGAGGATCGGGACTTGCGTGTGGGTCATCGCAATCAGGCTGGGAGCCGTACTCGTTCGCTTCACTCGGATTCCTGACGCGCGAACCTGCAGCACGTAGTCGTCAATCTCGCGGCGGCCGCCCTGCACGTTCCACTCGAACTTCTGGAGACTCTGCGGGAACTCCCATGGCCTCCACTCGTTCATCCAGTCGACGAGCCACCTGCGATTAGCCCAAAAGAACTGACGATTCTGACGAATGAACGACTGTTTCCATTGGGGGAATACAAAGTCGCCATCCCTGCGGGCATAGCTGGGGAGAACATCGTACTGCTGTTCGCGGCTCAGGCCGTTCAGTTCGTGCCCGAAACTTCCCGAGTAGCGGTCGAGGTCGCGCGGGCCTTTCTCTCCCCAGATTGCGGGCGGTGTGCCTTCGTCGTCGAACGGGTAGTCAGCGCCAAATTCCATCGACCAAATCGGAAACGAGGGCAACTTGACATCCTGCGGTGCTGCCCGCAGGAACGCTCCCCACATGTCGATCGCGCGGAGTGTTTGAGGAAGAATGTCGCGGTTCGGCATTGCTGACGCGTCCAAGACGGACGAGATGTCCGTGCTTTCGTGGGTCGGGTCGGGCCACCTGAAGCCATCTAGACCGTCCCGTGACCCGACGAAGTACACCCGCTCACGGATCTGCGGGTCGCCGAACTGGTGGGGGGAGTACTTCCTCCAGTCGACCGCATAACCGGCGGCGCGCAACTCCTCCAGGATCGTTTTGAGCGTCTCACCCTTCTTGTGCCGCACGATGTTAGGCACGTTCTCCAGAATGAACCGCCGCGGCTGCTTCTCCTTGAGGATGTCGAGCACCTTGAAGAAGAGTTGCCCTTGCAGGGTGTGGCCGAACCCGAGTTGCTCGCCGGCTTTCGAGAATGGTTGGCAGGGGAAGCCGGCTGTGAGCACCTGATGGTCGGGGACCTTCTCGCGGATGGTCTCGGGGGTGTCGAGCTCATTCACGTCTGACCAAATTTTGGCCGTTGGGAAGTTGATCGCGTAGAGCGCACTGAGCGTCGGCTCCCACTCCGCAGCGAACACTCCTCGACCGCCTAGCCGTTCTAGCGCAACATGAAAACCGCCCAGGCCGGCAAAAAGGTCGATGAAGTCGAAGCCCTCACCAATGTCCGTCACATGCTCCCCCTTGCCGTGTCGCCGTCCCAATCTAGCGGTGCCCCACCGACACGGCCGGCTGCGCCGCGGCGTGGAGGTCGACTCTGCGTTGATCGGCTCGACTTATGCCGCAAAGACCAGAAAGCGGCGTTCGAGGCGATCCGGGTCTGGGCGCTCGCTGACCTGGCGAGGCACGACCAAGGTCCGACCGTCCATCTCCTGGAGCCCGTATCTCAGCATCGGTCCATCGACCTCAGCGAGGACGTCTTCGCGAACATGCACGCGGTAGTCGCCGTCGATACCGACCACCTGGCGATCGTATGCCGCGTGATGGATCTTGCACAGCGAGAGACCATTGGTTACGGAAGCCGTGCTGTCCTCCAAGCCGTCCGGGGTGATGTGGGCCGCATCCAGTAACTCAGGGTGTGCGAGCGTGCAGATCGCGCATCGCGCTCGATATGCATGGAGCACGCGCATACGAAAACTCTTCTGGTGTAGACGTGCCTGCACGACGCGGTCGGCATACCTGCGCTGCGGTGCGGTGAGCTGGCTGGGATCCCCGAAAAGCGTTAGCGACTCGTCGAGAGCCACGTCCACGTAGCCCGCATTGGGGTCGTCATTCACGATGTAGACCGGGTATCGAGGCAGGTAGAGGGAGGGGAGTATCTCTTGGAACATGATCAGCGGCTCGCCGCTTGCGGCCGCGCGCCGGAGTTTGATGTTCCGTCCACTCAGCAGCGGGCGGCCGGGGAGTCGCTCATACGAGTATTTCTGCACGGGGCCGTCGATCTCGTCCGCGTACGGTGATTTCAGAGTCTGAGTGATCGAGAGCGTTGCGTCGAACCCTGTCGGATTCCAGATGCCGTTCTGGCGATCCATCAATCCAATGGTGTGGCCTTCGTAGGAGTACGCCGTTCGCAGGAATTCGCGGCGGAACTCGTAACCACCAAGATCGATCTCCTGGCGCTCCAACCATTCGAAGATGCTTTGTCGAATGAGCGCCTGCTCAACTGCGGTCCACGTCACGCGAGCGCCTCGCGCTCACCGCGTTGCGGCTCCATGCCACGGCAGGCCGACGCGGCTGTCGCAACGGGGAAGTCGCGTCGTCGGGCGTCGACAATGTCCGCGGCGCGCAGGGTCACGTTGATCACTCTCAGGCCTCAGCCCTCCTCAGCAAAGCGAACTCCGAATCAGCAGCGTATCGGTTGAATCCACCGCTCGATGCTGGTCGTTGGAGCCGTTTGCCCCGCTATCGTGCTGACTTACTGGCATCGCCGGAGAGTGCTCTTCTCCAGGATTTGAGCTCGACCTCTCGGGATCACGCCCGATAGGAACATATCGGGCGCGTCCGACTTGAACTTTCGGACGCTGGACGGGCAGTTTCACAGCTGCCAATCCATCGCCCGAGTTGTCGCTGGCATTGTTGTGACGGCAGCCTCACGCGAGCTTGTTGCGGCCTGCTCGAGCCACAAGACGCACGGAGAAGCGAGAGCCGGCACCCGTTCGCGAACGGGGTCAACTGCAAGGGCAGCAAGATTCCGGACATCTCCCTCGCAGGTCGCTGCACACGATGGCCCGTGAGACAGGGATGTGGTGGTCGACAAAGTGGAGTGAGGACCATGAGAACGCCCCCCGCGCGGTAGTAGTCGAGTTCCGGTCCGCGGACAACCGAAACTCCGCAGGCGAGGGCGGTCCGCGATCAGATCCGCGAGGTCGTAGTGGTTGCACCTATAACCTGATCTAGTGAACGGCGCCGTCAGCGGGACCCCGCAGCTAATCCCTCTCAGCAGGCTCCGCCTGGACTGGGAGAACCCCCGGTTGCCCAGCGAGATGCAGTCGCCCGATAAATCACAGCGCGAACTCGCTTTGTACATCAACAAGCACTATGACCCACTGCGGATTGCCGACAGCATCTCACGTCACGAATACTTTCAGAGTGAGCCGCTCATCGCGGTCGAGGAGGACGCTGGCTACAGGGTCATCGAGGGCAATCGTCGACTCACCGCCCTGATGGGGTTGGCGGACGGAGAGCTCAGAGCTGTTTTCGCCGAGGAGAACAAGGGCTGGAACCGCATCCCCGACCCAACGTACCCAGACCTGATTCCTGTCGTTGTGGTTGGGAGCGCCCAGAGTGTGGCGCCGCTGCTTGGCTATCGTCACATCTCGGGGATCGAACCCTGGGATCCGTTCGCGCAGGCCAGGTACGTCGCGCGACTCGTCGAGAGGGACGGACTGAGCCTCGATGAGGTTGCTGAACTGGTCGGTCGAAGGCCGACCGAGGTTCGCTCGATGTATCGCGACTACGACATTCTGCAGCAGGCTCAGTCGATGTTTGGCCTGGACACTACCGGCGCGCGCAACGCGTTCGGCGTATTCACGAACGCCCTTGGACGACGGGCTGTTCAGACGTACATCGGGGCGCCTCCGCCCCGTGGAGTCGACCCGGGAGAGCACCCCCTTCCTGCGGACCGCGGCGCGCAACTCGAGAACCTACTTCGATGGATCTTTGGCGGCAAGCGAGGCGAGGGCCGCGTCATTTCCGACAGCAGACAGTTGACGGAACTTGCTCGGGTCCTTGGGAACACAACCGCGACTGCCGTTCTTGAGAGTTCGGGCGACCTTGGTGATGCCTTTGACGCCATGTCTGACCCAGAGGAACAATTCCACCGGTCATCCTCGATCATCCGTCGAGAGCTTCGGAAGGTGAGGACTCTCGCCAAGACACAGGTTTCCAAGTCGGCAGTTCAGGAATTCGTGACCGTCGTCTCTGGCGCCCTGACTGAGATCGCGGAACTGGGATCGGGGCCGCAGGAATGAGGACCGTGGAGCCCCCCGGAGACTTCAATCCTCACTCGCTCGCGGAGTTTGCAGAGGCGGTTCTGTTTCTGAGCGACGACGATTACCTGAGCGCGAGCGAGTTCAAGAACTACTTTCTGAGCGGCAGCCAGCCAAGCGACGCGGAGGTGGAACTCGCTCTTCAGGAGATCCGGCGGCGTTCAGAATCATTCGGGCGGCTCTACCCTTTCGTGGAAGTCGATCGGGGGGTAATGCTTGATCGTTCGCCAACTGCGGATCTATACGCGTGCTTGATGCTGCTGTCACTCAAGAACACGAATCTGCGACGTGTGGGCGATTACCAGCGCTCCGATCCGCTGTTCGATTCGATTTCGCGCCTGGCATTCCGGAACAACCTCGGGTCGACTGCCGACTCGCTCATCTTCGGCTGGCCGCCACGCGATGATCGGCCCGCAAAGTTCTCGCTCGCGGTCGCGTGGGTAGCGACGAAGATAGGCGTGGCCCTGAGCGGTGCAACGATTCTCGATATCTACAAGGACGCCGGGGTCGATGTGATTGCTTGGAAGCGGTTCCCGGATCCACGAAACGGCTTCGTCACGCTCATCGCGCAGAACACCGTTCAGTTCGACTTTCGGAACAAGCCAAGGGACCTGATGCCCTCCCTCTGGCGGAAGTGGCTCGCACTCGGCGCTGAGCCCATCGCCGGATTCGCGATCCCATTCTCCCTTCCGGTCAACGACCCGTGGTGGGAGTTGATCACCACAGACATCCACGTGGTACTGGATCGGGGTCGACTCATGCACGAGCTGAAGGACGAGGATCCAACCGGATGGCCAGACTGGGTGGAGATCCAGGACTTCGTTCGGGAGGAGTCTGTCGAGACCGACGATGACACCGACAAGACGATCACGCTCGTACGTCCACGAAAGGGGGCGTCGTCCGCGCTCGCGGAGTCCCAAAAGTCTGGAGCGAACTAGCTCTCTTCCGAAGGGCGTCGGCGCCAGGCCATGCCTTCTGGTGCCTCAAGAGATTCCGCCCTTTCCGCGGCCACCCAAATGGCGATGCCCTTCAGTCCGATCCAGACGCACAAACTTCTGACAACAGACCCGTCGATGCACGCAGGCACCCGGGGTGAGCGGCCCCATCCAGAAGCATCCACCTACACGTACCTGCATGCCAGAAAAATCCCTGGATAATCGGCAAAACGCACCCTATTCTGGCGGCATGCGAGGAGGCCTCGAGCGATGGAAGCGAGGTGTCGATTCCCGAGGGGTTCGACAGGCGATCTCGTACGCGCTCGAGGGCACCTGCGATGCTCACCGGCAGCACTCCCCTGGGGTTGACGCGCTCGAAGCGTACGGTGCGGCATCCGGTTCGACCGTCTCACGGTTCATCGTGGCGAACGGCGTCATCACTTCCGACGAACTCACCGCCCGTAGCCTTCGTGTCTGGCTCACCGGGCACGACCCGGTCACCGGCGAAGAGCGCGGTCATCAGCGACTAAGCCCCGACGCCGACCTGCTGCTCGACGGAACGCTCAACCACCCGAAGTCGTACAGCATCGCCGCGCTGCTGCATCCCGAACTCGCCACCGAATTCGAAGCTCTCCAAGACCGGCTGCGTGCACGCATCCTGCTCACGTGGCAGACGGAGCTCAACGCGCGGCGCGGGCCTGGAGGGCTCGTCCGCGAGGAGATCACCCGCATCGAGGTCGTCGAGCTGCAGCATCGGCGCTCGCGCGCGCTCGACCCGCACATCCACCGTCATCTCTGGCTGAGCATCAAGGTGCTCGGCGTGGACGGCAAGTGGTCCAACCTCGACTCGCGCGTCGCGATGAAACTGCATACCGTCGTCAACGCCGAGGGCGAGCTCGCCGCCCGCACCGATCCCGCCTGGATCGACGCGCTCGCCCGGCACGGATACACGCTCGACGACACCGGGGAGATCGCCGAACTCGCTGGCGCCGTCCGACCCGTCTCACGTCGCTCGGCGCAGATCGAAGGCAATCGCGCGCGCCTGATCGCGGAGTGGTCGGCGGCGCACGGAGGATCCGCGCCGAGCGTGGAGGTGCTGCAACAGATCGATCGACGCGCATGGGCGGTGTCGCGTCCGAGCAAGCCGACCGATCTCGATGAGGCGGCTTGGGAGGCCCGCGTCCGCGACGAGATCACAGCAATCGATCCGAGTCTGACCACCCTGCGCGCAACCATTCAAGTCGCTGCGATTGATCCCCATGCCGTTGACCTGGATCTGCTCGCTGCACAGGCGGTCGTCGACGCGGACGAACGGTCCACCTCATGCGGCGGGAGGTTCAGCGTCTTCGACATCCGCGCGGGTGCGATACGCGCGCTCTCGCGCACAGGCGTCGTTGCGGAGCGCGACCTGCTCGACGGCGTGATCGCCGAGATCACGGAGCGTGCCACGCGTTCCGTCTACCGGCTCGTTTCGGATGGCCCGCCCCCGCACGTCAAGGCGTTCATGGCGACCGAGACCGTGCGCGCCAAGGTTCGTCTCGCCGGCCGCTTGGACGTGCTCGCCCGACCCGGGCGCTCCCTGCTGCCGGACGAGTTGCACCGGCTCGCACCGAACGCGGATTTGTCGGCGCTGGATGCGTCGCAAAGCGGTGCCGCGTGCGCCATCGCCGGCACGGACGGGCTCGTAACGGTGACCGGCCCCGCCGGCGCGGGCAAGACGACGATGCTGCGCGCTGCGTTCGCGGCGCTCGCGTCGCAACGGCGGCGGATGCTCGTTGTTGCTCCCACGCGGAAGGCGGCATCGGTGGCGTCTCGCGAGGTCGGGGCCGCGGCATCCAGTATTCATGGCTTGCTTTCGGACCACGGCTACCGATGGGGCACCGACGAGGCCGGGGCGAAGGTGTGGACCAGGCTTCGAATGGGAGAAGTCGATCCCAGCACGGGCGCCGTGTACGGCGGACCAACCCAGTACGCGTTGCGTTCTCGCGATCGGATCGTCGTCGACGAAGCCGGCATGGTCGACCTGCAGACGGCAAACGTCCTCGTCGAGCTCGCGATCGAGCAGGGTGTCGGGCTGGCGTTCGTGGGTGACACCCATCAGGCGTTGCCTGTCGGACATGCGGGTGCGATGAGTTCTGCGATCCGGCACGCGAACGCTGCGGTCGAGCTCGACACGGTGCACCGGTTCCGTGATCCCGACTACGCGGCGCTCACGCTGCGGCTCCGGGATGCGGGTGATCGCGAGCGCGCGCTGGTGGTTGCGGGCGAGCTTGCCGAACACGGTCACGTCGACCGGGTCGAACATCACAACGCGGCGCGTGAGCGGATGATCGACGCGTACTTCGACTGGCACGCACGCGGCAAGCGGGTGACGCTGGTATCTGGCACGAATGCTGCGGCGGATGCGATCAATGACGCCATCCAGCAGCGGCGAGTCGATCAGGGCGAGCTCGACGTCCGCGTCGCCGCGTGGGGACTCTGGCAGCAGCGCATCCTCGTCGGCGACACCGTCTAGAA
>Ga0160448_100127_pt1 | contig 36524 bp, 33 predicted proteins | sample HID1973M_E1MG_FD_108269 | JGI IMG/M metagenome (GOLD analysis project Ga0160448, IMG submission 108269) | Enriched mosquito-associated microbial communities from UW Madison campus, WI, USA - HID1973M_E1 MG | ecosystem: Host-associated > Arthropoda: Insects > Digestive system > Unclassified ...
GCCGCCCCGACGGGCATGGGCGCGTCGGTTTCGGCAGACGTCCGTGTCGTGACGAAACCGAACGTGGCACATCCATGTGCCACTCGCGCCCATACCCGCCGGGACGTCACCCGGCGCCTTGATGTCCCCATTCTTCAAAAGCGCGCCGGGAGGGGGGAAGAGAAGAGCGACGTCACTGACGTCGAGCGATCGGAACGGCCCGGCCTTCGTTCGCCCTCATCGATCAACTCATCGAAGTCCGTTGGTCTGAGCCGGCCGGGGGGCGGGGAACCTGCTCTGCTCTTCTCTTCCCCCACCCCCGGCGGGTCGGCGCCCACACCGTAAGTCAGGGCCAAACCAACCGCTAAACAAGGCGCGCCCTCAATAAACCCCAACACAGCCCGCGAAAGCGGGCGCCCCGCTTCAGCCAATAACCCCCCCCCGGCGCACAACCGCCCCAGCGCTTATCATCCGCCCCATGACGACGATGATCGACGCCACCGAGCTGGAAGCCCTGTTCGACGCCGTGCCCGACGTCCTGTTCTTCGTCAAGGACCGCCAGGGCCGCTATACCCACGTCAACCAGACCATGCTGCGGCGACTCGGGCTCAAGTCGCGCAAGGACCTGGTCGGCAAGCGCGTGGCCGAGGTCTACCCGGTCGGCCTGGGCGGCAATTACGCCAACCAGGACGAGCAGGTGCTCGCCGGCGCGGTCATCGACAACGTGCTGGAGTTGCACCTGTTCGCCAACCGCGAGACCGGCTGGTGCCTGACCTGCAAGCGGCCGCTGGTCGTCGATGGCAAGGTCGCCGGCATCATCGGCATCTCGCGCGACCTCGGGCCGCAGGAAGGCCGTGATGCGCAGCGCGACGAGCAGTACGAGAAGCTGCGCCTGGCGCTGGCCTACCTGCATGCGCATTACACCCAGCAGGTGCGCATGCAGACCCTGGTCGACCTGACCGGGTTTTCGATGTCCAAGCTGCAGCGCTCGTTCCGGCGGGTCTTCCAGCTCACGCCACAGCAGGTGCTGCTGCGCCTGCGGCTGCACCGGGCGATGCAGCTGCTGGACGAGGGCACGCACAGCCTGACCGAGATCGGCCACGCCTGCGGTTTCAGCGACCAGAGCGCGTTCACCCGCCAGTTCAAGGCTGCCACCGGCCTGACCCCGCGCGAGTACCGCGGCATGTCGGTGGCCCAGCGTGGTCGCATCCAGGCCGAGCTGCCGGCCGAAGGGTAAGCGCGGCGACTCAGTGGGATGGTTTCTTCTTCCCGCCGCCGTCCTGTTTGTTCACCGTGGCCCAGGCGATGCGCTCGGCGCTTTTCTCGCTGCGGCCCTGCTGGCGCTCGCTTTGTTCGATATGTCGGGCCTGGCGCTTCTGCTTGTCGGTGTAGCTGGATTTGTCTCCGCGTGGCATGGTCATCTCCTCTTGGTTGGGTCAAGCCAGCAGGCGCAGCTTCTTCTCGCGCGCCCACTGGCGCGTGCGCGCGGCGGCGATGAAGCCCTTGCCGTCGCTGGCCTCGACGACGCCGGCATCACGGCCGACATTGGCCGCCTTCAGCAATGGCTGCGCACCTTCATCCCAGGCAATCGCTTTCAGGTGCGCCCAGGCGTCGGACACGAAGCCGACGGCGGCCGAATCCTTCGCCAGCTGCTTGCCGGCCTCGGGTGAGAGCACCACGGCCACGGCATCGAACACGATCGAAGGCGTGCCGGCCAGCTGGCCATCGGCGGGCAGCCGCTTGCCGTCGTCCAGCCGCACCCCGGTGATCTTCGGGGCGACGATCCTGACCCGCGCACCATCGGCCTCGGCCGCCTTGCGCAGCGACCTGACCAGCACGGCATCGGAATCTTCATGCACCAGGATGCCGACGATGCGCCCCCGCAGCGTGGGTTTCATCTTGCCGATGATCTGCAGGGCGGGGGAGGGCGGCATGTCGATCGGCGCGATCCTGGCGTCGGGCGCCGGCGGCAGCGACGCCAAGCCCAGCCCGTCGGCGACACGCTGGGCGAGCGCGGGATCGATGTGGCGCAGGTGGCCGACGATGGCTTCGCGCACGTGTGCCGTCTCCACCTTGGACAGCTCGAACACCAGCGCCGACGCGACATGCGCCTGCTCCGGCGCGCTCTGGCTTCGATAGAACAGCCTCGCCTGGCTGTAGTGGTCGGCGAAACTCTCCGCGCGTACGCGGCCCTTGGCGCCATCGTCGGCGGGGCCGGCATGGCTGTGGAATCCGCGCGCGTCGGCGCGGGGGGAATCGGCCTGCAGCGAACTGGGTTCGTAGGCCACGCGGCCTTTCGGGCGCTGCATCTGCATATGCCCGTCGCGCTGCTGGTTGGCGAATGGGCACTGTGGGGCGTTGACCGGGATCTGGTTGAAGTTCGGGCCGCCGAGGCGGATCAGCTGGGTGTCGAGGTAGGAGAACAGCCGGCCCTGCAACAACGGGTCGTTGCTGAAGTCGATGCCGGGCACGATGTTCGCCGGGCAGAACGCTACCTGCTCGGTCTCCGCGAAAAAGTTGTCCGGCCAGCGATCGAGCACCATGCGCCCGATGACCTGCAGCGGGATCGTTTCTTCCGGAATGATCTTGGTCGGATCCAGGTGGTCGAACGGAAACTGCGCCGCCTGCTCCTCGGTGAACAGCTGTACGGCCAGGTCCCATTCGGGCAGCTCGCCGGCCTGGATGGACTCGAACAGGTCGCGGCGATGGAAATCCGGATCGGCGCCGGCCAGCTTCACGGCCTCGTCCCACAGCGTGGACTGCAGGCCGAGCCGCGGACGCCAGTGGAACTTGACGAACGTGCTGCGGCCCCGGGCATCGACCAGGCGGAAGCTGTGGATGCCGAAGCCCTCGATCATGCGCAGCGATCGCGGGATCGCGCGATCGCTCATCGCCCACATGATCATGTGCATCGACTCGGGCGTCAGCGAGATGAAGTCCCAGAAGGTATCGTGCGCGCTTGCGGCCTGCGGGAACCCGCGATCAGGCTCCATCTTCACCGCATGGACCAGATCGGGGAATTTCATCGCGTCCTGGATGAAGAACACCGGGATGTTGTTGCCGACCAGGTCGAAGTTGCCCTGGCGGGTATAGAACTTCACCGCGAAGCCACGCACGTCGCGCGGAGTGTCGATCGAGCCGGCACCGCCGGCCACCGTGGAGAATCGCGTGAAAAGCGGCGTGCGCGCCCCGACTTCGGTGAACAGCGCGGCAGTGGTGTACCTGGCCAGGGATTTCGTCAGCTCGAAGTAGCCGTGCGCGGCGGTGCCGCGCGCATGCACGATGCGCTCGGGAATGCGCTCGTGGTCGAAGTGGGTGATCTTCTCGCGGAGGATGAAGTCCTCCAGCAGGGTGGGGCCGCGTGGACTGGCGCGCAACGAGTTCTGGTTGTCGGCGACGATCACGCCCTGGTTGGTGGTCAACGGCGGATGTCCGCCGCCGGCGGCCTGGTGCAGTTCATCGCCGCTTCCGCGCCGGTCACCGCCGGTGGCCGCGGTGGCGCGGGAGGTGTGGACGGACCTGGTGGGCGGCTTGGCGGTCGGTTTGCGGGCGGCCATTGATCTCTCCGGGCACGGATAGGGGTGCGGCCCCGGCAGGCTGGTCGGACGCGGGTTAACCTTCGGTGTCGGTGGCTGGCGCGGCATCCACCCGGGCTTCACGACGCGCGGGGTGAATACGCTGTCCGCCATGGTCCGCGCGTCGCGTTCACTCCAGGCGTGCGGCTGGCCGCCAGGCCGCATCGGTTCCTACAGGAGGTAAGACCATGTACGCGCTGCCCTTGATCCTCGCCCTGCAGGGTGCCGCCGCCGCGCCACCGCCGCCGCCACCATCCGCGCCGGTGGCCGAAACCCGCTTCGGCGTGACCCTGCATGATCCCTACCGCGGCCTGGAGAACGTCAAGGACCCCGCGGTCGCCGCATGGATCCGCGGCCAGTCCGACTACACCCGGCGCCTGCTCGATTCGATCCCGCAACGGGCTGCCCTGCTGGCCGACATCCAGCGGCTGGAGCGTGCCACGCCTTCGCAGCTGGAGGATGCCGTGCTGGTACCCGGTGGTCGCATCGTGCTGCGGCGCAGGGCCGCCGGCGCCGAGAGCGCCGGCCTCTACCTGCGCCAGCCCGATGGCAGCGAGCGGCTGCTGCTCGATCCGCGTGCCGGACGGCCGAAGGACGCGCCGCAGAGGGCGATCAACTACGCGGTGCCTTCGCCGGATGGCAGCAAGGTCGTGGTCGGGATGTCGGAGGGCGGCTCGGAGGAGGCCACCGCCGAGGTCATCGACAGCGGCGACGGCCAGGTCATCGATGCGTCGATCCCGCGCGTGAACTTCGGTGTGTCGTGGCTGCCGGACGGCAGCGGCTTCTTCTACAACCAGATGCAGGCGCTCAAGCCGGGCCAGCCGGTCGGCGACCGGCAGTTGAACAGCCAGGCCCGGTTGCACCGGCTTGGCCAGCCACCGGCGCGCGATCGCGTGGTGTTTGGCAACCAGTTGTCGTCCTCCGGGGCGGTGACTCCCGCGCAGATGCCCTATGTCACCGCCAGTGCCGGCAGCGACTGGGTGCTGGGCGAACCGGCGACGGTGGAGAACCGCCGCGTGCTGCGGTTGGCCCGGCTGGAGGACGTGCTCGGCAACCCGGCGCCGGCGTGGACGCCATTGCTGGCCCTGGACGACAACATCCGCAGCTACCTGCTGCGGGGCGACGCGCTCTACCTGCTGTCCAGCGCGCAGCCCGGGCGCAGCATCGAGCGGATGTCGCTGTCCGATCGCGCGCACCGGCGCAGTACGGTGGTGCCGGCGGGCGAGGGTGTCATCGACGAGATCTATTACGGCAATGAAGCGCTGTATTACGTGGTGCGCGCGCCCAGCGGCGTGGGCATGAAGCTGTTCCGCCTGGGCTGGGACGAAGCCAAGCCCAGCGAGGTGCCGATGCCCGGCGTCGAGGCGCTGCACGTGTATGCCGCGCAACCCGGCTCCAGTGGCCTGCTGGTCGGCGGCGATGGCTGGACGCGGTTCTTCGACGTGCTGCGGGTCGACGCGACGGGGGCGGTGGCCTCGTCCGGGCTGCAGGCGCAGCCGTCCGGCGTTGCCAGCGATGACCTGGTCGCGGAGATCGTCGAAGTGCCCAGTACCGACGGCGCGAGGGTGCCGCTGTCGATCGTGTCACGCCGCGGCACGCCGCGCGATGGCAGCGCGCCGCTGTTCATGCAGGGCTACGGCGCATACGGCTTCAGCACTGATCCGGTACTGATCCCCGCGCACCTGGCCTATTTCGATCGCGGCATCACCCGTGCGTTCTGCCACGTGCGCGGCGGAGGCGAGAAGGGCGAGGCCTGGTATCGCGATGGCTTCCAGGCCAGCAAGCACCACAGCTGGGAAGACTTCAATGCCTGCGCCGAGTACCTGGTCAACCACGGCTATACCCGCAGCGAGCGCCTGGGCGCGGCCGCCGGCAGTGCCGGTGGCATCCTGGTCGGCAACGCGTTCCTGTCACGCCCGGACCTGTATCGCGCGGTGATTCCGCTGGTCGGCGTACTCGACTCGGTCGGTACCGCGTTGCGTGATCCGAACGGCCCGGGCAACTGGCCCGAGTTCGGCGATCCGAACACCGAGGAAGGTTTCCGTTCGCTTCTGGCGATGAGCAGCTATGAAAAGGTGCGCGACGGCACCGCGTATCCCGCCGTGCTGCTGACCCATGGGTTCAACGACCCGCGCGTGGCGGTGTGGAACTCGGCGAAGATGGCCGCGCGGCTGCAGGCTGCCACCCGCAGCGGCCTGCCGGTGCTGCTGGACATCGACTATGACGCCGGCCATGGCATCGGCTCGGCGCAGAGTTCGGTCGACAACGAACGCGCCGACATGATCAGCTTCCTGCTGTGGCAGTTCGGCGTGCCGGGCTACCAGCCGGAGCAGGGCGCATCGGTGGCCGGGGCGGGGCGCTGATCCGCGTTCGCGCGTGCGCCATGCGGGGGCGACGGGTTGCGGCCTGGCGGCCGCTGGGGCTTTGGTCTCCTGATGGTGCTTGGTTTGGTTGGCCTTCGCTGGCGCTGGCGCCGGGGTGAGTTGGCCGCGGGCGTTGCGGCGCGATGCCTGCTGCCGCTCATGTCCCCCGGCTCGGGCCTGCGGCCCAAGCCTCCTCCTCTACTTCCCGTCAGCAGGCATCGCGCCGCAACGCTTCACAAACCATGGCCGCCGAAGCAGAAGCAGAAAGCGAGACGAAAGAGCGAGAAGCAGAAAGTGAGGGTGAGTGTGGGGATTGATTCCAGCGTCCTGCCTCCCGCGACACTGCGGCTTTTCGCGAGATTCCATCGCCCTCAGCGCAATCCCACGACAACCGACCTGCATCGAAGGCCAGCCAGGTCCCAGCCAGCGAACAGCCGGAACCCTGCGGCCGCCAGGTCGCAGATCAACGAACAGCCCAAAAAAAGGGCCGCGAAGCGGCCCGGAAAACACGCAAATCCAGCCGGCGCCGCCGCAGCGGCGCCGGCGTCGGGGCATCAGGCCTCGACGTCTTCCTTGTAGGCATCCACCGGGATGCACGCGCACATCACGTTCTTGTCGCCGTAGACGTTGTCCACGCGCGCCACCGGCGGCCAGTACTTCTGCAGCTTCAGCGACGGCAGCGGGAACGCCGCCAGCTCGCGCGGATACGCATGCGTCCATTCGCTGGCGCTCACCGCCGTGGCGGTATGCGGCGCGTTGCGCAGCGGGTTGTCCTCGCGGTCCAGCTTGCCTTCCTCGACCGCGCGGATCTCGTCGCGGATCTGGATCATCGCGTCGATGAAGCGGTCCAACTCGTGCAGCGACTCGCTCTCGGTCGGCTCGACCATCAGCGTTCCGGCCACCGGGAAGCTCAGCGTCGGCGCATGGAAGCCGAAGTCGATCAGGCGCTTGGCCACGTCCTCGGCGCTGATGCCGGTGCTGTCCTTGAGCGGGCGCAGGTCGAGGATGCACTCATGCGCGACCAGGCCGTTGCGGCCGGTGTAGAGCGTCTCGTAGTGCGGTTCCAGGCGCTTGGCGATGTAGTTGGCGTTGAGCAGCGCCAGCTGGGTCGCGCGGCGCAGGCCCTCGTTGCCCATCATCGTCACGTACATCCAGCTGATCGGCAGGATCGAGGCCGAGCCGAAGCTCGCCGCCGACACCATGCCCACCTCGCCAACGCCGCCGAAGGTCTTCGGCAGGAACGGCGCCAGGTGCGACTTGACCGCGCACGGGCCCACGCCCGGGCCGCCACCGCCGTGCGGGATGCAGAAGGTCTTGTGCAGGTTGAGGTGCGAGACGTCCGAACCCCACTTGCCCGGCTTGGCCACGCCGACCAGCGCGTTCATGTTGGCGCCGTCGGTATACACCTGGCCGCCGTGCTGGTGGATGATCTCGCAGATCTCGACCACCTCTTCCTCGAACACGCCGTGCGTGGACGGGTAGGTCATCATGATCGCGGCCAGGCGGTCGCTGTACTTCTCCGCGTTGCGGCGGATGTCCTCGACATCGACGTTGCCATTGGCATCGGTCTTGGTGACCACCACGCTCATGCCGCACATCTGCGCCGAGGCCGGGTTGGTGCCGTGCGCCGAATCCGGGATCAGGCAGATGTCGCGATGGCCTTCGCCGCGCGAGCGGTGGTAGGCGCGGATCGCCAGCAGGCCGGCGTACTCGCCCTGCGCGCCGGAGTTCGGCTGCAGGCTGACCGCGTCATAGCCGGTGCATTCGACCAGCATCGCCTCCAGTCCGTCGATCAGCTCCTTGTAGCCCAGCGCCTGCTCGGCCGGGGACAACGGGTGGATGCCGCCGAATTCCGGCCAGGTGACCGGGATCATCTCGGACGTGGCATTGAGCTTCATGGTGCACGAACCCAGCGGGATCATCGTGCGGTCCATCGCCAGGTCCTTGTCCGACAGCGAACGCATGTAGCGCAGCAGTTCGTGCTCGCTGTGGTGGGTGTTGAATACCGGGTGGGTCAGGAACGCGGTGTCGCGCAGCAGGCCAGACGGCAGCGCGTCGGCAGTGGCGGCATCGAGCGCATCGATGTCCGCGCTGGCGCCGAACAGCGCGGCCAGCGCGATGACGTCGGCGCGGGTGGTGGTCTCGTCCAGGCTGATGCCCAGGTGGCGCCCGTCGATGCGGCGCAGGTTGATCTTCGCGGCGACCGCCTTGGCGTGGACGGCATCGGCGTCGACGTCGACCACGTGCAGGGTGTCGAAGAAATCCGGGCCGACGGTGACGCCGGCCTGGCGCAGCGCCGCGGCCAGGATCGCCGCCAGGCGGTGGGTGCGGCGGGCGATGCGGACCAGGCCCTCGGGGCCGTGGTAGACGGCGTACATCGAGGCCATCACCGCCAGCAGCACCTGCGCGGTGCAGATGTTGGAGGTGGCCTTCTCGCGGCGGATGTGCTGTTCGCGGGTCTGCAGCGCCAGGCGGTAGGCCGGCTTGCCCTCTGCGTCGATCGAAACACCGATCAGGCGGCCCGGCATCGAGCGCTTGTAGGCGTCGCGACAGGCCATGAAGGCGGCGTGCGGGCCGCCGAAGCCGAACGGCACGCCGAAGCGCTGGCTGTTGCCGACGACGATGTCCGCGCCCCAGGTGCCCGGGGCGGCGATCAGGGTCAGCGCCAGCAGGTCGCTGGCCACGGCGACCAGGCCGCCGCGCGCGTGCACGGCATCGGCCAGCGCCTTGTAGTCGTGGATCTGGCCGAAGGTGTCCGGGTACTGCAGCAGCACGCCGAAGCTGTCCAGGGCCAGCGCGTCGGCGTCATCGCCGATGTGCAGCTCGATGCCCATCGGTTCGGCGCGCGTGCGCAGCACTTCCAGCGTCTGCGGGTGCACGCCTCGGGACACGAAGAAGACGTTGGACCTGGACTTGGCCGAACGCTTGGCCAGGGTCATCGCCTCGGCGGCGGCGGTGCCTTCGTCCAGCAGCGATGCATTGGCGATTTCCATGCCGCTGAGGTCGGCGCACAGGGTCTGGAAGTTGATCAGTGCTTCCATGCGGCCCTGCGAGATCTCCGCCTGGTACGGCGTGTAGGCCGTGTACCACGCCGGGTTCTCGAGGATGTTGCGCAGGATGACGTTCGGCGTGTGGGTGCCGTAATAGCCCTGGCCGATGAAGCTGCGGAACACCTGGTTCTTGTCGGCGATGGCGCGGATCTTCGCCAGTGCTTCCACTTCGCTGATCGCCGCCGGCAGGGCGAGCGGGGCGGTCGACTTGATGCTGGCCGGCACGATGGCATCGGTCAGGGCTTCGAGCGAATCGTGGCCGACCACGCGCAGCATCTGCGTGATCTCCGCGTCGTTGGGGCCGATGTGGCGCGCGATGAAGGCGTCGTGGTGCTCGAGCTCGCGCAGCGGGGAGGCGTTCTGGGACATGGCGGTGTTCCGGCAGGAGAAGGGGGCGGCGAAGTCCGCCCGCGCGACCGGGGCATCCGCCAGATGACGGAAACGACCGGCCACGAAGCATCCTTCGCGCCCCTCTGTCCTTTTGCCTGAGAGTTTGGAAAGTGCGGATCGCTCCGTCTTTCGTGCCCCTTCGGCGCCGGATCTAACCGGTCTCTCCAGAGTGTTGGGGTGCGCCAAGCCGCGCGCACCTCGCAGGGGTGGTATGGGAGCCTGAGCGATTACGGGCGATTGCGCCTTCGGCAGCGGGCGGACCCGCTTCTCCCACCGCCTGCGGTGTGCCGACATTATATGCGGGCAGGCGGCTTGCGGCGGCGGCCAGGCCTGCGCCGGGATGAATGTGAACCGGGGGCCGGGATGCCCCGTGCGGCGGCTTCCAGTAAGCTGGGCACCTTCCCGGAACGTCGTCGCGCCGGCCCCGCCAGGGCCTGGTGCCAGCGGCGTTTCGGCCCCACCGACGGTTCCGGTCGCGCCCGCGGCCCGGGCCGGGTCCGCCTCCCGGCGGCGGTGGCCCGCATCGCCAAGGAACCCGTGTGAACGCCGCCCCCGCCCAGACCGCGCCCTCCACCCGCCGCATGGCCCTGCTGCTGGCGGGCCTGGCCATGTTCGGCCCGTTCTCGATCGACACCATCTTCCCGGCCTTCCCGCAGCTGGCCCAGCGCCTGCACGCGGACCCGGTGGCGATCCAGCAGACGGTGAGCATCTACCTGCTGTTCTACGGATTGATGAGCCTGGCCCACGGCCCGCTGTCCGATGCCTGGGGTCGGCGCCGGGTGATCATCGGCGGGCTGGTGCTGTTCATCGGCGCCTCGATCGGCTGCGCGCTGTCGCGCGACCTGTCGACGCTGCTCGCCTTCCGTGCGTTGCAGGGCGTGTCGGCCGGCGTGGGCGTGATCGTCGGACGCGCGGTGATCCGCGACCTGTTCCACGGCCATGACGCGCAGCGGCTGATGAGCCAGGTCTCGATGATCTTCGGCGTCGCCCCGGCGATCGCCCCGATCATCGGCGGCTGGCTGCTCGCCACCGGTGCCGGCTGGCCGCTGATCTTCTGGTTCCTGGTCGCCTTCGGCACGCTGCTGCTGGTGTTCACCATTGGCGCCTTGCCCGAGACCCATCCGCCGACCGCGCGCACGCCGCTGCACGCCGGCCGGCTGCTGTCCGATTACCGCCGCATCGGCCTGTCGCCGCGCTTCCTGCGCCTGGCCGGCGCCGGCGGGTTCAGCTTCGGCGGCGTGTTCCTGTACATCGCCTCTGCCCCGGTGATGGTGATGCAGCACCTGCGCCTGGGCGAGGGCGATTTCGCCTGGCTGTTCATTCCCACGATCGGCGGCCTGACCCTCGGTGCCTTCCTCTCCGGCCGCATGGCCGGCAGGACCGTGCCCAAGGTGCAGGTGCGGATCGGCTACTGGCTGATCCTGGCCTCGGCGGTCAGCAACCTGGCCTACAACCTGGCGGTGAGCCAGATCTCGGTGCCCTGGGCGGTGATCCCGATCTTCCTGGCCGGCATCGGCATGGGGCTGATCTTCCCGATCCTGGCCCTGTCGGTGATCGACCTGGCGCCGCAGCAGCGCGGGCTGGCCTCCTCGCTGCAGATGTTCGTGCAGCTGATGATCAATACCCTGGTGGCCGGCGTGGTCTCGCCGCTGCTCAGCGGCTCGCCCTGGCACCTGGCCCTCGGGGCCACGGGATTTTTCCTCGTCGGATGGCTATTGTGGCGCTGGGAGCGCCGCGTCTACCGACGTCAGTCGCGCTCGCCGGCTGCCGCCCCCGCCATGCCCATCTCCGGAGCCTGAACCATGTCGATCGATTCCAAGGTGCGCCGTGACGCCCGCCGCCGCCAGGCCGAACGCGCCCGCAACCGCGCCGAGGCCGAAGCCGCTGCGCGGCCGGCGTCGACCGTCGAGCCGCATGCCGAACTGCGCGATCCCGAGCGCAGGCTGCTGGCCGGCATCGTCCGCCGCGAAGGCGAGTGGGTGCTGGGCATGGACGGCAAGATCGCCGGCGAAAGCAGCAGCGCCGCGCACGTGCTGGCGATGATCATGCTCGCCGGCGAACTGCATGAAAACGAGGGCCGGCCGGTGCGATTGGCCTATTCGGATGCGCTCAAGGATGCCGCGCACGCCGAGGCGAAGGCCCAAGGCCTGGAGTTCGAGCAGTTCAAGGCGCGCCTGGCCGCGCAGATGAGCGGCCGGCAGGAAAACTGAGCGCTTCCACGCCCCGGCAGGAGCCGCCGCGGGTGCCGGGGTATCGAGCGGATCGGCAACCGGTGCGCTCCGCGATCAGGGCTGCCTGGGCGGCGTCGCGCCGGTGTCCGCCGGTGCTTCCCAGCCGCACATCCGGCCCTCGTTCTGCTGCTTGAGCCAGGCCTGCATCGGCGCGAAGTACTCAAGCATGGGACCGGCGTCGACCTTGTCGCTGCCGGTCAGCTCCTTCAGCGTCGCCTGCCACGGCTGGCTGGCGCCGCGCTGGAGCATCGCCCAGAACTTCTGTCCTGCCTCCCTGTTGCCATAGAAGCTGCACTCGTACAGCGGCCCGGTATGGCCGGCGGCCTCGCACAGGCCCTTGTAGAACTGGAACTGCAGCAGGTTGGCGAGGAAGTAGCGGGTGTACGGCGTGTTGCCGGGAACGTGGTACTTCGCGCCCGGGTCGAAGAACTGCTCGTCGCGCGCATGGACCGGCGCCACGCCCTGGTACCTGGCCTTGAGCTGCCACCAGGCCTGGTTGTAGTGGTCCGGGGTGATCGAGCCATCGAACACGCCCCAGCGCCAGCGATCGATCATCAGCCCGAACGGCAGGAAGGCGACCTTGGCCAGCGCCATGCGCATCTGGTTGTTGATCAGTGCCTCGCGGCCCTGCTGCGGCTGGCCGACCAGGTTGACCGAATGCAGGTAGTCCGGGGTCATCGACAGCACCACCGTATCGCCGATCGCCTCGTGGAAGCCGTCGTTGGCAGCCCCCTGGAACAGCGGCGGCAGCGGGTTGTAGGCCAGGTCGTAATAGATGTGGCCGAGCTCGTGGTAGATCGTGGTGAAGTCTTCCTCGGTCGGCTTGATGCACATCTTGGTGCGCACGTCCGGCCCGGTCTTCTGCGTGGCATCGCCGCCCAGGTTGAGGTCCCAGGCGCTGGCGTGGCAGACCACGTCGCGCTCCAGCGGCTTGATGAACTGCGAACGCTGCCAGTAGCCATCGGGCAGCTTGGGCATGCCCAGCGAGGTGTAGAAGTCCTGGGCACGCTCGGTCATCGCGCGCGCGGTGCGCAGCTGCGCCTCGCGATCGGCCTGGAAGCGGGCTTCCACGCTGGCGTTGGCGCCAGCGGGCAGCCGGGCCAGCGCGGCGCTCAGTTCGGTCTGGTACTGCTTCTCCAGTGCGGCGGTGATGTCCAGGTCACCATGGCCGGGATAGGGCTGCAGCAGGTCCCACAGGTTGCTCCAGTCCTGCTGCCACATGTTGCCCATCAGGTGGGCCGGCAGCAGGCCGCCGGGCAGCTCGCCCTTGTCGGCGCCGTAATGCGCGTCGAGCTTGCCGCGGGCGTAACACTGCAGTTGTTCGTACAGCGGCTTGACCTGGGCCCAGAGCCGGTCGGTTTCGACGATGACCTGCGCCGGTGGCATGTCGTAGCCACTGCGCCACATCTGCCCGACGTCGGCGAAGCCGCTGTCGCGCGCACCTTCGTTGGCGAGCTCGACGAAGCGCTGGTAGTCACCGCGCATCGGCGCGGCGACCGAATGCCAGCCTTCCCACGCCGCCAGCTGTTCGTCGTAGTCGCGGCTGCGTGCCAGCACCTGTTCCAGCTCGCCGAGCTGGCGGCACTGCCGCTGCTCGCCTTCCCCGCTGCACCAGGTGCCGGCGCCATAGGCGCCCTGCATCCGGCTGGCGATGGTGGTGAGCTCGGCCAGGCGCGCCGGGTCGCGCGGCGCGGGCATGGCGCTCATCAGCCGCAGCAGCAGCAGCGAACGCGCGGTGTCGGCCGACATCGGCTGGCCGTCATATCGCCGCGACTGGGCGATCCAGGCATTGAGCTGGGTGAGCGCGCGCTCATTGGCCTTGGCCGCGATCCGCTGCGAGTCGTCGTTGATGTAGGTCGCCGACAGCCACTGCGCGGAACTGATTTCCGGGTAGGCGGCCTTGTACTCGGCATTGACCCGCGCGATGAAGGCGTCGGCGCTCTCGGCCGGGGCGGCGACGGTGGCCGGCGCCGGCGCCTCGGCTTGGGGCTGGCGCTGGCAGGCGGACAGGAACACTGCGCCGGCGGTGGCGCAGGCCAGCAGGGCAAGGCGTGGAGTCACGGCGGATCCTGGCGGGAACAGTCCGCGCAGGCTAGAGGCCGCGCCCGGCCGCCGCAAGGGCCGGGCGGCGGTACGCGACGGCCGGGAGGGTCAGGCGGCCTTCTCGCAGCCGGCGAACAGGTCGCGCGAGCGGTCGTAGACCGAGCTGCGCACCTGCATCAGGCCCAGCACCGAGGGGAACAGGTTGTCGTGGTCGGCGCGGGCGCCGGCGCGTTCGCGCAGGCAGCGCAGGTCCAGGCCGCGGTCGCTGGCGAACTGCGGGGAGAACCACATCACCATCGGCACGTGCGTCTGCTCCTGCGGCGCGATTGCATATGGCACGCCGTGCAGGTACAGGCCCTTCTCGCCCAGCGACTCGCCGTGGTCGGAAAGGTAGATCATCGCCGTGTCGTAGTCGGGCATCGAACGCAGCGCGCCGATCGCGCGGCCGAGGAAGTGGTCGGTGTACAGCACGGCATTGTCGTAGGCGTTGACGATCTCCTCGCGACTGCACTGGCCGAGGTCGGAGTTGCGGCACGCCGGTCCGAAGCGGGCGAACTGTTCCGGATAGCGCTCGTAATAGCTCGGCCCGTGGTTGCCCAGCTGGTGCAGCACGACCACGCGGTCGCCGGGGCGGGCGCGTACCTGGGCGGCGAGGTCGTCGAGCAGGACCTCGTCCATGCAGCGGCCGTCATGGCACAGGCCGGCGACCTTGGCGTCGTCGAGCTGCTGGATCGGCAGGCCGTCGCATACGCCCTTGCAGCCGCTCTGGTTATCGCGCCACAGGGTGCCGATGCCGGCGCGTTCGAGCACGTGCAGGAAGGACTGGTGGCTGCGGATGCGGTCTTCGTTGTAGTCGTGCCGGCCCCACGGCGAGAACATGCACGGCACCGAGACCTCGGTGCTGGTGCCGCAGGAGTGCATGTCCGGGAAGTTGACCAGGTTGTCGACCTGGGCCAGCTCCGGCGTGGTCTGGCGCGCATAGCCATCGATGCCGAAATTCTGCGCGCGCATGGTCTCGCCGAGCACGATCAACAGCAGCCGCGGGCGTGCCTGCGGCGCACGCGGGGTGGCCACCGCGTCCTCGCCGATCGGCAGCTTGGGCGCGTGCTTGCCCGGCGAGGCGGATTTCAGGTTGGCGCGCAGCGCGGCGACGGTGTTGACCGGCGTGGCGAGGTAACGGATCTCGTGGTGGTTGCGCATCAGCGCCGACAGGTTCTGGAACGAAAGCAGCGCGGCGATGGCCGCAGCGACCAGGACGGCGGCCAGGAAACCGAGGCGGACGAGCACGCTGCGTCCCGGCGAACGCCGGCGCAGGCGCAGGCGCCACAGCAGCACCGCCGGGATGACGGCGTAGCACAGCAGCGGCAGGATCAGTGACGGCGCCAGTAGTTCGCGCGATTCCTTGCTGTCGGTCGCCAGCACGTTGCGCAGCATGTCGGCGTCGATGTAGACGTTGTAACGCCCCATGTAATACGTGGTCAGCGCGGTGCTCAGCAACAGCACGGTCAACAGCGGCTTGGCGTTCCAGCGCCACACCAGCAGGCCGAGCAGCAGTGCATGCACCGCGACCAGCACCACCATCAGCGACAGGGCCATGCCGATGCCGCCGCCGCTCCAGGCCATCGCGCTGCGCCAGAACAGGCCGTTGCAGGCCATCGCGAAGAACAGGCTGGTGGCGATGATCAGGCCTTCGGTGGACAGCGTCGGCTGCCAGCTCCAGTCGATGGCGCGCAGGCGTTCGCGCCACCACGGGCGGGTAATCGACAGGCTCATGCGTTCACCTCGGGATTCTCGCCATGCGGCAGCACGTGGAACAGCAGCAGCGGCACGGTCCAGCAGATCAGCAGCGACCACAGGTCATGCGACAGGAAGTGCGCGCCGCGCAGCTGCTGGGTGAGGCCGAACACCAGGCCGGTGCACAGGCCGATCGCCAGCGCGGGCAGGCGCCACGACGGACGCACCGCCAGTGCGAAGAAGTACAGCGCGACCCAGGCATAGCCGGCGCTGGCATGGCCCGCCGGGAAGCAACCGGAAGCCGGGATGCCATGGCGCGCCTGGAACAGGCCGAAATAGGGATGGCTGCCGCCGTAGCGCGCGAGGTCCCACGGGCAGTCCATGTGGGTGAGGTGCTTGAGCAGCGACACCAGGCCGGTGGACAGCGCGATCGACAGGCCGAGCGACAGCAGCGGCCAGCGCCACGCATGCCGCGTGCGCCAGGCGCGGATCGTGGCGAGCACCACCATCAGGGCGGCGAACGTGCTCAGCCACTTGCCGACACGATGGCTGAGGAAGCTGGTCAGCCAGGCGTTCTTCAATGCCCAGTGGCCGCCTTCCAGGTGATACAGCTGGTCGGCGAGCCAGGTGTCACCGCCGCCGGCGGCGAGCCAGGCGTTGAACACCAGCAGCAGCGCCAGTGGCAGGCACAGGTGCGTGGCCAAGGGTGCGGCGGACAGTCGCGTGGAGCGGGGTGCCTGCGGCAGGGCAGGGGCGGATTGCAGGTTCATGGATGCGGTCATGCCGAGAGTGCGGGCATGATCGACAGCGTGTTGTCGGAAAGCGGTCGGACAATCGTCCTGCACCGACCGCTCCGTTCAGTCGTCGTTGTCTTCCGCACCCTGCGGCGAAGGTGTTGTTGCGCCTGCTTCGCATTGGCGATCCCACGCGGTGCCCGGCAGCAGCAGCCAATGGTTGCGGTTGGACTGGCCGATCTCGATGGCCTGCGACTTGTCCACGCATGGGCTGAGTGCCTCGCGCAGTACCAGCAGCCAGCGCCTGGTCGGTGCCTGCGCGACCCAGGTCCCGGCTTTCGCCCATTGCGTGGCCCAGTCGGCCTTGAAGCCGAATTCGGTGACCGGTCGATCCGCCTGCAGCAGGTTCTGCTCGCGCCAGGCGACCAGGCCGAGTTCGGCGTCGGGACCGATGCGCTGGCCGACCTTCTGCATCAGGCCCGCCGCGGAGCTGTAGGGATCCAGCGCCGGTGCGAAAACCAGGCCATGGATGCTCCACAGCAGCGCGGTGGCCAGCACGACGCCGAGTCCGGAGCGCTGCCGGCGTGCCCAGGCGGACAGGAGCAGCAGGCCGATGCCAAGCGCGAGCAGGCCATGCCTCAATGCATCGACGGTGGCGGGGAGGAGTTCGCGCCGCGCCGCGTCGTGCGCGAGCCATGGGCCGAACGCCACCGCCAGTGCGGCCACGCCCAGCACCGCGACGTAGCCGCGCAGCACGCCGCGGATGACGCGGCGGCGCAGCAGGCCGGGCAGCAGCGGCGCGGCGGCGACGCAGGCGGCGGGCAGGATCGGCAGGATGTACAGCTCGCGCTTGCCCGGACTGGCGCTGAAGAACAGCAGCACCAGCAGGCTCCAGCCCAGCAGCAGCCAGTAGCGGGCGTCGGCGCGCCTGAGGCGTCGCCACCAGGCCGGCAGCAGGGCCGGCAGCAGCAGGCTGCCCGGCAACCACAGCGTGGCGATCACCTGCAGGTAGTACCAGGCCGGCTGCACGTGGTGCCAGGCATTGGCATAGCGGGTGGCGGTCTGCCGCAGCAGGATCTCGCGCGCGTAGGCCTCCAGCGCGGGGTCATGCGCGCGCCACAGCGCCACTGCCAGCGGCAGCAGCCACACTGCGGCACCGGCGATGAAAAGGGGCAGGGCCGCGGCCCAGCGCCAACCATCGCCTGCGCGCGCGAACGCGTGGCGGCGCGGATCCGGGTGCAGGCGGGCGTGCAGCAACCAGGGCAGCACGACCAGCAATGGCAGGAAGCCGACGCCCTTGGTCACCGTGCCCACGCCGGCGGCGAACGCGCCCAGCCACCACCCGCGCCAGTCGGGCCCGCGCAGCAGGTGGCGCAGCAGCCCCCACAACGACAGCGTGGTCATGGCAAGCAACACCATGTCGATGTGCGCGCGCTTGGCCATCAGGCCGAACTGCAGGGTACCGAACAGTGCCAGCGCGGCGAGGTCGCCGGTGCGGCGGTTCCACAGCCGGCGTGCGAGGTCGCGGACCAGCCACAGGGTCAGCAGCGCGGCCAGCAGCGAGGGCAGCAGGAAGGCGATTCGCCAGTCGCGCACCAGTTCGTAGGCGGCGGCCTGCAACCACATGAATACCGGCGGCTTCTCGGCGTAGAGCTCGCTGCCGCGATGCGGCAGCAGCCACTGGCCGCTTTCGACCATGCTGCGGGCGGCGAGCACGAAGCGCGGCTCGTCGGCCGGGTTGGGCTGGCGCATGCCGAGGCCGGCGATCAGGCTGGCGACGATGGCCAGTACTACCAGGGCGCGGCGCCAGGCGGCGGGCGCAGCGGCGGAGCGCAGGGTCGGGGCGGTGGCGGGCAAGGCGGGGGCCGTCGGCGTAAAGCCGGGTAGCCTGACCGATGGCAGGTGGGAAGATTGTCGGAACCGGCCCGGTTTCGACACCATTCCGACATCGGTTGGCTAGGATGCGGTTCCTGCCCCCGGCGTTCTTGCCCCCAACCGGACCCTGCATGCGGCTCCTTGTCATTGAAGACAATCGCAACCTGGTCGCCAACCTCTTCGATTACTTCGAAGCCCGCGGCCACGTGCTCGATGCCGCCCCGGACGGCGTGACCGGACTGCACCTGGCGACTACCCAGGCCTACGACGCCATCATCCTGGACTGGATGATGCCGCGCATGGACGGTCCCGAGGTGCTGCGCCGGCTGCGCGAGGAGCACCATTCCGAGGTGCCGGTGATCATGCTGACCGCGCGCGACGAGCTGCCGGACAAGATCGCCGGCTTCCGCGCCGGCGCCGACGATTACCTGACCAAGCCCTTCGCGCTGCCGGAGCTGGAAGTGCGGCTGGATGCGCTGCGCGTGCGCGCGCAGGGCCGCGGCCGCAGCAAGGCCCTGCAGGTCGGCGACCTGCGGCTGGACCTGAGCACCCTGGAAGCCACCCGCGACGGCAAGGTGCTGCACCTGTATCCGGCCTGCCGCAAGCTGCTGGAGGTGCTCATGCAGGCCAGCCCGGCAGCGGTCACCCGCGAGCGACTGGAACACGCGCTGTGGGGCGACGAGCCGCCGGACGGCGACATGCTTCGCTCGCACATCTACGAGCTGCGTCGCAGCGTGGATGGTCCGTTCGCGGAGAAGTTGATCCACACCCTGCCTCGCGTCGGCTACCGGCTGGCGCAGCAGCCGGCTGGAACGGAGGCCGACGATGGCGCGTAAGCCCCGCGCGCTGCGCCGGCAGGTGACCTTGTGGCTGGTGGCGTACGCGGCACTGATCTCGCTGGCGGTGTTCGTGCACGGCTATATCGTCAACGAACAGGCCGAGCAGCTGACCTGGCATTCGCTGTTGCAGTCGGAGCTGGACCATTTCGTCCAGCGCAGCGCCGAGGATCCGGACTACCACTGGACCGACAGCCAGACCGTGCAGCTGTTCGGTGATGACGACGCTTCGCCGCCGCCGGCGGAGTACGCCCAGCTGCAGCCCGGCATCCATGACGGCATCGCCTACCACGGCCGCGACAAGGTGCTGATGGTGCAGGACGTCAATGGTCGCCGCCTGGTGCTGGCGCTGGACATCACCGAGCTGCAGCGGCACGAGAACAAGCTCGGCCTGTGGATGGTGGCGTCGAACCTGCTGGCCATCGTCCTGCTCGGCCTGCTGGTGGGCTGGGGCATGGGGCGGGTGGTGCGGCCGCTGAGCGAGATGGCCGAACGCATCCGTCGCCTGCGGCCGGACCGTCCAGGCCAGCGCGTGGAACTGGACGCGCGTGCCAGCAGCGAACAGACCGTCATCACCGAGGCGCTCAATGACTACCTCGGCCGCAACGACCAGTTCGTCGAGCGCGAACGTGCCTTCATCAACAGTGCCAGCCACGAGCTGCGCACGCCGATCGCGGTGATCGACGGTGCCAGCGAGCTGGCGCTCGCCCAGCAGGACGTGCCGCCGAACGTGCGCCAACAGCTGCTGCGCATCCGCCAGACCGCCGCCGGCGTGGAGCAGCTGTTGGCGCTGCTGCTGGTGCTGGCCAAGGACCCGGCGCGATTGGCGCGCAGCAGCGATGACGTTCGCGTGGACCAGCTGCTGCCTGAGATCGTGGCCGACCACCAGCACCTGAGCGCGGACAAGGACCTGGTGCTGGCGCTGGATGCCGGCCCGCCGGTGCGCGTATTCGCGCCGGTCGCGATCGTGCAGGCGGCGATCGGCAACCTGCTGCGCAACGCGATCGAGAACAGCGACCGCGGCACGATCCGGATCGCCTTGTCGGCGCCGGCGGTGGTGCGCATCGAGGACCCCGGCCACGGCATGTCGCCGGAGGAAATCAGTGCGATCTACGCGCGCATGGCCCGTGGTGGCGAGGCGCGGCGCATGGACGGGATCGGCCTGGACCTGATCGCCCGCCTGTGCGAGCACCTGGGCTGGAAGCTGACCTTCGAATCGGTGGAGGGCAGCGGCACGGTGGCCTCGTTGGACCTGTCCAGTTCGGTTTCGGGCTGAGCGGGAGGCGCAAGCCCGTCGCGTCGCCATGCACGCCGGCGGGAGGTGGCCGCGATTAGGTGATCAGGCCGGCAACAATCCGCGCGCCAGCAGCCACTCGCGCGCATTCTCCGCATCCTGTTCGAACCAGGCCCGCGTCGACCCCAGCCGGTACGTGTAGCCCCACGCGTCCATGTCGGCCATCAGGCGCGCGCTGCCGACGCCGGGCAGGGCCTCGGCGAGGACGATCTGCAGGTAGCAGGTGGCATCTTCCTCGGCAACCGAATCAGTGGCGTCGGTATGCACCAGGGCACGCCGCTCCGGCGGCAGCACGATCAGGTGGCAGGCTTCGTGCAGCATCGAATGCACGGGCGTGTCACCGCGCACGTAGACGTCGCAGCCGATGATCCCGGCCTCCGGTTCGCCCCAGTAGCTGCCGGGGATGGCGGCGCCGTCGGCGACCCGGTGCAGGCGCAGGCCATGCCCGGCCAGCAGCGCGGCGGCCGCATCCGGGTCGATGTCGGCCACGCGGGTGACCACGGGCTCGGCTTCAGCGGTGGCGTTCAACTCGGTCCTGCCGTGGTGCGGTGGTGCCGGCCTCGCGGCCGGCGTTGGCATGCTTACTTTTCCGGGTCTTCCGGCAGCGCGACGGAAATGTCGAGCACATCGTTGTGGCCGTCCTTGATCAGGTCGACCTTGACCGCGTCCGCATCGATGTTGACGTACTTCTTGATCACTTCCAGCAGTTCACGCTGCAGCAGCGGCAGGTAATCCGGGCCGCCACGCTGGCTGCGTTCCTGCGCGATGATGATCTGCAGGCGGTTCTTCGCGGTCTCGGCGGTGTTCTTCTTGCTCTTGAGAAAGTCGAGCAGTCCCATGCCTTAACCTCCGAACAGCTTGCTGAAGAAACCCTTCTTCTCCACCGAAGTGAAGCGCATCGGTCGCTCCTCGCCGAGGATGCGGGCCACCGCGTCATCGTAGGCCTGGCCGGCCGGCGACTCGGCATCGAGGATCACCGGTTCGCCCTTGTTGGAGGCGTTGAGCACGTCACCGGACTCCGGGATGACGCCGATCGCCTTCAGCCCCAGCACCTCCTCGACGTCGGTGATCGACAGCATCTCGCCGGCTTCCACCCGCGACGGGCTGTAACGGGTAAGCAGCAGCGAGGCCGGCACGTTCTGGCCGGACTCGGCCTTGTGGGTCTTGGAGTCGAGCAGGCCGATGATGCGGTCCGAGTCGCGCACCGAGGACACTTCGGGGTTGACCACGACGACGGCGCGATCGGCGAAGTACATCGCCAGGAACGCGCCCTTCTCGATGCCGGCCGGGGAGTCGCAGACGATATGGTCGAAGCCTTCGGCGGCCAGGTCCTTGAGCACCTTCTCCACGCCTTCCTTGGTCAGCGCGTCCTTGTCGCGGGTCTGCGAGGCGGCCAGCACGAACAGGTTGTCGAAACGCTTGTCCTTGATCAGTGCCTGCTTCAGCGTCGCCTCGCCGTGGACCACGTTGACGAAGTCGTACACCACGCGGCGCTCGCAGCCCATGATCAGGTCGAGGTTGCGCAGGCCGACGTCGAAGTCGATGACGGCGACCTTCTTGCCACGCCGCGCCAGCCCGCAGGCCAGGCTCGCGCTGGTGGTGGTCTTGCCCACGCCGCCCTTGCCGGACGTGACTACGATGATTTCAGCCAAAGGAACTCTCCTGGAAAGTCTTGAAGTGGAGCTGCGTCAGTCCAGCGCAGCGATCTTGATCTGGTCCTGCTCCAGCCAGACCTGGACGGCCTTGCCTCGCAGTTCCCTGGGAATATCGTCCAGCACCTTGTAATGACCGGCAATGGCGACGAGTTCGGCGTTGAACTCGCGACAGAAGATCCGCGCCTCGGCATTGCCCTGGGCGCCGGCGAGGGCGCGCCCGCGCAGGTTGCCATAGACGTGGATGCTGCCATCGGCGATCACCTCGGCGCCGGCGCCGACGGTGGACATCACCGTCAGGTCCGCGTTCTCGGCATACAACTGCTGGCCCGAGCGCACCGCGGTGCGCTGCATTCGGCCGGGTCGCGCGGCCGGCGCGACGGGGGCCGGTGCGGGCGGAGGCGGGGGCGCGGCCGGCGCCGGGGCGCTGGCGGCGCCGCCGTCGATCCGCTCGTACTGGGCGCGGAACTTGGCCAGCAGCGGCAGGCCAAGCGCCAGCGACAGCTGTTCGATCTCGCTGGTGCCATAGGCCAGCGCGACCGGCAGCACGCCGGCCTCGCGCAGGCCCTGCAGCAGGGCGCGGGCGGTTTCCACGTCCGGCGCCTGGCTCAGGCCACCGAAATCGAGGATCACCGCGGCATGGCCGAACAGCTTCGGCGCCCGCGTCACGCGCTCGCGCATCTCCTGGCACAGGCGTGCCACGTCGAGGGTGCGGATGCGCAGGTTGGCGATGCCGACCTGGCCGATCTTCAGTTCACCGGCCTGTTCGAAATCCAGGTTCACCGACGACATGCTCAAGTCCCCGTCGGCCGCTGGGCACGGCGGGACTGGCGCGGGTGACCCACCCACGGCAGGTCGGGCAGCTGGTCGCCGTAGGTCTCGCGGACCCAGGCGTGGCTGCACATGTCCTTCAGCAGCATGCTGGCGCGCACGTCGACGTCGGCCATGGTGTTCTGGCCGACTTCGCGGAAGCCGAAGCTGCCATGGAACAGCAGCGCCGCGTCGGCGCCATGCTCCAGGAAGACCTCGCAGGCCAGCTGCGGGTAGCGCAGCTCGGCATAGCTCTGCACGTCGGCATAGAAGGCGCGGCCGACGCCACCGCCGCGCCGCCGGCTGGCGACGACGATGCGGTCGATGTAGAAGAAATCCGGGTAGCGCTCGCGGAACCAGGCGAAATTGCTGCTGTCGTGCTTCGAGTCGCTGCCGAAGCCGACCAGGAAACCGGCCAGGTTGCCGTCGCGCTCGGCGACGCGGAAATACTCCGCTTCTTCGTAGAAGCTGTGCAGCCTGGCCGAATCCAGGGGCAGGATCGCCAGGCCGGCGTTGTTGTTCAGGGCCAGGACGGAGTCGAGCTCGTGCTCTCTCACGTCGCGGATCACGATCGACATTGGAACTCCGTGGGTGAAGCGGGTGGCGCACAGCCACGCAGGATTGTCTCACGGTAGCGGCAGGGGAGGGTAGCCGAAAGCCGCCGGCGCGCCCCCGGACTTCCGGCACGGTTGACTTCGCCCGGTGCAATGCCGAATTTATCTTTGCCGACGGGGGTTTACTGGTCGTCGCCGATCCGCCGGCGGCCACCGCGACGGTCGCACCGCGGGCCGGGCCGGTCCCGCCGCGGGGTGCTCCTGTCTCCCGCCGTCGACGGAAACGCGCATGGCCGATGGTCCGGAAGTGAAGTACCTCGTAAAGAACGAATCGCTGCTGCGCTACGCCGGCCTGTTCACCTGGGCCGCCGTCGGCCTGTGGCTGGTGATCTTCTTCCTGGACCCGGAATCGCTGCCGCTGTACGAGCTGGAAGGGGCGCCGTTCGCCCGGATCGTACGCTGGGTCGTGGTGTACCTGGCATTCGGCCTGATCTACTGGGGCGTCACCCGCGACCTGAACGGGGCGCGGCTACGCCTGCTCGACCATCTGTCGCTGCTGGTGATGACCGCCTGCGCGATCGGGGTGAGTTTCTTCTCCGGCACCGCGCTCGGCAGCATCCTGCTGATGGTCCTGGCCGGCCTGTTCCCCTGGCTGCTGCCGGTGCGCATGGCGGTGTTCTGGCTGGTGCTGGGCAACCTGGCGGTGGTGCCGGTCTATGCCAACCTGATGGGTTTCCCCTGGGTGGTGGCGATCCTGCAGGCCATGGGTTACCTGGGCTTCTCCAGCTTCGTCTTCGTCACCGCGCTGATCGCCAAGCGCCAGGTGCAGGCGCGCGAGGAACAGCGCCAGCTCAACGCCGAACTGCGCGCCACCCGCGCCCTGCTGGCCGAAAGCGCGCGCGTCAACGAGCGCACGCGCATCTCCCGGGAGCTGCATGACCTGCTAGGCCACCACCTCACCGCGCTGAGCCTCAACCTCGAGGTCGCCGGTCATATCACCGAAGGCCAGGCGCAGGAGCACGTGCGCCAGGCCCATACCCTGGCCAAGCTGCTGTTGACGGACGTGCGAGAGGCGGTCAGCCAGCTGCGCGAGGGCGGGGCGATCGACCTGGCCGCCGCGCTGCGCCCGCTGGTCACCCAGGTGCCCTCGCTGGAGATCCACCTGGACATCCAGCCGGCGATGATCATCGACGACCCCGAGCGCGCCCACGTGCTGCTGCGCTGCGTGCAGGAGATCGTCACCAACGCCGTGCGCCACGCCGGTGCCCGCCAGCTGTGGATCGGGATCCGCCGTGAACAGGACGGGATCGTGGTGGAGGCGCGCGACGATGGCCGTGGCGCCGATGCCTACGTGGCCGGCAATGGCCTGCGCGGCATGCGCGAGCGGCTGGCCCAGTACGGCGGCACGCTGGACATCGAAACCCGGCGCGGGGCAGGCTTCAGCCTGCGCCTGGCCATCCCCGGTGGCGTCCTTCCCCTGGCCGCCGCCGTTCCCAAAGGAGTGATGTGATGATCCGTGTCTGCCTGGTCGATGACCAAACCCTCGTGCGACAGGGCATCCGCTCGCTGCTGGCGCTGGACGACGGGATCGAGGTGGTCGCCGAGGCGGCCGACGGCCGCCAGGCAGTCGAGCAGATCCCGCAGATCAACCCCGACGTGGTGCTGATGGACATGCGCATGCCGGTGATGTCCGGGCTGGAGGCGCTGCAGACCCTGTCGCGCGCGGGCACGCTGCCGCCGACCATCATCCTGACCACCTTCGACGACGACCAGCTGGTGCTGGCCGGGCTCAAGGCCGGCGCCAAGGGCTACCTGCTCAAGGACGTCTCGCTCGAGCAGCTGGTCGGGGCGATCCGCGCCGTCGCCGAGGGCGGTTCGCTGGTGCAGCCGGCGGTGACCCAGCGCCTGCTGTCAGGCCTGGAGCACATGCGCAACGAGTTCGTCAGCCTGGACCGCCCGGACCCGCTGACCGACCGCGAGACCGAGATCCTGCGCCTGATGGCCAGCGGCTTTTCCAACAAGGAAATCGCCAATTCACTGGGCGTGGCGGAGGGGACGATCAAGAACCACGTCTCCAACATCCTGTCCAAGCTCGGCGTGCGCGACCGCACCCGGGCGGTGTTGAAGGCCTTCGAGCTGCAGCTGGTCTGAGGGCAGGATGCCCGGCCCGCCGCAGCGCGGCGGGCGTTCGCGTGGCCCGCGAACCTGTGGTTCGCAAGCGGGCCGCGCTCACCCTGTCCAAGCTCGGCGTGCGCGACCGCACCCGGGCGGTGTTGAAGGCCTTCGAGCTGGGGCAGGCCAGGCGCGCGCACCGGGGGCGCGTTGGGCCTCATGTCCACAGCGGTCCAGGGCCCGAATCCATGCGTCGGCGGCCCGCCGAAGCTGAACACCGGCTCTTCGGAACGGGGCCGCCGCAGAACTGTTCACAGGCCGTGATGTCTACCGCTGGCAATGTGCCGAAGCCAGCCGTGGCGGGGTCCCCGGGCCCTGTGCGGTACGGTATGGCGGCCCGCCAGGAACGGCAACTGAACATTGACCGCGAAGCCTGCTAGGATGGGCGCTTCGCTTCAACCAACCCGGCCGTGGGATCGGCCCCGGAGACTCCTGAATGACCCGTATTATCGAGTTCCTGATTGCCTTGGGGATCGTGGCTGGCCTGTTCGTCGTGGTGGGCCTGGTGCTTCCCTCGGAACGGCATATGTCCGAGAGCATCGAGACCAACCGCAAGATGACCATCGTGTATGACACGGTGAACAGCCTCCGCCGTTTCAAGGACTGGAACCCGCTGGTGCTTCGCGACCCGAAGATCCAGCTGAAGCTTTCGGGCCCGGAGTCGGGCAAGGGCGCGCGCCTGGATTACAGCTCCACCGAGGGTTACATCGGTGACGGCAGCTGGACGATCACCGACAGCGCCAAGAACGAGCGCGTCGATATCGCCATCGAGGATCCGACCAAGGGCACGGACAAGACCACGTCCTTCACCCTGGAGCCGACCGGCAAGAACAACCGCAACGTCAAGATCACCCAGGACTACAGCGTCAAGTACGGCTGGAACCTGTTTGGTCGCTACGCCGGCCTGTACGTCAGCCGCCACGTCGGCGACGACCTGAAGCTGGGCCTGTCGCGCATGGCCAACATGCTGGCGACCGTGCCGAACTTCGACTACCGCGCCGAGCTGGACGGCAAGCCGGCCCTGATCGACCTCAAGGTCATCGAGGTTCCGGCCGAGGACCTGCTGGTCGTCAACGCCGGCAACATCGATCGTGACAACGAGACGATCAAGAAGTCGATCAAGGACAACCAGGAGTGGATCAAGCGCGTCATGGACGCCAACAACCTGGAGCCGGCCGGTCCCGTCCGCATCGTCACCACCGATTTCGCGACCGAGAAGTACGCGTTCGACGTGGTGCAGCCGGTCCGCAAGCGTGCCGGTGGCGCGCCGAAGGCCGATGACGCCAGCAAGGACAAGGACAAGGCCAACGCGGACGCCGCGCCGGTCGCCGACGCCACCCCGGTTGCCGCTTCGGGCGACCCGCTGAAGGTCACCATCGCCGGTGGCGCGCCGGTCACCTACGTGCGCACCGAGCCGCATCGTTCGGCGTTCGCCAGCTACACCGGCCACATGGCGGGCCTGGACGTGGTGCGCAACTCGCTGCGTGCCTGGGCCGTGACCCAGGGCTACGAAGTGACCGACCGCCCGTATGAATCGTGGAAGGGCGGCGTGGACAAGTCGTTCACCCTCGACGGCACCTACGACGTGTTCTGGGCGATCAAGTAATCGCCCCGCCTCCGGGCAGCAGCATCGAAAACGCGCCGCAGCAATGCGGCGCGTTTTTTTTATGGCACATTCAGCGCCTACGTTCGTCCTGGCTTGGATTCCAGATGCGTTCCTTCGACCGTCGCTCCCGCAAACCTTCGTTGCCCGCGTGCCTGGGCGCCCTGCTGGCCGGCGCCTCGATCGCGCTGTCGGCCTATGCCGCGCACGGCCTCTCCGATCCATTGGCGCAGTCACGCCTGCAGACCGCGGCGCTGTACGCCTTTGGCCATGGCGCGGTGCTGGCCGTGCTCGGCAGCCCGCTGGCGGAGCGTCGCCTGGGTACGGCGGCGTTGTGGGTGCTGCTGCTGGGCACGCTGCTTTTCTCCGGCAGCCTGGCCGGCGCGGTGCTGGCTGGCTGGCCGACGACGCTGGCGCCGGTCGGTGGCAGTGCCTTGATGTTCGGCTGGCTGCTGCTGGCCGTGCAGTCGCTGAGGCGCTGAGCGATGCCGCGGCATCTGCGTGGATTCGACGTCGAGCAGGCCTACGAGCATCTGGCCCGGCGCGACCGCAAGCTGGGTACCTGGATGAAGCGGATCGGTCCGATCGAGCCACAGCCGGGCTGGCGCAAGCGGTTCGATCCTGTCGATGCGCTGGCGCGGGCGATCCTGTTCCAGCAGCTCAGCGGCAAGGCCGCGGCGACGATCGTCGGCCGGGTCGAGGCGGCGATCGGCAGCCAGCGGCTGCATGCCGACACGCTCGGGCGGATCGACGACGCGGCGCTGCGTGCCTGCGGGGTATCCGGCAACAAGGCACTGGCACTGCGCGACCTGGCGCGGCGCGAGGCCGCCGGCGAGATCCCCTCGCTGCGGCAGATGGCGGGCCTGCACCACGACGAGATCGTCGCCGCGCTGGTGCCGATCCGCGGCATCGGCCGCTGGACGGTGGAGATGATGCTGATGTTCCGCCTCGGCCGGCCCGACGTGCTGCCGGTGGATGACCTGGGCGTGCGCAAGGGCGCGCAGAAGGTCGACAGGCTGGAGGCGATGCCGACGGCCAGGGAGCTGCTCGCGCGCGGCGAGCGCTGGGGACCATACCGGACCTATGCCGGCCTTTACCTGTGGCGGATCGCCGATTTCACCGCCACGCCCAAGGCCGTGCCCACGCCACGTTCGCAGGAGTAGCGCACCGCGCTACGACGCGTGGTACCGCCAGTGCCAGGGCTCGTAGACGATGCCGTGCGGATTGCCGCGCGGATAGCTCATCGCGAAACCGAATGCCGCCGCGTGGCGCTGCAGCCAGGCGAACGCGGGCGCCTGTTCGAAACTTTCTTCCGCGGGTGCCTCGCCGGGGGCGCCGATATCCAGGGCGTCGCCGCCATGGTGTTCGCTGTAACCGGGCGCGGCGTTGACCTGGAGGATCTGCGCCAGCGCCTGCCCTCGGGCGAACTTGCGCTCGAAGATGCCGAGCTGGTAGTCGTGGCTGCGATAGCCGGAGATCGCATCCATGGCCACCCCTTCCAGCGCGGCGGCCTGGCGCATCCGCAGCCACTGCCGCGCCGCGCCTGCGGTCAGCCACAGCGGGCGGCGATAGCGGTCGAAGCCGGCCAGTTGCAGGCGCGCCGGTTCTGCGACCAGGGACAGGCCGCTGCGGGTGGCGTAGTCGTCGGCATCGAGCCCCAGCGCTGCGAGCCGCTCGTGCAGGCCGTGCAGCGGCAGCGGCGCGGCGTCGGGCAGGCGGGGCAGCTGGTCGAGCCGCTGCAGGTGTCCAAGCGCCTCGTCGACGCCGGGCTCGCGCCAGAAGCGCGTGACCAGCGGCATCCAGCCCTGCGGCAGGCGCACCGCCAGGTAGCGGCCGTCGCGCTTGCGCCGCATCAGCCAGTCGCCGCGCGCGAGCAGGCGCGCATCGTGGCTGCCGCGCGCGCGCAGCAGGGCGGCCGGCCACAGTTCGATGTGCTCGCTGTTGAGCAGTTGGTGCGGGATCACCTGCATGCCGGCGAGCTTAGCCGCTGGCCCCGGCAGCGGCCAGCCCGGCGCGCGCGCGCAGGAGCGCCAGCAGGCCGCGCGGATCGTCGACTTCCAGCAGCAGCCCCTGGCCCTGCCGGGCCGGCAACCACAGCCGCCAGCGACCGTTGCCGATCACCACGAAGGCGCGCTCGCGGTTGCGCAGGGTGAAGTAGCCGCTGCGGTAAATGCCGGGGATGCCGATGCCGTTGCGCTTGAAGCGCGGGCGCAGTTCGGGATGTTCCTCGCGGTCGATCACCCTCGCCTGCGCCAGGTCCAGCGCGGACAATGGCACGCTGCGCCGGTACAGCGCCGCACGCACCGACAGGCCGGACTCGGTGAGCGAAAGGTCGCGGTGGCGGGATCCGAGGACGATGGCGAGCCAGACCAGTACGGTGACACCGGCGCTGGTGGCTGCGGGCAGGATCATCGCGCTCGGCGGGGCATCGCTCAGCACCGCGACGGCAAGCATCACGCCGAGCACCAGGCCGACCAGGAGCAGCAGGGAGACCGCGGCGGCACGGGTGCCGATCGCGGCAAGTTCGAAGCGGGGCGGGGCCTGGGCATGCATGGCGCGGTTCCGGTGGGGGTCAGTGGCGAGGCTGGGCGAGGAGCCAATGGGCGATGTCGTCGATCATCCCGGCGTCGACATGGCCGGGCTGGAGATACTCGGCGGCCGAGCCGGCGCCGCTGCCGGCGACGCCCAGGTGGTTGAGCGCGGGGTAATGGCGCAGCGTGGCGCGCGGCTGGCCGGACATCGCCTGCTGCCACAACTCCCAGTCGGTGGTGGTCACCTGGATGTCGCGACCGCCCTGCAGCAGCAGGAGCGGCAGCGCCAGGGCGCGCGCATCGGCGCGGGCGTCCACGGCCTCGATCGAGCGCAGGTAGGGGGCCGGCACGCCGAGCGGCGATTCACTGGCCGGTACCTCCGCGCCGGGCCGGCGTACCGCGGCGATCTGCGCGTCGAGCGCGGCCAGCTGCGCGAGATCCTGCGGCGTCAGCGTGCCGTCGCGTGCGCGCAACTGGTGTTCGACCTGCTCGCGCAGCAGGTCCAGCAGCGGGCGTGCCGGCGCCGCCCACAGCACGGCGCCGGCGACCAGGCCCGAACGGGCGGCGATGCGCGGGGCCAGCAGGGCGCCCTGGCTGTGGCCGAGCACGAACACGCGACGGGCATCGATGCCGGGCGTGCGCGCAAGCACGTCCAGGGCGGCCACCGCATCATCGGTGGTTTCGTCATCGACGTCGAAGCGGCCGTCGGCAAAGGCCTGGGGATGCACGCGGGTGCGCTTGTCGTAACGCAGCACGGCGATGCCCTGGCGGGCCAGGCCGTGGGCGAGGTCGCGGAACGGACGGGTGCCGCCGATCGTCTCGTCGCGGTCCTGTGGGCCGGAGCCGTGCACGAGCACGACCGCTGGGAATGGGCCTGCACCGCGCGGCAGCGTCAACGTGCCCGGCAATACGCCAGCCGGGGTGGGGACTTCGGCATCGCGCTCCTCGAACGCGGCGTCCGTGGCGACCGATGTCGCCGCGGGCGAGGGAAGTGTCGTCGCAGCGCCGGCCCGCGCGAAGGGCGTGGCGAGCAACGCGGACAACACCAGCAGGCAGGCAGGGAACAGGCGCATCGTGCACTCCCGGATGCGGGGGACGCGGTCCGCGTCCGCGGTTCAGACCGGGCGCTTGAACGCCAGCAGGGCCGTATATGCACCGGCCAGGGTGGTCAGGCTGACCAGCTCCCAGCCATTGCGGCCGGCCTTGTCGAGTTCTTCCTGGATCGCTTCGCGACGCAGGCCCATCAGGCCCGGCTTCACTTCCACGGTCAGGTATTCCCAGCGCTTGTCCGTCATTGCTCGTCTTCCTTGTCCGTCGTATCGATCTCGGGTCGCGGCCGGGGCAACCGGCCGGCCCTGCGCAGGGCGTCGCGCAGCACGTACTCGATCTGCGCGTTGAGGCTGCGCAGCTCGTCATCCGCCCATCGCTGCGCCGCCGCCAGGACTTCAGCGTTGATGCGCAGCGGATAGGCCTTCTTCTCGCTCATCAGTAGAGCGAACCGGCGTTGACGATCGGCTGGGTACCGCGGTCCGAGCACAACACGGTCAACAGGTTGCCGACCATCTGCGCCTTGCGTTCCTCGTCCAGCGTGACCACGCCGTTGCTCTCCAGCTCGGACAGCGCCATCTGCACCATGCCAACGGCGCCGGCGACGATCCGGGTACGCGCGGCGATCACCGCATTGGCCTGCTGCCGCTGCAGCATGGCCTGGGCGATTTCAGGCGCATAGGCGAGGTGGCTGATGCGCGCGTCGATCACCTGCACGCCGGCGTCGGCCAGGCGTTCGGCCAGTTCGCCCTTCAGGTGCTGGGAGATCTCGCTGGCATGGCTGCGCAGTGCCAGCTGGCCTTCCTCGTGCTGGTCGTACGGGTAGCTGGTGGCCATGGCCCGCAGGGCCGATTCGGACTGGATGTGCACGAAGCTTTCGTAGTCATCGACGTTGTAGACCGCCTCGGAGGCATCGACGACCTGCCAGACGATGACCGCGGCGATCTCGATCGGACTGCCGTCCAGCTCGTTGACCTTGAGCCGGCCGCTTTCGAAATTGCGCACGCGCTGGCTGACCTTGCGCTTGGTGTAGAAGGGGTTGTTCCAGCGCAGGCCGTTGTCCTTGACCGTGCCGACGTACTTGCCGAACAGGCTCACCACCGCGGCCTGGTTGGGCTGTACGGTGTACAGGCCACCCAGCGCGACCAGCGCCAGCACCAGGACCAGCAGCCCGCCGAAGATGAAGCCCAGGTTCGGCGTGCCGCTGGTGACCTTGGCTGCGATGCCCAGCACCACCAGCGCGCCGCCGCCGACGGCGACCAGCAGGGCGCCGAGGAGGGTGCCCAGTCCATTGAGGGATGACAGCGGCTGCTCTTTCATGGGAATACGTCCTTGAGGGTTTGGCTGAAAGATATCAAATTGATATCAGTCCGCAAGTGCCACGGCAGGGCCCCGGCGGCGCCGGGATCCGGCCCGCCCCATGCCGGGCCGGCGGAGGCGGCGGCTAGAATGGCGCCCCGCCCCTCGCCCCCGGAACTCCGCCATGACCACCCTCGGCACGCCGCTGTCCCCGTCCGCCACCCGCGTCCTGCTGCTCGGGTCCGGTGAGCTGGGCAAGGAGGTGGCGATCGAACTGCAGCGCTTCGGCGTGGAGGTGATCGCCGCCGATCGCTATGCCGATGCGCCGGCGATGCAGGTCGCGCACCGTTCGCACGTGATCGACATGCTCGATGCGATGGCCCTGCGTGAGCTGATCGCGCTGGAGCAGCCGCACCTGGTGGTGCCGGAGATCGAGGCGATCCACACCGAGACCCTGGTCCAGCTGGAGCAGAGCCAGGGGCTGCGGGTGGTGCCGACCGCGCGTGCGGCGCGCCTGACCATGGACCGCGAGGGCATCCGCCGGCTCGCCGCCGAGGCGCTGGGGCTGCCGACCTCGCCGTATCGTTTCGTCGACACCCATGAGGAGTATCGCGCGGCGGTCGAGGCGATCGGCCTGCCGTGCGTGGTCAAGCCGGTGATGTCCTCGTCCGGCAAGGGCCAGAGCACGCTGCGCCAGGCCGGTGACGTGGACCCGGCCTGGGAATACGCGCAGACCGGCGGTCGCGCCGGTGCCGGCCGCTGCATCGTCGAGGGGTTCATTGATTTCGAATACGAGATCACCCTGCTGACCGTGCGCCATGCTGGCGGCACGTCGTTCTGCGATCCGATCGGCCACTGGCAGCAGGATGGCGACTATCGCGAAAGCTGGCAGCCGCAGCCGATGTCGGCGCTGGCCCTGCAACGTGCGCAGGAAATCGCCCGGGCGATCACCGACGACCTCGGGGGCTGGGGGCTGTTCGGCGTGGAGCTGTTCGTGCGCGGCGACGAGGTGTGGTTCAGCGAGGTGTCGCCGCGTCCACACGATACCGGCCTGGTCACGCTGGCATCGCAGGAACTGAGCGAGTTCGCGCTGCATGCGCGGGCGATCCTCGGCCTGCCGATCCCGACCATCCGCCAACTCGGGCCGTCGGCCTCTTGTGCGCTGCTGGCGCACGGCGAAGGCGTGCCGCTGTTCGCGCACGTGGATGCGGCATTGGCGGCGCCGGGTACGGCGCTGCGCCTGTTCGGCAAGCCGAGCGTGCATGGCCACCGTCGCGTCGGCGTGACCCTGGCCCGCGCCGACAGCATCGAGGCGGCCCGCGCGCTGGCGCGCGAGTCGGCGCAGAAGCTGGGGATCACCCTGCAGGTCTGAATTCGCTGGAGATCCCGATGGCAGCGGCGGTTCCAGCCATGACCACGGGATCCGGGAGTCGCGGCCGGAGCCGCTCCCACCTAAAGCGGCATCGATCTGGAACCGGCCCCCTTTGTTGAGGGGGCACCGAAGGCGCGGAGATGGGCGGGCCAATGGTTCCGGCTGCGTGGCAGCCCGCCCGCGCCACCGGGATGAGCAGGGCGCAGGTCAGGGGCCGGGGTTGCGTAGCCACCTTGCAGGCGCAGCCCGCTCAGCGGGCTGCGTCACGTACATCCACCCATACGAGGTGATGGTCGCTGCCATCGGCGATCGCCGCGTGCGCGTCGCTGGAAGCCGGCCAGAAGATGCCACTGCCCGCGTAGCTGAAGCCGGCCGATGGCAGCACGTAGTCCAGCCGCATCGCGCCGGCCTTCGGGCCGAAGTCGCCGGTGACGTGCTGCGGCGCGCCGCGGTGGGCGATGCCCTGCGCGGCATAGGCACGCGCGGTCTGTTCGCCGCCGGCGCTGGTCGGCGTCGGGTAGCGCAGCACGCGCGGATGCTCGATCAGCTCCACGATCGCCTCGTGGCGGCCATCGCCATCGACCGGGTCGTTGTTGAGGTCGCCCAGGATGACGAAGCGCGCATCGGCGGCCAGTCCGCCACAGCGGCCCGCGTCGTCGCACAGCCACGGCGCATCGCCGGACAGATACTCGCGCCACAGGCGGATTTCATCGTGGTTGCGCGCGGCATTGCGCTTTTCCTTGCCATCGAACACCGGCGGGGTCGGGTGCGAGACCAGCATGTGGACCACGCCGAGCGGCGTCTGCACCGGCACGTCCCAGTGCGACTTCGACGACAGCCGCAGCTGCGACCACACCGCATCCGGCCAGAACGGCTTGCCGGTGGCCGGCACCACCGGACGGATCGCGCCGGGCATCGCGCTCCACCTGAAGTGCTGGAAGCTGCGCACCGCCTGTTCGTCGATCGGATACTTCGACAGCACCAGCATGCCGTACTGGCCAGGGTGCAGGCCGTAGCCCCAGGCGTCGTTGCCGCGATTGCGGCCGTTGCCGCCGACTTCGCCGTTGTTGTCCAGGTCCAGGCCGCTGGGCACGCCGGTGTTGACCGAGGCCAGGTAGCGGTACGGATAGCGCAGGGGCTCGCCGCCGCCGGGCTGGGCGACTTCGAGGAAACGATGCTGGAACAGGTCGGCGGCGCGGTGCGCGTCGTCGTAGTCGAACTCGTTCAGCAGCACCAGGTCCGGGCGCACGTTCTGCAGCACCGCGGCGATCTTGCGCGCGTGTTCGCTGTCACCTTCCAGCTCGGCGACCAGGCCGCCGGCTTCGTCGGAGTACAGCGAGGTGTTGTAGGTGGCCAGGCGCAGTCGCGCATCGGGGGCCGGTGCCGTGGCCGACGCGGCGGCGGGCGAGGGCTGGTGGGCGCAGGCGGCGCAGGCCAGGGCGAAGGTGAGGATCAGGGCATGTCGGATCATGCGTGGATTCTCGCATGCGTCCTGCGACAGCCGGATGTCCTGGTCAGGCGGTTGGCGCGTCCTGCGGCGGACTCAGGCCGGCGTCGCAGGCGTCGGCGAAATCACGCCACTGGCGGCCGTCGTAGGCTTCCAGGCCGCGGAACCGCCGCTTGTAATCCATCTTGGCGTGGCCGCGGATCCAGTAGCCCAGGTAGACGTGGGCCAGGCCGTCGCGGCGCGCCCACTCGATCTGCCGCAGGATCGCCAGCGTGCCCAGGCCGCGGGCGGCTTCGGCCGGGTCGTAGAAGGTGTAGACGGCCGACAGGGCGCGCTCGGTCATGTCGGTCACTGCCACCGCCAGCAGGCGGCCGCCATGGCCCGGCGGGGCCGGCTCGCGGATCTCCAGGAAGCGGCCATGCGACCAGGCGCCGATCAGGAACTGGTCGAACTCATGCACCCCATGGTCGTCCATGCCGCCGCCGCGATGGCGGCTGCGCAGGTAACGCGTGTACAGCGCGAACTGTTCGTCGGTGCGCTGGGCGGCGACGATGCGGCAACTCAGCGCCGCATTGCGCGCCAGGCAGCGCCGCTGGCTGCGGTCGGGCTGGAACGCCGCCACCGGGATGCGCACTGGCACGCAGGCATTGCAGTGCTCGCAATGCGGGCGATAGACCAGGTCGCCGGAGCGGCGGAAGCCCCAGGCCAGCGCCTGCGGGTAGATAGAACCCAGGCGCGGGTCGTGCGGATCCAGCACCAGGTCGCGCGCCAGCCGGTCCGGCCAGTAGCCGCATGCGTGCTGGCCGGTCTGGAACAGGCGCAGGTCGTCGCGGTTGTCGGCATGGATGGCCATGCGGGGAGCATAGCGCCTGCGCGCGCAGGTGGCGGAGATTGGGCGCTGCGCGGCTGTCCGCTGGATGAATGCGGCCATGGGGGCGTCAACCGCCCGCGCGGCCGCCCGTTGATGTCAGCGATGGCGCGATCGACTCGCGCGTCGGATCCCCGGCCCATGCCGCGGATCGCCGAACCCACGCGATATCCAAACGGAGCACGTTCATGATCAACCGCAAGCCCCTCATTGTCCTGGCCGTCCTGGCGGCGCTGAGCAGCGCTTCCGCCTTCGCCGTCGACACGCCGCCGAGCGACGGTGGCCAGCCGCGTGGCCTGTCCCGGCTCGACACCAACGGCGATGGCGTGATCGACCGCGCCGAGGCGGCCAAGTCGCCGCGCCTGGCGCAGGACTTCGACAAGCTCGACAAGAACAAGGACGGCAAGCTGTCCAAGGACGAACTGCCGCAGCGCGGTGACTTCCGTCGCGGCGGGCATGACTTCATGGCCAAGCTCGATACCAACAAGGATGGCCGGGTCAGCCGCGACGAAGCCAAGGCCGATCCGAAGTTCGCCGCCCGCTTCGACGAGATGGACGTCAACAAGGACGGCTTCGTCGACAAGGCCGACTTCCAGGCCCGGATGAAGCAGCGCCAGGACGCGTGGTTCGCCGCTGCCGATACCGACAAGGACGGCAAGCTGAGCAAGGCCGAGTTCGATGCGGCCGCGGCCAAGCGCCCGTTCGGTGGCCCGGGCCCGCATGGCGACCATGGTCCGCGCGGCGGGCACGGCCATGACGGCAAGGGTGGCAGGCCGCAGCCGGTGCCGGCCGACAGCACGGCCAGGTAATCGCAGCAGGGCGCCGATCGACAGACCCCCGTGCAGCGATGCGCGGGGGTTTTTCTGCGCGGTTGCGGGAAGCGGGGCGCCCGCTTTCGCGGGCTGTATTGGGGGTTGTTGGGGGCGCGCCTTGTTGTGCGGATGGTTTGGCCCTGACTTACGGTGTGGGCGCCGACCCGCCGGGGGTGGGGGCGTCGTTTCGTCGTACGTCCTGTACTCACCGAACCGAGCGCAGCACATCCATGTGCTGCTCGCCCCCACCCCC
>Ga0160448_100129_pt1 | contig 36335 bp, 29 predicted proteins | sample HID1973M_E1MG_FD_108269 | JGI IMG/M metagenome (GOLD analysis project Ga0160448, IMG submission 108269) | Enriched mosquito-associated microbial communities from UW Madison campus, WI, USA - HID1973M_E1 MG | ecosystem: Host-associated > Arthropoda: Insects > Digestive system > Unclassified ...
ACCAGCTGCAGCCGACCCTGCTCGCCCAGCGCCATGCCCACTTTGGCATTGGCCGACTCGCGCCGCGCCGCACTGTGCTGGCGATAGCCGTCGGTATCAAACACGCTGGCGGCCAGGTTGTAATCCACCCTGCCCTGGCGACCGAGCCAGCGCGCACCCAGGCTGCGGCTGCCATAGCTGCCGGCGCCAGCGCGCACATCGACTTCGCCGGGTGCCTGGCCATCAGCACTGAAAAACTGCAGCACGCCGCCCGAGGAATTGCCGTACAGGGCCGAGAACGGACCGCGCAGCACTTCCACCCGATCTCCACCCATCAGATTGAAGTGCGACAACTGGCCCTGCCCGTCCGGCATGGTCGCCGGCACGCCATCGGCATACAGCCGCACTCCACGTACGCCAAAGGTGGCGCGCGCGCCAAAACCGCGGATCGAAAGCTGGGTGTCCTGCGCATAGTTCTGGCGATCGCGCGCCAGCACGCCGGGCACGCCACCCAGGCGCTCGGAAACATTGACGCCCGCGCTGGCGTTGTCCGCGCGCAAATCCACGCTGTCCAGCGAAGCCGGCGTATCGAAGGCCGACACCCCGCGCAGTCGTGCGGCTTCAACCGTGATGCGATCCAGCGTGGCAGCGGGTGGGGCTTGTTGTGCCTGCACCGGAAGGGCGATGGCAACGGCGAGCGCCAGCAAGGCGCGGGGGGGCAGGGTCATAGGCGGATTCTAGGCAAGAATCCGCCGCGCATTGATGAAACGCTTTACTCAGACGTCGCCGTCCGTGGCCCAGCCCTGACCGCTGCCGCGATGGAACACGCGATCCGTCTCCAGCACCTGACCCGCCGGCACGGCCTCCTGCGCATGCAGGCGCTGGTAGATCGGGGTGAAGTCCGGCGCCGTGGCCTGCATCAACTGCTCGAAGCTGTCGATGACGAAGTAGGTCTTCTGATAGGTGTCGATCCGGTAGCGTGTATGCATGATGCGTTCGAGATCAAAGCCAATCCGGTTCGGCGCGTCATCCTCCAGCGAGTAAAGCGACTCGCCCTTGGACGAAACAATGCCAGCGCCGTAGATGCGCAACCCCTGCGCCGTGTTGATCAGACCAAACTCCACCGTGTACCAGTACAAGCGGGTCAGGTGCACCAGCGCCTGCGGATCGATGGCGTGCGCCTTGACCCCGCCAGCGCCGTAGGCCTGCATGTAATCGGCAAACACCGGGTTCATCAGCAGCGGCACGTGGCCAAACAAATCGTGGAACAGATCCGGCTCGGCGATGTAGTCGATTTGATCCGGGCGACGGATCCACCAACTCACCGGGAAGCGCCGATTGGCCAGGTGCTCGAAGAAATCCAGCTCGGGCAGCAGGCCTTCCACGCCGATGATGGTCCAGCCGGTGGTCTTGCCCAGAATCTCGTTGAGTTCGCTGAAGCGTGGAATGCGGTCCGGGCTCATGCCCATCGCATCCTGCGCCTGCAGGAATTCGTCGCTGGCGCGGCCTACCAGCAGCGCGCGCTGGCGCTCATAGAGCGTGCCCCAGGTGTCGTGATCGGCGGCAGGATAGTCGGCCGGCTGCTCGATGATCGCGGTGGTATAGACCGGCACATAGCCCTTGTCGGTCTGCTGGTGCTCGACGCGGCGGGGTTCGTTCATGGCAGGGCTCCTGGGTGACACGCCATGCTAGCCCCGCAGCCGCGCAATAGGCTTGCAAAGTTGCGCGCAGTATGAGATTTCACGCAACACTATTGCGTTTGAATGTGCTGCGAGGCAACAAATGGCTGAATCCGTCCCCTTAGACCGAATCGACCTGCGCCTGCTGGCCTTGCTGCAGACCCAGGGCCGCGCCGCCAACTCCGACATCGCCGCCCAGGTAAACCTGTCACCCTCAGCCTGCTTGCGGCGCATCCAGCGGCTGGAATCGGCCGGCGTGATCGATGGCTACGCCGCCCGGGTCAATCCGCAGGCGGTGGGCCTGGGCTTGCAGGCCTTCGTGCGCGTGCAACTGGAAAAACACGGCCCGGCCAGCATCGACCACTTCGCCGAGAACATGCAGGCCTGGGAGGAAGTGGTCACCTGCCACGCCCTGACCGGCGACATGGACTATCTACTGCATGTGGTGGTGCGCGACCTCGAGCACTTCTCGCGCTTCCTGCTGGATCGCCTGCTCAATTCAAGCGGCGTGGCCGACGTGAACTCCAGCTTCGTCCTGCGCACGGTCAAGGGTTTCGCCGGCTGGCCCTTGCCCAAGTCGTAAGCGGCTGCGGCGCATGGCGTGGTGCGCCATCATCTGCGAAACGGACGCAGGCGACGGGGCAGGGCGGGTCATGATCAAACACGTGGGCAACACCGTTATCCAGTCCACCCATCTGGCGCGCTGTCATTGCGGCACCGTGGTGATGGAATTGCAGTTGCCCGACGGCATCGTCGAGCCCACACGTTGCAATTGCTCGCTGTGCCGGCGCAAGGGCGCGGTGGTGGCGTCCGTGCCGGTGTCGGGATTGAAGGTGGTGCAGGGCGAACACGCACTGACGCTGTATCAATTCCATAGCCGCGTGGCGCGGCACTACTTCTGTTCGTTGTGCGGCATCTACACCCATCACCGGCGGCGGGCGAATCCTGACGAGTACGGCTACAACGTCGGCTGCCTGGACGGCGTGGATCCGTTTGAACTTGGACCGATTCCGGTCGCCGACGGCGTGCACCATCCCGCCGATCAGGACCGCAGCTAAGCCAGCCAGCGTCAGGCGTACACTGACGCCATGGACGCCGCACTGTTGCCCTCGTGGAATCGCGCCTGGCATGGTCTGAAGGCTGCCGGTGACGGCCGCGCCTGGTTCGCGCAATTGTTGAATTGCTATGTGGAGCCGCAGCGGCATTACCACACGCTGCAACACCTGCAGGAATGCTTGGCGCATTTCGAGCAGGCGCGCACCGCCGCAGCGCATCCGCATGAGGTGGAGATGGCCCTGTGGTTCCATGACGCCATCTACGAAGTGCGCGGCAGCGACAACGAGCAACGCAGCGCCGATTGGGCACGCGATGTATTGCAGAGCGCCGGCGTCGCGGCCGAGGCAGCGGAGCGGGTGCATGCACTGATCATGGCCACGCGCCATACCGCGGTGCCGACCGGACAGGACGAACAACTGCTGATCGATATCGATCTGTCGATCCTGGGCGCTGAAGCCGAACGCTTCGCCGAGTACGAAGACCAAATCCGCCGCGAGTACGCCTTTGTCCCCGGCTGGTTGTTCAAGCGCAAGCGCCGCGCCATCCTCGCTTCGTTCCTGGATCGGCCGCGCCTCTACAGCACCGTGCTCTTCCACGATGCGTTGGAACAGCGCGCGCGCAGCAACCTGCGCCAGGCCATCGCCGGCCGTCGATCCAAAGCGGACGCATCAGCATGATCCCGCCGACCGTCGAATCGCGCAGCGAAGCGGCCGCCCAGCAGGCGCGTACCGATCTGTTCCTGTTGCTGGGGCAGGCGGTGCTGACCCTGATGGCCGGCGCCTGGGCCGCCAAAGCCTCCGCGCCGCAACTGCATGGCGCGGCGTGGATGGGCTCTGGCCTGCTGCTCGCCGCGCTCATCAGCGCCTACGGATCGGTACGCGTGTTGGTGGCCACCGTACTGGCGCCATGGGCGGTGCTGCAGCTGATTGAACGCGTGCGCGATCCGCGCCAGAGCCGGCAGGCGGCCAGTGCCAGCGAGCGCCGCTTTGGCCTGGCGATGAATGCCATTGCCATGGTCACCTTTGTGGTGGTCGCCCTGGCTGCCGCCGCCGCGTTGTGGTGGCTGGCGGCAGGCGTGGACTTGCAGGGCGCGCTATGGCGCTTTGGCCTGTCGGCCTTGCTGCTGTCGCTGCCGATCCCGCGCGCGATCCGCGCGCTGGGGTAGTTCAGGCAGCGGGTCCTACTGCGCCTGCGTCTGGTCTTCGCACTTGTCCGATCCCCACAACTTGCCCAAGCGGAATTTGCTGTCATCGCAAGGCGGAGGAGGGGGTGCAACCGGTGCATTGCGCGACGCCTGCGCGGCCATCCGGGCCTTCTGCATCTGGTCCAGGCGCGCGCGGATCTGCGGCAGCGCCGCCAGCGCCGCGCGTTCGCCTTCCAGAATGGCGTTGTTCTTCTGCGCGAAGTCGGCCGCGCCAATCTCGTTGACCTTGGGCCGGATCACCACGTCGGCGCGCGCCAACTCCTGCTCGCCCAGCTTCTGGCCCATGATGCTGATCGACTGGTTGACGATGCCCAGCATGCTGCCCGGCCGCGTGCCCGGCGCCTTGCTGGAGATATCCACCGCGATCACGAAGTCCGCACCCAGCTGGCGCGCCGCATCCACCGGCACCGGACTGACCACACCGCCGTCGACATAAGTCGCCTTGCCGATGGTCACCGGCTCGAACACGCCTGGGATGCTGCTGGACGCACGCACCGCCTGGCCGGTGTTGCCGCGTACGAATACTGCCCGCTCACCGGTTTCCAGTTTCGTGGCCACGACCGCCAGCGGCTTCTTCATATCCTGCAGCTTGCGCTTGCCCACTTGCTCGTTGACGTAATCCTGCAAGGCCAGGCCTTGCACCAGTCCGCCGGAAAACAGCCGCACATCGCGAATGCGCGATTCATCCAGATCAAAGGCAATGCGCTGCATCTGGAACGCGTCCATGCCACTGGCATACAAGGCGCCGACCACGCTGCCGGCGCTGGTGCCCGACACCACCACCGGCTGGATGCCGTTGGCCTCCAGCATCTTGATGACGCCGATATGCGCAAAACCCTTGGCCGCGCCGCCGCCCAGGGCAAGGCCCACCTTGATCTTCGGCGGCGGCGTTGGCTGCACTGGCGGAGGAGCCACCACCGTGGCCACGGGCGCGGTCGGCTTGGTGTTGCCGCCGCAGGCGACGAGCACAGCCAGTGGCAGCAGCAGCAACAGGGGTCGGCGTTTCATCGGATCGCGCAGGAATGTGAGGTCGCGAAGGATAGCGCGGGACTCGCCAGGCTCGCGGCCTGGCTCTTGCGCTGGGCCACTTCTATTCAGGCTATTCAGCATTGCCGCGAACTTGCCCACCCAAACTCCACCGTAGCCGCGCGATGCCGGTCGTGTGCCAGCAAAAACATACCCAGAGCTCCTGCCCGGTATGGCCCAGTCGGCTTATGAAGCTGAATTCGGAAGATCACGATTACGGTTGTAACGATCAGGACTTTCAGCCATTGCCGGGGCAGGTTGCTGTAATGCAACATTAACAATACGGCCCGCCAGCCACCCTCCGACCACCCTCCGGATAGCCACCGCCATGTCCCAGTCCCGCCTTGCCGCGCGACCGCATCGTCTTGCGTTCGCCATTGCCGCCCTGTTGCCGTTCGGCCCCGTCCTGGCCCAGGAAGCCGCCCCGCCTGCCGCCACGCCCCAAGCCTCGACCCTGGACACCGTGCAAGTGACGGCCCAGCGCAAGGTCGAGAACATCCAGGACGTGCCGGTCTCCATCTCCAGCGTCAGCGGCGAGAAGCTCGACGTGCTGGGTTCCGGCGGCAACGACGTGCGCTTCCTGTCCGCGCGCGTGCCCAGCCTGAACATCGAATCCTCCTACGGCCGCGCCTTCCCGCGCTTCTACATCCGCGGCCTGGGCAACACCGACTTCGACCTCAACGCCTCGCAGCCGGTCTCGCTGATCTATGACGAAGTGGTCCAGGAAAGCCCGCTGCTGAAGGGCTTCCCGGTGTTCGATCTGGAGCGCATCGAAGTGCTGCGCGGCCCGCAGGGCACCTTGTTCGGCCGCAACACCCCGGCCGGCGTGGTCAAGTTCGAATCGGCCAAGCCCACCCGCGAACTGGACGGTTACGCCCAGCTCTCGTACGGCACCGACAACATGTACAACTTCGAGGGCGCCATTGGCGGCCCGCTGAGCGAGCGCTGGTCGGCCCGCGTCTCCGCGCTGTATCAGCGCAAGGAAGACTGGGTCACCAACACCTACGAGCCGGGTCCGGATCGCGGCGCCGAAGGCTATGACGAAACCGCCGCCCGCGTGCAGTTCCTGTACGAAGGCGACGCCTTCGAAGCGCTGTTCAACCTGCACAAGCGCCACCTCAACGGCACCGCCCGCTTGTTCCGCGCCAACATCATCCAGCCGGGCACCAACAACTTCGTGCCGGGCTTCGACAAGGACAAGGTCTCCACTGACGGCGTCAACTTCTCCGAGCTCGACACCTGGGGCGGCAGCGCGCGCCTGCGTTGGGATCTGGGCGACTACAACCTGTATTCGATCACCGGCTACGAAACCGCCGAGTCGCTCAACCGCGGCGACATCGACGGTGGCTACGGCGCCGCGTTCCTGCCGGTCTCCGGCCCGGGCTTCATTCCGTTCGCCTCCGAATCGGCCGACGGTCTGCCCGACCACAAGCAGATCACCCAGGAATTCCGCCTCGAGTCGGATTACCAAGGCGCTTTCAACTGGCAGGCCGGTCTGTTCTTCTACAAAGAAGACATCACCATCGACAGCTTCAACTATGACTCGCTGAGCCCGGGCAACCCGCAGGCCGGTCATGCCATCCAGAGCCAGAAGAACGATGCCTGGGCGGTGTTCGCTTCCGGCGAATACCAGGCAACCGACAAGCTCAAGCTGCGCGGCGGCGTGCGCTACACCCAGGACGAGAAGGACTTCAGCGCCAGCGTGCTGGAAGGTGCCCCGTTCGGCGCGCCGGTCGGCGGTCCGTACACCGTCAACACCGACAAGGACAACGTCAGCTGGGATCTGAGTGCGGTCTACGCCGCCAGTGACGACATCAACCTGTTCGCGCGCGTGGCCACCGGCTTCCGCGCCCCGTCGGTGCAGGGCCGTCTGCTGTTCGCCAACCCGAGTGCGCCCAACGGCGGCGTTTCCACCGCCGATTCGGAAACCGTGATCTCCTACGAAGCCGGCATCAAGGCCGACCTGTGGGACAAGCGCGCGCGCCTGGGCTTCACCGTGTTCCGCTACGACGTGGAAGACCAGCAGATCATCGCGGTCGGCGGCGGCGCCAACATCGCCACCCTGCTCAATGCCGACAAGACCCGCGGCCAGGGCTTCGAGCTGGATCTGGAAGCCTATGTGATCGACAACCTGCTGGTGACCCTGGGCAGCAGCTACAACGATACGGAGATCAAGGACGCCGACCTGGGCGTGGCACCCTGCGGCGGCGGCTGCACCGTGACCGATCCGATCGTCGACGGCTTTGCCCGCATCAACGGCAACTCGCTGCCGCAGGCGCCGGAATGGGTGCACAACCTGACCGCGCGTTACAGCATCCCGATGGGCGAGGGCAACGAGCTGTACTTCTACACCGACTGGGCCTACCGCAGCGAAGTGAACTTCTTCCTGTACGACTCGGTGGAATTCACCGGCAAGTCCTCGCTGGAAGGCGGCCTGCGCATCGGCTACGGCTGGAACTACGGTGACTACGAAGTGGCGCTGTTCGGCCGCAACATCACCGACCAGACCCGCATCGTCGGCGGCATCGACTTCAACAACCTGACCGGCTTCATCAACGAGCCGCGCTCGGTGGGTGCCGAGTTCACGATGAAGTTCTAAGCACGCGCCAGCGTGTTGCAGAGCCAGGAAACGGCGAGCGCGAGCTCGCCGTTTTCGTTTACGCGCGCTTGAGCCGCTTCCTTCTCCGTTTGCGAGAACCTGCCGCGATCACGGGGTGACGGAAGCCGCTTGCTTCAGGCCTTCCACCAGCACATCCAACAACTGCTCCTTCGGATCCTGGCGCTGCTCCCAGTACATGATTCCGCCCAGCCCACGCTCACGCACAAACGCCGCCTTGGCGCGCAGCGCCTGCGGATCCTCGTAGCTGATCATCCGTCGCGCCACCGGATTCCACAGCCACGCCGCCTGCGCCTGCTCATCCCAATGGCGCACATAGCCATCGCGGTCCAGATACTTCTCGGCAATCTCCTGCCAGGACACAAAACCGCCATCGCTGCCAAATGGCTGCTGCAGACCATCGTTACCGGCGGCGACATCGCCAAACGTACGGCCATAGAACGCCGCACCAATGTTGATCTTGCGCGCAGGCGTCCCCGCTTTCAGAAACTCATCCACCGCCTGTTCGGTCGTACGGCTGCCCACCGGCGCCACCGCCGCACGATGCAAGCCGGCATGGTGGCCGGTGGTCGGTGTCAGACTGCCGTAGAAGTCGTACGTCATCAGGTTGATCCAATCCAGGATCGCCGCGATGGGTTTGATCTCCAAGCCACGCGCCGCCTCGCCATCCGCAGCGGCAATCGTCAGCAGATACTCGCGCCCCGGATTGACCTGCTCCAACGCATCCAACTTCGCCCGCACCGCCTCCAGCATCAGGGTGAAGTTGTGTTTGTCGGCCGGACTGTGGCTGATGCCAGGGCCGGGCAGGGTGGGGTACTCCCAATCGATATCCAACCCATCCAGATCATGCCGGCGTACCAACTCCACCGCCGTGTCGGCAAAACGCGCGCGCGCGGATTCGCTGGCCGCCGCTTCGGAAAAGTTACCTGCACCCCAACCGCCAATCGACAACAGAATCTGCAAGCGTGGATTCTGCTCACGCAGCTTCACCAATCCCGCCAACGAAGCACTCGCCGTCTCATGCGGCAGAAAAACCTCGTGTGCCTCATTGACGTTGGCGAAGGCAAAATTTATGACGTCCAACTTGCCCGCGCTGATCGGCGGCAACATCGGACCATCGGCGACATACCCAATAATGCGATAACCCGCAGCATCATCGGCTTGAGCCGCGCCCACTGGCGAACTGAGCAGTCCGCCCAGCACCAGCAACACTATCGACCAAGGTGCCCGCACAGATTTGCGCATGCCAACCTCCAAGCAGGGGAAGGCGCACTATAAGCGGATAAGGAGCGCCCGATGAGCCGTCAAAGATCTCGAGAGCGAGAGCGGGGCAGCGCCCCCGCGTAGGTCAAGCTAGCGTCGGAGCGGGGGCGCTGTCCCGCTCTCGCCACACGCGATCACCAACGCACCAAAGCGCCAACATCACTCCGCCCCAGGCGGATCCCTACTCGGCGGAAACCGCAACACCACACCCCGCGATCGATCCTGCTCCTGCGGCGCCCGCACCCACAACACCGGCACCTCACGCGGCGCAGGCGGCTCCAACTCATCGTGCAGACGCGAGATCTCCACCTCCTCCTCGTCTTCCCAGCTATAGCGCTTACGCGGCAACACCGGATCCAACTTGCGGAACAGCACAGCCGCAATCAAACCGCCGACCGCGCCGCCCAGATGCGCCTGCCACGACACCCCCGCCTCCTGCGGCAGCACGCTCAAGATCATCCCACCATAGAACAGAAACGCGATCATCCCCGCCGCAATCGCCGCGCGATCCCGCCGCAGCAAACCCAGCATGAAGATCATGAACATCAAACCGTGGGTCAATCCGCTGGCGCCCAGATGATGGGTGCCCGGATCACCCAACAACCACGGTCCCAAGCCTGCGCCCAGCCACACCACCGGCACCGCCCACAGCGTCGCGCGCGGATACACGCTGCCCGCCAAGGTACCCAGGATTAAGAGCGCGGTGGCATTGGCGGCAATGTGTTCCACCGAGCCATGCAACAACGGCGCGGTCACGATGCCAATCAAGCCCGACACCTGCAGCGGCGCAATCGCAAAGCGCGACCAGTCAAAACTGGCCTGCGCCGAATACACGATGACCAGCAACAGCACAAACGCCAGGCTCAGGTTCAAACCCCACAGCAGGCGTTTGCGGTCGTAACGGCGCTGTTGCTCAGCGTCAAAGGCGGGGTGGTCGGGATGGTGTAAGTCGTCCATGCGAAATCCATGGCGCCGCGCCCCGACGATTGCAAGGGCGCGGCGGCCTGGACGGAGCATCCCGCAGACGGGATGGTCCGCCCGCGCCAGGCTTACGTGGCGGCCTTGGCCGGACGTGCCAGGCTCAGGGCGATGGTCACGCCCAGGATGATGGCCACACCGGCCAGCGACCACAGCACCGGGATCTTGTACACATCGATCAGCAGCATCTTGCTGCCGATGAACGCCAACACGATCGCCAGGCCATAGGGCAGCAGGTGGAAGCGATCGGCCATGCCGGCCAGCAGGAAGAACATCGCGCGCAGACCCAGCACCGCAAACACGTTCGAGGTCAGCACGATGAACGGATCCGAGGTGATCGCGAAGATCGCCGGGATGCTGTCGACCGCAAAGATCACGTCGGTCACGCCAATCAGCACCAGCACCACGAACAGCGGCGTGTACCAACGCACGCCCTCGCGACGCACGCTCAGGTCAGCGCCGTGGTAGTCCGGCGTGAGGCGCAGATGGTTGCGCATCCAACGCAGCACCGGATTCTTTTCCAGGTCCGGTTCCTTGCCGGCGGCAAACCACATCTTGATGCCGGTCAGCAGCAGGAACGCGCCAAACACGTATAGCAGCCAATGGAACTTGGCCAATAGCGCCGCGCCGGCAAAGATCAGGATGCCGCGCAACACAATCGCACCCAGCACGCCGATCACCAGCACGCGCTGGCGTTGTTCCTCCGGCACGGCGAAGTAGCTCATCACCATCAGGAACACAAAGATGTTGTCCACCGCCAGCGACTTCTCGACCAGGTAACCGGTCAGGAACTCCAAGCCCACCTTGTTGGCCATCGCCACGCCGGCGGTCTCATTCAAGTACCACCACAGGCCGCCGTTGAAGAGCAGGGCCAGGGCGATCCAGCCCAGGCTCCACCACAGCGCTTCCTTGAAGGTGACCTTGTGCGCGCCGCCATGGCGCATCAGCACCAGGTCGGCCAGCAAGGCCACGATCACCACGCCGGCAAAGCCAGCCCATAGCCACGGATTACCGATAGATTCCATTGCGATTCCCAGAAAAAGTGAAGTTCGGGCCGCAGGGACGGTCAAGCAGGGAATCGAAGCAGGGATTCCAGACAGACCTTCGCCAAAACGGCGAAGGTCTCGCTCACAACCGTACCGGACGGTTGCCGTGGGACCGGAGCATTACGCTCGAATTGACGGCCTTCACGCTTGGGAGCTACTCCCCTTCTGCCGGCGATTCTCCCGGTCATGGCGGTCGCGGTCAACCGTGGCGGGTAAAATACGCTTCATGAACAGTCCCAACCCCGTTGTCCGTCTCAAGAACGCCTGGCGCTCCAGCCATCCCTGGATCTTCCAGAAACTGGTGGAAAAGCCCGCCCAGAAACCCAAGCCCGGCAGCATAGTCGAGGTCGTTGGCGTGGATGGGGAATGGATCGGCCGCGGCTTCTACAACGGCCACTCGCGGATCGCGGTGCGCATTCTGGAGACCCATCCGGAGGTCCCGGTCGACGCCGGCTGGTTCTCGCGCAAGATTGCCGAGGCCGTGTCGTTGCGCCGCGACCTGCTCAAGCTCGACGCCATCACCAACGCCTGGCGCGTGGTGCATGCCGAAGGCGACGGCCTGTCCGGGCTGGTGGTGGATCGCTACGGCGACCTGCTGGTGGTGGAGTTTTTCAGCGCCGGCATGTTCCGTCACCGCGAATGGATCTACGAAGCCCTGCTGGAGCAGTTCCCCGGCGCGCGCTTCTACAGCTTTGCCGAGGAACACATTCAGAAGCAGGAGAGCTTCGACTTCCGCACCCCGGATCCGGTGCCGCCTTCGGTGATCAGCGAGCACGGCATCAAGTTCCGCGCCGACCCGGCCGGTGCACACAAGACCGGCTTCTTTGCCGATCAGCGCGAGAACCGCGAATGGCTCTCTCACCAGTGCCTGGACAAGCGCGTGCTGGATCTGTGCTGCAACACCGGCGGCTTTGCGGTGTACGCCGCCGCCCGTGGCGCCAGCGAAGTGGTGGGCGTGGACATCGACGAGGACGTGATCGAGATCGCCAAGGGCAATGCGCGCTTGAACGAGGTCAAGCCCAAGTTCGTCCAGGCCGATATCTTTCCGTACCTGCGCGATGCGGCCAATCGCGGCGATCAGTACGACGTGGTGATCCTGGATCCGGCCAAGATGACCCGTGATCGCGAGCAGGTGATCAACGCGCTCAAGAAGTATCTGGACATGAACAAGCTGGCCCTGGGTGTGGTCAAGCCCGGCGGTCTGCTTGCCACCTTCTCCTGCACCGGCCTGGTCAGTGAGGAGCAGTTCCTGGACATGCTGCGCCGTGCGGCTTACTTCTCCGGTCGCACCATCCAGATCCTGAAAGTGGCGGGCGCCGGTCCGGACCATCCCTTCATGGCCCACGTGCAGGAATCGCGCTACCTCAAAGCCGTGTTCTGCCGCGTGTTGGATTAAAGCAGCGCTCCTGCAAACAAGAAGGGCGGCCAATGGCCGCCCTTTTTCATGCTCGACACGTTGCTGACGCCAATCAGCTCTCCGGCGACAACTCAATCACATCAAATTCCACTTCCGGATTGACGTCGGCGTTGTAGTCCACGTCATCGCGCTCAAAGCCGAACAGCTTGAGGAACTCGTGCTTGTAGCCGGCGTAGTCGGTGAGCTGGAACAGGTTCTCGGTGGTCACCTGCGGCCACAGCTGCTTGCAGGTGTCCTGTACGTCTGGACGCAGTTCCCAGTCGTCCAGACGCAGGCGATGCTCGTCATCGGTCTCGGCCGGCTTGCCGTCCTCGCGGTACATGCGCTCGCGGAACAGGCGATCCAGTTGCTCGATGGTGCCCTCGTGCAGGCCCTTTTCTTTCATGATCTTGAAGACCATGGAGATATACAGCGGCATGGCCGGAATGGCCGAGCTGGCCTGGGTCACCACTGACTTGAGCACCGCCACGTTGGCGCTGCCGCCGCTCTGGCCCAGGCGCTTGTCCAGACGCTGCGCGGTGTGATCCAGATCCACCTTGGCCTTGCCGAGCGCGCCGTGCCAGTAGATCGGCCAGGTGATCTCGGTGCCGATGTAGCTGAAAGCCACCGTGCGCGCACCCGGTGCCAGCACGCCCGCCTTATCCAGCGCGTTGATCCACAGTTCCCAATCCTGGCCGCCCATCACGGTGATGGTGTCTTCCACTTCCTGCTCGGTGGCCGGTTCAATCGAGGCCTGGACGATGCTGTCCTTGTTGGTGTCGATGGCGGTGGAGGTGTAGGTCTTGCCCAGCGGCTTGAGCGCCGAGCGCTTCACTTCGCCCGTGCCCGGCAGCTTGCGCACCGGCGAGGCCAGCGAGTAGATGACCAGATCCACCTGGCCGCCCATCTCGTTCTTGATCAGCTCAATCACCTTGGCACGCGCTTCGTCGGAGAACGCATCGCCATTGATCGACTTGCTGTACAGGCCCTCGGCCTTGGCGAACTTGTCGAACGCGGCGCTGTTGTACCAGCCGGCCGTACCCGGCTTCTTGTCGGTGCCGGGCTTTTCGAAGAACACGCCCAGGGTATCGGCGCCAAAGCCAAACGCCGCGCTGATCCGCGCGGCCAGGCCGTAGCCACTGGAGGCGCCGATCACCAGCACCTTCTTCGGCCCATCGCTGCGCACGCCTTGCTTGCGGGTAGCGGCGATCTGATCGCGTACGTTGAGCTCGCAACCGAGCGGATGCGTGGTGGTGCAGATGAAGCCGCGAACCTTGGGTTGGATGATCAACGTCGTCTACCAGTGTGTTTGCCTGCGCGGAATCTTAGTGCCCATGGGCCGGGGATTGAAGCCTGACGTGCCAGCCGCTTCCCACAGACGGGGGCGTATGGCGTACAGGGCAGATGAAAAAGGCGGACCGGAGTCCGCCTTTTTCACTGCATGAGCAAGCGGTCGTGCGCGCTTGATCAGCCGTGTGCCGCTTTCCCCAGCACGCTGTTGCGGCGGCTGTAGAGGAAGTACACCGCCACGCCGACCACGTTCCAGGCCAGGAACCACAGTTGCGTCTTGTGCGGCAGGCTCCAGAACAGATACAGGCAGCCGCCAATCGCCAGCGGACCCACCACCCAGGCCAGCGGCGTGCGGAACACGCGCGGCCGCGACGGGTCGCGCACGCGCAGCACCAGCAGACACACCGACACCGCCACGAATGCGGCCAGCGTGCCGGCATTGGCCAGCGCGGCGATTTCATCCAAGCGCGCCACGCCGGCCATTGCCGCCACCAGGATCGCGGTGAACACCGTGATCGCCACCGGCGTACCGGTGCGCGCATTGACCTTGGACAGGCCGCGCGGCAGCAGGCCGTCGCGCGACATCACGAAGAAGATGCGGCTCTGGCCGTAGAAGAACGCCAGCAACACGGTCGGCAGGGCGATCACCGCCACGATGCCGATCACCAGCGCGGCTGTGGGATGGCCCAACTCGCGCATGATCAGCGCCAGCGGTTCGGCGCTCTTGCCGAACACGGTGTAGCTCATCGCACCCACGGCGGCCAGCGCCACCACCAGATAAATCAGCGTGCAGCCGACCATCGAGCCGACGATGCCAATCGACAGGTTGCGGCCCGGGTTCTTGGTTTCCTCGGCAGCGGTGGAGATGGCATCAAAGCCATAGAAGGCGAAGAAGATGATCGCCGCCGCCGCCATCACCCCGCGCTCCACGCCATCGGCGCTCAGCGACTTGGGAAAGCCATACGGCATGAACGGATGCAGGTGGTTGCTATCAAACGCCGGCAAAGCCACCGCGATGAACACGCCCAGCGCGATCAACTTGAACACCACCAGCACCGCATTGATGGTGGCGCTCTCGCGGGTGCCGGCCATCAGCGCGCCAGCGACCAGGAAGGTGATGACAATCGCCGGCAGATTGAGCACGCCGCCCGCATGCGGGCCGGCGGCCAGTGCCTGCGGCAGGTTCACGTCCACACCGGTGTTCTGGCTGATCCATTGCAGGAAGCCGACGAAGTAGCCGGACCAGCCCACCGCCACCGTGCTGACCACCAGCGAGTACTCCAGGATCAGACTCCAGCCGACGATCCAGGCAATCGATTCGCCCAGCACCGCATAGCTGTAGGTGTAGGCGCTGCCGGCGGCCGGCATCATCGTCGACATCTCGGCGTAGGCCAGCGCAGCGCAGGCGCAGATCATCCCGGCAATCACGAATGACAGCAGCACCGCCGGGCCGGCCTTGTCAGCGCCCACGCCAATCAGCGTGTAGATGCCGGTGCCGACGATGGCGCCGATGCCCAGCGCCACCAGGTGCGGCCAGGACAGGGTGGGGACCAGGCGCCGGCCTTCTTCATGCACGGTGACCTGATCGATGGATTTGCGCCGCAGCAAGCTCTGCATGGGTGATCCTGGGAAGTACGAAGGATGCCGGCGTGGCCGGAGCGTAAGCCAGGACCCGCTACCCGGCGCGCCAGCAGGCTAAAGGCCAGCACCGTCAGCTGGCAACCGGCAAACCTGTTTGACACCGGCTCGCCGGCCTCAGCCCGGGTCTCGACCTGCAGCCGCATGCCATGAGATCGCCCCCGCTACACTGTCGCCCATGAATTCCCAGACCCTGCTCCTGATCCTGCTCTTCCTGGCCGCGCTGGCGGTCGTCCTGCAACTGGTGATGCTGCTGCGCCGGCCCGCCGACAAGCTGGGCGAGCAATTGGAGCGCGCCCTGCGCGACGAGCAGCGCGACGGCCGCGGCGAACTGCGCGAGCAGCTGGAAGGCCTGTCGCGCCAGCAGGAAACCCGCATCGATGGCTTTGGCCGCAACCTGGCCGACCTGGGCACCCGCACCGATCAACGCCTGGATGTGTTGCGCGACAGCCTGACCGAGGACGCGCGCAAGGGCCGGCTGGAATCAGCCGAGTCGCAGCAGCGCTTTGCCGACGCCCTGGGCCTGCGCCTGTCCGAGCTGACCCAACGCAACGAGCAGCGCATCGGCGAAATGCGCACGACCCTGGAAGCACGGCTGAAGGAATTGCAGGCCGACAACACCGCCAAGCTCGAACAGATGCGCCAGACCGTCGACGAGAAGCTGCACGCCACCCTGGAAACCCGCCTGACCGAAAGCTTCGGCAATGTCACGCGCATGCTGGCGCAGGTGCACCAGGGCCTGGGCGACATGACCAAGCTGGCCGCCGATGTGGGCGGCTTGCAGCGCGTGCTGACCAACGTCAAGACGCGTGGCGTGTTTGGCGAAGTGCAGCTGGCCGGCTTGCTGGAGCAGGTGTTTGCGCCGGATCAGTACGCGGCCAACGTCGCTACCGTGCCGGGCAGCAGCGAGCGGGTGGAGTTTGCCGTGCGCTTTCCTGGCGTGTCGGATGACGGCACGGTCTGGCTGCCGATCGACGCCAAGTTCCCGCGCGAGGATTACGAGCGCCTGCTCGATGCGCAGGAGCAGGCCGACGTGGACGGCGTGCGCCAATACAGCGACGCGCTGGAGCGCGCAATCCGGGTGCAGGCCAAGGAGATCCGCAAGTACATCGCCGTGCCGCACACCACCGAGTTCGCGATCATGTTCCTGCCCACCGAAGGGCTGTATGCCGAAGTGCTGCGTAGGCCGGGTTTGTTCGAAGCCATCCAGCGCGAACACCGCATCACCCTGGCCGGTCCGACCACGTTGTTGGCCCTGCTCACCAGCCTGCAGGTGGGCTTCCGCACGTTGGCCATCGAGAAGCGTTCGGCCGAGGTCTGGAACATCCTGGGCAGCGCCAAGCGCGAGTTCGGCAAGTTCGCCGACGTGCTGGATTCGGTGAAGAACAAGCTGGACCAGGCCAGCAAGCAAATCGATCAGACCGGCGTGCGCACGCGCGCCATCGAGCGCAGCCTGCGCGAGGTGGAGTCGTTGCCGAGTGCGGAGACGCCGGCGCTGGGCAACGCATCCGAGGAGACGAGCGACTGATTGATAAGCGAGCCGCAGCCAATTGCCATTGCTGGCAGCGCTCCTTGGCAATGTGCGGAAGCTTGGCAGCGATTCGTTCTGAGCGTGCAAAGAAAAACCCGGCCTAGGCCGGGTTTTTTTGTTCCCGCCTCTGCGAGCGGAAGAGCGTTGCGGTGGTTGCCGCCTCAGCCGCCCGGCACCAGCTCGGGCATCGGCATGGCATCGACCGGCACCGTCGGGTCGGGATCCTCATCATTGAGGTAATCCGGCAGATCCTTGTCCTCGTCCTGCTTGCGCGAGCCTTCAATCTGGTACGCGCGACGCTGCATCCAGGAATCGCGGACCAGCGCGTAATCATCGACCGCGCCTTCGCGCAGGCTGTCCACCGACAACAACTGCGCGCGTGTATCCACCAGGTTCAAGCCCTGCAGGAAGATCCGCGCCTTGTCCATTTCAATCTGGCGGACCACGCCAATCGGCATGTCGCCGCTCATGCCCAGGGTGTCGCGCACGGTGCGCGGACCAAACAGCGGCAGCTCGACATAGCGCGATTTCTTCCAGCCCCACACGCCCAGGGTCTGGCCGAAGTCTTCGCTGCGACGTGGCAGCTTCAGATCGCTGGCCGGATCAAAGATGCCGCCGATGCCCAGGGTGGAGTTGACCAGGAAGCGCGCCACGGTTTGCCCGGCTTCCTTGGGGCGGCCCTGCAGCAGCTGGTTGATCGCGGTGATCGGCTGGCCCAGGTTGTCAAAGAAGTTGCTCACGCCCAGCCGCACCGGTCGCGGCACCACGTTGGTGTAGGCGCGCGCCAGCGGACGTGCGACCGCGCGATCCACCGCGTTGTTGAAGGTGTGCACCTTGCGGTTGAACTTCTCCCACGGGTCGTAGGCATGGGGCGAAACCGCGGCGGCCGGCAAGGTGGGGTCAGCCACGGCATCGCTGGCGCCGCCATAGATCGCGGCAAAGTCGTCTTCTGCGGCGGTGGGTGCTGCACCGGCATCCGTGCTGGCAACGTCATTGCCGGCAACGGCTGCGGTTTCTGGCGTCGTGGCGGTAGGTGGTACGGCAGTGGGCAGCTCGGCTGGGGCGGTGACAGCGGCATGGCCGGCGCTGCCATCGACCACGCTGGCTTGCGCCGGCGGAGTGGACGTTTGCCCGGGCGGCGCCGACGCGCAGGCGGTGGCCAGCGCGGCGAACAACAGCACGGTGCTGAGGCGGAACAGCTGCATTCCGATTCCTTGGATGACGCGGGGGGAGGTCAGCCGGGGTATTCCAGATCCGGCGTCAAGCGATACGCCGCGCACAACTCCGCAAAGCCAGCGGGCTGGCCCTCGAAGTGGGGCGCGGCGCCGCCGGCGCGCAGGCGCGCGGCAAGTTCAGCCAACAGTGCCAGCCCGGCGCTGTCGACGGTAGTGACATTGGTCAGGACAATGCGTTGCACCGCCGCTGCGCCGGCCACCTGCGGCCACAGCGCCACGGCGGCGGCGCGGTCCAGCGCGCCCTCGAATCGCAGGGCGTCGCCTTCGCGGATCACGCTGGCCTTACTTGCCGCTGGCATTGGTGGTCATGCGGCCGGCGCGCAGATCTGCGGCCACCTGGGTGATCGACTTCTGTCGCAGCGGCGCGTCGAACTGGGTCTTGAAGGTCTGCACAAACGACACACCTTCGACCATCACGTCGAACACCTTCCACTGGCCGCCGACCTGGCGCAGCAGGTAGTCGACCGGAATCGGCTCGCCGTCCGGGCGCTGCATCTCGCTGGCCACCTTGACGCCGCGGCCGCCGGGCAGCGCCGACTCGGACTTCACCCGCACCTTGAGCTGGGTGTTGAAGTCGAGCAGGGCCGAGCCATAGCGGGTCATCAGGCTGTCGCTGAGCGCATCGGCAAAAGCCTTGATGTCGGCATCGGCGGCGCCGCGGCCGTGGATGCCCAGCACCAGGCGGGCGGCGTAGTCGCGGTCAAACAGGTTGTTGAACTCGCTGGCCACGTACTGGCGCAGCACGGCCGGGTTGCCCTTGAACTCGGCACGGCGCTTTTCCAGGTTGCTGATGATGCGCGAGCTGTTGACCAGCACGACCTGGCTGGCCGAAGCCGGCGCAGCCTGGGCCGGCGCGGACTGCGCCAGGGCAATCATCGGCGCGGCGCCAAACAGCGCCGACGCCATCATCAGGGGAAGCAGCGCGCGCTGCAGCAGGGGAGTCTGGGTGTTCTTCATGGCTTGGGGGCTTCCGTAGGTTGGTCGGCCGGGGCGGCTTCGCTGCCGGAGGCGGGCGCGTTCTCGCCCGAACCGGTATTGCCGCCGCCGCCGCTGAACATGTATTTGCCGGCGAGCTGGAGTAGATCCACCGACGGCGTGGTGAAAGCGATCTCTTCACCGGGCTTGAGCACTTCCGGGTCGCCGCCGGGCGACAGGCCGATGTAGTTCTCGCCCAGCAGGCCGCTGGTGAAGATGCCCGCCGAGGTGTCGGCCGGCAGATCCTTGAACTTGCTGTCGATGGACAGGGTCACGATGGAATCGAATTTGACCGGATCCAACTGAATGTCGGCCACCTGTCCCACCACCACGCCGCCAATCTTCACCGGCGCCTGTTTGCGCAGCTGGCCCAGGTTGGTGAAGCGCGCACTCAGCTCGTAGCTGCCGCCGCCGATGCCAAAGCGTTTGTTGGTGGAGGCAATTGCCAGCACCAGCAACGACGCCAGCGCCAGCAAGAGGAAGGCGCCGACGGCGAATTCGAGACGGGGTCCACGGACGGCCATGGCATCAACTCCGGAAAAGCAAAGCGGAAAGGACAAAATTGAACATCAGCACCAGCAGCGAGGCGTTGACCACCGCGCGGGTGGTCGCAATCGAGGTGCCTTCGATGGTGGGCTCGGCGTGGTAACCCACGTACGCCGCTACCAATGCGCTGGTGCCGCCAAACACGGCCGACTTCAACAAGGCCACGCCAAAGTCATCCCAGAAATCCACGCTGTTCTGCAACGCAGACCAGAACGTGCCGTTGTCCAAACCCAGGACATGCACGGCTTCAAAATAGCTGGCGGCAATGGCCAGGCTGCAGAAGAAGCCGGTCAGCAGCGGCACCGTCAGCACCGCCGCCCAGAAGCGCGGCGCCACTGCCTTGGCGACCGGATCAATCGCCATCAATTCCAGCGCCTTGATCTGATCGGTGGCGCGCATCAGGCCCAGCTCGGCGGCAATCGAGCTGCCGGCGCGGCCAATGAACAACAGCGCGGTCAGCACCGGACCCAGTTCGCGGTACAGCGACAGGCCGAGCAGGGTCGACAGCGCATCGGTGGCGCCGAACGTGGACAGCGTGCGGAAGCCCTGCAGGGTCAGCACCAAACCAACGAAGGCGCCGCCCACCGCAATGATGGGCAGCGAACGCCCGCCAATCTTGTAGATCTCGCGGGTCAGCTCGGCAAAGAAATCGCGCGTGGGTCGCGAGGCGCGCAGCACTGACAGCGAGAACAGGCCGGCGCGGCCCAGCGAACGGGTGGCAGCGACAAACGGCATCAGGCGGTCTCTCGCTTGATTGCATCAAAGGCGATGGGACCATCCGGCTCGCCGCGCAGGAACTGGCGCACCAGCGGATCAGTGGTGTTTTCCAGTTCGGCCGGCGTGCCCGAGAACACCAGGCCGCCATTGGCGATCACCACCGCGTGGTCGGCAATCGGCAAAGTCTCGTGCACGTGATGGGTCACGATGATGCTGGTCAGGCCCAGGGTGTGGTTGAGCCGCTGGATCAGGCTCATGATCACGCCGCTGGCAATCGGGTCCAGCCCGGTCAGTGGCTCGTCGTAGATCATCAGCGGCGGGTCCAGCGCCAAGGCCCGCGCCAGCGCCACTCGACGGGCCATGCCGCCGGACAGCTCGCGCGGATACAGATCAGCAGCGGCGCGCAGGCCGACTGCATTCAATTTGAAGTCGACAATGCGCCGCACCAGCGCCTCAGCCAGGCGCGTATGCGTACGCAGCGGCAGGGCCACGTTCTCGGCCACGGTCAGATCGGTCAACAGGCCATTGCCTTGCAGCAATACGCCTATGCCTTTGCGCATCTCCAGCAAGGCGTGACTGCGCTCGGGCACGGCCTGCCCAAATACCTCGACCTGGCCCGATACCGGCGGCAATTCGCCGGTCAGGGTGGAGAGCAGGGTCGACTTGCCGCTGCCGCTGGGGCCCAGCACCGCCGTGATGCTGCCCACCGGTACGCTCAATGAAATGCCGCGCAGGATCGTGCGATTGCCCCGGTCCAGGCGCACGCCAGCCAGGCGCACGGCAGGCGCGGACAGGGTGGGGGCGGTGGCGGCGGCAGTCATTGCGTGATTTTGGGCTTAACGGAAAACCAACGGGGAAGATTCACAGTTCACAGCTGAACAAAACCGAACTGTTCGGTACAGGTATTGTGCCGCAGCCGGCGCTTTCCGGCATGGCGGCCAGCGGGACACTGGGTTTACGTATTCGGCCGATACAACTTTAAGAATTGTGTAATTCCTGTTCCAATGCGGTGCGGGCCCGGTTTTGGGGTGGGCCTGCCTTTCGGGGTCGCGCCCTTCATGCAGGCACGCTGACGCCGCAACTGCGCCTGGAATACCAATACGACTTCCAGGGCAATGGCAGCGCCACGATGCAGTACGCCGATCTGATGTCCGGTCCGTTCTATCGCACCAGCCTGCCCGTGTTCGACCGTAGCCGCTTCCTGCTCGGCATCGGCTTGGGCTTCAACGGCGAGCAAGGCCTGTCCACCCGCATCGAATACAACGGCGTGGTGGATGCCAACAACGGCAGCGACCATGGCGTGATGATCAACATCGAAAAGCGTTACTGAGTTTTCACCCTTCGCACCACCGCCGACGGCGTCCCCATGACTGTGTGGGGGCGCCGTTGGTTTTTGTGCGGCACAATGACGCGATGCAGGGATCGCCGTCCGACTTCCGCCTCTACCACTCCAACTCGCTGGATGTGCTGGCTGGCTTGCTGGCCGCCGAGCTGCGTCAAGCCGCGCCCGGGCAATCGCTGCTGACGCCGGACGTGGTGTTGATTCCGCAGGTGGCCATGCGCCGCTGGCTGCAGGCGACCCTGGCCAAGGAATATGGCGTCGCCGCCAACCTGGAATTCTTGACCCCCGGCGAGTTCGTGCGGTTGGCGCTGGATGCCAATGTGCCCGGCGAGCAGGACGATCTGGATGCCGCTGGCCTGGGCTGGCGTCTGTACCAAGCGCTGCGCGATCCCGTTCTGCTGGCAATGCCGGCCATGGCCGGATTGCGCGCGTACCTGTCGCACGATGATCCGGTCAAACCCTGGGCCCTGGCCACCGAGTTGGCCGGCGTGTTCGAGAAGTACCAGGCCTGGCGTCGCGACTGGTTGCTGCGCTGGGAAGCCGGCGCCGATGCCGAGGATCCGCAAGCCATCCTGTGGCGGCGTATTGCCGGCGGCCAGTCGCATCGTGCGCGGCGTATCCAGAGCTACCTGGATCGCCATGGCGAGGCGACATCGGCCTTGCCGGCCGGCTTGCCGACGCGCCTGTTCGCCTTCGCCACGCTCAACATCTCGCCCGACGTGCTGCGCGTGATCGCCAGCCAAGGCCGGGTTGGCGTCACCCACTTCTATCTGCCCACACCCACCCAGGCCTACTGGGGCGATCTGCAGACGCTGGGCGAGCGCTTGCGTGCCGGCGTGGCCGATCCGTTTGCCGACGAAGCGGGCGAAAACCGCTTGCTGCAAGCCTGGGGCGCGGCGGGTCGCGACTTCATGGCGGTGCTGGGCAGTTATGAAGTGGTGCACCCGCGCGGCGAGTTTGGCGCGTATGCCGAGCCGGGTCCCGCCGGCGCCATCGCTTCATTGACCTTGCTGCAGCAGATGCAGCGCGATCTCTTCCACCGCAAGGCAACGCCCAGCGCGCAGCGTGACGATGTGGATCGCCACGATCCCAGTCTGCAAATCCACGCCTGCCACACCCGCCTGCGCGAAGTGCAGGTGCTGCACGATCAACTGCGCGCGCTGCTGGAAGATGACCGTTTCCAACCGCCGCTGCAGCCGCGCGAGATCGCCGTGCTGGCGCCGGATATCGATCCCTACGTGCCGTATCTGGAAGCGGTGTTCGGCGGTCAGGGCGCGCAGAGCCTGCCGTATGCCTTGGCCGACACCAGCGCGCTGGCGGGCGAGCCGCTGGCCGATGTGTTCCTGCGCCTGCTCGGCTTGCCGCTGTCGCGCTTTGGCCTGCACGAAATGCTCGACCTGCTGGCCAGCCCGCCGATTGCCGAGGCCGCGCAACTGGACGGCGATGCGCTGGAACGCCTGCGCGGCTGGCTGCAAGCCGCGGGCGCGCGCTGGGGTGTGGATGCCACGCATCGCGCGCAGCACCAGGCACCGCGTGACGATGCCTACACCTGGGCCTTCGCCCTGGATCGCCTGCTGCTGGGCCACGCCAGCGGCAGCGAAGGCGATATCGCCGGGGTGGCGCCGTGGCCGGAATTGGAAGGCGGCGCATTGGCCGCGCTGGACACGCTGATTCGCCTGCTGCGCGTGCTGGCGCGCCATCAACACGGCCTGGGCGAAGCGCTGGACCCGGCGCAATGGCGCGAGCGTCTGCTGGCCCTGCTCGAAGCCCTGATACCGGGCACGCCGCGCGACCCCACGGTGCTGCGCACGCTGGAGCGCCTGCGCAGTTTGATCAACGACTTCGCCCGCGACGCCGAACGTGCCGGTTACATCGGCAACGTACCGGCGGAAGTCGTGCGCAGCCACTTCGCCAGCCTGCTCAGTGCAGCCGACACGCGCGCGCCGTTGCTCACCGGCGGCATCAGCTTTGGCCGGATGGTGCCGATGCGGCTGTTGCCGTTCCGTGCGATCTGCGTGCTCGGCCTCAACGATGGCGACTATCCGCGCCGCGATCCCGCCGCAGGCTTGAACCGGTTGACCGCCGAACTGGGCAGCGAGCAGCGTCGTCACGGCGATCGCTCCACCCGCGAGGATGATCGTTTCCTGTTCCTGCAGTTGTTCGCCTCGGCGCAGGATGTGTTCTACCTGAGCTACCTCGGCGCCGATCCACGCGATGGCAGCGTGCGTGAGCCGTCGGTGCTGGTCAGCGAGCTGATTGAAGCCGCCGCCGCCTATCACCAGGACAGTGCAGCGGCCGCCGCGCAGCTGGTGGTCCGGCATTCGCTGCAGCCGTTTGCCGCCAGTGCGTTTGGCGAGGACGACGAACCGCGCCGTTTCAGCTATCGAGCGAACTGGCGACCGGCTGCCTTGGCCGGACGTGGCGAACGTCAGCGGCTGGCACCCTGGTTTGATGGCAATGACGCCGTAGTGCTTCCGGCGGCGGACGATGCAGTGATGCCGCTGCACAGCCTGCGCCGCTTCCTGATGTCGCCGGCCGCGCACTACCTGAGCCAGAGCCTGGCCCTGCGCCTGCCGGATGCCGCCGAACTGGCCGAAGATCGCGAGCCGCTCAGCGTGGCCGGCGGCGGGCTGGATCGCCAACGTTTGCAACAGGCGATCTTCCACGGCTTGCTCGAGGAACCGGATCGCGATCTCTATCCCGCGCTGCGCGCGCGTGGCTTGCTGCCTTCCGGTCCGCTCGGGCAACGCCAGCTGCAATCCTTGCAGCAGGAAATCGCTCCCTACGCCGAAGCGTTCGCCAGCTGGCGTGGCGATGCGCAGCAAGACGCGCCGCTGCTGGCAGTGGAAGTGGAAGGCGTCCGTCTACAAGCGCGACTGGAGTCGGTCTATCCCCATGGCTATGCGCGGCTGCGCTTCGGTGAACTCAACGGACCGGCAGTGATCCGCCAGGGCTTGGACTGGCTGCTCGCCAGCGCGGCGGGTCTGGCCCAACCGATGGTGCGCTTCCATCAGGATGAGCATGTGGGACCGCATCCGCGTGCACCGCTGGAACAGCAGCAAGCACGTGACGCCTTGGCGCAGTTGCTGGCGTTGTACCGACAAGGTCTGCGCGAACCGCTGCCGTTCGCGCCGTACAGCGCCTGGGCGCTGTTGCAGGCCCGCACCCTGGACAGCGGTCTGAAAGCCGCGCAGGCGCAGTGGCATAGCGACAGCGACCGCTGGAGCGAAGGCGACGATCCTGCGTGGCGGCTTGCGCTGCGCGGCCGCGGCTTGTTCGAGGATGCCGCCGTCACCGACGCCTTCGTCGAGCTGAGCCAGCGCATCTACGGCTTACTCCTGCATGGCGGAGCGCAGGCATGAGCGCGCGCATGGATCCGTATCTGAGCCTGCCGCTGCACGGCGTGCAACTGATCGAGGCCAGCGCCGGCACTGGCAAGACCTACACCTTGGCCACGCTGTACACGCGCCTCGTGGTCGAACAGCAACTGCGGCCCAGCCAGATTCTGGCGGTGACCTTCACCGAGGCCGCCACCCAGGAACTGCGCAAGCGCATCCGCGAGCGACTGTCGCTGGCCGCGCGCGAGCTGGAGCGCAATCCGGATCTCATGGACGCGGCCAGCACTGACGCCGAGTCACAACTCACTGCCGACATCCTGCGTCGCCATCTACAGGCGGCGGATGAATCCGTGGCCGCTCTGGCCAAGCGACTGCGCCAGGCGGCAGACGAGATTGATCTCGCCTCCATCTTCACCATCCACGGCTTCTGCGCGCGTGTGCTGCGCGAGCATGCGCTGGAAAGCGGCCAGGCCCTGGATGCGCCGGAGCTGTTGGGCGGCGACCGCGTGCTGCGCGAAGAGCTGGCCGCCGATCTGTGGCGGCACTACGCGGCCGATGCCGACTATGCGGGCCTGCTGGCGCAGACCTGGCCCCATCCCGAGGCGCTGTCAGAGGATCTGCGCGCGCTGCTGCAGCCTTTGCCATTGCTGCCAGTTCCCGCGGAGTCAGAGGATCCAAGCAACGCGCTTGTCCAGGCCGCGGATGAGTTGGCGCACGCCATCGATGCTCATGGTGAAGACGCGGCCGCACAGATCGACGCCGCCTTCGAACGCAAAGTCTTTGATGGCCGCCGCGCACGCCGGCCCAGCTTCGCCCAGGCTTTCAACGATTTGCAGGCAGGCCGACGCAACGGCAGCTGGCCACGCGACGGCCATCTGGAAAAACTGCTGCCGCATCACCTGGCGGGCTTCTGCAAAGACGATCAACGCGGCGCGGTGCCGGCATCGCCGCTGTTCGCTGCCTTGCAGGCCTGGTGGCAGGCCGATGATCGGTGGCAGGCCTGGCAGCATGCGCGCCGCATCCAACTGCTGCATGCCTTGCGCGGACAGGCGCATGAGCGTCTGGCCGTGCTCAAGACTCAGCGCCGGGTGCAGACCTTTGATGATTTGATCGAAGGCGTGCATCAGGCGCTGGCCGGGCCGCAGGGGTCGCTGCTAATCCAGCGCCTGCGCGCGCAGTACCGAACCGCGTTGGTCGATGAGTTCCAAGACACTGACGAGCGCCAGTGGGACATCTTCCGCACGCTGTTCGCTGCCGCTGCGCAGGAGAGCGAGGATCGCGCGCTGTTCCTGATCGGCGATCCCAAGCAGGCCATTTATGGTTTCCGCGGCGGCGATGTCGATACCTACCTGCGCGCGCGCGACGAAGCGGTGCTGGCGCCGCGCCTGGATCGCAACTTCCGCTCGCGCCCGTCGGTGCTGCGCGCGGTCGATGCGCTCTACGCCAATGCGGGCGAAGAGGCCTTCCGCAAGCCTGGCATCCAGTTTGAACCGGTCGCGCCCGGCGACCAGCGACACGACGCAGATCTGTTGCGCGCGGGGAGTGCCGCACCCGCGTTGACCCTGCGTCTGCTTACGGCGGGTGATGGCGATGCCGCCATTCCCTTCAACGCCGAGCTGTCGCGTCAGCGCGCCACCCAGGCCTGCGTTGCCGCCATCCACGCCTGGCTCGGCGACAGCCAGCAAGGACGCGCGCAAATCGACGGCCAGCCCGTGCGCCCCGGCGACATTGCCGTGCTGGTGCGCCGGCATGGCGAGGCCACGCGCATCCAGCGCGCACTGGCAGCGGTCGGCATACCTGCCGTCGCCGCCGGCCGGCAAAGCCTGTTCGCCACCGACGAAGCGCTGGAAGTGGATGCGCTGCTGCAGGCGCTGCTGCATCCCGCCGATGATGGCCGCCTGCGTACCGCGCTGGCCACGGTCCTGCTGGGACTGGATGCCGCGCAGCTGGCTGCCTTGCGCGATGCCGGCACACCCTGGCAACGCCATCAGCATGCCGCGCTGGCTTGGCGCGCACGCTGGCAGCAGGACGGCGTACTCGCGTTGATCACCGATCTCTGCGCGCAACACGCGCCACGTCTGCTTGGCCTGGTCGATGGCGAACGACGCTTGACCAACTATCTGCAGCTGGCCGAGTTGTTGCAGGAAGCCAGCGGCCACACCTTGGGTCCACAAGGCCTGTCGGACTGGTTGCAGCAACGCATTGCCGAAGCCGATGTCGACGACGAAGCCCAGCTGTTGCGCCTGGAGTCCGATGCCGGCCGCGTGCAAATCGTCACCCTGCACAAGAGCAAGGGCCTGGAGTATCCGCTGGTGTTTTTGCCTTTCATCGGCATTGGCGGCGGCCGCAGCGAGCGTGGTCGCCATTGCACCGTGCATGAGCACGGCCAACGGGTGCTGCACTGGAAGCTGGGCAAGGACGAGCCGCGCTGGCAGGCGGCTGTGCAGGCCAAGGCGCAGGAAGATGCCGAAGAAGACGCGCGCTTGCTGTATGTGGGCCTGACCCGCGCCGAGCATGCGCTGTGGATCGCCAGCGGTCCGTTCTACCAGGCCGGCGAAAGCGCGGTGGCGCCGATGCTGCGCGATATCGACGCCTTGCGCGCACAGTCGGCGATCGCGGTGATCGAAGGCCCGGCCGAAGCACGACCGCCGCGCTGGCGCGAGCCCGACGATGCCGCTGTGCCCGCCGCTCGCAGCGTGCACCGCGTCATCGCCCGCGACTGGTGGGTGTACAGCTTCACCCAACTCAGCCATGCCGATACCGGCGCCGAGCCCGTGTTGGCCCAGGCCACCGTGGAGCCGCAAGGCGGCCATGACGAGCCGCCTGTGATCGAGGAGGAAGCGGCACCCGTATTGGCGCCGGTGGATCCGCGCTTCACCAGCACGCGCTTTGGCGTGACCTTGCACGATGCGTTTGAGCGCAGCGACTTCCAACGTTGGTCGGATTGGCGTGACGGTGAACCCGCGCCCGACGGCCAGGCCGCTGTACTGGCCGAGGCACTGCTAGGCCGCGGCTATGGCGAGGCCGACATCGACGACGGCATCGCTGTGCTCACGCCCTTGATCGGTCACACCCTGACCGTGAGCCTGCCCGAAGGCCTGCGCCTGGCGGATCAGCCGGTGCAGGCGCGGCGTGCGGAAATCGAATTCCACTTCGCGCTGGAACCCACGCGCGTGGATGCCTTGCTGGACCTGCTGCACGCGCATGGCGTGGTGGCGGATCGCCGCGGCTTTGGCCTGCGCCGCCAGCTGGAAGGGTTGATGACCGGCAAGATCGACTTGACCTACCTGCACGACGGCCGCTGGTACGTGCTCGACTACAAATCCAATCGTCTGCCCTCGTATGAAACCCAGGCACTGGCCGAGGCCATGCGCCACAGCGAATACGATCTGCAGGCGCTGCTGTACACGCTGGCCCTGCACCGCTGGCTGCGCTTCCGCCTGGGCGCGGCTTACGACTACGCGCGCGACTTTGGCGGCATCCGCTATCTGTTCTGCCGTGGTCTGGATGCGGAACGTGCTGACTCGCCTGGCATCCATGCGCAACGTTTCGAACCGGACCTGGTGCATGCGCTGGACGACTTGTTCGCCGGCAAGGCAGGTGCGGCATGAGCCTGTTCGATCAGCTCTGGCGCGCCGGCGCATTGCGCACCTTGGATCACGCGTTCGCGCAGAGCCTGCGGCGCTTGCGCCCGGACACGCCCGACCTCGTGCTGGCAGCGGCGGCATTGACCTCGCTGGCGGTGGCGCAGGGCCATGCCGGCTTTGATCCTTCCGAGCCAGGAAGGATCGTGGAGGGCGAGTTCGCCTGGCCATCGGCCAGCACTTGGAACGAAGCGTTGGCAGGCTCGCCGTGGATCAGCGCACCGACCGCGCTGGTAGACGTGGCCAGCGAAGCCGCGCCGTTGGTGCTGGAGAATGGACTGCTATACCTGCGCCGCTATCGAGAGTACGAGCGACGTCTGGCAATGGGCTTGCAGCGCATCGCGGCCAGTAAGCCGGCGTCGGATTCGCTCGCCTCGCTGGCATCCGTGTTCGCTCGTTTGTTCCCGACGGCCAAGGCCGCCGTACTTGATCCAAACGAGCGGCAAGCTTCACTTGCTTTGGATGGCGACGCGCCCGTCGATCACCAAGCCCTGGCGGCTGCCTTGGCCTTGCGCCACACGTTGTTGTTGATCACCGGCGGCCCTGGCACCGGCAAGACCACCACCATCACCCGCCTGCTGGTGCTGCTGGCCGCGCAGGCGCAGCAACAACACGCCGCCGCGCCGCGTATCGCCCTGGCCGCACCCACGGGTCGCGCTGCCGAACGCATGGCCGAGAGCCTGCGCCGCGCCCGCGAAGCATTGCAGACGTCCGATGCCATCGACACGGATCTGATCGCCGCCTTGCCCACCAGCGCCAGTACCCTGCATCGCCTGCTTGGCACGATTCCTGATTCCCCGCGCTTCCGCCACGACGCCGACAATCCGCTGGCCTTCGATGTGATCGTGATCGACGAAGCCTCGATGGTCGATCTGCCACTGATGACCAAGTTGGTGGAAGCCGTGCCCGATGGCGCGCGCCTGATCCTGTTGGGCGACCCGGATCAGTTGCCGTCAGTCGAAGCGGGCGACGTACTGGCTGCGATCCTGCGCGCGGCCGGCAGCGGTGAAGGTGTGCCGGAAGACGATATTGACGCCTTGTCGCCCTTGCTCGGTGCGGATGTTCCGTTGGCGTCAACCTCGCACACGTTCGCCGGCCGCCGCCTGCATCTGCAGAAAGGCTATCGCCAACATGCCGGCTTCGAGCTGGCGCCGCTGGCGCAGGCCGTGCGTGCGGGCGATGCCGAGCGCACCTTGGATCTGCTTCGCGGTGGAAGCTTGCAGCGGGTGCACTTCCACGAAGGCGACAGCGACCCGCTGCAGCGAGACGGTGAGCCGCTGCTTGCACATTGGCAGGCATTGGCCGCACAGGACGATCCAGCGCTGGCTTTGCGCCAGGCTTCGGAGCTGCGTCTGCTCACGGCTCTACGCGAAGGAGCGCAAGGCGCGCGTGGATTGAATGCACGCATCGAAGCTCGTCTGCTCGGCCAGCGCGGCGGCCTCGGACGCGCGGGCGATGCCTCGGGCTCAAGCTACTTCGCTGGCCGCCTGTTGCAGATCACCGAAAACAGCTATCGCCACCGCCTGTTCAACGGCGACATCGGTGTGTGCCTGCGCGATGAAGACGGCGTGCTGGTGGCCTGGTTTCCCGGCGGCGAGGACGGCGGCCTGCGCGCCTTCCATCCCGCTACCCTGCCCGCGCATGAAAGCGCGTTCGCCATGACCGTGCACAAGGCGCAGGGCTCGGAGTTCGATGCGGTCTGGCTGGTGCTGCCCGCTCACGACAACCGCGTTCTCTCGCGCGAGCTGATCTACACCGGCATCACCCGGGCCAAGCGCGAGTTGCATGTGCTGGGGAGTGAGGCGGTGATTCGTGAGGCGCTCGCGCGGCATGCGAGCCGGATGTCGGGGTTGGAAGGCAGGCTTTAGACTTTCACCATGGGAGGCCACATGGGACGTGGTAAGCGCGGATTTTTGGATGAACTGTCCAAGCTTCCTTGGCCAGTCGGACTCATCGTTGGAGTAGTAGGCTTCCTGTGCATCTGGAAGGGAATACCGATGTGGCTGTCCAGTCGTAGTGGAATCCTCGCGCAGGCATTTCATCATCAGTCTGGCTTACTCCTTCCGCTCGCCTTTGTCTTCCTTGCCGCATGTGCACTTGCATCGCTCGTGTCTTGTCTGGAGGCGCGGCGAAAGCGTCAGCTATTCGATACGCTCACCGGTCTGGAGAGCATGGCGTCGCTGGGGTGGCGTGAGTTTGAGCAAATGGTGGGCGAAGCATTCCGCCGCCAAGGCTACCGCGTCGAAGAGACGGGCCTGGGCGGAGCGGACGGTGGCATCGACCTGATTCTGAGCCGCGACGGAAAGCGCGTGCTGGTGCAATGCAAGCAATGGCGCCGCGAGCGCGTGCCTGTGAATGTCGTGCGGGAAATGTATGGGCTGCTTGCCCATCACCGGGCGGATGAAGTGCAGATCGTGGCAATGAACGGATTCACGACTGACGCAGATCGATTCGCACAAGGAAAGCCCATCACTCTGTTAAGCGGGAACGCCCTGCTTCAACGTATTCGTGCGAATGGCCTCGCACACTCCCCGAACAATGACCATCGCCGCGCGGCCCCTGCCGTGCAAGATTCGCTTGATGCTCCACCCAACGCTCCCGCTTGCCCGCGCTGCGCGGTCCCGATGGTGCGTCGAACGAATCGACGGACAGGCCAAGCGTTCTGGGGTTGCGGCAGGTATCCCGCATGTCACGAAACCCGACCGACCTAGCGGAAGGGTGCTACTTCCGCTCCACGTACGTCACGTACACAACTCTGCCGTCCACGCTCATCACCGTGGTCATCTTCGGCATGAGCTGATCGCGTCGCTGCGGCTGGCCAAACGCATCGCCCAGGAAGCGTTGCCAGTCCGCGCCCGGCGACTGGGTGCTGTCGGAGGGTGCCACCGCGTAAAGCGCGCAAACGGTCTGCGCGCATTGCGCATCGGCAATTTCCAGGTTGTGCAGCAGGCTGGCGCGTTGGGCATAGTCGTCGGCCAGATCCATCTGCACGCGGCGCCCCCATTCAACGTCGGGAGTTTCATTGGCCAGACGATCCACCACCCGCTTGACGTAGTCGCCGCTGGGGTTATCGGGCCCCTGCAACTGCGTCAGTGCGGTCTGGATCCGTTGCTGGTTGGCAGCACTGAGTGGGCGCGGATGGAAGCGCACGGCAGGACCGGTGACGGCGACGGTCGCATCGGCCGCGCCCTGCTCCTGCGAGGCTGCCAGCGCGCCGACCGTAAAGCCACCGCCGCCTTCCTGGCCTTCAGCGGGGCCATCCACTCCCATCTCCGGAGTGGCAGCAAGTGCATCGGACCCAGCCGGATCGGTGTGGAACGGTGCCCGCTCATCCACCATGTGCCATACGGCGACGCCAGTTACGACAGCAGCGAGCAACAACACCATCGACGTGCGTGTCTTCATCGAAGCCATCCTCCCGGATACTTGCGGCGGCGTTCAAGGTGCGATCAAGCGAAGTGTAACCTCAGTGCCTTCGATCACGCCGGTCTGACCGCCGAGGGGCTGCGACAGCTAAACCGCCTCCACCAACTCCACCGTCACATGCACCAGCTCCTCATGCACGGCCAACGCCTGACGGAAGTCCTCCGCGCTGACGCCGGGTGAGGCCACCACTTCCACCACGCAGGCGTACTTGCCACGCCCCACCTGCCAGACGTGCAGGTCGCTGATTCGCGCGGGGTGTGGACCTTCTTCAATGGCCTCGCGGATCTCCTCAACCACCGGCGAATCCATCTGCGCATCCAGCAGCACGCGGCCGGTCTGGCGAATCAATCCCCAGGCCCAGACCGACACCAGCGCCGCGCCCACCAAGCCCATCACCGGATCCAGCCAGGCCGCACCCCACAGCATGCCGCCGAGCAGGGCGATGATGGCCAGCACCGACGTGGCGGCGTCGGCCAACACATGCAGGTAGGCCGAGCGCTGGTTCAGATCGTGGTGATGATGGCCGCGGTCGTGATCATGCTCGTGGCCATGATCATCGTGATGCCCATGACCATGACCATGACCATGTCCGCCATGGTGGTGATGGCCATGATGATCGTGTTGATCGCGCAACCACCACGCGCACAGCAGGTTGACGCCCAGCCCGACAATCGCAATCACGATGGCCTGTTGGTAATGGATTGCGCTGGGATGGAACAGCCGCTCCAGCGACTGGAACACCATCAAGGCCGCCACGCCCAGCAGCAGGATGGCGCTGGTGTAGCCGCCGAGGATCTCAATCTTCCAGGTGCCAAACGCAAACCGGCGATCATTGGCGTAACGCCGCGCACAGGCATACGCGAAAGCCGACAACCCCAGCGCCAGCGCATGCGAGCTCATATGCCAACCATCGGTGAGCACCGCCATCGAGTTGAACCACCAGCCGCCGCTGATCTCAATCACCATCATGATCACGGTCAGCCACATGGCGCGGCGGGTATTGCGCTCGGCCAGGGGATTGCCCTCGTCAAAGGCATGGGAATGGCGGCGCGCGGCGGCAACAGCTTCCAGGTTCATCGCAGGGAGGCACTTTCTTGGATACCCCCGTAGGGTATAGGATCACGTCCCATGGCACACGTACATCGCGACAAGAAGAAGCTGCTCACCCGCACCCGCCGCATCGCTGGCCAGGTTGCGGCGCTGGAACGCGCGCTGGAAGGCGAGGCCGAGTGTTCCGATGTCCTCATCCAGATCGCCGCCGCCAAGGGCGCCATGCACGCGCTGCTGATGGAAGTTCTGAGCGGCCACATGAATGAGCACGTGGTGGCCGGCAAGACCGAGGCCGCCCGCGCCAAGGAGGCCCAAGCCGTGATGACCTTGCTGGGCAAGTACGCGCGCTGAGCCAGTCGACACCGGACGTTAGGGCCAGCGATCCCTGGCGTGTCGAATAAGGAAGCTGCGGCCGTCTATTACTAACTCATGCCGTAGCTTCTTTCTTGGCGGTCTGTTTGGTTTCCGGATGGATCTCCACGGTCACGTGATCGATCTTGCCGGTGAACTTGAATGGCATCTGGTAGGTCCAGTCGACGGCCGAGCCGTTGTCCATGCCGACGTCCAGGCCTTCGCCAATCGAAAACTGGATCGGCACCGTGCGTTCGAGACGGCCTTGCGCCGCTTGCTTGCCGTTGACGCTCAGCGTGAGCGTGCCGCCCTTGCCCATGCCGCCGCCGTCGTACTGGAACGCGGCCACCAGCGTGGCCTTGCCGGCGCTGATGGCGGCATCGGCAACAAACGTCGGCCGCTCCACGCCCAGGAAGTTGTAGACGAAGGTGGGCTTGCCGTCACGCAGATACAGGCCGTAGCCGCCTTCGGAGCCGCCCTGGGTGATGATCATGCCCTGGGCCTTGTTCGGCACCTCGATCTCGGCAGTGATGGTCCAGGACTTGTTGAGCATCGGCAGGCAGGCCGCGTCGGCCAGGCCCACCATGCCTTCGTAGTAGGTGGCCGTGGTGCGTTTGCCGACCAGGCTGGGCCGGCCCATCGCCTCGGCGTTCATGCGGATGGTGCCGCGCCAATCCAGCGGCAGCACGCTGTACTTGGAGGCCTCGACCCACCACAGGTCCTGCAGCTCGCGCAGCTTGTCCGGGAATTTGGCGGCCAGGTCATTGGCCTGCGAAAAATCCTCGTCCAGCTTGTACAACTCCCAGACCTGCTTGTCCGGATTCCAATCGTCGGAGCGCGTGGCCTGCCAAGGTGCGAACGAAGGCGCGGAGGCCATCCAGCCATCGTGATACAGGCCGCGGTTGCAGGCCAGTTCGAAGTACTGGATGCGCCGCTTGCTGGCCGCCTTGCCATCCGTGAACGTGAAAGCAAAGCTGATGCCCTCGATATCCTTCTGCGGCACGCCATTGATCTCGCGAGGTGCGGTCACGCCGCAGACCTCGTACAGCGTAGGCACGATGTCGATGGTGTGCAGGAACTGTTGGCGCAAGCCGCCTTTGTCGCTGATGCCCTTGGGCCAGCTGATGATCATCGGATTGCGGGTGCCGCCGAAGTGGCTGGCCACCTGTTTGGTCCATTGGAAGGGCGTGTTCATCGCATGCGCCCACGACGACGGGAAATGATTGAAGTGCTTGGGGCCGCCCAGTTCGTCGATGGCTTTCAGGTTGTCCTGCCACTTCTCCACGAAGCCGTTGAAGAACAGGTTCTCGTTGAGTGAGCCTTCCAGCCCGCCCTCAGCGCTGGAGCCGTTGTCGCCAGCGATGTAGATGATGATCGTGTTGTCGGCGTCGGGCAGTGCCTTCACCGCATCGATGACCCGCCCCATCGCCGCATCCACCTGCGCGCCGTAGCCGGCAAACACTTCCATCATCCGCGCGTACAGGCGCTTCTGATCGGCGTTGAGTTCATCCCAGGACGGCAAGCCGGCCGAGCGCACGGTCAACTGAGTGTCCTTGGGCACCACGCCCAGCTTCTTCTGCCGCTCCAGAGTCTGTTCGCGATAGGCGTCCCAGCCCATGTCGAACTGGCCTTTGAACTTGTCGATCCATTCCTTCGGTGCCTGATGCGGCGCATGCGTGGCGCCCGGCGCCACATACAGGAAGTAGGGCTTGTCTGGTGCGATGCTCTTGATCTTGCGCACCCAGCTGATCGCCTTGTCGGCCAGATCTTCGGTCAGGTGGTAATCCGGATCCGTCGGCGCAGGCACCAGATCGCGGTTCTCGAACAGCAACGGATTCCAGTGGTTCATGTCGCCGGCGTTGAAGCCGTAGAAGTAATCAAAGCCCAGGCCGTTGGCCCAGCGATCAAACGGACCGGCCGCACTGGTTTCCCAGGTCGGCGTGTTGTGGTTCTTGCCGATCCATGCAGTGGCGTAGCCGTTCTGCCGCAGCACCTCGCCGACGGTGCCGCAGTTGCGCGGCAGCACGCAGCAGTAGCCGTCATAGCCGGTGGCCATTTCGGTGATGCCGGCAAATGAGGCCGAGTGATGGTTGCGCCCGGTGATCAGCGCCGCGCGGGTGGGGCTGCACAAGGCCGTAGTGTGAAAGTAGTTGTAGCGCAGGCCTTCGGCAGCCAGCCGATCCATGGTGGGCGAGGGCACCCCGCCACCAAAGGTGCTGAACTGACCAAAGCCGACGTCATCCAACAGGATCAACACAATGTTGGGTGCGCCGCGCGGCGCTTGCACCGGTTGCGGAAACTGCGCGGGATCCGAGTCGGAGTACGTACGGCCGACTTCACCCGTGAAGTGGAAGTCCGGACGCGGCAGGATGTCCGGCGTGCCGGCGGGGAAGGTTTCTGTCTTGCTGGCCATCGTCTATGCCCTTTGCGTCAGCATGCGCCGCGGGGGCGGCGTGAACGCAGACCGTAGGCGCGCAGGGCGTGACGCAGCCAGCGTAAAACCACCCAGCCGAAGCTGGGTATTTCTACTGAAGAAAGCTGACTAGCGCAGCGTCAGTCGTCTAACCGACAGCGGTACGCTTGGCGGGCGGCAGCGCAGCACGAATCGCCAAGTTGTAGGGATCGGCCAACGCCGCGAATCCCGCCTCGGTCGGATGGATTTCGTCGTACCAGAAGCTCTCATCCTGTGCTGCCGTCACCTGGCTGAAGTCGGCGAAAGAAAACAGCTAGCGGAACTGGCTGGCTGTGGGTGCCAGCACGCGATCACGAAAGCCTTCGGTCAGCAACAGATGGGCGAACTCCAACGCTTCGGCCTTGGAAGCGAGCACATGCTTCATGGTCGGCCACAGCCATGGGCCCACGTTGCCAATCAGCGGCGCGGCCAGGCCCAGATTCTTGATGTCGGTCCTGCCCTTCTCGCCGATGCGCTGAATCGGCGCATAGCCATGACCTACCACTTTGAAATTGCCGCCCACCGCGCTGAGCTCGGTCATCGCGGCGAAATAAAT
>Ga0160448_100130_pt1 | contig 36145 bp, 17 predicted proteins | sample HID1973M_E1MG_FD_108269 | JGI IMG/M metagenome (GOLD analysis project Ga0160448, IMG submission 108269) | Enriched mosquito-associated microbial communities from UW Madison campus, WI, USA - HID1973M_E1 MG | ecosystem: Host-associated > Arthropoda: Insects > Digestive system > Unclassified ...
GCCACGCGCTCCATTCTTGCTCGATGACAGGGCCGCTCGACGGCGCTACCCAGGACATCCCCTTGCTCAACAAGCTGGCGGCGGATCGCAAGTGAGTCTGCGGAGCGCATATCGCGAGCAACTGTCCAGACCAGCTTCGCCTGTCGCCATTGTTCGGATACAGTGCCAACATGTCGCTTCCCGCAATTGATGAAGTGGTTTCAATCTACAACCAGAGTCGCACGAGCGACATTGGCCAGTCCGAGCAGGTGCTGTTTCAAAGGCACGGGCTTGAGCCATTTCTCCCACTACTGATTAAGGCCTATCCGCGCATCCGGCGCGGCGAAGGCCGAGCCGCGATTTTGTCTCGGCTGACTCGCTATGCCCGCAGCCGCCCACCGGTAGTTGCCTTGGCTCATGTGGCACTGGAGGATCGCGCTTACCTCGTTCGCGAGCGCGCCTGTTCAATCCTGGCGTACTCGCTCAGGACCGACGTGCTCCCGCGGCTCGCACTGATGCAAGAACATCCCGACGCAAAGACTCGAGCTGACGTCGCGGCAGCGATGGACGCCATCTCTTGCGGGAACCACCACTTCTTCGTTGACCGCGGGCACACGGGTAGCACGTTATGGGAAGTGAGCTGCGATCAGCCATGAAACTAGCCGTCTTCTTCTTGGCCTTATCCCTTGGCATCGCAATGTGTGCGTGCACTTCGGTCGAACAGCCTCCGATCTGTCCGACCGACCTTGCTCCTACAGTTTCGGTCCCACCGAAGCTGCCAGCCCGGCTGCACAACGAGTTCTCTGGAACGGCCAAGGTTGCCTTTGTCGTCAGCGCCGAGGGGAAAGTGCAGTCGCCAGAAGTCGTGTCTGCACAGTGGGATCCCATCGGCAACAGTTCCGGCCAACCTTTCGGCTACCACGAGGCCATCCTTTCTGCTGTGGCCAAGTGGCGCTATCCATCAAGACGGGAAGCGTGTCGCCATGAGATTCCCATGGCGATTCGGTTCAATTGAGTTGGGCTTGCGTTGACATCGGCTTAACCGGCGCCACCAACTTCCCCCGCACCAACTTGCCGAAGTCCTCCAACGTGCACTTCTCCGCACACCCCGGAATCTCCAGGTACGTATACGAGGCCGGGTTGGCATCACTCAACACCTGCAGCTCGCGCACCTGCGGCATGTTTTGCGAGCGGTAGAACGCGCGCACGAACTGCTTGCCCTGCGCATCAGCCAGCACCTCGAATCCAATGGCCCCACCCGGCGGCGGGTCGTCGCGCGGGTAGCCGGGCACGGTCCAGTGCAGATCCAGGAAGCCGCCCAGGTCGGCGATGTTGGTGTCGTGGCCGACCAGTACGGTCAGCTTGGGGCCCTTCTCCATCGCGCCGAGCATGCGCGAGGCCAGCGGTGAGGCGGCGCGCGCGGCCACGTAGGGCGCGCGGCCTTCGTAGTAGAACTTGATCGAGTGGAACTCCAGCAGGGTCTCGATCTCTTCGCGGCTCAGGCGGCCCCAGGCGACGTCCTTCATCGGCATGCCTTCCAGGTACTCCAGCAGGAAGGTCTGGCTGACAGTGGAAGCCAGGCCGAAGGGGTCGCCTACGTCGGGGCGGTCATCCTCGTTGCGGACGATGCCCGGCGCCATCTGCGACATGTCGCAGCCCTTCGGCTTGCCTTGGGTTTCGCAGAATTTCGGCGCGCAGCAGCCCAGTGCCTTGTTGAGCAGGGCGAACAAGGCGGCGCGATTCTTCACCTCCTGCTCCATGCCGCCCGGCGGGGCCAGCGCCTGCACGGCGCGATAAGCCTCATCGGCGTCCATCGGCATGGCGCCGGCGTCGATGGGATGGAACTCCACGTCCGCATCCGGCGACTCGGGAAAGGTCACCGCCACTTTGCAGTCGGCCCACATGCCTTCCACCAGCGCGCGCGCGGTGGCTTGGGTGCGCGACTTGGAGCTGGCCGCCACTTCAATCTCGCCGGCGGTCGGGCAGCCTTGCGCCGGCAACAGCCCGCGCTTGACCCAGTTGGCGTGATCCCACTGGCCGACCAACTTGACCGCGTCGTAGCCGTGTTGGGTCAGTTCGCCGAAATCCACCGACCACTTGGGCCACGGTTGATCGGCCATGCCCTCGGGCGTCACCTTGGCCTTGGTCGGCGGGCGCACGCCGTGGCGCATCAGCATGACCACGCGCTCGAGCTTGAGCGGTGCGTTCGCGTCGGTGCCAGCGGCGTCGGACTTGCCAGCGGCATTGGACGCTGCCTCGGCTGCGGGCGCGACCTCCGCGGATGCGGGCGATCCGCTGTGCGTGCAAGCGGCGAGCAGCAAGCCCAGCGCGAGGACGATGCCGCAGCTTGCCGCCACGCGGACGCCGAATTGGCCGGCATCATCGTTATCGGCGACGCGGTTCGCAGGCGCGGATGCGGATGTGGATGTGGGCGCATCAGGATTGCGCGGGCCGCACGGCGAAGTGTCGGATTGATTCATTGCCTTCCTCCAAAAAAGAGCGGCGGCCCGCAGGGACCGCCGCAAGTTACTACGCACTCAACGCAGAGAGCATTTGCCTTGGAGCATCAGAACGTGGGGACACTCAGAACTTGAAACTCAGACCCATGCGCGCGGTCCAGCCGTAGATTTCCTTCTCGCCCATGCGATTGCGGTAGCCCACGTAGGTGCGCATGGCAGCATCGTTGAGGTTGCTGCCTTCCAGGAACACGGTGAAGCCGGGGCTGAAGTCGTAGCTCACGCGCGCATCCCAGGAGTTCAACTTGTCCAGGTAGACGTCGCCGGAAGCCTCTTCCTCGTTCACCTCGCTCAACTGCGGCGAACGGTAGGTGTAGGCGAGGCGTGCGGCAAAGCCGTACTTCTCGTAGGAAATCTGTGCCGAGGCCACGCGGTCGGACTGGTTGAGCAGGGGCACCTTGTCGCTGCGGCCCGGCAGGCCTTCGGCCTCGGAATCCACAAAGGTCATGTTGGCGCCCACGCTGAAGCCGTCAAACGGCGCCGGCAGCATGCTCAGTTCGTACTGGGCGTTGAACTCGATGCCGCTGACCGTGGCCTTTTCGGCATTGGTCCAGGTGCCGACTTCGGCGTCGGTTAACGTCTGGCCGCCGAACACGCCGTCCTGACCGGTGCGGGTGGTCTCGTAGATCGGGTTCTTGATGTCCTTGTAGAACGCCGCCGCCGAGAGCACGCCGCGATTGCCGACGTAGTACTCCACCGACAGATCAAAGTTGTTGGAGTACAGCGGCTTCAGGTTGGGATTGCCCATCGACACTTCGGGCTCGCCTTCGCTGGCGCCTTCAATCTGCACGAACGGAGCCAGCGACTCGTAGTTCGGGCGGCCGATGGCGCGGGTGGCCGCACCACGGAACACCAGGTTGTCGCCCACGTCATAACGCACGGTCAGGCCGGGGAACCAGTCGGTATAGCTGCGCTTGCCGAAGGTGTTGTAGCCCTGGTCCAGGCCGGAGGTCTCCACGTCGAAGGCAATCGCCGCGTAGTCACCCTCGGTGCGCTCCACGCGCACGCCCGGAATCAGGGTGAAGTCGCCAAAGCGCAGGCGGCCCATGGCGTAGGCGGCGGTGATCTTCTCGGTGATGCGGTAGTCGGCCGCCAGGGTGGTGGCCAGGGTGCCCTCTTCGTCTTCTTCGAACTCGCCGGTGTGGCTGTTGAAGTAGGCATTGGCCGAAGGACCGTCGATGGTAGGACCAAATCTGTAACGTCCGCCGAATACGCTAGCCAGCGGTTTGCCCTGCACATCGGAGAGCAGCAGCGGGCCTTCGTCGTACTCCCAGGCTTCACCGTTTTGATCATTGGTCTTTTTGCGATGCAGGTACTTCACACCAAATTGCAGGTCCGATCCGTCACCCACCTCGATCGGCAGGGTGTAGTCGACCCGTGCCTGGTACAGATCTTCCACCGCCTTGCGCGACTCGGGCTCCCAGAAGTCCGGCTCGTACAGGCTGGCGTCGTAGGCGTCCGGGCCGTTGGGGGTGACCGAGAAGCTGTCGCCGCCCAGGCCGTAGCTGCCGCTGACATCGCCCTGGGTGAAGCCCCATTCGTCGCGGTGCGGGTCGCGCTTGTTGGCGCGCGAGTAGGTCAGCTCGGCATTCAACTTGGCGTCGTTGGCGAACTTGAACTCGGCGCCGGTGCTGGTGGTGAAGGTGCTGGTGTTCTCGGCACGGGTGCGCAGGGCGCGGATGCCTTCGCCATCGACAAAGGTGCCGGCGGTGGCGCTGGTGGGGCTGATGCCGTCCTCGTCCATCTCGATCGCAAAGCGATCGCGGGTCTCGGAGTCTTCGTACTTGGAATAGACGAAGCGCAGGAACACCTTGGTGTCGTCGTTCGGGCGCCAGTCGAAGTTGGCGACCGCGCCGCTGCGCGTGCGATCGGTGTTGTACTGGCGCAGGTCCAGGCCTTCCGGCACGGTCTGGCCATCGACTTCAATCCAGTCACCGGTGTTCTGGATGTTCTGGGTGCCGATCTTGCGGTTGGAGTAGTTCAGCGCGAACACCGCACCAAACTGCTTGTCGGCGCCGAAGCGACCACCGAACGAGCCGTCGAACTCGTACGGGTTCTCGCTGTTCAAGTCGTTGTAGCCATAGGCGGCGCGGAAGGTGCCGAAGGTCCCTTCGCGATCGAAGGCGCTGAGGGTCTCGATATTGACCTGTCCGGCAATCGCGTTGGCGTCCATGTCCGCAGTCAGCGTCTTGGACACGGTGACCGCGCCAATCAATGCCGACGGAATATCGTCCAGCTTGACCTGGCGGCCGTCCGGTTCCGGCGCGGGCGCGGTCTGGCCGTTGAGGGTGACGTTGAGCAGGTCCGGCGATACACCGCGCACGGTCAGGTAGCGGCCTTCGCCCTGATCGTTGACGGTGGTGACGCCGGGCAGGCGACGCACCGCCTCGGCCACGTTCTGGTCCGGCAGGCGGCCGACGTCATCCGAACGGATCGCGTCAACCTGTGCGTCGGCATAGCGTTTGTCATCAATCGCGGCGCGATCGGCGGCACGGCGGCCGGTCACCTCCACGGTTTCCAGCTGGGTGACGTCATTCCCCTGCTGTTGCGGTGCACTCTGCGCAGCGGCGTCCTGCGCAAAGGCAGGTGCCGCGGCCATCGCCGCCAAGTTGCTCAAGATGATTACTGTCAGCGCATTACGGTGGATCTTCCGCATTGTCTTGGTCCCTCCCGAGGACTAAGCCCACGCCCAGGCAATGCTGCCTGGTCCGAGGCTGCAGGACGGAGGTTACGAACAAAAATTCCATTTTGCAACACTTTTGGAATTTCTCTTGCAAATTCGAAACCCGGCTGTGTAAGGTGCGGCTACCAGCCGGTCCGTCGCGCAGTGGCGGGTCCAATCTTTAAAGGTAGGGGAGGAAGAAGATGAGGCACGGGCAACTTTCAGGTGTGGCCGCAGCGGTGTTGATGGCGCTGTGCAGCAACATGGCGCAGGCGCAGGACGCGGCTCCCGCAGCACCGGTGGTGCAGGCACTGGGGCAAACCCAGGCCACCGCCAGCGGACAGACCAACGATGCAATCCTGGCCCGCGATGCGGCACGCCCGGACAAGAGCACGCTGATCGCCACCGCGGCCTTGGGCGGGCTGGAGATCTACGACCTGTCAGGCAAACGCCTGCGCAGCACGCCGGCCGGCGAAGTGGCTTCGCTGGCGATTGCCGCGGATCAGCCGCTGGGCAACAAGCGGGTCAATGTGGTGGCGGCGATCGACACCACCGGCAATTTCCTGCGCTTGTTCACCCAATCCGGCAGCACGCTGACCGAAGTCGGCGCGCGGCCGTTGCCGCTGGGCTTTGCCGGCGAGGGCGTGTGCCTGTTCCGCAATCCGCTGGACAGCTCGCTGCATGCCTTCATCGTCGGCGACGGCGGCGAAGTGGATCAGCAGATCATCTTTGCCCAGGGCGACAAGTTGGATGCACGCCCGGTGCGTCGCATCAGCCTGCCCTCGCCGCTCAAGCAGTGCGTGACCGACAGCAACGGCCACGTCTACGCCTCGGAAGAAGCCGTGGGCATCTGGCGCTTCAACGCCGATCCGGAGGCCGATGTCTCGGCCACCTTGATCGATGCGCCGCGCCTGGGCCACATCAAGGAAGAAGTCGCCGGCCTGGCCGTGCACGACGGCGGCAAGGACGCGCAGTGGCTGTTCGCCTCGGATGCCAACGCCGGCCGCATCAATGTCTATGACCGTGCCGACGACGGCGCCTACCTGGGCTCGTTCCAGGTGTCCGCACCCGGCGCAGCCGACAAGCTGATCGAAGAACCCGGACTGTTGAATGCCAGCAGCCCCGCTTTGGGTGCGAAGTTTCCCAAGGGCGTGTTGCTGGTCAACGACGAGGGCGATTCCAACACCAAGCTGGTGTCGTTGGCCGACATCGGCAAGGCCATTGGCCGCGATCCCGGCACCGCGCCGGCCGCGGCCGCCGCATCGCCCAGCAAGGTGGTCGCGGTCAGCGCGCGGGTGGAAACCCGCTTTGCCGGCAGCTATGGCGACGCCGCCGATGATCCGGCGATCTGGGCCAATCCCACAGACCCGGCCAAGAGCCTGGTGATTGCCACCGACAAGAAGGCCGGCCTGTACGTGTATGACATGCAGGGCCAGGTGGTGCAGTTCCTGCCGGACGGCAAGATGAACAACGTCGACCTGCGCGAAGGCTATGAGCTGGGCGGGCAGAAGGTGGTGCTGGTCACCGCCAGCAATCGCACCGACAAGAGCATCGCCATCTATCGTCTGGACACCGAGCAGCGCAAGTTGATCAACGTGGCCGACGGCGTGCAGCCCACCGGCCTGGGCGATCCCTACGGCCTGTGCATGTACCGCAGCGCCAAGAACGGTGACACCTACGTGTTCATCAACGGCGACGACACCCGCAAGCGCCAGTGGCGACTCAACGCCACCCCGGCCGGCAAGGTCCGCGCCGAGCTGGTGCGCGACATGACGTTTGATTCGCAGACCGAAGGCTGCGTGGCCGACGACGACAGCGGCGCGCTCTACGTCAACGAGGAAGACGTGGCCATGTGGAAGCTCTCGGCCGAGCCCGATGGCGGCGATGCCAAGACCGCGATTGCGCGGGTGGCTGATCTGCCGGCAGTGAAGGACGATCTGGAAGGCCTGGGCATCTACCACCTGGGCAATGGCCGCGGCTACATCGTGGTCTCCAGCCAGGGCAATGACACCTACGCGGTGTTCCGTCTGGAAGGCGAGCACGAATACGTCGGTTCGTTCGCGGTGGTCGCCGATCCGGTGCGCGGCATTGACGGCATCTCCGAAACCGACGGACTGGAAGTGACCAGCCGCAACCTGGGCCCGGGCTTCGAGCACGGCGCGATGGTGGCGCAGGACGGTCGCAACGTCATGCCGGTGGAGAACCAGAACTACAAGTACGTGTCGTGGGAAGACATCGCCAAGGCGTTGAAATTGGAAATGCGTTGAACCCGCACGGCCGGTGGCGCTTGCCTCCACCGGCCCGCCGTTCGGTCAGTGCTGGCTTGCCGGTGGTGGCGGCGTATCGGCGTTGGCCGGCGCCGGGTCGGCCGACAGGTCAAAACTGGTCTTGAGCAGCAATGACGGCAGCAGGGTGTTGATCGCGGCATAGATCAGCAAACCCGCATACCAGGCATCGGACAGCTGGAAGCGCGTATGCAGGATGTGCGCCAGCACCAGGGTGAAGATCAGCGTGGGCGCCAGCGAGACCGCGATGCGCTGGCACTGCAGCGGTGCCAGCCCCTGGCGGCGCAGCTGCCACCAGACCGCCCCTATTCGCAACGGAATCACCAGCGACAAGGCCAAGCCAATCAGCAGCGCTTGCAGGTTGAACGCCGACCACGGCACCTGAGCGCCATTGCGGAAAAAGTAGAACGGCACGAAGAAGCTGGAGAACAGCTTGATCGCGGTGACATTGTGTTCGCTGGCAAAGCCGGGCAGCCGTGACTGCAGTTGCCGCGCCGCCAGTCCGGCGATGAAGGCGCCGAGCAGATACTCCACGCCCAACCGATCGGTGACGAAGGCGGCAACGATGCCGATCTGGATCAACAGCGAAAACTCCGATCCCGGTGCATGCGGCAACACCCAACGGGCCAGCGCCAGATACGCCAGCGGCACCGCCACCACCAGCGCCAGCAAGGTGGCGCTACCCGCCGCCATCGACACCACGCTGTCGCTTTGCAGGGCCACGAACATGCAGGCCAGCGCCAGCAGCTCGCCGGCAATGGCTTGATTGGTCACCCAGAAGCGCTCGCGCGCATCCATCGCAAAGCGATCCAGCGAGTCGATGATGAAGCCGGTGGATGAGGTCAGTACCGCCAGGGCGATCAGCAGCGCGGGTTGCCAGGGCAGATCCAGTACCCAGCTCGCCAGCCAGGTCGAGGCGGCAATGGCCACGCTGCGTACGCACAGATAGCGCAGCAGGGGACCGCGCTGCGCGAGCAGCTCGGCCAGGTTGACCTCCAGGCCGGCAAACAGGAACAGCGAGGCAATCCCGAGCACCGCAGCAAAATGGATCAGCTCGCTCTTGTGACCCGGCAGCAGCAACGCCAGCAGCATGCCGCCGGCAAAGCAGGCCAGCGGCGCCGGCAGCCGAAAGCGCTGCAACCAACGCGGCACGATCAGCAAGGCGCAGACGAAGATGACGTACAGCAGTTCCCTGTCCATGGCCGGTCCTTGCATGCGGATCGACGGACCCGCTTCAGGCCGGCACATCCTGGCGCCGGCGGCACAGCCTTGCACATGCTGGCGCTACACGTTCACTTCCGCCGGCAGGCGCGCACGCAGATGGGTGCCCGCACCCAGGCTGCTCTCGGCCTGGATCTCACCGCCGGCCTTGACCACCAGATCACGCACCACCGACAAGCCCAGGCCGGTGCCCTGCCCTTTGGCCTTGGTGGTGAAGAACGGATCGAACACCCGCGCCAGCACTTCCGGGCCCATGCCGCTGCCGGTATCGCGGAAGCTCAGGCTCACCTGCGCGCCACCCTGCAGCGTTTCAGCCTGCACGGTGAATACGCCGCCCTCGGGCATGGCGTGATCGGCATTGGCGGCGATGTTGAGCACCATCAGCTCAAAGCGCTGGCGATCCATGCGCACGCCCGGCAGCAAGGCCGGCAGGCGATAGTCGATATGCACGTCGGGGTTGAACAGCTGACGCAGCAGGGGTTGCAGATCCAGCAGCACCTGCACCGGGTCGAAGACTTCGGACTGTTCCGGCTCCTGCTCCTCGCGCGCCAGCGCCAGCAGCTTGTGGGTGACCAGGGTGGCACGGCGCGCGGCCGCGTCGATGCCGGACAAAGTGTGGCGCACATCGTCCAGTGATTCGGCGCGCATGCCCTTGCGCAGGTAGCCGGTAATCACCGCCATCAGATTGCCGAAGTCATGCGCTGCGCCGGCCGCCAGCCGGCCCACCGCTTCCACTTTCTGCGAATGGATCAGCTGCTCCTGCGCCTGCTCACGCTTGCTGATCTCGTGGCGCAGTTGCTGATTGCTCAGCGCCAGCTGATCGCCGCGCGCGGTGGCTTCGCTCAGGCTGCGGCGCAGAGCCGAGGCGCTGCGATCCAGCACGATGGCGATCATCAGGAACATGGCGATGCTGAAGACCGCATCGGCGTAAATCGCCGCAGCCTCGCCTTGGATAGCCACATCTACCTGCGCGCCAGCCAGGAATGCCACCACCACCGTGGCAAACATCAGCCACAGCGCCGTGCGTCCCACCACCAGCCCGGCCACCGCCATCCAGATCACCAGCACCGGCTGCTCGAAGCGCTGTGCGCCAAAGCCGGTGGACACATAGGCCGGGATGATCGTCACCGCAAACGCCAGCAACAACAGGCGCGAGGCCCAGGCGAAACGGCCGTAGCGAATCAGCACAAAGCTGGCGGCGGCGGCGGCGCAGACGGTCAGGCCCATGCTCATGCTGAGCACTTCACCGGGCCGCCAGGGGATGTCGACCACCAGCGCCCGGTAGAGCCAGGCCAATGCCGGCAATACAGCCAAAAGCAAAGAAATCAGTTGCAGCATCGGCGCATTGCGCCGGTCCACCGGGTCGGCAATCGGCACCCGCCGCAACCAGGCCAGCGGGCCACGCCACAACACTGCTACCGCATTGCCCAGCTGGCTCAACGCGGCCCGCCAGGGGCGGGCGACTGACAGTTCACCGTCACGCATGCATTCGCTCTCGGATTACGGGGAATCCGCCGACGCGCGTGAGCACTCTCCCAAGCCCCTCGCCCACGCGTGCCAGCTGGCGCCATCCAGGGCATGTTGCTGGGATTATAGGCAGGCCTTGGCTCAGCGCACGTCCGACTTTGGTTGCGCGTGCAGGCGCACTTCCACCCGGCGGTTGGGGATCAGGCATTCCTGCAGGGTCGGTCCCGGCTTGACCCCTTCGCAGGTCTGCACCTGCTCACTGTCACCCTTGAAGCTGTACTGGATCAGGCCGGCGTCGATGCCGCGCTGCTGCAACAGCGCGCGCACGGTCTGCGCGCGCTTTTCCGACAGCGCCTGGTTGTAGTCGTGGCCGCGGCCTTGCAAGCGATCGGCATGGCCAACCAGTTCCACCTGGGTCAGCACCAGGCCTTCTTCCGGCAGGCGCGCCAGTTCGCGGTCCAGGCTCTTGAGCGAGTAGGCGCGGATGTCCTTGGCGCCGGAGCGATCAAACTCGAACAGCACGTTGGCGGTCAGCACCGGCGCGACCGGTACGGCTGCGGCCGCACCATTGGGTGCGGCGCCGCAGGTGCGCGACAGCGCTTCGGCGTCGCTGACCCAGTCTTCGGCAATCTGGATGTAAGGCTTGGCGTGGCGCCACTGCTGCTGGTTGTACTCGTTGCCGGCGTGCACCAGTTCCACCTCGCCACAGGCCACGGCCTGCTGCGCGCAGACAAAGCCGGGCGTGCCGTGGATGGCGGCAAAGCGCTTCCACAGATCCTCGCGCACGCGCGCCGCGCCGTTGACCAGCGGGGTATCGGTGGGCAGCGGCTCAACGCCCTGCTCCATGCCGACGATCAGCTTTTCCGATTCGGTCAGCGCTTCCTGCGGGAAGGCGCTGCGATCGTTGCGGGTGTACTCGTGGAAGGACACGTCCAGCCAGCACTGCGCCTTGGACAGGTGGTAATCGCGCACCGGTCGGCCGCCATCGTTCAAGGCCTGGATGCGGCCCTGGGTGGCTTCGTAGCCGGACAGATCGGCGTGGACGGCCTCGTCGGTCACGCGGTTCTTCGGCGCGGTCAACTGGGTCTGCTGCGCCTGCGCGGTGCAGGCCAGCGCGGCCAGCACGGCGAGCGCCAACAGGGCGGCGGGCAACAGGGAGGTGGGACGGTTGATCATGGCGTGGCTCCTGCGCGCACCGGGTCGCGGTAACGGGCGTCTTCGCGGATGAAAAGGTCTTCGTCAAACTTGAATCGCAGGCGGATGAAGGCGCCCTGCTGGGTGTACTCGTAGCCGGTCAGATCGGTGTCGCCGCGGAAGCCGGTGGCGTTGTAGCCCACCGACAGCCACAGGTTCTGCCGCAGCAGCCGCCCCACTTCCACGCCGAACGCATACTGGTTGGCGCCGTCCTGGCCACGGAAGGTCGAGGCCAGCACGCCGATGTCCCAGTTCTCGGTGACGTCGTAGACCACACGGCCGGACAACAGCACCGCGTTGAAATCGTCATCGACGCTGCCGGTGTCGGCGTAGACAAAGCGATCCTTCTGCCACTTGGCCGCCACCCGACCGGTCAGCCACCACGGCCGCGACGGATGCCAGTCGGCATGCGCGGACACGATGTGCGCGGCGGTGCGCACTTCCTGGCCGGTGTCCGAGCCAAAGCCGCCGCTGTCCATGCCGCTCTCGTCCTTCTCCAGCTTGTACTCATAGCGGGCCAGGGCGTTGACGCGGTTGGTGTCGGTGTCGCGGTAGGCCGCACCGATCTGGAAGCGATCCTGCAGCACGTCGCCACGCGCTTCGTAGACCGTGCGCAGCAGGTAGTTGCGGGCCAGCACGGTCCAGTCGCGGTTGAGCTTGCGCGCGGCCAGGAACTGCAACAGCGTGGTGTGGTAGCCCTCGTTGGTCGGCGTCTTCTCGATGTCATCGGAGATGCGGTGTTCCAGCCGCACGCTGCCGCGCCACAGCGGGTTGGCGCTGTAGTCCAGGCCCAGGCCGACGCCGGTGGAATCGCCCACGTTGCCGCTGATCACGTTGGTGTGCTCGACCGAGGTGTCCAGGCGCAGGCCTTCGCTGATGTCCCAGCGATTGCGCACGCCCGAGGCGGCCTGGATGTCGCGGCCGGCAATGGCATCGCGCAGGCGGTACTCGGAGAACAGCGTGGTATCGCGCAGGAAGCTGGTGTCCACGCCCACCGCCAGGGTGTTGGCCTCGCGGCCGTCCTGGGTCAGGCCGTTGACGCCGCTGATGCCGGTCTGCTTTTCGTAGCGGCCGTACAAACGGCTGCGTTCGCGCAGCTGGTAATCCGCGCCCAGCGCGATGCGGTTGCGATCTTCGCCGTGGATGTCCTGCTCGACCTCACCGCCCAGGCTCAGGCGATCACTGGCGCGATAGCCCAGACCAAAGCGCACCATGTCCGACGACAACTCGGTGCCCACCGGCAAACCGCTGGCCACATCGTTGCTGGCGCCGTTCTGGATGATCGGCAAACCCGTCAACGGATCCAGCGGCTGCTGGCCGTAACCCAGCGCACCGCCGCCGGCACCGGTGGCGTACCCGCCGGACAGGCCGCCGATATTGCCGTAGCCGCTGTTGGTGGCCCAGGTGTAGTACGCGCCCACGGTTTCGCGGATCGCGCGGTAGCCAAAGTCCAGGGTCAGCTTGTCGGTGACCTTGACGCGGGTGCCGGCGCTGGCCGACTCGCGTTCGCCGCCATCAGGATTGCGGTCTTCGCTGCGCAGTGCATCGGCGTACAGCTCAAAGCGCTCGTTCAAGCGATAGCGCGTGCTCAGGCTGTACTCGCCACGGCCACCGTACAAGGGCGAAGCCTGGTTGTTGAACTCCGGATCCGACTGGCCGGCGAAGGCCTTGAAGTCGAACGCCTTGCCGGCATGGCCCAGCTCAACGCGCCAGGCGTCGCCTTCGACCAGGCCGCTCAGGCCTTGCAGGGCCGGCGTGCCGTACTGGTTGATCGAGTTGGTGTTGACCTCGCTGCGGGTGCGCGCGGCTTCGGCCACCAGCCAGGTGTTCTCACCCAGGCGGTAACCGACGTTGGCGCTGCCCATCTGGAACTCGGCGAAGGGATTGCGATCATCCACCACCGAGCCGCCGACTTCGCCGTTCTCGCCCACGCGCAGCTGCGCGTCGGCGCCCAGCACCAGGAACTTCTCGGTGCCCTGATCCAGTTCGTAGGTGATGCGCAGCGAAACCGGATTCAGATCGCTGTCGAACGAGGGCAGGAAGCTGGCCAGCAGGATGCGCCCGGAGAACGGCTCGAAGCTGTAGTCCACCAACCGCGCCAGCGGCCGCACCGAGACGATGCGCGAAGGCTGGTCGCGATCGCGCACCACCACTTCCACCCGCTCGCTGCCTTCCAGCACCGCGTTGTTGCGCAGGCCGTAGGGGCCGCTGCCGGAAGCCGGCAGTTCTTCGATCACCTGGCGCAGCGAGTCTTCAATCGCAAACACGTTGCCGCGTACGCGCTCGTTCTCGAAATGCCAGCCCAGGCCGGTGGCGGTGCGGTTGTAGGTTCCGAGCACGCGCTGTGCGGCACGGCTGCCGAAATCCACGCCGGTGGTGGTGGTGATGTTGTCGCCGGTCTGGAAATCGCCATACAGCAGGTAGCTGCGGTCCTGGTCCACGCGCACGTACAGACGCTCAGCCGAGCGCGCATCGAAGCCGCGCAGCGAGGCATCGCCGTAGACCGGGTAGAACTCTTCCGGCTGGATGTCACGCAGCAGGCGCGCACGCACTTCCTTGTCCGAGTCGTAGGCGGCGGTCAGCAGATACTTGCCCTGGATCGTGCCCTTGACGAAGAACGCGGCACGCGCGGCACCGTTGGCCTTGCCGTTGTTGAACTGCTTTTCCCAGCGGCGGATTTCGCGCTCGAAGCCGTCGCCCTGCTGGCTGCTGTTGAGCAGGCCATTGCCATTGCGACGGAAGTTGATCACGCCTTCGATCAAGCCGGTGGCGATCATGTCGCGCATCTCCGGGACGAAGCCGACCACGCCTTCGGCGCTCTGCCCGCCCGCGGTCACCCGCAGCAACACATCCTGCGGATCGTGCGGGGCCAGCAGATCGAATTCGGCGCGGCCATTGCGCACCGGCAACTGCACGCCGGGCGTGGCCTGGTCGGCGTCGAGCTGACCGGGGCCGAGTTCATCGGTGCGACCGTCGGCCAGCTTGATGCGGCCGCCGCTGTTCTCGATGGTGGCAAAGGCCTCGCCCTGCATCGGCGAGCCATCGGCATTGAACAACTGCACCACCACATGCACCGGCGACTGACCGTCGGCCGGCACGCCGTCGCGATCCACTTCCACCACCACGCGATCGACGCCGGCGTTGACGCGGTAGTCGACATTGCCGGGCTGGGCGAACAGCGGGTCCGAAGCCTGGTTCTGGGTGGTGGTCGATTGCGGATACAGCGGGGTGGCCTGACCCAGCACCGGGGTGAAGCGTTGGTCACCGGACACTGTCTGCGCCTGCAGCGAGGCCGGCACACAGGCCACCAGCAAGGCCAGCGCCAGCGGATGCAAAGGCGAGCGGATCACGTGCGCGCGCGGCGCACGCGTTGAATTGACGCGCATGGTCGAGGCTTCCGGCAAGGACGAGGGGCGGAGGAAGGTGCGGCTCATGGCTGCACCTCCTGGCCGGCGTCGGCATCGGTGGCCGGTTGCCTCGGGTCGATGATCGGCTCTTGCTTGGCCGAGTCGGTGCCCTGCTGCGGCGAGCGTTGCGGCTTGCTCTCAAAGCGCAGCGGCGGCTGTCCGCGTTCGGTTTCCGGGGCGCGGATTTCGCCTTGGGTGCGACGCGCCTTGACCTGCTCGATCACCGGGTTGGAACAGCTGCCCTCGATGAAATCGGCGCGATGCAGCTCGCCGTTCTTCAGGTCGATGAAGAGGCTGTCGGCATCGCCCAGGTTGCGGTTGCTGCTGGTGGTCAGGCGCGAGCCGACCGGCAGCGTGGACGCATCCACCTTCAGCGTGTGGCTCTTCGGCGGCAGGCCGCAGTAGCTGTACTTGCCTTCCGAGTCGCTGATCAGCCAGGTGCCATCCTCGAAGTACATGCGCACGCCGGGGATGCCCAGCTCTTCGCGGTCCTGCACGTGGTTGACGTTGCAGTCGACGAAGATCTTGCCGAGCACGCAACCTTCGTCGGTGAACACACCGCCGGTGATGATCACGCGGTACTCGGCCGGGTTGGAGTTGACCACGCCGCCGTTGGTGTACGGGGTGAGCGTGCTGTCATCCACGCAGCCGCCATCAATCGAACAACCATGCGCACGCGCGCGGTTGATGCCGTCGCCCTGCTGGCTGCCCACGCCCACACGGACGCGGTAGCTCAGGGTCTTCTGCGCACCCACCGCCAGCGAGCCGACGTCGAACACCAGCACCGGACCCGGCTTGCCGCGCGGGTTGGCAATGCCGGCGCCATCCACGCGCGCGGTGCCGTCGATGTAGGTGAAGCCACGCGGCAGGCGATCGATCACGTTGACCGTGCCCAGCGCTTCGCCGGCGGTCTGGCGGATGGTGATGGTGTAGACCAGGCTGTCGCCCACTTCCACGGTCTTGCGATCACCGGTCTTGGTGATCACCAGGCCCGGTGCGATCTGCGGATCCAGCGGGATGTGGTTATGCACCGGGGTGGCGACCGCCGAACCCAGTTCGGTTTCCAGGTAGTAGGTCGTGGCCGGGCCAACCGGACCGGTCGGCGCGGTGGCATTGGGCTGCACCGGCTGGCCCACGCCCGGCGTGGCGGCGGGAATCAGCGGCGCGGTCTCGGCCGGGATCATCCCGGACACGAAGCCGTAGCCGGCCGGCGGCACCACCACGATCGAGAAGCGGCAGGTGGCCGGCGCGTTCGGCGCCATCAGGAACTGATAGAAGCCTTCGTTGCCGACGGTCATCGACACGGCGCTGCCCTCGATGGTGTAACCACCCAGGCTGGCGTTGAGCAGGTGCTGCTCCGGCAGGTATGCCGGGCAGCTGCCCACCGGCGACAGCGTCACCCGCGAACCCGGCACCGGGTTGCGCGTGTTTGCGTCGTACACCACACCGCCGGGATTCAGCGGCAGGCTTTGCTGCGGCAGGTTCGCACCCGGCGCCAGCACAACGGCCAAGTGGGTGCTGTTGCCTTCGGTGCTCACGCACGAGCTGGCAGTGCCGTTGGCGATCGCATTGGCCGCGTCGCACACGGCCGGTGCGCTGCCGGCGGTTTCGCCGTTGACCGGCCAACCCCAGATCACGCCGGTGTTGGGATAGCGGAAGCGGATCTGCAGCGCCACGCCCGGCACCTGATCGGCGACCGAGTAGGAACCATCGGCCGCCGTGGTGGCGGTGCCTATAATCTGGCCCTGCGCATCGACCACTTCCACGTTCCAACCGGCCAGGCGGCGATCACCGCCGTCGAGGTGGCCAAAGTCGCTGCCCAGGTCGTACCAGACCGTGCCCGAGACCGACGCCGACAACTGCACGGCGGTGGGCAGTCGGCAGGCGTTCTGGCTGATCGCCGGATCGCAGACCGGCAGGTCGCCGGGGTTGCCTTCAAAGTCGGCGCGTTCGTCGGTGGTCGGCGTGCGGAATTCGTTCTCACCGCCGCCCTGCACGATCACCGCGTTGTTGATCGGCGTGCCGGTGGCGGCGCTGGCGGCCACGCGCACCTGCGCGATGATCGTGTCGGCCAGGGTGGCGCCGGCGGCGATCACCGTGCTGTTGCGGCAGCTGAAGCGGCTCTCGCCCGGATTGCCGAGGCAGATCCAGCCATTGCCTGTCGGCGTGGCGGCCAAGGTGATGCCGGCCGGCAGGCGATCCTCCACCACATACTCGCCTGCGGTCGGCTGCTGGCCGATGTTGCGCACGCGCACGGTGTAACGCGCCACGTTGTTGACGGTGAAGGTGGTCGGGGTGGCGGCCTTGCTGACCACCAGATCCGGCGAATCGCCAATCTCGCCAAAGTTGTTTTCAATCGACTGGCTGCCGGTCGGCAACACGATCGCGTTGATCGCCGACGGCGTGGTTTCCACGGGGGTGGCGAAGCCGGTGCTGACGCCGTCGATGGTGCCGGCGCTGGTGATGCCGTTGAGCGTTTGCGGCGGCTGCGCAGTTTCGACGACGGCGTAGATGCCCGGACGCAAATCGTCGAAGCGGTAACGGCCTTCGCTGTCGGTATTGATCGTGACGTTGACCGCCTCGTTCAGATCATTGATACCGGTCAGACGCATCGGCACGTTGGCGTAGCCGCCTTCGCCGGCATCGATCACACCGTTGTTGTTGCCGTCGTTGTAGACGCGGCCGCTGATGCTGCCGGACGGAATCTCACCGAAATTGTTGGCGGTGGCTTCCTCGCCCACGCCCAGCACCAGGCTGCTGATGGTGGACGGCGTGATGGTCACCGCGCTGGCCGTACCGCCGGCGCTGCCCGGCACGGTGATGCCGTTGAGCGTGCCGGTGGGCTGGTTGGGTTCGGTGATGGTGTAGGTGCCCGGCGGCAGCTCGGTGAAGGCGTAGCTGCCATCGGCCTGGGTGGTGGTTTCGCGGGTGATCGTATTGCCGGCCAGATCGGTGCCGCTCAGGCGCACGATCACTTCGGCGATGCCCTGCTCGTCGGTGTCGATCACGCCGTCGTTGTCGGTATCGCTCCACACGCGTCCGCTGATCGCGCTGTTGAGCGGGATTTCGCCAAACAGGTTGTCGATCGAGCTGCTGCCCGGCGTGCTCAGGTCGATCGTGCTGATCGCACTGGGCACGGTGGTGATCGGCGTGGCCGTGCCCGACGACGCGCCGCCGACCGTGCCAGCCACGGTCTGGCCGTTGCTGGTGCCGGTGGGCTGGGTCGGTTCGGTCACGGTATAGGTGCCCGGACGCAGGCCGTCGAACTGGAACTCGCCGTCGGCGTTGGTGGTGGTGGTGGCGGTCACCGTGGCGCCGGTGTCATCGATACCGCTCAGGTTGATGGTGACGCCTTCAATGCCGGTTTCCGCCGCACCGCTCTGCGCGCCGTTGTTGTCGGCGTCGAAGAACACGCGGCCGCCCAGCGACACGCCCAGGGTTTCGCCAAAGTTGTTCTGCACCGAGGACGCACCGGCCGGCAGCACAATCGCACTGATCGCGCTGGGCACAGTGGCCACATTGGTCGGCGTGCCGACGCTGACGGTGCTGATGGTGCCGGCCACGGTGATGCCGTTGAGCGTGGGCACGCCCGCGACCACCGGCTGCGCGGTCTGCTCGCTCACCGTGTAGGTGCCGGCGAGCAGATCATCGAAGCGATAGTTGCCGTTGGCATCGGTGGTGATCGCGACCACCGTGTTGCCCAGTGCATCCAGCGTGCCCGCAGGCAGGCTGACACTGACGCCGGCAATGCCGGTTTCGGTGCCGTCGATCAGGCCATTGTTGTTGGCGTCCAGCCACACGCGACCGGCAATCGATGCCGCGATCTCGCCAAAGTTGTTGCCGCTGGAACCAGCCGCCGGCAGGTTGCTGATGCTGATGCTGTTGTCGCCGTTCTCCTGGCCCTCGGCCAATCCGCTGGGCTGGGTTTCGGTGACGGTGTAGTCCTGGCCGGCAATGGCGCCGCCGTAGCTGTAGCCACCATCGGCGTCGGTGGTCAGCACCACCGGCGCCGGATCATCGGCGTTGCCGTAGATGCCGTCCGCGCCCGCGCCCTGGATGGTCACGGTGACGCCGGCAATGCCGGGTTCGCCCGTGGTCTGGCTGCCGTTGTCATTGCGATCCAGATAAACCGTGCCGCTGATGATCGCGTTGGCCAGTTCGCCGAACAGATAGCCGGTGGCCTGCTGGCCGGCGCTGATGGCGATGCCGTCGATCACGTTGGCGGTGCTGGTGTCGCCGGGCGTGCTCGCATTGCCGGCGGTATGGCGACCATCGAGGTAGCCGGCCGGCTGGGTTTCGGTAATGGTGTAGAAGGTGCCGGCCAGCGGCGGCAGCAAATCGGCGAATGCGTAGGCACCAGTGCCGGAACTGGTCCGGACCAGGTTGATCGCATTGCCGAGCATATCGGCGCCGGTCAAGGTCACGGTGACGCCGGCAATCGGGTTCTCACCCGTGTTGAACGCGCCGTTGTTGTTGTTGGCGGCAGTGGCCGAGAAATCCTCGTAGACAAAGCCGGCCAGCGAACCCAGCACTTCGCCGAAATCGCGACCGGTCACGCCGGCGGCCGGCAGAGTGGGCACCAGGATCTGGTTGCTGGGGTTTTCCGTGCCGTTGCCGTAGCCATCCGGCTGGGATTCGGTGACGCGATAGTTCTGCCCGACCACCAGGCCGGTGAACTGGTAGGCGCCATTGCTGTCGGTCTGCACCTGCACCGGCGCCGGATCATCGCCATTGCCGAAGATGCCATCGGCGCCGGCACCGGTCAGGGTGACGGTGACATTGAGCAGGCCGCCGTTGGGCTGCGAGTTGACGCTGCCGGCATCGGCGATGTCGAAGTCGCCATTGCCATTGCGATCCACGTAGACGCTGCCGCTGATGGCGGCGATGGCGTCTTCGCCGAAGTTGAACAGCGTGCCGTCCTGGCCACTTCCCAGATCAATGTTGCTGATGCGATCGGTGGTGAGGGCGTCACCGTTCACCGCCGTGCCGGCGGTACAGCCGCTGCTGCAGGCCACGGTGCCGATCAGGCCCGGGTTCACTGCCGTCGGACGGTTGCGGTAGTTGCCGGTCGGCAGCAGCTCGCGCAGCGTGTAGACGATCAGCGGATCCAGATCGGTGAAGCTGTAGAAACCGCTGGCATTGGTGGTGGTGCCGGTGATCGCCACGCCGGTGACGGCGTTGAGCAGCTCCACGGTGGCGCCGGCAATGTTGGCGTCTGCGCCATCGCGGGTGTTGTTGAAGTTGGCGTCGACGTAGACGTAGCCGCTCAGCGAGGGACGTCGCACTTCCGGGAAGTTGTAGCGCACGCCGGCTTCGTTCACGCCCACCGGCACCGCCGTGTAGGTGGAATTGGGTGCGCCCGCGGCGTAGGTGCCGCCGAGCGAAGGCGCCGTGCCGCCCGCGGTGGGCGGATCAATCGGGCCGTTGATGTAGCCGGTGGGCTGCGTCTGCGTCAGCGTGTAGCCGGCGGCGTTGGACGGCGACAGATTGGTGAAGCTGTAGGTGCCCGCGCCCACCGTGGTGGCGAGCTGGTTGACCGTGTTGCCGTAGGCGTCGGTACCGGTCAGGCGGATCTGCACGCTGCCGATGCCCGGTTCGGTGCCCACGCCCTGATGGGTGCCGCCATTGCCGCCGACGCGATTGCGATCCTGGAACACCACGCCGGCCAGCGACGAGCGCGTCACTTGCAACGGCACGGTGACGGTGTTGTTGTTCGGATTGGGATCGACCTGTTCGGTCGTGACCGTGGCGGTGTTGTTGACCGTGCCGCCGGTGGGATAGGCATCCCAGCGCGCGGGCACGATGATGCGCACGCGGCCGCTGACCGTCATGTCGCCCAGGTTGCAGGTGACGGTGTTGCCGACCTGGGTACAGGTACCCACGCCGTTGGGCACTTCATCGCCGCCCGGGTTGGGGCCGATTTTCTGCCAGGTGATCGCACCGGTGACGACCAGGTTGGCCGGCAGGGTATCGACGATCACGGTGCCGGTGCCGTTGAGCGGATTGGTGCCGCTGCGATCACGCGACAAGCTCGCGCCCGGACCGTTGTTGACGCCTTCCACCACCCAGTAGAACGGCTGGCGCAGCGACACGCTGGTGACGGTGGCCGGCAGTGCGACGCCGGGATTGCTGTCCGGCGCGATCACCATCGCGCTCTTGCTCACGGCCAGATCGGCGCGCGCGCGGATCGTGGTGTCTTGATCGGCGGTGTTGTTGAGGGTGTTGGTGTCGTTCTCGGCCGAGCTGGCGGTGGCCGAGTTTTCCAGGGTGTCGCCGGACGCGCCAGGCGCGGTCTCGTACTGGTAGCGCAGGTAGATCGTGCTGACCTGGTTGGCGCCGACCACGCCTTCGATGTTGCTGCCAAAGCCCACGCCCGGCATCGGGCAGTCCACGGTCATCGGCACGCCGGTGGTGGGGTTGCTGCCGCCAGTCACCGTACAGGCGCCGGCATCGAACGGACCCGCGGTGCTGGACGACGCACCCAGGAACACCACGGTGCGGTTGGGCAACGGCGTCAGCGTGTCGCTGATGCGCACGTTGGTGGCCACCGAAGGGCCGTCATTGCGCACGGTCACCCGGTAGGTGATGGCGTTGTTGGCCAGGTTGGTGGCGTCAAAGCCCAGCGGATCGATGCCGCCGGCAAAACCGGTGTCGACCTTGTTGGTGATCAGATCCACGCTGCCGCTGCCGAACGGCAGGGTCGCGGTGCGCTTGTCGTCACCGCCGCTGAAGTCGACGTTGTAGTTGAACGTGCCGTTGGCATCGCTGCCAGTGGCCGAATCAGCAATGCCGTCGTTGTTGCGATCCAGGAAGAAGTCGGCTTCGTTGGTGAACACGCGGCCGGTGTTGCCGATGTTGACGTTGGGACGGATCACCACGGTCAGGCTTTCGGTCTGGCCATTGGCCATGTCCACCGCCGTACAGGTGATCGCAATCGATGCCGTGCCCGGGGTCGGGTTGGCGTAGGACGTACCACCGGCGGCAGGCGCGGTGGTGATGCCCGGACCCGGCGAGCCCACGCAGGTGCTGCTGCCGCCGCCGGTGCGGATGGCCGAGATCAGCACGAAGCCGGCATCGTTGGCAGGCAGATAGAAGGTGTCGCGGAAGCGCACCGCCGGCACTGCCGACGGACCTTCGTTGAGGTAAGACATCACATAGGTGGTGTTGACACCGGCCTGGCCGGTGGCGTCCGAGGTGATCGCCTTGCTGGTGGTCTGCACGTTGGCCACGCGATCCACGCGCAACCAATCCGAGGCCGAGTTGTTGCTGGGGTTGGTCTCGCCCACCGAACCCGGGATGCTGGGATCGATGCCCACGCCGGCGGTGTTACAGAAGGCATTGGTGATCGGCACGCCGCCGCAGGTGCTGGCGCCCAGGCCGGCGCTGTCGAACAGCGCGCGGCGCACGGTGAAGGCGATGGTGACGCTGTCGCCGCTGGCCAGCGGGGTGGTGGTGGACGAGCACATGACCGTGCTGCCCTCGAAGCAATCCCAGCCCACCGGCACGCTGACCCAGTCGATGCGGGTGCGGCCGTTGACGTAGCCGGGGATCGGATCGTTCATCACCACGCCGGTGGTGGCGTCGGGACCGTCGTTGGTGATGACGATGGTGTAGGTCACCTCGTCTTCGCCCGCGCTCATGACATTGTCCGAGTCGCCCGGATTGTTGGTGCGTTTGCTGATGCGCAGATCCGCGCGCTCGTTGGTGGTGCGGGTGCCGGCGCCGGTGCAGTCGTTGCCGGGCACCGGATCGACGTTGACGCCGTTGCCGGTCAGCGGTTCCAGGCTGCCATTGGTACCGCCGGTGCAGACCTGGTTGCTCAGGTTGCCGGAGGCGCGCGCGCGCGTGACCAACACCAGGTTGGGCGTGGTGCCGCCGACGGCGACGACGCCGGAGTTGAGATCGCAGGTGACGCGCTGGCGTGCCGGCGGTGCGGCATAAGGTGCGTTGACCGTACAGGTCCAGGCGCCGGTGCTGGAGTTCTGCATGAACTCTTCGCCCGCAGCCAATTCATCGACGATTTGCACCTGGCCGGTGGTCGCACGCGGGCCCTGGTTGTGCACCGCGATGGTCGAGGTCATCAGGCTGTAGGTATCGCTGCCGATGCCGTCCCAGATGGCGACCAGTTCGGGCGTCTTGGTCTTGCTCGGCGTCAGATCCGCGCCGTCCGCCAGCACGGTGAAGTTGACCGTGCCGGTGTTGTTGTTGATGCCCAGCGTCGGGCTGTTGGGATCAGCGGTGGTCGAGGTGATGCTGGCGCTGTTGCTGACGTTGCCGCTGCTGTTGGCGCCGGTGGACGGCACCGTGGCCTCGATGGTGAAAGACTCCACTGCGCCATTGGGCATGTCGCTGTTGCGCGTGCAGGTGCGCTCGGTGTCGCTGGCGTTGTTGGCGCAGGTCCAACCCGCGGGCTGGGTGCCGCCGGTGATCACGAAGCCGACCGGCAGGGTGTCGGTCCAGCTGACGTTCTGCGCGGTGCTCGGACCCAGGTTGCGTGCGGTCAGGCTGAAGGTGACCGGCTGACCAGAGATTGCCGGCGCAGGCGCCACCGACTTGCTCATCGCCAAGTCCGCACCCGGTACCACCGGCGTGGTCACTTCGGCATCGTTGTTGTCGCTGTTGGAATCAGGCGTGCCGGTGGGAATGACCACGGCGGCGTTGACGATGTTGCCGCTGCCGGCATTGACCCGCGCCTGGAAGGTGAAGCTGGCGCTCTGGCCAACATTCAAGGTGCCGGCGTGGGTGGCGGTGGTGGTGGCGGGATTGAAGGTCCACGCGCTGCCGCCGGAAAAGCTGTTGGCGATGTAGCTGGCCGCCGCCGGCAGGGTGTCGACCACGCGGAAGTTGGTCGAGTTGCTGGGGCCGTCGTTGGTCACGGTCAGCTGGTAGGTGATGATCGCACCGCCCACCACCGGATCCGGGGTGGCGGTCTTGCTCAGACGCAGATCGCCGGCGGTGGTCAGCGTGGTCGATTCGTTGCGCTGGTTGTTGTTGGTGTTGGTGTCGCCGGCAAAGAACGGATCGGCGGCGGTCAGGCTGCTCAGCGGCGTGCTGGCGGCGGGGATGCCGCTGGCAAAACCCACGGCGCCACGGATGCTGATCGTGCCCGGCGCATGGCCGGTCGTGTTGACGCCAATCTGGAAGGTGACCGGCGCGCCGCTGGAGCTCTGCGTGCCGACCAGGGTGCCGTTGAGGCAGACGATGCGGGTGGGCACGGCCGCGTCGGCGCTGCAATACGCCGGCAGCGTGCCGGCGGTGGTGCCTGCGGGAAGATCAAACAGGGTGACGGCGTTGTTGACCGTATCGGCCGCGCCGTTTTCGATGGTGACGCTGTAGATGATCTGGCCGCCGGCGGGCGTGGGATCGTAGTCAGTGTCGGACAGGTCGGTGATCTGCAGATCCGCGGCGAAGGCGGACAGCGGCGCCAAGACCAGCAGCGCAGTGGCGATCACGCTACGCGTGCGCAGCGCACGCGTCGGCATCATCGACAGGCGCGAGCCAGCCGCGGTCCACGTTTTCCACGCGCGCACGAACGCGCCCACGGCGCAGGGCGCCGTTGCCATTTCCTGGGTCACTGGTTTTCCCCTGTTCCGTATGCCGCGCAAAGCACGGCCGAACCACACGCGAAAGCAGACCAGCGCTACGACTGGTGGGCCGCGGCGTGTCGGACCTTCGAGGTGGCTAAGCGAAAGACGCCAAAGAGTGCGGGGCGCCGCCGTGGTGGTCAGAGGCAGACCATCTGACCGAACCACAGGTGTTCATATTCTGTAATGTGAAATGCATCACGTCAATGACGTGCGCTCTCTCTCGCTCTCGCAGGTTCTCAGGCGAGGGCGGGCATCCCGGGGCCAGGCGCTCAGCTGCTGGCGTCGGCGTCCACCACCAGCATGTAGCCCGAGCCTCGTACCGCACGGATCGGCAAGGCCAGATCCGAGCGCGTCTTCAAGCGCGTACGCAGGCGATGCAGCAGCACTTCCAGGCGATGCGGATCAAAGTCCTGCGGCTGATCGGTGAGCGCGGCAATCAAGGCTTCGCGCGTCACCGGCTTGCCGGGATGGGCGAACAACAACTGCAGGAAGCCGCGTTCGGCCTCCTGCAGCGGCAAGGTCTGGCCGGCCGGTGTGTGCAGGGTCCAACCGCCTTCGATCAACTTCCAGCCCAGCGCGTGGGTGTTGGCCTTGGCGCCGCCGCTGCGCATCGGTGCACGCAGACGCCGATGCAGGTTGGCGATGCCGGCGGCCAGCACATCAAAGTCCACCGGCTTGCTGAGGAACAGATCCGCGCCCTCGGCCAGGGCGCGGGCCATGGTCTTGGCTTCGCCACGCGCGGTCAGCACGATGATGCCCACCGAGGTCAGCTGGCGCAGGTGCGCGGCCACGCCCAGGCCACTCTCGCCGGGCAGACCAATATCCAGCACCACCACATCCACAGGCTGGACGCTCATATGCCGGTACAGCGACTCCGCGCTGGGTACACCGGTGACAACGAAACCCTTGGCCTTCAGATCGTCTACCAACAGGTCCCGCAGTTCTTCTTCATCCTCGACCACCGCAACCCGCGGTGTTGAGAGGTCCAAGCTGGAATCGCGCATGGGCTACTAATAACGGGGGATGTCCGCAGCGTAACCCAGTTTGTGCCTGTGATCCGACAGCCAGGAAGATGGATTTGCTTCCATCACATGCATTGATTCCAAAGGCTTTCACTGGCTCACGGATGCTCAACCGCGTCCGCCCTGCCCCCCTCGGCTTTTCTGTTCACCCGGTTTGCATCGGCGTTCTCGCAGGCTCGGTGCATGACAGAGTTGGCCGATGACGTGATCGTGTTGCGCAGGGAGGGCTTGTACTGTCCTGCCGGCGACTTCCATATCGACCCCTGGCGGCCTGTGGCCAATGCGGTGATCACCCATGGCCACGGCGATCACGCCCGCACCGGCATGGGTCGCTATTACACCAGCCATGGCTCGCTGCCGATTCTGCGATGGCGCCTGGGCGAGCAGGACTACCAGACCTACGACTACGGCCAGGCGTTTTCTCTCGGCGATGCGCAGGTGTCGCTGCATTCGGCCGGGCATGTGTTGGGCTCGGCGCAGGTGCGGGTGCAGGTGGGCGATCGCGTGTGGGTGGCCTCGGGCGATTACAAACGCCAGGCCGATCCCACCTGCGCGCCGTTCGAAGTGGTGCCCTGCGATGTCTTCATCACCGAGGCCACGTTCGGCCTGCCGGTGTATCGCTGGCCCGACGCGCGGCAGGTGGCGGCGCAGATCGTGGACTGGCGACGCGCCTGCGAACAGCGTGGCCGCCCCGCCCTGCTCTACTGCTACGCGCTGGGCAAGGCACAGCGCGTGCTGGCCGAGCTGGCGCGCTTTGATGAACCACCGGTGTTCCTGCATGGCGCGATCCAGGCCGGCGTGCAGGTCTATCGCGATGCCGGCATCGCGATGATCGCCACCGCGCCCGTCGCCGAGCAACCGCGTGGCGCCGACTATGCCGGACGGCTGGTGCTGGCGCCGCCCTCGGCGGCCGGGTCCACCTGGACGCGTCGCTTCCAGGGCGCCGAGCATGGCTTTGCCTCCGGCTGGATGCGCCTGCGCGGTAACCGGCGGCGACGCAACTATGATCGCGGCTTTGTCATTTCCGATCACGCCGACTGGCCGGATCTGCTGGACACCATCGCGCAGACCGGCGCGCGCCGCATCATCGCCACCCACGGCAACACCGATGCGTTGATCCGCGTATTGAACGAGCGCGGCCTGCAGGCCGAAGCTTTCGCCACCGATTTTGGTGCGGAAGAATGAAAGCCTTTGCCGCGCTCTATCGCGAGCTGGAACACAGCACCGGCACCCTGGACAAGCGCGCGGCCATTGCCGACTACGTGCGCAACGCCGACGCGGCCGACGCCGCCTGGGCCATCTGGCTGCTGTCCGGCGGCAAACTGAAGCGCATTGCCAACAGCCGCGAATTGCGCGAATGGGTGAGCGACCTCAGCGGGCAGCCGTTGTGGCTGGTCGAGGACAGCTATGCGCACGTGGGCGATCTGGCGGAAACGCTGACCCTGCTGCTGGATGAGCCCGCGCAGGCGGCGCCCGATGTGTCGCTGCGGATCTGGATCGAACAACGCCTGTTGCCCGTCGCCGGCGCCGATGCCGCGCAGCGCCACGAGGTGGTGACCCGCGCCTGGCAGCAACTAGGCGAAGGCGAGCGCCTGGTATTCAACAAACTGCTGACCGGCGCACTGCGCATTGGCGTCTCCGCCCGGCTGGTGCAGCAGGCGCTGGCTGATCTTTGGCAGGTGCCGATCGCGCTGCTCGCGCAGCGCATGCTCGGCGATTGGCCGCCGACGCCGGCGTTCATCACCGCGTTGCAGTCCAGCGAAGCGCTGCCCAGCGATCGCGAGCAACCGTATCCGTTCTTCCTCGCCTCGCCGCTGGAAACTCCGGCCGAAGCGCTGGGCCCGGTCGAAGACTGGCTGCTGGAATGGAAGTGGGATGGCATCCGCGTGCAGCTGATCAAACGGCGCGGCGAAGTGGCGCTGTGGTCGCGCGGTGAGGAACGCCTGGATGGGCGCTTCCCGGAAATCGAGATCGCGCTGGCAGCGTTGCCGGTGGACGCGGTGATCGACGGGGAGTTGCTGGCCTGGGATCAGGGCGATGCGCCGATGCCGTTCTCGGCCCTGCAGACGCGCATCCAGCGCCTGCGACCGAGCGCCCGGCACTTGGCGGCGGCGCCGGCGCGTGTGCTCGCCTACGACTTGCTGGAACTGCAGGGCGAAGATCTGCGCGAGCGTCCGCTGGCATGGCGGCGCGCGCAGTTGGCCAGGTTGCTGGAGGACGCCGCGCAACCGCGGCTGGCGCTCTCGCCGAGCGTGCAGCCCGCGTCGTGGGACGACGCGCGGGCGCTGCGCGAAAGCGCGCGCGAGCGCGGAGTCGAGGGGCTGATGCTGAAGCGCCAACGTTCGCCGTATCGCAGCGGCCGCCGCCGTGGCGACTGGTGGAAGTGGAAAGTGGATCCGCTGACCATCGACGCGGTGCTGCTGTACGCACAGGCCGGACACGGTCGACGCAGCACGCTGTATACCGACTACACCTTCGGCGTGTGGAATGAGCAGGGCGAGTTGGTGCCGGTGGCCAAGGCCTACTCCGGGCTGGACGACAAGGAAATCCTCAAGCTCGATCACTGGATCCGCCACCACACCCGCGAGCGCTTCGGCCCGGTGCGATCCGTGGTCGCCGAACAGGTGTTCGAACTGGGCTTTGAGGGCGTCAACCGCAGCCCGCGTCACAAGTCCGGGGTGGCGGTGCGGTTCCCGCGCATCCTGCGCTGGCGGCACGACAAGTCCGCGGCCGATGCGGATCGCCTGCAGGCCTTGCAGGCGCTGGCGCGATGAAAGCATCGGCCACACCCACGCCGACGCCGCTCAAGCGCCTGGAAGCCTGGTTTGCAGCGCGCGGCTGGAAGCCGCTGGCGTTCCAGCGTCAGGCGTGGCGCCATTATCTGGCCGGCGAGTCGGGATTGGTCCATACGCCGACCGGCAGCGGCAAGACACTGGCGGCCTATGGCGGCGCGCTGTTGGAAGCGATGGCCGAGCAGGCGAAAGGGGCGGCCACGCGCGCGCCAGTCAAGCGCCCCTTGCGCGTGCTTTGGATCACGCCGCTGCGCGCGCTCGCCGCCGACACCACCCGCGCACTGGAAGAAATTGCTCGCGAACTGGATCTGCCGTGGACGGTGGCGCAGCGCACCGGCGATGCATCCGCGCGCGACAAGCGGCTGGCCCGTGCGGGCAAATTGGATGTGCTGGTCACTACGCCGGAGTCGCTATCGCTGCTGCTGACCTATCCGGACACCGCGCACATGCTCTCGGACCTGCGCTGCGTGGTGGTGGACGAGTGGCACGAGTTGATGGGCAGCAAGCGTGGCGTGCAGACGCAATTGGCGCTGGCGCGGCTGCGCCGGCTGTCACCCGCACTGCGTACCTGGGGTTTGTCGGCCACGCTGGGCAACCTGGAGGAAGCCTGCCGCGCATTGTTGCCGGTCGGTGCGAGCGCGCAGGTGCTGTCGGCGCCCAAGCCACGAGCGATGACCCTGGAGACGCTGTTGCCCAGCGGCACTACGCGCTTTCCGTGGGGCGGGCATCTGGGCCTGAGCCAGTTGGCCAACGTGATGGAGCGGATCTTCAGCGCGCGCACCACCTTGCTGTTCACCAACACCCGCGCGCACGCCGAACTCTGGCAACAGGCGTTGGCGGCGGTGTGGCCGGAAGACGAAGCCACGTTGGCGTTGCATCACGGCTCGCTCGACCCCAAGGTCCGCGCACAGGCCGAAGCCGGCTTGCGCGACGCCACCCTGCGCTGCGTCGTCGCCACTTCCAGCCTGGATCTGGGCGTGGATTTTCCCTCAGTGGATCAGGTCATCCAGATCGGCAGCCCCAAAGGCGTGGCGCGGTTGATGCAGCGCGCCGGCCGCGCGCGCCACCGGCCCGGCGAGACCGGCCATGTAATCTGCGTCCCCACGCATGCGCTTGAACTGGCGGAGTACGCTGCCGCGCGTAGTGCGATCACGGCCGGCGAGGTCGAGAGCCGGCGCCCGCCACGCCTGCCGCTGGACGTGCTGGCCCAGCATTGCGTCACCGTGGCGCTGGGCGGCGGTTTTGATGCCGACGCGTTGCTCGCAGAAGTGCGCCAGACCGAGGCCTTCGCTTCCCTCAGCGACGGCGACTGGCAGCGCGTGCTCGATTTCATCGTCCGCGGCGGTGCGGCGCTGGAGCACTATCCCGAATACCGTCGCGTGGTGCGTGACCAGGACGGTCTGTATCGCCTGCACGAGCGCAGCGCCGCCCTGCGTCATCGGCTGTCGATCGGCACGATAACCAGCGATGGGTCCGTGCAGGTCAAGTTCCTGCGCGGCGGCGGTTTGGGTTCGGTGGAGGAAGCCTTCATCAGCCGGCTACGTCCGGGCGAGCGCTTCCGTTTTGCCGGACGCCTGCTGGAACTGGCGCGCTTGCACGACATGACTGCCTACGTACGCACGGTCAAGCGTGGCGAAGGCGTGGTGCCGCGCTGGATGGGCGGCAGGATGCCGCTGTCATCGCGGCTGGCGCGGACGCTGGAACAGACGCTGGCGCAGGATCGCAGCTCGCCGGAGATGCGTGCGCTGGCGCCATTGCTGGGCCTGCAGGAACGGCTTTCGACCCTGCCCGCGCCGCAGCGCTTGCTGGTGGAAGTGGTGGCGCGCCGCGAAGGTCAGCATATTTTTGTCTACGCCTTCGCCGGCCGCAGCGCGCACGAAGGCCTGGCCGCCCTGCTCGCCTGGCGGTTGGGCCGGCAACAGCCCAACACCTTTGGCCTGGCCGCCAACGATCACGGCTTGATGCTCTCGCCACAGCTGCCGTTGGCGCTGGATGCCGAGCAGGTACGGGCACTGCTCGACAGTGATCAGCTGGCTGCAGATCTGATCAGCAGCAGCAATCTCGGTGAACTGGCGCGGCGGCAGTTCCGCGGCATCGCGCGGGTAGCGGGATTGCTGCCGCCTTCGCTGCCCGGACGCGCGCCGCGCAACCTGCGTCAGTTGCAGGTATCCAGTGGCCTGCACTACGACGTGTTGCAGCAGCACGACCCGCATCATCTGTTGCTGGAACTGGCGCAGCGCGAGGCGCTGGAAGACGATTTGCAGATCGACCGGCTGGCCGCCGCGCTGGCGGATCTGCAAGGCCGCGAGATCCTGATCCGCCATCCGCGCAGCCTGACCCCACTGGCGTTCCCGCTGTGGGCAGATGGCATGCGCGGGCAGCTCAGCACCGAAGATTGGCAAACACGCGTACGCCGTGCGGCCGAGCAGTTGGAGCAGCGCCATGCAGGCTAGTTTGCTGCTGGAGCTGGGCGGGCAGCAGGTGCTGCTGTTGGCCGATCGCGCGATGTTCTGGCCGGGGCCGGATCGTCTGCTGATCGCGGATCTGCATCTGGGCAAAGGCGATACCTTGCGCCGCGGCGGCATTGCGGTACCGCGCGGCGGCACCGGCGGTGACCTGCAACGCCTGACCGGGCTGCTGGCGCGCACCGGCGCACGCGAGCTGTGCGTGCTCGGTGATTTCTTGCATGGTTCGGTGGAAGTGGGTTCATGGCAGGCGCAGTGGTTGGACTGGCGGGCGCAACATGCGCATGTGCGAGTGAGCGTCATCGCCGGCAACCATGATCGACATCTGCATCGGGTGGCCGTCGCCTGGGGCATCGAACTGCTCGACCAAATGCAGGACGGCCCGTTCGTGCTGCGGCATGTTCCGGAATGGAACCAGCGGCATGTCATCGCCGGTCACGTGCACCCGCGAGTGAAATTCCCCGGCCTGCGCGGTCGCTGGCCGGCGTTCTGGCTGCAGCCGGGACTGACGGTGTTGCCGGCGTTCTCCGCGTTCACGGGCGGCTTCGAGCCGGAGCCGCGCCGCGAGGATGACTACGTGGTGTGCCTGGATGGCTTGGTGACCCGGCTGCCGGGGGCGGCGCTGCTGCGGACCGGGCTGGCCAAGGAATGAAAGGGCGGCTAGCTATCCCGAGCGGGATAAATCGGTTGACATCGGGCCTGAAGACAGCCAATTATCCCGTACGGTAAAACCAAGGGGCGGAGATGGCAAACCACGACACATTATCCCGTACGGGACAATCGACGTCGGATTCGGCCCTGACCATTGGCGAGGCGGTGCGGCAGGCGCGGCGGGCCCATGGATTGACCCAATCCCAGCTGGCCGGCTTGGCCGGCACCGGTTTGCGCTTCGTCAGCGAACTGGAGCGTGGCAAGCCCAGCATTTCGTTGGACAAGACCTTGGCCGTCTTGGCAGTACTGGGCTTGCGCGTCCGCGTCGAGGCGACAGCACGATGAGTACGACCTTGTCCGTCTCGCTGTTTGGCCAGCGCGTCGGCGAGCTCGCCATTGGTAAAGGACGCAGTCCTGAGGACTGGCACTTCACCTACCTCGCCGAATACCGGGCCGCCGACCAGCCAGTGCCACTCTCCGTGGTCTTGCCGGTGCAAGCCGAACCCTTCGTAGGCGCCGTGGTTCGCGACTGGTTCTGCAATCTGTTGCCCGAAGGCGGCGTGCGCGACGCCATCAGCGCGCGCCTGCGCATTGCGCGCAACGACGACTTCGACTTGCTCGCGGCCATCGGCGGCGAATGCGCCGGCGCGGTCAGCGTTCTGTCGTCTGGCCAGCGCGCCGAACCGGCCGCCGATCAGGAAAACGACGTCGACGCGCTGCTCTACCTGCAAGGCGATGATGCAGGCGAAGGTGCCTTTGCCTTGTTGGGCACGCCGCTACGTCTGTCGCTGGCAGGCGCTCAAGACAAGATTGCGGTGATTGCCGAAGCCGACGGCCGCCTGCGCCTGCCCGGTCCCGACGAACTCAGTACGCATATCCTCAAACCCGATAGCCGCCGCTTCCGTGGTTTGCGCGACTTGGAAGCTCTGGGCCTGGCACTGGCCCACGCCATTGGCCTGTCAGTGCCCCCGTCGCAGTCCATGGATGTGATGGGTCGTCCTGCTTTACTGGTCGAGCGCTACGATCGCACTCGCGACGGCAACCACATCCGACGCCTGCACCAGGAAGATTTCTGCCAAGCGCTGGGCTATCCGGCGGAAATGAAATACGAAAGCCAGCGCGGGCCTGGCCTGGACCGTTGTTCGGCCTTGATCCGCAAACTCGGCCTGGGCCCGGCCGCCGTGCAGGGACTGCTGGACTGGACGGTGTTCAACGCCTTGATCGGCAATGCCGATGCCCATGCCAAGAACCTGGCCCTGCTCAGCGATCAAGCAGGCCGACGTCGCTTGGCGCCGTTCTACGATCTGGTCCCCACCGTGGTGTTACCGGAGTCGATGATCGAGCGTGCGCCAGCGTTGCGGATTGGCGCGGCTGAGCGTATCGACGCCATCACCGGGCAGGACTGGCGCGCATTCGCCGCTGCCGCAGGCTACGCACCCGGCTTTGTGCTCAAGCGCGTGCAGAGCATGGCGGAGGCGCTGCTGGCAAACCTCGACGTCGTTGCAGCGCATTTGCTCAAACAGGGTTGCGATGAAGGCCGCATCGGCCGCGCTACGGTACTGATTGCAGAGCAAGTGCAGCGCCTGCAGAGCCTGGCGAAGGTTTGATCCCAGCCTCATCGGTCATCCGCTCATCACCGGCACAGGCGAAGACTTTGCGCCCGCCCGACTGCGCGCGGCAGTCGAGGACGCTTGTGCTGGAGGTGTGCGATGCGCCTGCGTTCGTTCCGTTCGATGCTTCCGATGCTGGCTTGCGGCGTGTTGATTGCCGCGCTCTCGCATACCGCCAGCCTGGGTGCGCAGACTGCCCCCACACCAGCAGCGCCGATGAACGCGCTGTCGGTCGAGCCGCGGGTTCCGCGTTTGGGGGTCACACCGTGCGTGGTGGAATTGTTCCGGGACGTGGGCACCGGCTATTTCGCTGAGCCGGAGTTCGAACCGGAGTTCACCTACACGCCACCGGCGGCGTGTCCCTGGCCCTGGGCCAAAGTGATCCTGAGCGTGGATTTCAGCGGCCCCGGCAGCACGAACATCGCCAACATCACCATCGGCCTGGGCGATGCCAGCCGCAATCCGGCCTTCAATACGCGCTTGTTCGTGGGCGGAGCGCAGTTCAACGCGGGGCAGACCCGCTGGCGGGTGGAGCGCGACATCAGCGAGTACGCATCGCTGTTGCGGATGGCGCGACCGGGCTTTGCGCGCGACACCGATGGTTACTATCGCGATCCCAACCGCGACAACGGCGCGGTGGCCAGCGGCCGGATGATCTTCTACCCCGCCACCACGCCGCAGGCGGTGGCGCAGGCGGCGGACGTGATCGTGCCGATGGGCTACACCGGATCGGCGCAGTTGCAAAATCTTCCGCGCAATATCGAGCGCGCCTACCTCGACGTATATGCGCAGTTGCCGCCGTTCTGGTTCACCTGCGTGCCGGACAATGCTGCCGCCAGCTGGCCGTTGCTGGTGCAGACGCCGCTGGCGCCGGGCGACAACGACGGTACTTACGAACCGGATTCGCAGGGCTGCTCGGGCAGTGCCTACAAGGACGTGATTGTTTACCTGGATAACCAGCCTGTGGGCACCGCGCCGCTGTATCCCTGGTTGAACAGCGACATCAACATCCGCTTCCACCGCAGCGTGGATGTGCCAGTGCCGACGCCGCAGTCGATCAACCTTCTGCCGTTCCGCATCGACCTGACTCCGTACGCGGCGCTGCTGAGCAATGGATCCATCCACGAGATCAGTGTGCAGTACGGCGATGTGGGCGGCTCATTCGTCAGCACCTACACGGTGGCGGCGTTGTTGCTGCACCTGGATGAAGCCAGCACGCAGGTGACGGGTGCGGTGTTGCGCAACAGCCTGGCCGGCACGCTGCCGCAGGCGAGCATCGAGCAAAACGACTGGACGGTGGAAGGCACCACCTTGATCGGCCAGGTGGCGCGCAGCTATCGGCGGGCCTGGGAGATTGCCGGCTACGTCAACACCTCGCATGGGCGGGTCGACACCACCGTGCAGCAAGAGCAGGTCTTCAGCAACGCGCAGGAGGTGCGGCTGCTGGGATATGAAAACTACCCCTCACACACCTACGAGCAACGCGCCAATCTGGTCAGCCTGACCGAGCGTACCGTGCTGCGCCAGCAGGGCAGCACGTTGCTGGCCTTTGATCGTGATCGCTACCACTATCCGCTCACCCTGTTCCTGCGTGCCAGCGGTGGCACCGGACCGGGCGGACTCAATGATTCGTTCCTGACCAGTGCGCAGGCCTGGGTTGAGCAAGGCGATCACCGGACGAGTTCCCATGTGCGGCCGGCCGGTGCCTATGCCAGCCGCGTGTATGCCAACTTTGCCGGTGGTCGCCGCTTGCTCGCCGATGGGACTTACAGCCACTGGCAGGGCGCGCGCAGCCACTATTTCAACGACAACCTGGGCAGTTGCTTCCGTGAGCGGGTCACTTGGCAAGCGGGCGCGCTGACCGCGCATACGCAGGGCGTGGGGTGTCCGGATGGAATCAATCGCGTACGCGGGTTTGCCCATCCGGATGGTTCACCGGACGACCTGGGGTGGTTGCATTGATCGGTTGCGCGGGTTGGTCTTTGCCGCGCCAGCATGCCCACCTGTTCGGTGTGGGAGAGAGCATGCTGGCGCGCTACGCCACCCGCTTCAACGCAGTGGAAATCAACTCCTCGTTCTACCGTCCCCACCAGCGCAAGACCTACGAACGGTGGGCCGCGACGGTGCCGGCGGATTTCCGCTTCGCGGTCAAGCTGCCGCAGACCATCTCGCATGAGCATGCACTGCAGCGTTGTGGGCCGCTGCTGGATGCCTTGGTTGAGCAAGTGGCGGGCTTGGGCGACAAACTGGGCGCCTTGCTGTTGCAGCTTCCCCCTGGCCTGCTGTTCGAAGCGCGTGTGGCCAGCACTTTCTTTGCCCTGCTGCGCCGACGTACCGATGCGCCGGTGGCTTGCGAGCCGCGACATGCAAGCTGGTTTGGCGCGCGCGCCGAGGCGCTGCTGGCCCAGCACCACGTGGCTCGCGTGGCGGCGGATCCGGCGCGCTTGCCTGAGGCCGCATTGCCTGGCGGCAATCGGCGCTGGCAGTACTGGCGCTGGCATGGTTCACCGCGGATGTACTACAGCGAGTATTCGCAAGCTGCATTGGCAGCGTTGGCGGCGCGGGTCCGTGCGAACGGGGGACGCCTGCCGGCCTGGGTGATATTTGACAACACCGCGCATGGCTTTGCGGTGTCGGATGCGGCGCGATTGCAGGCGCTCATGGCTGAGAGCGCCCCCATCGCAACCTTCCCCCGCAAGCGGGGGAAGGGGTAGAAGCGTGGATATCGCGAGCCCTCGTTACGGTTTGGCTTGCGGGATCAACGCGTTGATCAAGAAGGTCATGCGCAGCGCCATCAGCTCCGGATTGCGGAACGCATCGCTGACGCCATGGCCGCCCTCCTCGTCTTCGAGGAAATGCACCGGTGCGCCGGCATCGGCCAGACGCGCGGCCAGCTTGCGTGCATGGCCCGGGCCGACGCGGTTGTCCTCGGTGGAGATGGTGACCAGGAACGGTGGGTACTTCGTTCCCTTGCGCACGTTCTGCAGCGGCGAGTACGCCAGCATGGCCGCGGCTTCATCGGCCTTGTCGGGATTGCCGTATTCGTTGATCCACGCTGCGCCCATGCCCATGTAGCGCATGCGGATCAGATCGGTGAGTGGCACATCGCTGACCACCGCGCCAAACAGATCCGGGCGCTGCGTGCCCAGCGTGGCCGAGAGCAGGCCGCCGTTGGACATGCCGAACACGCCAATCTGCTTGGGCGTGGTGTAGCCGCTGTTGATCAGATCTTCGGCCACGGCGATGAAGTCATCGTACGAGCGCTGACGGTCCTTGCGGATCGCCGC
>Ga0160448_100132_pt1 | contig 35810 bp, 26 predicted proteins | sample HID1973M_E1MG_FD_108269 | JGI IMG/M metagenome (GOLD analysis project Ga0160448, IMG submission 108269) | Enriched mosquito-associated microbial communities from UW Madison campus, WI, USA - HID1973M_E1 MG | ecosystem: Host-associated > Arthropoda: Insects > Digestive system > Unclassified ...
CCTACGCCCTGATCAAAGTGCTCTCGCGCGAACGCGGCGTGGATCGCGTGCACGTGATCGCCAACATGGTCCGCGACCCCAATGAGGGCCGCAAGCTCTACGAAAAACTGGCGCGCGTGTGCGAGCGCTTCCTTGGCGACGTGGCCCTGCACTATCTGGGCGCGGTGCCGCAGGACGATTGGCTGCGCCGCGCCGTGCAGCGCCAGCAGGCGGTGGTCAAAGCCTATCCGGGCTGCCCGTCGGCACGCGCCATCAACGAAATCGCCCGCCTGACCGCACGCTGGCAGCCGCCGGCAGCCGCACGCGGCAACGTCGAATTCTTTGTCGAACGCATGATCAACCGGAGCGTGCCTGCATGAACACCGGCGCCGCCCAATACCGTGCCGTGCAGAAGAGCGCGGCCACCGATGCCGTGACCGTGCATGCGGATCTGGTCCGGCGCATCGCCCACCACCTGGCCGCGCGCCTGCCCGCCAGCGTGGAAGTGGATGACCTGATCCAGGCCGGCATGATCGGCTTGATCGAAGCCTCGCGCAGCTACGACGCCGAACAAGGCGCCTCGTTCGAGACCTTCGCCTCCATCCGTATCCGCGGCTCGATGATCGACGAGATCCGTCGCGGCGACTGGGTACCGCGTTCAGTCCATCGACGTGCGCGCCAGGCCGCCGCCACCGTGCGCGAGATTGAACAGCGCACCGGCCGCGCCGCCATCGCCACCGAGGTGGCCTCGGCCATGGAGATGCCGCTGCCCGAGTACCTGCGCCTGCTCGAAGACGCCGCACGCGGCCAGGTGCTGAGCCTGGAATCGCATATCGAGGACCACGGCGAGCCGCAGACCCACGTGACCGGCGGTCCCAGCCCTCAGCAGAACCTGGAGCGCGGCGAGTTCCGCAGCCAACTGGTCAAGGCCATCGGCCAGTTGCCCGAGCGTGAGCAGCTGGTGCTGTCCATGTACTACGAGCAGGAATTGAACCTGAAGGAAATCGGCGCCGTGCTGGGGGTGAGCGAGTCGCGGGTCTGCCAGATCCACGGCCAGGCCATGCTGCGCCTGCGCGGCCGCCTGGATGTGTACGAGAAGGTCGACGCCGGGATCGAGAACGACTGACCCCTGCTCCTTCCCCCGCTTGCGGGGGAAGGCTGGGATGGGGGCAGGACGAAGACGTGAACCCATCGATCCTGTCTTCGTTCTGCCCCCACCCCACCCTCCCCCGCAAACGGGGGAGGGAGCTCAAGGTTCCGGCCGGCCCGCCGATATTCGTTCCGAACCACCCTGCCAATAGCATTGCCCCGGAGTACCGAGTGACCGCCAACAAGAACATGCGAATCCTGATCGTGGACGATTTCTCGACGATGCGCCGCATCATCAAGAACCTGCTCAACGATCTGGGTTACACCAACACCGCCGAGGCCGACGACGGTTCCACCGCCATCCAGGCGCTGGCGCAGGGCAATTTTGATTTCGTGGTGACCGACTGGAACATGCCCGGCATGACCGGCATCGACCTGCTCAAGGCAATCCGCGCCGATGACCGCTTCAAGCACCTGCCGGTGCTGATGGTCACCGCCGAGGCCAAGCGCGAACAGATCATCGAAGCCGCACAGAACGGCGTGAACGGCTACATCATCAAGCCGTTCACCGCGCAGACCCTGGAAGAAAAGCTCGGCAAGATCTTTGAACGGTTGGGAGCCGCGGCCTGATGGCCGCCGTGATCGACCCCAGCAGCGCCCGCGCGGCGTTGGTGGAAAAGCTGCAGCACGCGCTCGACGCGCTGGAACAGGGTGATGAAGCCGGCTGGCGCCGCGAACTGGATGCGATCGCCGCCTGGCGCACGCAGCCGATGATGCAGGGCCTGGGCCGGCTGGCGCGCGAACTGGCGCAGACCCTGGGCGAATTGCCGCCCACCCACGACGGCCATGATCTGGATGATGCCTGCGCACGCCTGGACCACGTGGTGGAAATGACCGAACAGGCCAGCCACAAGACGCTGGATCTGGCCGAGCAATGTCGTGGTCTGGCCGATCAACTCAAGGCCGGCGCGCTGAGCGCCGAGCAGATGCAGCTGGTCGATGGCATCCGCAGCGGCCTGTCGGAAATGGCGCTGGCGCAGAGCTACCAGGATCTGACCGGACAGATCATTCGCCGCGTGGCCGGCATTGTCCGCCGCGTGCACGAAGGTTTTGGCGCGCTGGGAATTCCGCCGCCGGAAAAGAAAGACAACGGCCTGGCCGGTCCGGCCGTCAATGGCTTGGACAAGAACGCCTACTCGCAGGACGACGCCGACGATCTGTTGTCGGGCCTGGGCCTGTAAGCGGCCACCCCTCATAGACTTGGTTGAGTGTTGAATGTCCGCTGTCACCCCTGAAATCGCCGCCGACTTCCTGATCGAAGCGCAGGAAATCCTGGATCGCTTGGGCGAGCAATTGGTGACGCTGGAGCAGGACCCCAGCGACAAGCAACAGCTCAACGCGGTGTTCCGCGGTTTCCATACGCTCAAGGGCGGCGCCGGCTTCCTGGCGATCACCCCCATGGTCAACCTCTGCCATGCGGCCGAGGAAGCACTCGGCCTGGTGCGCTCGGGCAAGGCCAGCCTGGAAGCGGATCACTTCGACGCTGCCCAGCAGTCGCTGGACTGGCTGCAGCAGATGCTCGACGCCGTGGCCGCCAATGAAGATCCGCCGCATGCACCGGCCACCCTGATTGCGCAGTTTGATGTCACCGGCGCCGCGCCGCGCCCGGCAGCGACGGCAGCAGTTGCGGCTACTGCCGGCAAGCCGGCTGCAGCGTCATCGGCGTCTCCTTCCGTTACACCGGCGCCTGCCGCTGACGAACATGGCCACGCCCCCTCCGCCGCCGGCCACAAGCCCGCCGCCCGCGCCAGCGAAGCCGAGCAGACCATCCGCGTGGACACCAAGCGGCTGGATGCGATCGTCAACCTGGTCGGCGAGCTGGTGCTCTCGCGCAATCGCCTGAAAACCCTGCGCGCACGCCTGCGCGACGAGGAACTGGATCGCGCGGTCAGCAGTCTGGATATCGCCACCGCACGCTTGCAGAACGCGGTCATGCGCACGCGCATGCAGCCGGTGGGCAAGGTTTTCTCGCGCTTCCCCAAGGTCGCGCGCGACGTCGCCCGCTCGCTGCAGAAAGAAGTGGATCTGGAACTGATCGGCGCCGAGACCGAGCTGGATCGCAACCTGGTCGAAGCCCTGGCCGATCCGCTGGTGCATCTGGTCCGCAACGCCATCGACCACGGCGTGGAAGTACCCGCCCTGCGCGAAGCCGCCGGCAAGCCGCGCTGCGGCCAGGTCCGTCTGGCCGCGCAGCAGGAAGGCGACTACGTCACCATTGAAATCCGCGACGACGGCGCCGGTATTGATCCCGAACGCCTGCGCGACAAGGCCTTGGAAAAGGGCCTGATTGATCCCGAATCCGCCGCGCGCCTGTCGCACGACGAATGCCTGCAACTGATCTTCCTGCCCGGCTTTTCCACCAAGACCGAGATCACCGATATCTCCGGTCGCGGCGTGGGCATGGATGTGGTGCAGTCGCGCATCCGCGAGCTGAGCGGGCAGATTCAAATCTATTCCCAGCTGGGCCGTGGCAGCCGCTTTTTGATCCGGGTGCCGCTGACCCTGGCGATCCTGCCCACTTTGCTGGTGCAAGCCGGCGAGCCGGTGTACGCGCTGCCGTTGGCGCGCGTGCTGGAAGTGCTGCACGCGCCGGATGCCAGCCTGCGTTACTTCGATGGCCAGGCCGTGCTGGATCGCGGCGCCACCACCCTGCCGCTGGTGGACCTGCGCCGCTGGCTGGGCGTGCAGTCGGTCAAGACCCCGCTGCTCACCATCGTGGTGCTGCAGATGGGCGACCAACGCTTTGGCCTGGTGGTGGATCAAGTGCGCGGTCGCGAGGAAGTCGTGATCAAGCCACTGCCGCGCGCCGTGCGCGGCCTGCCCGGCTATGCCGGCGCCACCCTGATTGGCGACGGCCGCATGGCCCTGATCCTGGACGTGGACGGCCTGCGCCAGGTGGCGTAAGGCGCGCATAGCCCGGACATCGCCTGTAGGAAGGGTTGCACCTGTAGGAGGGGCTTTAGCCCCGAAGCAGTGAAACTGTCAGGCAGGCTTCGCTTGGCGTCTCCAGCAACTCTCCTTGCTTCGGGGCTGGCTTCCAACAGACGAATGTCTGGTCAACCCCTCCTACAACGATGAACCGGCGGCGCGATGGCTCCGCCCATTCAAGTTCCGATTACACCCGCCGATATTCCTTCACATGGATATCTTCAGTCTCGTCGGACTACTGCTGGCGCTGGTCGCCCTGGTCGGTGGCAGCATCCTCAAGGGTGCGGGCGTGGCCTCGCTGTGGTCGTCGGCCGCCTTTGTCATCGTCATCCTGGGCACCGTGGCCGCGATCCTGGTGCATACGCCGCCGGCGGTGTTCAAGCACGCGGTGGCCATTGCCAAGTGGGTGATCAAGCCGCCCACCAATGAGCGCGAAGGCCTGATCCAGCAGATCGTCGAGTGGAGCAACGTCGCCCGCAAGCAAGGCTTGCTGGGGCTGGAGCCGCTGGTGGCCGAGCAGGAAGATTCGTTCCTGAAAAAAGGCCTGCAGATGCTGGTTGATGGCCTGGAGCCGGAAGCCATCCGGCACATGCTGGAAATCGATCTGGACAGCCAGGAGCACCAGGATCTGGCCGGCGCCAAAGTATTCGAAGCCATGGGCGTGTACGCGCCCACGCTGGGCATCATCGGCGCGGTGTTTGGTTTGATTGCGGTGATGAAGAACCTGGCCGATCCGTCCAAGCTCGGCCATGGCATCGCGGCGGCGTTCACCGCCACCATCTACGGCATCGCCTCGGCCAACCTGTTCTTCCTGCCGATGGCCAACAAGCTCAAGAGCGTGATTGGCGGTCGCACCCGCGAGCGCGAGATGATCATCGAAGGTCTGATCGCCATCGCCCAGGGCGAGAATCCGCGCAATATCGAATCCAAGCTGGCCGGCTTCCTGCACTGAGGAGCCGGGACGATGGCGCGCCGCAAGAAACACGAAGAACACACCAACCATGAAGCCTGGGCCATCCCCTATGCGGATCTGATGACCCTGCTGCTGGCGTTCTTTGTGGTCATGTACGCCATCTCCACCGTCAACGAAGGCAAGTACCGGGTGATGGCGGACGCATTGACCGCGGCCTTTGGCGGCGCACCGCGCACCATCAACCCCGTGCAGGTCGGCAACCACCAGTTGCAGGGCGCGGATTTTGATCGGCCCTCGCCGATCAAATCCGGCGCCAAGCAGGGCCCGTCGGCGCCCTCGCCCGCGCCCAACGTGACCCTGCTGGCGGCGATGGCCTCGCAGATGAACATGAGCGTGACCGCGCAGGGCATGCAGAACGCCGAGCGCGAGCTGGACCGCATCGCCTCGGACATCGAAAAGGCGATGAAGCCGCTGGTGGATCAGAAGATGGTGGTGATCCGTCGCGCCCAGCTCTGGCTGGAAGTGCAGATCAACAGCGACATCCTGTTCCCCACCGGCTCGGCCGCATTGGAACCGGCCGCGCAGGACACCGTCTCCAAGCTGGCTGATGTGCTGGTCAGCGTGCCCAACGGCGTGCGGGTCGAGGGCTATACCGACGATCGTCCGATTCGCACCTACCAGTTTCCGTCCAACTGGGAACTGTCGGCGGCGCGTGCGGCCAGCGTGGTGCATCTGTTCGTGCGCGACGGCATTCCGCCGGAGCGCCTGGCGATGATTGGCTACGGCGAATTCCGCCCGATTGGCGACAACGCCACCCAGGAAGGCCGCAACAGCAATCGCCGCGTGCTGCTGGTGATCCTGGCCGGCGACGGCCAGGCCGAAGGCGGTGGCGGCGGACTGCCGGCGATCGCCTCGGCACCAAACTTGCAAGGCACCGTCGATGAGGCCGGTCCCCTGACGCCGGCCACGGCCGCCGACGCTGCAGCGTTGGCGCCGACTGCTACCGGAGGATCGAACTGATGCGCGTGTGGGCAATCGCCAACCAGAAAGGCGGCGTGGGCAAGACCACCACCACTTTGGCCCTGGGCCGCGGCCTGGCCATGCGCGGTTACCGCGTACTGCTGGTCGATCTGGACCCGCATTCTTCGCTGAGCCGCGCCTTTGGCGTGCCGGCCGATCCGCCGCCGCTCGGGGTGATGGAACTGTTCGCCCCGGAAGGCGCGGAACTGGCGCCGCTGGTGCGCGCCACCGAAATCGAAAACCTGTCCTTTGTTGCCGCGCAAACTTCGCTGGCCACGCTGGAACGGCGCAGCGCCACCCAGCCGGGCCTGGGTCTGGCCCTGTCCAATGCGTTGGCGCGCGGCGGCCAGGCCTATGACTACGTGCTGTTCGACTGCCCGCCCACGCTGGGCCTGCTGATGGTCAATGCTTTGGCCGCGGCCGATCGCGTGATCATCCCGACCCAGACCGAGCCGCTGGCCCTGCATGGCCTGACCGGCATGTGCCGCACCACCGACATGATCGAACGCTCGCGCCAGCGCCCGCTGCCGGTGTCGATCCTGCCCACCCTGCACGACAAGCGCACCCGCACCGGCAACGATACGCTCCGGCAGATGCAGGAGCAGCACGGCGCACGCGTATGGGAAGACGCCATCCCCAATGACACCCGCATCTGCAATGTCGATGTGCTGACCCAGTCCATGCCGCCGGCGCAGTATCCCGGCCGTGGCCTGTCGGCGTACCGGCGTGCCCTCGACTGGTTGTTGGCCAGCGAACGCGGGGAGCTGGAGCAAGCTGCATGAATGCCGTACCCGCGCTGGACTCGTACCTGCTGGACTTGCTGTCCGGCGATAACGCGTCCACGCCCCCTGCTTCGCCGCGCGATGACACGCACGCCGTGGACGTGGCACCGGTGGAAGAAGCGGTCGTCAGCAATGATGTCGGGGCCACGACGCAGGAAGTGGCCGATGTCATCGACCCGCATTTCGTCTACGCCGACCACGTGCCCGCCGTCGCCGACGTGCCCAAGCCTTATGGCAGCGATGTCGACAATGTCGCACTCCTTGCCGCCGAAGCAGAAGGCGCCCTTGTAGGAGGGGCCTTAGCCCCGACGAACAAAGCCAATCTGTCGGACGCACCCGCGCTCGACACCACATCCGACCTACTCGCCGAATTCGACTCCGAATTCCCCGAACAAGCCGTCGCCTCAGCCGCCACCGACACCACCGCCGATCTACTGGCCGAATTCGATTCCGAATTTCCCGATCAGGCTGCCGCTGCCAGCGTCGCCGTGGACATCGCTGCAGACCTGCTGGCCGAATTCGATTCCGAGTTCCCTGATCAGGCAGCCGACGACGTTGCCGCCATCGACACCCTGGCCGACCTGCTCGCCGAATTCGATTCCGAATTCCCCGACCAGGCCGTCGCCGCCAGCGTGGCCACCGACATCGCGGCCGATCTGCTGGCCGAGTTCGACGCCGAATTCCCCGCCGATGGCGCCATCGCCTCCGCTGCGCCCGCCACCGGTTGCGACTTCGCCGCCGCCGTGGCCGAAGAAACCGAAGCTGACGAAATCCAGTCACGCATGCCGTCCGCGCCCATCCGCGTCGACGCACCCGCTGCGCCCGCGCGCGTGCCGCGCAACCTGGTGCCGCCTGCCAGCGAGCTGCCCGCCTATGCCAAGCCCGTGTTCGATCTGCTGCAGCGCCAGGCGCAGGACCAGGCCGCGCAGTCGCCGCATGGCAACGACCGCCGCCGCGCCAGTGATCGCGCCAGTCGCTGGCTGCGCATGCGCTGCGATGACCAGCACTACGCGCTGGAGCTGCTGAAGGTGCAGGAAGTGGTGCTGCCGGCCACCCTGCTGCCGCTGCGCGGCGCCGCCCGCCACACGCTGGGCGTCATGAACCTGCGCGGCCAAGTGGTGCCCGTGCTCGACCTGGGCCTGTATCTGGATCGCGCCGCCATCGTCGATGACACCCTCACCCGCATCGTGGTGCTGGAAGAACAAGGCGAGATCCTCGGCCTGCGCGTGAGTGCGGTCGAAGACGTAACGACCCTGACCGATGGCCAGATCGAGCCACCCGACAACACCCGCATGTGCCGCATCACCCATCCGCTGTTCCGTGGCGTGGCGCGGCTGGCCGGACAGCAGACGGTGATCCTGCTCGACGCCTCCGAGCTGCTGCGCTGATCCACACGAAGCTTGACCCGCATCGCACTTTTCCACGGCTGCACGGACCTGCCCTCAAGACCTTCACCGCCTGGCCGATACCACACGGGAACCGACCCTTCGGAGCAACAATGAGCGCAGTACCCCTGGGCGCGGACCTCGGCATCGAGGCCGCCAGCGACCTGAAGCAGCAACTGGCCCCACACCTGGCGCAGTCCGACGAGCTGGTGCTCGACGCGGCCGCCGTGCAGCGTGTGCACACCGCCAGCCTGCAGGTGTTGTTCTCGTTCTTCCTGGAGCGCGCCAAGGCCGGTCATCGCACCGCCTTTGCCGACAGCAGCGCCTCGTTCCGCGACGCCGCGCGGCTGCTCGGCCTGGAAGCCGAACTGGGCCTGGTCGCAACCGACAACAACAACAACTCGAACTTTGTGGAGAACGCCGCATGAGCGCACGTATTTTGGTGGTGGACGATTCGGCCTCGATGCGCCAGATGGTCGCCTTCGCCCTGACTTCCGCCGGATACGCCGTGGACGAGGCCGAGGACGGCCAGGTCGCACTCGGCCGCGCGCAGGGTGCGCGCTTCAACGCGGTGGTCACCGACGTCAACATGCCCAACATGGACGGCATCGCGCTGATTCGTGCATTGCGCGGCCTGCCCGACTACAAGTTCACGCCGATGCTGATGCTCACCACCGAATCGGCTGCCGACAAGAAGGCCGAAGGCAAGGCCGCCGGCGCCACCGGCTGGTTGGTCAAGCCGTTCAATCCGGAACAGCTGGTCGCCACCGTGCAGAAAGTGCTGGGCTAAACCCGCACTCATCCACCGCTATACCCGCATCACCCTGCCCGCCTTCCGACCGCACGAGCTCCGCGCCCATGAACATGGACATGCAACGTTTCCACGCCACCTTCTTCGAGGAAAGCCGCGAAGGACTGGAAGCCATGGAGGCCGGGTTGCTGTCGTTGGAACAGGGTAATCGCGATGCGGAACTGATCAATTCGATCTTCCGCGCCGCACATTCGATCAAGGGCGGCTCGGCAACGTTTGGTTTTGACGCCGTCGCCAGCCTGACCCATTTGCTGGAAACCCTGCTGGACGAACTGCGCGCCGGCAAGCGCGAAGTCAGCGCTGCGTCCATTGATGCCATGCTCGCTTCGGTCGACGTGCTGCGTAGCCTGTTGGCCGAGGCCGAACACGGCCACGCCGCCGATCCGGTCGCCGTGCAAGCCGTACATGCGCGCCTGACCGCGGTGTTGTCTGGCGATGCCGCTGCCGCACCGGTGGCCGTGGCCAAGGCCGAAGCCGCGCCGGAAGGCTGGCAGATTGGCTTCGCTCCAGCGCCGGGCTTGTTCATGAGCGGCAACGATCCGCTGCGCATCCTGCGCGAGCTGGAACACCTGGGCCAGTTGAAAGTCGCTGCGCGCGCCGATCGCCTACCCGGCTTCGCCCAGATGGATCCACTGGAAGCCTATCTGGCCTGGGACCTGGGCCTGATTGGCAACGTCCCGCGCGCGCAGGTGGAGGAAGCCTTCGCCTGGGTGGTGGACGATTGCGAGCTGGATATCCAGGCCATTCCCGCCAGCGTCGCGGCCGCACCGACTGCGGCCGACACAGTGCAGGCTGCCGCGACCAGCTCGCCTGCCGCCAGCGCGGAAGCCGCGGAAACCTCCATCCGCGTCAGCGTCGACAAGATCGACGGCCTGATCAACTTGGTCGGCGAACTGGTGATCACCCAGGCCATGCTCAAGCAGGTCTCCGGAGTATTGGATCCGGCGCAGTGCGAGCGTCTGTTCGCCGGCCTGGATCTGCTGGAACGCAATACCCGCGATCTGCAGGAAGCCGTGATCGGCGTGCGCATGTTGCCGGTGGATGCGGTGTTCCGCCGCTTCCCGCGCCTGGTCCGCGATCTGTCCTCACGCCTGGGCAAGCAAGTCCGGCTGCGCACCATCGGCGAAGGCACGGAGCTGGACAAGGGCCTGATTGAACGCATCGCCGATCCGCTGGTCCATCTGGTCCGCAACTCGATCGACCACGGCCTGGAAATGCCGGACGTGCGTCGCGAGGCCGGCAAGGAAGAAACCGGCACGATCACCTTGGCAGCCTCGCATCAGGGCGGCCATATCGTCATTGAAGTCAGCGACGACGGCCGTGGCCTGAATCGCGAACGCATCCTGGCCAAGGCCGCCGAGCGCGGTCTGAGCGTGCCGGAAAATCCCAGCGACACGCAGGTGTGGGATTTGATTTTCCAGGCCGGCTTCTCCACCGCCGAAGCGGTCACCGACTTGTCCGGTCGCGGCGTGGGCATGGACGTGGTGCGCAAGAACATCCAGGCCCTGGGTGGCGAAGTGCAGCTGGAAAGCGCCGCCGGCAAGGGCACCCGCGTGGTGATCCGCCTGCCGCTGACCCTGGCCATCCTCGACGGCATGGCCGTGTCGGTGGGCGAAGAAACCCTGATTCTGCCGCTGAACTACGTGTTGGAAGCACTGCAGCCGCAGCCCGACGACGTCCGCACCCTGGCCGGCGAAGGCAAGGTGCTGCGCGTGCGCGGCGAATACCTGCCGCTGCTGTCGCTCAACGAGTACTACCGTTACGGCGAACGCCGCAACCAGGATCCGCTGGTGGTGGTGGTGGAAGGCGACGGCCAGAAGCTGGCCCTGGAAGTGGACGAGTTGATCGGCCAGCAGCAGGTCGTGGTCAAGAACCTGGAAAACAATTACCGCCGTATCCACGGCATCTCCGGCGCCACCATCCTCGGCGATGGCCGTGTGGCCTTGATTGTCGATATTGGTGGCCTGGTCCGCTCCCTGCGTTTACCGCAGGCCGCTTAACGCGCCAGCTTGATCTCGATCACGCATCGAGCACGCAAAACCCCTTAACCTGCGCGCGCTCCGCACACCCGCGGAACTTGCCCAGCATCCAAGTAGGACTCCATGAAGACCCATTCCCTGTTGGCCCTCGCCGTGCTCGGCGTCCTGGCCATGCCCGCCTTCGCCGAAGACGCCGCCAAGACCACACAGGCCAAGGCCTGGCCGCCGCGCATCGTGTTTGCCAATGGCACCGAGCTGGCCGCCACCGGCAACTTCCACTACGACTACAACGACTACTCCGGTCAGGGCTACGGCACGCCGGCCACCACCTTTGTCGATGACGACGATTTCCGTCGTCGCGAATTCGGCCTGACCCTCAAGCGCAAGGGCTACTACGATTTCGGCGTGGCCTACGACTTCGAGTCCGACACCTGGATGGACGTGGCCCTGCGCCTGGAATCCAAGGGCCTGTTCGGCAAGGACGTGGGCAAGTTCCGCATCGGTCAGTTCAAGTTGCCGGTCGGCTTTGAAGGCTACACCTCGACCCGCGCCAGCAGCTTCATGGAAAACGCGCTGCCCTCGCAGGCCTTCTATGAAAGCCGCCGCGTAGGCGTGGAGTGGGCGTTCGAGCGCCCGCAATACATCTGGAACCTCGGCTATTTCTGGGGCAACGATCTGCAGGGCAACAACCCCGGCACCACCGTAGCCATGCGCGCCGCGTGGACGCCGCACAAGGCCGCCGGCGATGTGCTGCACCTGGGCGTGTCGGCCTCGCAGGAAAACCCCGACAGCGAGGTCAACGGCCTGGGCCAGACCATCCTGCCGAGCGTGCGCTGGCGTTCCAAGCCCGAGGGCTCGCTGACCACGGTGCGGCTGGTGGATTCGGGCAATCTGACCAACGTCGACCGTATCCGTCGCGAAGGCCTGGAAGCGCTGTGGATCAAGAACGAATGGTCGCTGCAAGGCGAATACCTGCGTCAGCAGACCACCCGCAATGCCGGCCTGCCGTCGTATTCCTCTGACGGCTATTACTTGTTCGGCAGCTGGGTGGTCACCGGCGAGTCGCGCGTGTACAGCGCCGGCAACGTCTCCAACCCGGTGCCCGCGCACAAATACGGCGCCTGGGAAGTACTGGCCCGCTACAGCCATATCGACTTGGACAACGACGGCATTGCCGGCGGTCGCGAGAGCAACTGGACACTGGGCGTGAATGCCTACTTCAGCAAGTACCTCAAGCTGCAGGCCAACTACGTGATGGTTGACGCCAAGCGCGCCGGCCTGAGCGCTGACCCGAAGGTGCTGGAACTGCGCGCGCAGTTCTACTTCTAAGCCGCTGCGTTCGCTTCACCTCGATAGACCCCGTCGGATCGTCCGGATCCGGCGGGGTTTTCGTCTTTCTGCAGGATGCCAATGGCGACCGTCGTCAGGATTTGACCTACGACTAAATCGGATCACAAGACCGACATAAAGCATCGGCGTTTGCCGCCGTTATTCCTGAGTGAACACCCACGTCATGCGCGCAATCCTGGGGGGATCCGGCGCGCTTATTCCTCAGGAGAAGCCCGAAATGAATTGGTTCCGCAACCTGCCCATCGCTCGCAAGCTGGCGATGGCCTTCACCATCACCGTGGTGCTGACTCTGGCCTTGGGCGCACTGTCCCTGTGGCGTCTGTCAGTCGCCAACGCGCAGATGGTGGACGTCAACACCAACTGGATGCCGGCGGTCCAGCACCTGGGCGAAATGCGCGCGCAGCTGGGCGAATATCGCACTTACGAACAGTCGCAGCTGACCAAGCAGGGCCAACCGGAAGAACTGGCCGACTACGACAAGAAGCTGGCCGAGACGCGCAAGCTGATTGACGATGAGGAAGCCGGCTACAACGCCATTCCGACCGAGTCCTCGGCCGAAGAGAAAACGATCTACGACAAGGTCGCCGCCGCCCGCGCCGCCTACTTCGAAGCGCACGACCGCATCGCCGCCGCCGTGGCCGCGGACGACTTCGCCACCGCGCAGGAAATCTCCAGCAACGAATCGCGCAAGCTGCGCCGTGAGTTGTTCAACCACCTGAAGGAACTGTCGCAGTACAACGTCGACAACCTGGCACTGCAGGTCAAGGCCTCCGAGCAGGCGCACACCCGTACTGTGGTCGCGATGGGCGTGGGCCTGGGCGTGGCCGTGTTGCTGGCGGTGTTCCTGGCCATTGCCATCACCCGCTCCATCACCGTTCCGCTGGGCCAGGCTCTGCGCGCGATCAGCGCGGTGTCGCGTGGTGACCTGTCGACCAAGGTCGCGCGTGGCAGCCGTGACGAACTGGGCCAGATGCTGGCCTCGACTGACGAAATGATGAAGCTGCTGCGCCGCTTCTCCGACGAAACCCAGCACATGGCCAACATGCACGCTGGCGAGAACATCTCGCAGCGCGTGCCGGAAGACTTCCCGGGCGTGTACGGCGAACTGGCCAAGGGCATCAACACCATGATGTTCGAGCACCTGGACGCCATCAACGACGCCACCGCCGTGCTCAACCGCTATGCGATTGGTGATCTGTCGCAGGATGCCCGTCGCCTGCCCGGCCAGCGCGCCAAGTTGCACGAGTCGATGGATCAGGCCAAGGCCAGCCTGTCGGCGATCAACAACGAGATCAAGCGCCTGTCGGGCGCAGCGGCCGCCGGTGACTTCAGCGTGCGTGGCGACGCCGATCGCTTCCAGTACGACTTCCGCGTGATGATTGAAGGCCTGAACGCGATGATGGCGGTCAGCGACACCAACCTGGGCCGCCTCTCGGAACTGCTGCAGGCCATCGCCCGCGGCGATCTGACCGTGCGCATGGATGGCGAGTTCCACGGCGTGTTTGCACGCATGCGCGATGACGCCAACGCCACCGTCACCCAGCTGACCGACATCGTCTCGAGCATCCAGGATGCGTCGGCGGCCATCAATACGGCCGCTGGCGAGATTGCCTCGGGCAACTCGGATCTGGCGCGTCGCACCGAACAGCAAGCCGCCAACCTGGAAGAAACCGCCGCCTCGATGGAGGAACTGACCTCCACCGTGCGTCAGAACGCCGACTCCGCCCGCCAGGCCAACCAGCTCGCCATCGGCGCAGCCGGCGTGGCTTCCACAGGCGGCGAAGTGGTCGGCCAGGTGGTGCAGACCATGCGCGCGATTGAAGCCTCGTCGCGCAAGATTGCTGAAATCATCTCGGTGATCGACGGCATCTCGTTCCAGACCAACATCCTGGCCTTGAATGCCGCAGTGGAAGCTGCACGTGCCGGCGAACAGGGTCGCGGCTTTGCCGTCGTCGCCTCGGAAGTGCGTACCCTGGCGCAGCGTTCGGCCACCGCCGCCAAGGAGATCAAGGGCCTGATCGAAGAGTCGGTGGACAAGGTCAGCGAAGGCTCCAACCTGGTCAACCAGGCCGGCAACACGATGGGCGAGATTGTCAGCTCGGTGCAGCGCGTGACCGACATCATGGCCGAGATTTCGGCGGCCTCGCAGGAACAGTCGGCCGGCATCGAGCAGGTCAACCAGACCATCACGCAGATGGACGAGACGACGCAGCAGAACGCGGCGTTGGTGGAGGAAGCCTCGGCTGCTGCACGTTCGATGGAAGAACAGGCAGGCTCGCTGAGCGAGGCGGTCGATGTGTTTGTCATCGAAGGTCGCAGCAAGTCGGCTTCGGTGACGGTGTCGACGCCGTCCAGCTTTGTCGCTGCCAAGGCGCCGGCCAAGCCGGTCGCGGCCCGCCCCGCCGCACGCAAGATCGCCAAGCCGGAACCGGCCATGGCCGAAGGTGAGTGGGCGGAGTTCTAAGCTCTCCTGCACGCTTGCTACTGCTGTGAAAACCAAAAGCCGGTCCCGAAAGGGGCCGGCTTTTCTTGTGGGTTCAAAGGTTTCGCCGCCGTACCGCAAACATACCCAACCGCACGTACGTACAACAAAAGCGCTTCCCCCACTCCACAACGTGCGCCGCGTCACGCAAAGCGTATCTGGCCGCTCACACCCCCTCACTTCTGCTCATTGCCGGCCGATGAGAAACACGCAGACCGCTTTACCGGCCTGGCAACGTCACCTACCAAAGACAGGCAGCCACCATGATTCGCGCTTTCAGCCAACTGTTTTCCAAGAGCATCGCCACCCGTTTGATGGTGGGCACCGCCGTCATCGCCGTCCTGGCATTCGGCGCCACCGCAGGGATCACTTACGTAAGGAGCAGCAACGCGCTACTGGAAAGCGCACATGGCAGCCTGGAAAACCTGGCCCAGCTCGAAGCAGAGCGCATCTCCAGCAACCTCACCCGCGGCTTTGACACCAACGACGCCCTCGCCAACAGCTTGCTCACCCAACGCGCCGACGGCGGTCTGGAACGCAAGCGCGTCAGCATGCTGATGCACAACCAGCTCACCGCCCATCCCGAATGGACCGGCGTGGGCACGCTTTGGGAAACCCAGGCCTACGACGGCAAAGACGCCGAGTTTGTCGATGCCGAGGGCCACGATGCCAGCGGCCGCTTCATGAGCTACTGGGCCTGGAGCGACGGTCAGCCGATGCAGGAAGCCTTGCGCGATTACGAAGTGCCGGGCAATGGCGACTGGTATCTGCTGCCGCGCAAGCTCAAGCAGCCGGTGGTGATTGAGCCGTATGTCTACGAGATTGGCGGACAGAAGATCCTGATGACCACCATGGCCACGCCGATGGTCGAGGATGGCAAGTTCCTGGGTGTGGTGACGATCGATGTGGCGCTGAAGTCGCTGCAGGAATCCATCGCCAAGCTGCGCCCCATGGGCCAGGGCTATGTGCGGCTGTTGTCGCCCGCCGGCACCGTGGTGGCTGACCGCGATGCCGCCAAGGTCGGCAGCAAGCTGGAAGATGCAGACACCCGCGCCATGCTGGCGCAGGTGGCCAAGGATCAAACCGTATTCCGCGAAGTCCACGATGCACAGTCCGATGACGACGTGATTGAAGCCTATGTACCGCTGCAGATCGGCCGCGCCGAACAGCGCTTCGCCCTGGGCGTGGTCGTTCCGCGCTCGGTGGTGATGGCGCAGGCGCGCAGCCTGCTGTGGACCATCGCGCTGGTCGGTCTGCTGGCTGCCGGCGTGCTCTGCGCCGCCTTGTACGTGCTGGTGCGCCGGCAGGTGCTGCGCCCGCTGGCCGAAGCCGTGCGCGTGTCCGACGCCATTGCCGAGGGCAAGCTCGACAACCGCATCAGCCACGCCAGCCAGGACGAGATGGGCAACCTGATGGGCGCCATGCAACGCATGCAGGCCAAAATCCAGGCCCTTCTCGGCTCGCTCGGCGAAATGGCGGTCAAGCATGACCAGGGCGCCATCAGCTTCCGCATTGACGATGCCCAGTTCCCCGGCGAGTACGGCCGCATGGTGCGCGAGACCAATGCGTTGGTCGCCCAGCACATTGGCGTGAAGATGCGCGTGGTCGAGGTGATGCGCCGCTATGCCATCGGTGATCTGTCGGTGGACATGGATCGCCTGCCCGGCGAAAAGGCCGTGATCACCCAGGCCATGGACGCCACCAAGGCCAGCCTGGCCTCGGTCAATACCGAGATCAAGCGGCTGGCGCGCGCCGCCGCCGCGGGCGATTTCAGCCAGCGCGGCGATGTGGAGCGTTACCAGTACGACTTCCGCGAGATGGTCGCTGGTTTGAATGGCTTGATGGAAACCACCGACGAAAATCTGTCTGAAGTCTCCGCCCTGCTGCAGGCCATCGCCCGCGGCGATCTGACCGCGCGCATGCACGGCGACTTCCATGGCGTGTTCGCTGCCATGCGCGACGACGCCAATGCCACCGTGGTGCAGCTGACCGACATCGTCGGCCGCATCCAGGAAGCCTCGTCGGCCATCAATACGGCGGCTGGCGAGATTGCCTCGGGTAACTCGGACCTGTCGCGTCGCACCGAACAGCAAGCCGCCAACCTGGAAGAAACCGCCGCCTCGATGGAGGAACTGACCTCCACCGTGCGTCAGAATGCCGACTCCGCCCGTCAAGCCAACCAGTTGGCCATCGGTGCGGCCGGGGTGGCATCGACCGGCGGCGAAGTGGTCGGCCAGGTCGTGCACACCATGCGCGACATCGAAGCCTCCTCGCGCAAGATTGCCGAGATCATCTCGGTGATTGACGGCATCTCGTTCCAGACCAACATCCTGGCGCTCAACGCGGCCGTGGAAGCGGCGCGTGCCGGCGAACAGGGTCGCGGTTTCGCCGTGGTCGCCTCGGAAGTGCGTACGCTGGCGCAGCGTTCGGCCACCGCCGCCAAGGAAATCAAGGGACTGATTGAGGAGTCGGTCGGCAAGGTCAGCCAGGGTTCGCAACTGGTCAACCAGGCCGGCAACACGATGGGCGAGATTGTCAGCTCGGTGCAGCGGGTGACCGACATCATGGCCGAGATTTCGGCGGCCTCGCAGGAGCAGTCGGCCGGCATCGAACAAGTCAACCAGACCATCACCCAGATGGACGAGACCACCCAGCAGAACGCCGCCTTGGTGGAAGAAGCCTCCGCCGCCGCGCGCTCGATGGAAGACCAGGCACGCTCGCTTAGCCAGGCGGTTGATGTGTTCGTCATCGACACGCGCGGCCATTCGCATAACGCATCCGCCGCTCCCTTGCGCAAGAGCGGGGTGAGCCGTGAGGCAGTGAAGCCCAAGGCGGCTCCGCAATCCAAGCCGGCACCGGTGGCCACGCGTGCGCTGCCAAACTCGCGTAAGGCCAAAGCCGAGGCCGCGCTGGCTGAGGGTGAGTGGGCTGAGTTCTAAGCCCGCTCCGCCCACGATCACACCGCCTCACTGATCCGTATTAAAGATTCCGTGACGCCGTTCGATATATCGGTATACGCCCTGCTCCATCAGGGCCAGCCCCTTTGTCCACGAAGACCGTATGTCCGACCAGACCGAAGCCGCGACCACCGAACCGGTGCGGTTCGATGAGCAGGAAAAATACCTCCTGCGGCATCCGCGCGACATTCGCCAGGTGCTGCAGCAACTGATCGACAAGCGCGCCTTGATCAGTGGCCACCTGAGCACCCGCGGCCTGACCTTTCCCACCGCCCTCATCAGCGTGGACGAGGACGACGACAGCCTGCTGTTTGACGGCAGCGCCAGCGACACCATCAACCGCGGCATCGAAGAACCCGAGCAGTTGGTGGTCTGCGTGTCCCAGCTGGAGCGCGTGCATGTGCAGTTCTCGCTGAGCCACTGCGAGCGCATCCAGCTCGACGGCCAGGTGGCGTTCCGCGCGCCGATTCCGGACCGCCTGATGCGCCTGCAGCGGCGCGAGTTCTTCCGCCTGCGCGTGCCGGTGGCGCAGCCGGTGCGCTGCCTGATTCCGTTCCATGTGGGCGAGGAAGAGGTCAAGCGCGTCGAATTCCGCGTGCTCGACATCAGCGGCGGCGGCATCGCCGTGGAAGTGCCGGCCGACCGCCCCGAGTTCCGTCCCTACCGCGAATACGCCGACTGCCGCCTGCTGATGCCGGACAGCGAACCGCTGAGCGTGCGGCTGATGGTCAAGAACGTGTTCCGCCAGAGCCAGCCCAACGGCCGCGAGAGCCTGCGCGCCGGCTGCGAGTTCACCGACTTGCCGCGCGGCGCCGATGCGGTGATCCAGCGCTACATCTTCCGCATGGAGCGCCTGCGCAGCGCCCGCGAGCGCGGCGTTGGCTGAGCTAAAGAACGTCCCGCCCACGCCGATATCCCCATTGACCCGGCGCTTGCCAGCGCCAACCCAGCCTCCTGGAGCAATCGAATGAGCGACAACAAGACCACGGCCGGCGAATTCCTCAGCTTCACGCTGGGCGAAGAGCAGTACGGCGTGGACATCCTGAAGGTGCAGGAAATCCGCGGCTACGACGCCGTGACCCGCCTGCCCGACGCCCCCGAATACATCAAGGGTGTGATCAACCTGCGCGGCACCATCGTGCCGGTGATTGATCTGCGCCTGAAGCTGCGCCTGAAAGAGGCCCGCTACGACGCCTTCACCGTGATGATCGTGCTGAACGTGGAAGACCGCGTGGTCGGCATCGTGGTGGACAGCGTGTCCGACGTGATCCCGCTCAATGCCGAACAGATCCGCCCGACCCCGGAATTCGGCGCCAGCGTCGACACCCGCTTCATCTCCGGCATCGGCACGGTCGATGAGCGCATGTTGATCCTGTTGGACATCGAAACCCTGATCAACAGCGCCGACCTGACCAACCAGGCGCTCGAAGCGGTCGCCGCCTAAACCCGAGCAACGCGGCCGCGCCGCGCTGCTCACCCGGAGTTACCACCAGCGCAAGGGAGGCGCCCGCCTGCCTTGCGTTGGCGCGCGTGCGTGTCACGCCGCCACAGCGCCGGCTGTCGGGACAACCCTTACGACCAATCGCTGCTCAATCCACCGTCGCGTCCGCCGATAGCCCTATCGAGGCCGGCTTTTCACCTCCTCGCAATCCCCACTCTGCACAGTCAGTCCGTTGCCATGAATCCTTTCGCCATCGTCTCGCGCCACATCTCCAACATCTCGGTCCGTCGCAAGCTCAACCTGCTGACGCTGCTGATTGCCGTCGGCATCATCCTGCTCTCGGTGGTCGCCGCACGCATGCAGTACCTGGACTTGTACGAGACCCGCGAGGCCGCGCTGAAGGCGCAGGTCGAGCAGGCCTTCGGCATCCTCAACCACTACGCCGAAGTGGAGAAGTCCGGCGAGCTGCCCACCGCCGCCGCGCAGGAGAATGCGCTCAAGGCACTGTCGCAGATGCGCAGCAACGGTGACGTGGACTACTACTACGTGCACGACATGCAGCCGGTCATGCTGATGCATCCAATGCGCAAGGATCTGGTGGGCCAGAACATCGGCAAGACCCTGAGCCCGGACGGCGTGGCCTTGTTCCAGGACAGCGTGGTGACCGCACGCCAGGGCGGCGGCTACATCCGCTACAGCTGGGCCAAGCCCGGCGTCGCAAATCCGGTGCCCAAGGTCGCCTACGTGGCCCCGTTCAAGCCCTGGGGCTGGGTGATCGCCACCGGCGTGTACATGGACGAAGTGCAGAACCAGGCGCTCATTTTCACCGGTGTGATGACCCTGGCCGGCGGCCTGCTGGTGATCATCGTGCTGGCGCTTAGCTGGACCATCGGCACACGCATCGTCGGCCCGCTGAAGCAGGCCACCGGCGTGGCCCAGGCCATTGCCGCCGGCAAGCTGGAAAACGCCATTGGCGAACAATTCCGCGACGAGCCCGGCCAGTTGCTGGTGAGCATGCGCGGCATGCAGCAGCAGTTGCAGTCGGTGATCGGCGCACAACGCGAGATGGCGCGCCGGCATGACGAAGGCAGCATCAGCTACCGCATGGACGACAGCCAGTTCCCCGGCGAATACGGCCACATGGTGCGCGAGACCAACGCCCTGGTCGCCTCGCACATCAGCGCCATCCAGGACGCCCTGCAGATCATGCAGCGCTACTCGATTGGCGACCTCAGCCCGGATATCGCCCGCCTGCCCGGCGAGAAGGCCGCGATGACCCAGACCGTGGACGCGGTCAAGGCCAGCCTGTCGGCCATCAATGCCGAAATCAAACGCCTGGCCGGCGCTGCTGCGGCGGGCGATTTCAGCCAGCGTGGCGATGCCGACAGCTACCAGTACGACTTCCGCGAGATGGTCGCCGGCTTGAACACGCTGATGGAAACCACCGACGAAAACCTGTCGGAAGTCTCCAACCTGCTGCAGGCCATCGCCCGCGGCGATCTGAGCGTGCGCATGCAAGGCGATTTCCACGGCGTGTTTGCGCGCATGCGTGACGACGCCAACGCCACCGTCGCGCAGCTGACCGACATCGTCGGCCGCATCCAGCAAGCCTCCTCGGCCATAAACACCGCCGCCGGCGAAATCGCCTCCGGCAATGCCGACCTGTCGCAGCGCACCGAACAGCAAGCCGCCAACCTGGAAGAGACCGCTGCGTCGATGGAGGAACTGACCTCGACCGTGCGCCAGAACGCCGACTCCGCGCGCCAGGCCAACCAGCTGGCGGTCAGCGCCGCCGCCGTGGCCTCGCAAGGCGGTCAGGTGGTCAGCGAAGTGGTCGACACCATGCGCGACATCGAAGGCTCGTCGCGCAAGATTGGCGAGATCATTTCGGTGATCGACGGCATCTCGTTCCAGACCAACATCCTGGCCTTGAACGCGGCGGTGGAAGCCGCCCGTGCTGGCGAGCAGGGTCGTGGCTTTGCCGTGGTCGCCTCGGAAGTGCGTACGCTGGCGCAGCGCTCGGCCACGGCGGCCAAGGAAATCAAGGGCCTGATCGAAGCTTCTGTGGATCGCGTGGCCGACGGCTCGCGCCTGGTCAATCAGGCGGGTACGACGATGGGTGAGATCGTCACCTCGGTGCAGCGGGTGACCGACATCATGGCCGAGATCTCCGCCGCTTCGCAGGAGCAGTCGGCGGGTATCGAGCAGGTCAACCAGACCATCACGCAGATGGATGAGACGACGCAGCAAAACGCGGCGTTGGTGGAGGAAGCCTCGGCTGCGGCGCGTTCGATGGAGGAACAGGCGCAGGGCTTGGCCGAGGCGGTCTCGGTCTTCCAACTCAACAACGAGTCCAGCAATACCCCAGCCCCCCGTAGGAGGGGCTTCAGCCCCGAAACCACGAAGTCCCCAAGCGTGGCCAAACCCACCCCCGCCCGTTCCACCAACCGCTCCGCTGCCTCTCCTGCGCGCCTGGGCAAAGCCAAGTCAGAGCCCGCCTTTGCCGAGGGCGAATGGGCCGAGTTCTGATTTTCTGCGAACCGTGGGCTTGACTGAGATGGTGTGAGGAAGAGCAGGCCCTGTTCCATTGCTGGGCTTGGTGGGAGCAGGCCCTACGCAATAGGGCCTGGAATCCACATTCGTACGACCGGAGACACTCCTAGTAAGGGCTCCAGTCCCTATTGCGTAGGGCCTGCTCCCACTACGCGACACTCAGCGACGGCTGATAGAAGAAGCGAAGAGCGAAATGAGGGAAGCGGGAAGCGGGAAGCGGGAAGCAACAAGCAACAAGCAAGAAGCAACAATCAAGAAGCAACAAGCAAGAAGCTACAAGCAACAAGCAGAAAGCAGAAAGCAGAGAGCAGAGAGCAGAGAGCAGAGAGCAGGGTAGGAAGCGAAAGGCAGACAGCGAAAGGCAAACAGCAAGAGGCAGAAAGGCAGAAAGGCAGAAAGGCAGAAAACGAGAGCACCGGAGCACCCGCTTTTGGAAGCGCCGATCACTCATTTCGAGTGGGGTCAGGGCCTGGCAACAGGGACTGGAGCCCTTACTAGGAGTGTCTCCGGTCATACGAATGTGGATTCCAGGCCCTGTTGCCAGGCCCTGACCCCGCTCCTTCCGGAATCTCTCCGCCGCCCCTCCCGGAATCCCCCCCGCCGCTCCTCCCGGAATCCCCCCGCCACTCCTCCCAGAACCCACCCGCCGCTTCCCCTAGAACAACCGCCGCGTTCCCCGACAAACCCAAAGCACGCGAACCACCCTCACCCCACGGACGACCCATGCACCGCCCCACTCGCCCACCCGCGACACCAGGAACTGCGACGGACCGCTCAAGTCCTGACGCGGGCGGCCGATACCCGATCGAGTCAGCTCAGTCCCGGCGATGCATGAGCCCCACCCCATCCCGCTTTGAACAGCAGCACCGGCACGCCGGAAATCCGGGAGGATGCCCGTGCCGCGTCACGCCTTGAATACCCTGCGCGCTTCGACCACGCCGGATCAGGCGTACGAGCTGTTGTTTGCCACGCTGGAACAATCCGTCGACGCCGTGCTGGTGATCGACGAGCACGACAAGATCCTGCTGTTCAACCCCGCCGCGGAGAAACTGTGGGGCGTGCACCGCGAAGATGCACTCGGCCACAGCCTGGGCCAGTTCCTGACCTGCGCCGAAGACAGCAGCGATCCGGATCATCGCTGCGCCGAGCACTGGCTGGGCAGCGCGCGCGATATCGTGCTCGAGCGCGGCGACGGCCGCCGTCTGGCCGCGTCGTTGTCGATGTCGCAAATCGAACTGGGCGCGCGTCGTTTCTATACCGCCTTCCTGCGCGATTTCACCGACATCCGCTTGCAGCAGGAGCGCATGCGCCAGCTGTCGATGGTGGTGGACAAGAGCGACAACGCGATCTTTGTCAGCGCGTCCAATCGCAATGTGGTCTACGTCAACAGCGGCTTTACCCGCATGCTGGGCTACGACCTGGAGGATCTGCGCGGGCGCAAGCCCAGCGAGGTGCTGTCCGGGCCGCACACGGATCCGCAGTTGGGCGAAAGCATCGAAGAGGCCTTGCGCCGCACTGAGGGCCTGCAGACCGAAGTATTGCTGTACACCAAGACCGGCCGTCCCATCTGGGTCTCGGCTGCGATCAATCCGGTGCTGGACGACGACGGTCGCACCATCGGCATGGTCAGCGTGCTGACCGACATCACCCAGACCAAGACCCACCAGGTGCTGCACCACAAGGTGCTCGATGCGATGGTGCGCGAGCTGCCGATGTCCGATGTCATGACCATGCTCTGCCGCGAGGTCGAGCGGGTGGCGCCGGAAGTGGTCGCCTCGATCCTGGCCGTGGACGCCGAAGGCCGACTGCGCCCGTTGGCTGCGCCCAGCCTGCCCGAAGGGCTGGTGCAGACCATCGATGGCATGGCCATTGGGCCGCGTGTGGGTTCCTGCGGCACTGCCGCCTGGCGCGGGCGTGCGGTGCATGTGCACGACATCGCCACCGATCCGTTGATGGCGCCGTACCGCGAGACGCTGCTGGAGAACGGCCTGCGTGCTTGCCTGTCCAGTCCCATCAAGTCCAGCAGCGGCCGCGTGCTCGGCACGTTGAGTTTCTACTACCGCGAGAACACCACCGCCGACGACCTGCATCTGCGCATGGTCGATACCTGCCTGCACCTGTGCGCGCTGGCGATGGAACGCGAGCAGACCAACGAGCGCGTGCACCAGTTGGCGTTCTACGACACCCTGACCGGCCTGCCCAACCGCATCATGTTCAGCGCCAAGGCCGAGCAGGTGCTGGCCAACGCCGGCCAGGCGAGCAGCAAGGCCGCTGTGTTGTTCATCGATTTGGATCGCTTCAAACGCGTCAACGAGGCGCAGGGCCATGCTGCCGGTGACGGGCTGCTGCGCGATATCGCCGCGCGCCTGGTCGAGGAAATGCCCGGCGCCAACCTGATTGGCCGCCAGGCCGGCGATGAGTTCGTCGCCGTGCTGCCGCAGTGCTCCACCGAGCAGGCGGCGAGTGTGGCCGAGCGCCTGCTGGGCGCGATCTCGCGCCCCACCGCGGCCGGCGTGATGACCCTGCATCCCAGCGCCAGCATCGGCGTGGCGATGTATCCGGACGACGGTCGCGATATCGATCTGTTGCTGCGCCACGCCGACATGGCCATGTACCGGGCCAAGTCCGATGGCGGCGGCAGCGTGCGCTTCTTCAGTGGCGACATGAACCGGGTCGCGCAGGAACGCGTGTCGCTGGAAACGGCGATGCGCGAAGCACTGCAGCTGGACCAGTTCACCCTGCACTATCAGCCGCAGGTCAGTGGCCGCGCCGAGCGCGAGATCTACGGCGTGGAAGCGCTGCTGCGCTGGGAGCATCCGGAGCTGGGCAACGTGCCGCCGGCGCGCTTCGTGCCGGTGGCCGAAGAATGCGGGCTGATGGCCGACCTGAGCCTGTGGGTGCTGGAACACGCCTGCACCCAGATGGCCGACTGGCGCCGTCGCGGCATCCCGATTCCGCGCATTGCGGTGAATGTCTCGGCGATCAACTTCCGCGATCCGGATCTGTCGCTGCAGATCGCCAGCTGCCTGGATGTGCACGGGCTCAAGCCGGATGATCTGATCCTGGAGATCACCGAGAGCGTCATGCTCGATCCCAATCCGGATGTGCTGGAGAACATCGAGGCGATCTACGTAATGGGCGTGCGCCTGTCGCTGGATGACTTCGGCACCGGCTATTCCTCGCTGAGCCATTTGCACCGTCTGCCCATCTACGAGCTCAAGCTGGATCAGAGCTTCGTGCGCGACATCGACAGCAGCGCCATCGCCCGCACCCTCACTTCCTCGGTGCTGCGCATTGGCGAGAGCCTGAGCATGAAGGTGGTGGCTGAGGGCGTGGAAACCGACGCCCAGCACGCCTTCCTGGCCGAACAAGGCTTCCCGGTGCTGCAGGGCTATCTGTTCTCGGCGCCGCTGCCGCCGGACGATCTGGAACAGTGGCTCAGCCACAACGACTACGTGGAGATGCCGTCGGTGGAAACCGTCGGCGCGACGCCGCCATGACCGAGCGTCGTCGCACGCCGCCCTTGTCGCGTGTCTCCAAACACTACCCGCTGGCACCGCACCTGATCTATCCGCGCCGGCTCTATCTGCTGCGCACGCTCGGCTGCGCCTTCAGCTTGCTGGCCATGTTGCCGGTGCTGCATCAGATCCACGCACCGGCCTGGCAATGGGCGCTGGTGATGATTGTCTGCCTGGCCTGGCCGCACTCGGCCTGGTGGCGCTACCTGCACACGCGCGACCCCAATCGCACCGAAGCCAAGACGCTGATGCTCGAGTGTGCGTTGGTCGGCGCCACCTTGCCGATGCTGCATTTCAGCCTGGCCGTGAGCCTGACCTTGCTAGCGGTGACCAACCTGTGCGCGGTGATCGGCGGCGGCCTGCCGCAGCTCACCCGCGGTTGGCTGGCACAAGTGGCCGGCCTGGTGCTGGGCGTGCTGCTGTTCGGCATCCACGCCCCGCCGCCACCGGAGCTGCCGCTGACCTTGGCCGCCTTGCCGCTGGCCTTGCTGCTGCCGCTGGGCATCCTGCACACCAGCCACGACGTCATCCAGAACCTGCGCCGCCGCCGCGTGGAGCTGGAGCGACGTGGCTGGCACGACGGCTTGTCGGGCCTGTTCAACCGCGGCCGCTGGGAAGAAACCGTCCGCGCCGAGTTCGCCCGCTGCCGCCGCACCGGCCAGCCGGCGACGCTGGTACTGGTGGATCTGGATCACTTCAAGCAGATCAACGATCTCTACGGCCATGCCGAAGGCGACTCGGCCATCCGCCGCTTTGCCGATCTGTTGCGCAGCGACTTGCGCGATATCGACGTGCCCGGCCGCTATGGCGGCGAAGAGTTCGGCATCCTGCTGCCCCATACCTCCTCGGGCGAGGCGGCAGACGTGATGCGCCGCCTGCAGGCGCGCCTCCACGAAGTGCCGCTGTCGCGTCATCGCACGATCACCGCCAGCTTTGGCGTGGCACAGCTGGGTGCGGATATCGACAGCGCCGATGCGTGGATTCGCCAGGCCGACCTGATGTTGTACCGGGCCAAGTACGACGGCCGCGACCGCATTGCCGAACGCGGCACCTCGCCCGCCCCCGCGCCGCGTCGCGCCGGTCCGTTGCGACCGGTACTGTCGCCACGCAATCCGGATGTGCTGTCGCAGCTGCTGCAGGGCATCGACGTGGCCGACACGCCGGTGGCCATGTACGACCCGGACGACAAGCTGGTGATGGCCAACGAGGCCTACGTGCGCCTGCACGCGATTCCGCCGGGTGTCGATCATTTCGAGGACATCATCCGCTACACCCATTCGCAGCGGCATGGTCCTGACTTGGGTGTGGACGACGTGGACGTATGGCTGCGTGACATCCAGCAACAACGCCGCAGCAAACCACGGCGGATTTTTCCCGTCGTTACCCATGATGGGCAGCGCTTTCGCGGGATCGAAACCTGCTTCAACGGTGGCTGGGTGTTGACCACCATGGTCGCTCCTGAGGGCGCGGTCTGACGAAAAAACTGTGACGCAAGCCGCGATCACACAGTGATGCGGCAATCCGCCTCTCAAGTTAGCCCCGCTGGGGCCGATGTCAGCCAGGACGCGCCGCGTGCGCCATCTACTGATCTGACGGAGCCACCCATGAAGTTTGCCGCCATCCTGAGCCTGACCGCCGTTGCCATCGGCGCCACCCTGCTGCCCGCCGACCGTGCTGTCGGCCAGTCGCAGGTCACTGATGCCATCCCCGCCGACAAGGCCGTCCGCTTTGCCGGCCGCAACGGCATCGTCTGCGGCAAGGTCGGCAAGGCCCGCTTTGCCGAAAACTCCGAAGGCACGCCGACCTTCCTGTACATGGGCGGTGACTTCCCGCGCCACACCTTCACCGCGCGCATCCCCGGCGAAGACCGCGGCAAGTTCAAGCCCGCGCCGGAAACCCTGGAAGGCAAGGACGTCTGCGTGATTGGCGACATCCAGCGCGACAGCTCGCGCGCCGAAATCGTGGTGACCTCGCCGTCCAACCTCAAATTGGCTGCGATGCGCTGATGCTGCCGGGCCGGTGGTGACCTGCACCGCCGGCCCCTCCCTACTCCGCCCGAGACGGCGACCGCCCGGACCGAGGAAACTTTCAATGCAGTGGATCAAGAATCTCCGATTGACCCAAAAAATGATGCTGGCCTTTGGCGTGGTGATCGCGCTGATGCTGGTGCAGGGCATCTTTGCCTTCTATGGCCTGAAGTCGCTCAACACCGTCACTACCGACCTGGCCGGCAACACCCTGCCCAGCGTCCGCGCCGCCGGCGACCTGCGCTCGTTGGTGGGTGAGTACCGCAGCGCCGCCTATCGCCAGATGGTGCGTGCTTCGGCTGAAGTGAAGGCCGAGGCCCGCGATCGTTCCACCGGCATTCGCGTGCAGATCGACAAGGCCATTGCCGCCTACAAGCCGCTGATCCGCTCGGCGCAGGAAAGGAAGCTCTACGACCAGTTCGTCAGCGACTGGCGCAAGGCCGAGAAATCGTACTCCGACGTCAACGAGATGCTCGACCTGCAGCTGGAAGACGATGCGGTGGACACCTTCATCGGCGAGACCCGCGATGTCCACACCAAGGCCACGGATACCCTGACCGCGCTGATCGCGGAAGTGGATCGCCAGACCAAGACCACCACCAGCGAAGCCGCCAGTACGTTCAAGGCCTCCAGCACGCTGATCCTGATCATGCTGCTGGCCGGCATCGGCGGCGGCTTGGCGCTGGCCTGGTTCTTCGCCCGCGCCATCGCCAGCTCGGTCGGCGAAGCTGTGCGCGTGGCCAATGACGTCTCCAACGGCAAGCTGGACGGCAAGATCGACACCTCGCGCAAGGACGAAGTGGGTGAACTGCTTGTCGCCATGCAGCGCATGCAGCACCAGGTACAGTCGGTGATTGCCGCGCAGTCGGACATGGCCGCGCGCCATGACGAAGGCACCATCAGCTACCGCATGGACGACAGCAAGTTCCCCGGCGATTACGGCCGCATGGTGCGCGACACCAATGCCCTGGTCGGCTCGCATATTGCGGTCAAGATGAAGTTGGTCGAGATCACCCAGCGCTACGCCCTGGGCGATCTGTCGGTGGACATGGATCGTCTGCCCGGCGAGAAGGCCGCGCTGACCGCCGCCATGGATGCGACCAAGACCAGCCTGTCGGCCATCAATGCCGAAATCAAGCGTCTGGCCAGTGCCGCCGCCGCCGGCGATTTCAGCCAGCGTGGCGATCTGGATCGCTACCAGTACGACTTCCGCGACATGGTGGCCGGCTTGAACGGCCTGATGGAAACCACCGACGAGAACCTGTCGGAAGTCTCCAACCTGTTGCAGGCCATTGCCCGCGGCGATCTGACCGTGCGCATGCAGGGTGATTTCCACGGCGTGTTTGCCGCCATGCGCGACGACGCCAACGCCACCGTGGCCCAGCTGACCGACATCGTGGGCAGCATTCAGCAGGCCTCCACGGCGATCAATTCGGCGGCCGGCGAGATTGCCTCGGGCAATGCGGATCTGTCGCGCCGTACCGAGCAGCAGGCCGCCAACCTGGAAGAAACCGCCGCGTCGATGGAGGAATTGACCTCCACCGTGCGCCAGAACGCCGAGTCGGCGCGCCAGGCCAATCAATTGGCTATTGGTGCCGCCAGCGTGGCGTCCACCGGCGGCCAAGTGGTCGGCCAGGTGGTCACCACCATGCGCGAGATCGAAGGTTCCTCGCGCAAGATTGGCGAGATCATTTCGGTCATCGACGGCATCTCGTTCCAGACCAACATCCTGGCGCTCAACGCCGCGGTGGAAGCCGCCCGTGCCGGTGAGCAGGGTCGCGGTTTCGCAGTGGTCGCTTCGGAAGTACGCACCCTGGCCCAGCGTTCGGCGCAGGCGGCCAAGGAGATCAAGGGCTTGATCGAAGCCTCGGTGGATCGCGTGGCCGATGGCTCGCGCCTGGTCAACCAGGCCGGCACCACGATGGGCGAGATCGTCTCGTCCGTGCAGCGGGTGACCGACATCATGGCCGAGATTTCCGCAGCCTCCCAGGAACAGTCGGCCGGCATCGAGCAGGTCAACCAGACCATCACCCAGATGGACGAAACCACCCAGCAGAACGCCGCGCTGGTGGAAGAAGCATCTGCCGCCGCCCGCTCGATGGAAGAGCAGGCACAGGGTCTGGCCGATGCCGTGTCGGTGTTCCAGATCGATGCGGTCGCCGCGCCGGCTGCCGCCGTGAGCCGCGACAGCGCCAAGAGCAAGGCCAAGCCGGCCGCCGCTGCTTCGGCCAGCAAGCCGACGCTGCGCAACAGCCCGTCTGCCATTGTCGAAGCCGCATTGGCCGCTGAAGGAGACGACTGGCAGGAGTTCTGATCTGCCAGTGCAAGACCGTGTGGCACGGGCGTCGGCGACGACGCCCGTTGCCGGGATCACCGTAATCTCTTCGAGTTCGCAATGTCCGTCCTGTCCCGCCCACGCGATGCCCATGCCGCCCCCACCGCGGTTGATCACGACGAAGTCCGCCGTCCCGGCGGGCGCGAGTTCGAATTTGGTGATCGCGATTTCCGCCGCGTCTGCGACCTGATCCACGAGCGCGCCGGCATCGCCCTGGCCGATGGCAAGCGCGACATGGTCTACGGCCGCTTGTCGCGCCGGCTGCGCGCGCTGGGGCTGCGTAGCTTCAAGGACTATCTGGATCTGCTGGAACGCGAAGGCGGCGATGAGTGGCAGGCCTTCACCAATGCGCTGACCACCAACCTGACCGCGTTCTTCCGCGAGCCGCACCACTTCGAGCGCCTGCGTACGGAGTTGGAACAACGCCGCGATCGCGTCAATCGCGATGACGGCCCGATCGCGCTGTGGTCCTGTGCGGCATCCACCGGTGAGGAGCCCTACTCCATGGCCATCACCGCCTGCGAGGCCTTCGGCACGCTGACTCCGCCGGTGCGCATCCTGGCCACCGACGTCGACACCCAGGTGTTGGCAACGGCCGGCCGCGGTGTGTATCCGCTGGAGCGCGTCAACGGCATCGATATCGCCCTGCGCCGCCGCTACTTCCAGCGCGGCACCGGTCAGCATGAAGGTTTCTGCCGGGTCAATCCGGCGCTGCGCCAGCTGATCGAGTTCCGCCCGCTCAACCTGTTGGCGCCGCGCTACGACGTCGGTGGTCCGTACACCGCGTTGTTCTGCCGCAACGTGATGATCTACTTTGACAAGCCCACCCAGCGCGGCATCCTGTCGCGACTGGTGCCGCACCTGGCCGATGACGGCATGCTCTACACCGGTCACTCGGAAAACTACCTGCACGCGGCCGACATCATCCAGCCCTGCGGCCGCACCCTGTATCGCCGGACCCGGAGCAGCAAATGAGTTCCGCCGCCGCGTTGGCATTCGCCGAAGGCAGCGTCCTGCGCTACCACGATGCGCGTTTCCAGACGCCTGCGGCCAAGTTGCTGCCCACCCAGTACATGGTGGCCGACGACGACACCGCCCTGGTCACCCTGCTCGGTTCCTGCGTCTGCGCCTGCATCCGTGATCCGCTGCTCAAGGTCGGCGGCATGAACCACTTCCTGTTGCCCGACGGCAACGTCGGCGACGGTGCGCCTGCGCGCTACGGCAGCTTCGCCATGGAACTGCTGATCAATGATCTGCTCAAGCGCGGCGCGGCGCGCAACCGCCTGGAGGCCAAGGTCTTCGGCGGCGCCAATGTTTTGAAGGGTTTCACCAGCAATCCGGTGGGAACCCGCAATGCCGAATTCGTCCTGGCCTACCTGCAGGCCGAGCGCATTCCGGTATTGGCTGAAGACCTGCGCGGGATCCATCCGCGCAAGGTCTGGTTCTTCCCCGCCACTGGCCGGGTCGTGGTGCAGCGCTTGCCGCATGCCCACGACGCCGAGGTGGTGGCTGCTGAAACCGCTGCCCGCGCGCGACTGTCGCGCACCCCTGTCAGTGGTGGTGTGGAGTTGTTCTGATGAGTACGAAGTTGCGTGTGTTGATCGTCGACGACTCCGCGGTCGTGCGGCAGATGTTGACCGAGATCCTGGACAGCGATCCCGGCATTGAAGTGGTCGGCGTGGCCACCGATCCGCTGATTGCGCGCGACAAGATCAAGCGCCTGAATCCGGACGTGATCACCCTGGACGTGGAAATGCCGCGCATGGACGGCTTGGCGTTCCTGGAAAACCTGATGCGGCTGCGGCCGTTGCCGGTGGTGATGATCTCCTCGCTGACCGAGCGCGGCGCCGACACCACCTTGCAGGCGCTGGCGCTGGGCGCGGTGGATTTCATCTCCAAGCCCAAGCTCGATGTCGCCCGCGGCCTGGAAGCCTACGCCGAAGAAATCATCGCCAAGGTCAAGGCGGCCGCGCGTGCGCAGGTACGCCCGCTGGCGCGCACCGCCTCGCCCAAGCACAGCGCCGATGCGGTGGTGGCGGCGGCTCCGGTCAGCCGGGCGCTACGCTTCCACACCACTGACCGCCTGATCGCCATCGGCGCCTCCGCTGGCGGCACCGAGGCCTTGCGGGTGGTGCTGGAGCAGATGCCGGCCGACGCGCCGGCCATCGTGATGACCCAGCACATCCCGGCCGGCTTCAGCCGCGCGTTTGCCGAGCGCCTGGACCGCCATTCGGCCATGGCTGTGCGCGAAGCCAGCGATGGCGAAGCGATTCTGCCCGGCCACGCCTATCTGCCGCCGGGCGGCCAGCACATGCGGGTGATTCGCGACGGTGCGCGCTGGCGTTGCCGGATTGATGACGGTCCGGCGGTCAACCGGCACAAGCCAGCGGTGGACGTGCTGTTCCGTTCGGTCGCGCACAGCGCCGGCGACAACGCCATCGGCGTGATTCTGACCGGCATGGGCGATGACGGCGCCCGCGGCTTGCTGGAGATAGCCCAAGCCGGCGCGCCCACCTTTGTCCAGGACGAAGCCAGCAGCGTGGTCTGGGGCATGCCCGGCGCCGCGGTCAAGCTGGGCGCGGCCAAAGACATGGTGCCGCTGGATCAGGTCGCTGGGCGTCTGATGCAACTGGTCGCGCAACGCTGACTGCAGCCACGGCAACACGCTGATCACGCCGCTGTCGGGGTAGCCCCTACGACCATCGGCGAAAGCGCCGCGCTGCTTGTTTCTCGGGCTTTTTGAATGAACCGATTGCCCAGTTCACCCACATCCACGCTAAAGACAGACCCGGTATCGCCGATATCCATACCGTGATTCAGCAGAGAGCACCCATGTACTACCGCATTCTGGTTCGCCTTGCCGCCCCCCTGATCCTGACCCTGGTGTTCCCTTTGTCGGTCGCCTTGGAATGGCCCGCGCCGATTCGTTGGGCGTTCCTGTGCACGATGACCCTGGCCTGGCTGTTGTTTGCCGCGCTGGAAGTCTGGCACGCGCACAAGCCCAGCCCGGAACAGACCAGCATCCTGCGCGAACAGGACACCCTGCTGAACGAACTGCGCCGCTTCGTGGCCAATGAAATCGACGGCTCGCGCAGCGAGATTGAGCGCGCCCGCGGCCTGATTCGCGAAGCGGTGAGTGGCCTGGGTGAGAGCTTCGACTCGATGATGCGCAAGTCGCGCGAGCAGAGCCAGGCGGTGTCGCGCATCGTTGACCGCGCCGGTGACGGCGACCGCGGCGGCGTCGACGTGGCCCGATTCGCCCAGCACGCCAGCCAGCGCATGGAGCAGCTGGTGGAAGCGCTGGAACAGGTCAGCGGCCAGAGCACGACCACCGTCCACCACATCGACGAGATGGCCCAGCACCTGGACGGCATCTTCTCGCTGCTGGAAGACGTCAAGTCAATTGCCGACCAGACCAACTTGCTGGCCTTGAACGCGGCCATTGAAGCGGCCCGTGCCGGCGAAGCCGGTCGCGGCTTCGCCGTGGTGGCCGACGAGGTGCGCAACCTGTCCGAACGCTCCACCGCCTTCAACGAACAAATCCGAAAGCTGGCGCACAGCTCCAAGGACGCCATCGCCAAGGTCCGCGAAACGGTCTCGCACATGGCCTCGCGCGATTTGGACCGCTCGCGTGAAGCGCGCGGTGAAGCCGCCAACATGCTGCACCAGGTGGCCGCCATCAACGCTTCGCTGGGCGACGGCATGCGCGAGATTTCCTCCTGCGGCCAGGCCATTGACCTCAACGTGGCCGAAGCCGTGCGCGCCCTGCAGTTTGAAGACATCGCCACCCAGTCACTGGGCAGCGCCAACACCCACCTGGATCGTCTGACCGCAATCAACCGCGAAGCCATCGCCCTGCAGGAACTGCTGCACAAGAGCGGCGGCCCGATGGATCAGGAACTGCTGTCGGCCCTGCGCCATCTGGGCAACCGCCTGCGCGACCAGAGCCGCGAGTGGGAACGTCCGCCGCACAAGCCGGTGGCGCAGCAGACCATGGGCGCTGGCACGGTCGAGTTGTTCTAAGCCTGCTCTACGAGTTTCGAATCAAGAACGCCGGGGTTTGCGCAGGGATGCGCGCCCCGGCGTTTTTGTTGCGCCAGCTTCGGGCCTGAAGGCCCTCCTACCGGGTTGGCGGGCAATGGCATACTTCGGCGCATGACTTTTCCCGCCTTGCCCCGATGACAGCTTCCGACGCTGCCCCGCTCCCTGATCCGGCCGCGTTGCGCGAGCTGCTCGCGCGCCAGGAAGCCGTGCGCCATCAGGTTGCCCGCGCCCTGCACAACGAGATTGGCCAGGCGGTCTCGGCCATCAAGATGTCGGCGCATCTGGCCGCCGACGAAGACGATGCCACGCAGCGTAAAGAAGACCTGGGCGAGATCGTGCGCATTGCCGATGACACCGTCGCCCGCTTGCGCGAGTTGTACAGCGTGCTGCGGCCGCCGCAGTTGGAGGCGCTGGGCCTGCAGGCTTCCCTGCGTGGGGAGGCCGAGTCCTGGCAGTCGCGCTGGGGCGTGGACGCGGTGATCGAGGTGACGCTGGCCGAGGACGAGCGCACGGCGCCGGCCATCGAGTTGGCCGCCTTCCGGAGCGTGCAGGACGTACTGGCAGCGCAGACTGTGCTGACCCGGCTGAGCATCTCGGCGACGCGTAGCGATGACGCCCTGCTATTGCGGATTGAACACGACGGCGCGGCACCCGACCACGCCACCCTCGCCTTGCTGCAAGCACGCGCCCGCGCTTACGGCGGCGACGTTGAGCTTGTGCAAGCGGCCGCCGGCGCCGTGCAGGTACACATCCACCTGCCGTGGCAGGGAGCGCCGGCATGATGTCAGCCTTCGGCAACAACCCCACGCCGATTGCCCGCCTCGGCGGTCAGGATCCCACGCTGCAAGCGATGGTGGCCGAAGCGGTCAACGGCGGCACGCCGCTGATGCTGTTGCACGTGGACATCGATCACTTCCGCTCGATCAACGAGAACATGGGCGCCGATGTCGGCGACCAGGCGTTGGCGCAGCTGGGCCGGCGTCTGATCGAACAGCTCGGCGAGCAGGCGCGCGTGTGGCGACACGGCAGCGACGAATTCATCGTGGCGATGCCGCGCCATCCGGGCGGTCCCAGCCCCGACGATTTCGGCGCGCAGCTGCGCGACCACGTCGAGCTGCCGATGACCGTGCTGCCGTACACCCTGTTCCTGACCCCGACCATTGGCCTGGCGCTGTGCCCGGAAGATGCCAGCACCGCCAGCGGCCTGCTCAGCTGCGCCGAGACCGCAGTCGGCCAAGCCAAGCACGAAGGCCTGAACCTGGTGCGCCGCTACACCCGCGACGCTGCCGTCAGCATCCGCAGCGACAGCATCATTGCCCGGCAGATCGTCAACGCCATTGCCAACAACGAATTCCGTCTGTACTACCAGCCGCAGATCAACGCCCACGACGGCCGCGTAATCGGCATGGAAGCGCTGCTGCGTTGGCATTCGCCGGCGCTGGGCATGCTGGTGCCGGAGCGCTTCATGCACGTGGCCGAGAAACTCGGCGTGATTGTGCAGATTGGCGACTGGGTGTTGCGCAACGCCTTCCGCCAGGCCCGCATCTGGCGCGACTGGGGCTTCGATGATTTCGAAATCGCGGTCAACGTGTCGACCTTGCAGCTGCTGCGTCCGGACTTCGTCATGGAAGTGCTGGAGGCCATGCAGGATGCCGGCATTCCGCAGCAGATGGTGGTGCTGGAAGTGCGCCAGAACGCGCTGGCCAAGGATACCCACCTGGTTCATCGCACCCTGGCCAGCCTGCACCGCGAAGGCGTGCGCCTGACCCTGGACGATTTCGGCATGGGCGATTCCAATCTGGATTCGCTGGTGCGCTTTTCGGTCGACAAGATCAAGATTGATCGCAGCTTCGTCAAAGGCGTGCCCAACAGCGCGCGCGAGGTGGCCATCACCTGCGCCATCGTCGCCATGGGCCATCAGTTGGGCATGAAGGTGATCGCCCACGGCGTGGAAACCGATATCCAGCTGGGCTTCCTGCGCCGCAATCATTGCGACATGTTCCAGGGCCATCTGTTTGGCGAGCCTATGTCGGCCGAGGATGCCGGCTCGGTGCTGCGCCGCCGTTACCTGCGCGCCGATGCGTTTGCCGCGACCAAGCCGGATCGCACGCTACTGCTGCTGGATGACGAGGAAAACATCCTGCGCTCGCTGGTGCG